>Ga0209023_10000273_pt1 | contig 86627 bp, 65 predicted proteins | sample LakOneMetagenome_FD_187468 | JGI IMG/M metagenome (GOLD analysis project Ga0209023, IMG submission 187468) | Freshwater and sediment microbial communities from Lake Erie, Canada (SPAdes) (version 2) | ecosystem: Environmental > Aquatic > Freshwater > Lentic | place: Lake Erie, Canada... | reverse complement strand
TGTACAACCACCACATTCCGCAGCGTGCACTCGACGCAAAAACGCCCATCCTGGCCCTCAAGGAATGGCAGCAGAAACGGCCAGAGTTATTCGTCAAACGCGTTTATGATCAAACGGGACTCGACAGCTAATCAGCGCCGCTGCGCAGGGAGGTCTTATGTGGCCGCAGGCCTGGCGACTGGATGTCGCCGACGGCATCATCGTGCTGGTCGTTCTTCATTGGGACTACGTGGATATTTGGACGTATCTTCTCGCGCCTGGCTCAATGGCTGGCGTGGTGCGGATGCTTCCGCAGTCACGGCCGCCTGCACCGATCCGTCGGGAATGAAATGCACTTCGAAATAAGCGGCCTTGGCGGGCACGCTATCGGCAACGACGACTTCCTGCTCCTTGAAAAACGGATGCAGGCTGTAGGAGACTTCAGTGGACGGAGAAACTTCACGGTAATAACAAGCCCCGGATTGCCAACGTACCTTGACGGTTGTCGATATAGCTCCGTGGCAGCAACTTACAGTTTGAGCTCAGGTCGACGACGTGAATATTAATTTCACTTACCTTACCTAATTCTTGCGAGTGAAGAAGGATGGGCTGCTCGCTTGTACTGCACCGTATCGCTCTGCTCGCGCGTGTGGGCGCCCTGGAAGCGTACACCGATGCGCCGGGGGCCAAGGCCGAACGGCAAATTGAGCCATACCCAGCGTAGCGTCCAGCGTCAAGCTTGGGAAACCGATGCATGGCCTTCGGTCGAGGAAGCAGGATCGCCGCCTGCGTGCGCATACTGCACCTCGGTTCCCGGCTGACGGTTAAGGTGCGCGTACCGGTATTTTTCATCGCCTCCGAGGTAGATGACGCGGGGATCTGAAGGCAAGGTCGCATCCTGTGCAAAGCCGGCCAAGGAATCGTGCACGTACTTATCGAAGAAGGCAATGATGGTCTCGTCTTGCAACCCCCTGTGATGTATGAACTCGTTCTCAAAGGCGTCCAGCAGCGCCTTATAGTGTGGGCGCAGCGTCTGGCGCTTGGCGGGGTCCGGCGCGCCACCGAACATGCCCCGTTCGGAGATGGCGGCGCGGATGGCTTTGGCGTCGCTCACCAGCTGCGCGTCGTACATGTCGACCAATGTTGCGAAATCGTTCATGTCCGGAAGTGCAAAGCGTTTAGCTTTGGCGCGCAGAAAAAGGTCGCGTGCGAGGTCGTGACGCTCCCGCGCATCGCGGATCTCCGCATCATACTTCGGCAGATCCGGTAGTCTGGGATTGCCATAATTCCCCTGTATGTAATTGATTCTGCGCTGGGAAGCGGCTGCCACTTCGCGCGAAGTCGCGACTTCTTTCCTTTCCAACGCAGCAATTTCGGCATCGAGCGCGCGGCCATCTTGCTGGAACTGCCGATCAACACGTGCAATCTCGGCCGCTTCCTTACGGTTGCCCTGTTGTTTCAGACGTATGGACCGGAAGCGCCACGCATAATAGAAGGCCATATGGGCATTGACCAGGGGCCCGAGCGTGGACAGCCCCCGGACTTTGCTTTGATAATGGTTGTACGTTTGCAGCATCGACGGGGCGATCGCAAAGTCATCTTGCTGAAAGCCCTGCCATTGTGTCTTCGTGAGCAAAGGCACGCCCGCGTCAAGCGCAAACTGATACATGCTGTGCAGCGGTATCAGACCCAGCTTCTCCTGGCGAACAAGGCTGCGTGCTCCCTCGCCGGGCCGGTAACTGCCCCCGACATCGGAATGTACACCGGGGAAGACGGTTTCATGGAACTGTTCCGGTTTGATGACCTTCCCATCACGCAGAATACTGACGCTTTCGACAGGAAAGGAATTGCGAATTTCATGGGCCGCGATGAAATGACGCACCTGTTCCACCATCGGCGAGATCGCCATTTTCTCGCCCCATTCCCTGTGTCCATCCGCAGCGCCAGGTGCTGGATCCGCCCCAGGGGCGGCTCCGGCCGCGAAGGCCAGGGTCGCCGGACGGACACGTGCAAAAGCCGGTGACGTCACCCTGGAATGGATGATCTGCTTCACACCAAACAGCAAGTCGAGCGGGCTCGTCGTATTACTGCTCAATGGCAGTCCGACTGACGCGACCGTATCGTACAATCCCATGAAGCGGATGCGGAAACGATGATTCCCCTGCTTGAATCGCAATCCATTGCTGGTGATGGTACATCTCTGTTCGACCAGCATGTTCGAAAAGGCGCGCGCCAGCGCCGCGCCGCGGCTAAAGCCGAACAGGGCGACGTTGATGTCAACAATGGAAGCACCGGGCGACCGTGCATCTGCAAGGTGTTTGGCGATCCTGCGATCGAATTCTTGCAACGCCCAGTTCAAGCGCGCCTCACCGAGGTAGCCCATGCCCAGTCCCGCCTTGTGCCCCCCGTCGTCGCCAACGGCTTTGAAATAGGTCCCGATTCCGGGAACGTAGATGCGGTACCTTGCGTTGCACACGTCGTCTTCCGGGTGTACACGGTAGAGCTTGGCAACATTGCTGTGCTTAGCCGTGCCGACGTCGGCATCCATGTTGTTGCCGGTACCATCGAAGAAAAAACTCAGCCACGGGCGTATCTGGCAGCTGACTGGGGGCGTGCACTGCGCGGCCTGCTTGGCGCCGCTTGCAAGTGCGGCTGAAGTGGATTGCACTTGCAATACGGGGCAGGTTTCTGCAGGCAAGACGTCGGCCTGGTCGACGCCATCGCGAAGGGCTGTCTCCTGCGGCCGCAGGGCTGGCGACCGGTTGTCGCCGACGGCATCATTGTGCTGGTTGTTCTTCATTGGGACACCGTGGATATTTGGTCTTATCTTCGCGGTCCTTGCTCAATGACAGGCGTGGTGCGGATGCTTCCGCAGTCACGGCCGCCTGCACCGATCCGTCGGGATAGAAATGCACTTCGAAATAGGCGGCCTTGGCGGGAACGCTATCGGCAACGGCGACTTCCTGCTCCTTGAAAAACGGATGCAGGCTGTAGAAGACTTCATTGGACGAAGAAACTTCACGGTAATAACAAGCCCCGGACTGCCAGCGTACCTTGACGGTGTTGAGCCGGGTTCCCGGCCGATACTGAACGCAGCAGACGGTCCCACCGCCTCCACTGTGCGCCGAGCTGACATACAGGTTCCCGCCTCCCTGGCCGTTCACGCTGAACGAGTCGATATAACGGTCGGTGTAGTTGTACCCAACGATCGCGAGCGGCACCGATTCCGCGTAGAAGGGCTTTCCATCTGGCTCTACCGGCGATGGCACCGCCTTGCTGCAGGCGAAAAGGAAAAACAGCGTCATCATGATCAGACCGCGTAGGCCCAGGTGTTTGAAGTTCGAGTGTGACAATCGTTACTCCCAAGTGCTTCGTCAAAGGACCGCGACCGCATCGGCGAAGCCGATCGATCCTGTTCCTGTTTGTGCCAGGATGTCCTTCCACGGCGACATCTGTGCAAAATCCTCGCCGTGCAGGAGCGCCAGGCCGCAGTACAGGGATACCTCATGGGTCGCTACCACGCCGCTATCCTTGGCGGCGCGCAAATGGCGACGCAGGAAGCGAACTCGCTCCGGCGGCGTCATGCCGATATAGGCATCAGGTAGCAGCGATTGCAGCTGCGCCGCGACCTGGTCGATCTCGCTGGCATCGAGCAGGGCGAACTCCTGCGCGGCAGACAGCTCGAGCGGTCCGTCGTCTTCGCCGGCGACATACCTCGCCGGCCGGCTCGCCAGTTCTCCGCTGCGATCCAGGTACCACCAGCCGTCCGCAGGACCGAGAAAACGCTCGCGCTGCACGTCGTCCAGCACCTCGACCAAGGCTTCGAACACGCGTGGATCGAAAAACCGCAGCATCACGTTCATCTGTTCCGACACGCGTGCGCGCAGTCGTGCGGCCAGGCGGTCACGCAGGGCGTGCAGGTCCAGTGGGGTACTGAGCATCAGCATGGACGAGGTGTAGGTGCCATGCCGCGCCAACCAGTCGAGGAAACGAACCTCCGTCTGATCCAGCGGGAACAGCAGCGGTGCTGCGGCCAGGGCCGATTCTTCGGCCCGTTGCTGGAACAGGCTGGCCCAGGGCGGGCCGGATTTCAGCAACTGGCCGTGCAGGCCCGGCATACCCGCGTGGTCGGCCAGACAGAACACCTGGTTGGAGGGATAAACTCCGCTGGCAAGCCGGCAGAACGCCTGCAGATCGAGATATTCGTTCATGCTCATCGGATGACGAAGGGTGCGCCGGCCGCGCGCGCCTTGAGCAGGCATTCGAGGCAGACCGCCTGCGGCATCAGAGGAAGCGGATACGGCATCCGGGTCGGACCAGTAAAGCTCTTTCTCCCCGCATGGATCGTGATCTTGCCCGGACACTGCACGGTGACGTTGCCCCCCTTGATCGTGATGTTCGCCCCGTCCGCCGTCGACAGAACGATGCTCTTGGCCGCCGCCCAGTCCACGTGCGCATTCGCGCTCACCACATTCACCTCGTCGCGCGCCTGCACCTTCAGCACGTCGGCCTGAGCCTGCACGTCGATCGCATCTTTCGCCGCGATCAGCTGCAGGCCGACGCCGCCCTCGCCCGGTTTCACGGCGCCGGCCAGCATGCCGATTGCCTGGCCGCTGTGCACGCGCAGCTGGCCGCCGGTGACGAACTGGGTGTCCTGTCCGCTCATGAGCGACACAGTTTCGCCATTGGACAGCTGCACCGCCTGGCCCGCCGTCACGCCCAGGCCGGCCTTGGCCGAGATCGCGATGATGGGGTCGGTCAGGTGCGGCAGCTTGCCGTCACCGGGCGCGGTGTCCTTTTTTGATGCGTCGGCCTTGGCCGCGTCGACGCCCTCGGTCCCGACCATGCCCGAGACCGCCGTCAGCATCGCCTGCAGGGGCGCCGCCTTCTCATCCAGCACGCTGCTCTTGGCCTTGGCGGCGCCCAGGTGCGCCGCCAGCCCAACGGTTTCGTGCTTCACCGCCGCGTCGCTGAAGCTCTCGCCCAACTTGACCGCCTGCTTGAGTAAAGCGATGCCGGCCACGTTGTCGCCGGCGGGCTCGCGCTCGCCCGCGTTGTGGCTGATTCGATAGCTGCTCACCAGGAGGCCCGCGTTCGCCCGCAGCGCGCCATAGGCGTCGGTGCGCAGTTCGGCGCCCACGCCGCGCAGGCTGCCGCGGAAGTTGTCGGCGCCGTGCACCAGGTGGCCGAGATTCAGTTCGGTGGCGGCCAGTGTCGTGCGCAGCTGCACCCGTCCCTGGGCGTCGGTGTCGTCGAACAGCAGCTGGTTGTAGCCGGATCCCCCGAACTCCTTGCTGCGCACGCCCCATTGGGCGGCCGCGTTGCGGTGCCCGGCGCTGTCGCCGGAGGCGCCATGCCATACCGGTGCGTTGCCGCCGGCTAGGTTGCCCTGGCTGGAGACCGCATGGTCGTGGGCTGCGTCAAAAGTCCCGCCCCCCTTGTCCTGGGCGCTCTCCCCGCCCGGCGTGGGAGCGACGCCGCCTTCGCCCAGGCCGTTGTAGACGGCGCCGACGATCAGCGGCCGGTCGATGTCGTTCTCGATGAACTGGACGATCACTTCCTGCCCGATGCGCGGCAGGAACTGGCTGCCGATGCCGCCGCCGGCCAGGCGCTGGGCCACCCGCACCCAGCAGCTTGCGTCGCCGCTGTCCTGCCAGTGGAAGCGGATGCGCACCCGCCCCAGCTGGTCGCAGTAGATCTCATCCGCGCCGGACGGCGTATCGGCGCCGTCGGGGCCGACCACGATGGCGCTTTGCGCTCCCATCGCGGTAGGCCGCGGGTGGGCGCGGCCCTCGCTGCCCGCCAGCTGCGGGCGCCACGGCACGTCGTGCGGCAGCGCCTCGAAGCAGTTGGCATAGCCGCTGCGCTGGGCCTGGGCGATGGCGAGCGGGAAGTCGGGCAGCGCATCTTCGCGCAATGTGTCTTCCAGCAGTTCCGGGATCGGGCCGAACAGCTCCGCCAGCGCTTCGCGGGCCTTCGCGGGCAGGTTGTTGACGCCCACGCTGTCGACCCGCAGCACCGTGTAGGCGGCTGCTTCGCCGAGCCGCTGCAAGGGCGCGCCCGTGATGTCCAGGCGGGTGCCGGCCCGCAGGGTGCGCAAGGTGGAGCGGCCGCGCCACAGCTGGGTGCGCGCCTCGCGCGACTCCATCTGGATGGTGGCGTAGCGTTCGGCCTGGCGCCGGTCGGCATAGTGATACTGGCCCGGGACGTCGTAGGATTCCAGGGCGGGCAGTTTCGGCGACGCCGGCAGGCGCGACGGCACGCTGGCCGCCACCGCCTTCTTGGACTTGTAGTCGTAGCTGAGCAGGGTCGTGCTCGAGGGGCCGATGCGGCGCACGCTGGCCAGCGCCTGCACGGTGTCGCTCTGCTCGCGCGCGTGGGCGCCGTGGAAGCGCACGCCGAAGCCGCTGCTCGATGGGTCGTCGGGAACAGCGGTGCTGCTGGTGCTGTCGGCGAACAGCACCATCGTCAAGCCCTCCTCGCCCTGTTCGAAGCGCCATGCCAGGCCTTCTTCCGCCAGCAGGCGCTCGACAAAGGCGAGGTCCGATTCCCGGTACTGGCAGCAGTAGCTGCGCGGTAGCGCGCCCGCCATGAAGGCGGCGGCGTCCTCGCTCCAGCGCCAGCGCGCCGCCGGGGCGTGGACGCCGAACACCTCGTCGACGATGTCGGTCACCGACGTGTCCTGCCATACGCGGCTGTTGCGCACGTGTGCCAGGCGCCAGATCCAGTGGCTGATGCGCAGCCGATAGCGCGCGAAACCGCCTTCGCTTCCCAGCATGGCCATCTCGCTGATCTCGCCGGCGAAGCTGGCGCGGCTGCCGTCCGCCAGGCTGACCTCGAGGCTCGCCGCCTGGCCCAGCAGGGCGTGCAGGTCGATGTCGGCCCGGGTCGACAGTGCGATCACGTCGCGCGCGCCGACACCCTGCACCAGGTCGCGCGCCGCGAAGGCTTCCACCAGCAGGCCGCCGGAACCGAGTTCCAGGCCCTGGTCTTCCAGCGTCAGGGCATACAGGCGGGTGGCGCTGCCGAACTGCGCAAGCGCAGCGATGGCCTGGTCCAGAAATTCGCGACGCATGTTCAACTCGAACTCGAGACTTTGGAGATCCGGACGGACTTGCATTCGGCCGCGCCCTTGGCGCTGCCCTGGCACACGCGCACGCGGCAGCGCTGCACTTCGGCGGCGGTGGCATTGGTGGCGCAGCGCTTGTAGATCTCTTCGGGCGAGCCGGCTTCGGGCGCCTTGGTGTGGGCCAGCAGGGCGGCCAGGATGGCGACGTCGCTGTCGACCGCGGGCGCCGGCTTCTTGACCGGGGCGGGCTTTTGCGCAGCCGGCTTCTGCGCCACCTTCGGCTTGGCGGCGGGAGCGCGCGCCTTGTCAGTGCGCGCCGGCTTGTCCGCCGCCGGCTTCGTCGTGCCGGTGGCCTTGCCTGGTGCAGCCTGGGCCAGCTTGAGTGTAGGCGCCGGGGCGGCGGCCGGTGCGTCGAGCAGGCTGGCCAGATCGTGCCGATCGGCCTGCGCCGCGGGGGCCGTGGAAGGCTGGGAGGTGTTCGGTGCGTCGAGCGCCGCGGTCAGGTCGTCCTGGATGGTCGCGGCGGCAGGCGCCTGCGATATGGCCTCGAGCGCAGGGGTGGGAGCGCTCGTTGCGGCTGCCGCCTGCACCGGGGCGGCCATCGGCGGGACCCGCGCCGGCGCATGGGCGGCAGCCAGGCTGGCGTCGGCCGACTCGTTCACGCTGCCCAGTGCCAGCCACCCCAGGGTGCCGATACCGGCAATGGCGATCGCGAAGACGGCGGCGCGCACCCCGCGCTGCCGATGGTCGTGCCGGGCCGGCGCCGATGCAGCGCGCGCAGGCGTGGAGCGGCCATCGAGCTGGCTCAGGATGCTGCGGTCCTCCTGCTTCGGGGCCTGGTCCGCTGATAGAAGGCTGGGTCGACCCGCGCCGGGGCGGCGTTCGCTACTGTCGTGCAAAACACACTCCTCTGTTGAGTTGACCATAAGTCTACGATGATTGTAAAAACCGTGCCAAAAAACAAGTAACCAATTGTGCGCACTTATGCACTACCCATAATTTCAATCGTGCGGGGTGTTATCGCAACAGAAAGTTATACTCTGCGGCAACTGCATTTCCGTAACAATTCATAGATAAGGAAAAGTACGTGCTGTTCGTTGCTGTTGCGTTGTACTTCGCACTGGCATGCCTGATCAGCTGGATGCTGCTGTTCCCGACGGGACGCGCATTCATGCACCAGACACTGCTCGGCGCTGGAACACGTATTCAACGGCACTGGCAGTCGATCGCCCAGCGGCGCAAGCTGGCGCTCGCATCGACCCGCCAGTCCGGCCTCGATAGCCTGCACAGGGTCGGCCACTTCCTGCGACAGCACTATGCAATCTGCATGACGGCCCTCGTCCTGCTCGGCGCACCGGCCCTGTTCGCATTCCTGGGCGGCGCCCACACGACGCTCAGTGGCTTCGAGATCGATACGCGCGAGACCAACGGCCAGGTAGCGGCACTGCTCGAAGGCGAGCAGCTGGTGCCGCCTCCGCCGCTGCCGCCGATGGCCTTCACCACCGCGGAGCTCGCACAGGCCCGCCCCCTGATCGCCTCGGCCAGCCGTGACTGGGCCATGCTCGATCCCGATTTCGAACAACGCCTGCTGCTGGCCTTCCGCATCATGAAAGAGAAGCACGGCTACGAGATGACCCTGCTGGAAGGCTACCGCAGCCCGGAGCGCCAGGAGAAGCTGGCCGCCATGGGCCCGAGCGTGACCAATGCCAGCGCCTTCCAGAGCTGGCACCAGTACGGCCTGGCCGCCGACAGCGCCTTCGTGCGCAACGGGCGAATCGTGATCTCGGAAAAGGATCCCTGGGCCATGCGCGGCTACCAGCTGTATGGCGAAGTGGCGGAATCGGTCGGCCTCACCTGGGGCGGCCGCTGGAAGATGATGGACCTCGGGCACGCGGAACTGCGCCGGCCCGGCGTCATGCGACGTTAGCATTGGGAGAACACACCATGGCAGGACCCTTGATCAGGCTCGGCGACAAGACCTCGCACGGCGGCACCGTCGTCGAGGCCTCCTTGGTCAGCGACATTGGCGGCATCGGCATCGCGCGCCTGGGCGACAAGGTGAGTTGCCCGCTGCACGGCGACCAGACCATCGCCACCGGCGACATGAGCATGCTGGTGGACGGCAAGCCGGTCGCCCGCCATGGCGACGAAACCGCCTGCGGCGCCAAGCTCATCGCAGGCCAGCAAACCACGGTGGACAAGGTCTGACATGCGCGGCTGGCTCAAAGGCGCCCTGCTCGCCTCCCTCGTGTTCTGCGGCAGCTGGATCGGCGCGGTTTCGTACTGGCGCGCCACCAACCGCATGCCGTCGACGCTCGACCTGTTCGCATGGATGGCGGCGCTGCCGCTGGCGCTCCTGCTGGCCGTCTGGCTGGGACGCCGCATCGCGCAAGCGCGCGCGGCTCCCGCAGCGCCCGTCCCCGCCGGCGACGCGGCTTCGGCCGCTGCCGCCGCGCCATCGACCATGCCCACGCTGGCCATCCTGGCCGGCGCCGTCCATACCCCCTACGGCGCCAGCGCGCAGGAGCTGTCCCAGGCCGTCGGCGAAGGCCGTGCACGCGCCGGCCTCGACCCCGAGCTGGTGGACCAGGACGGTTTCCCCCTCATGAGCGCGCGGGTCCAGCTCGACGCCATCGATCTTTTCAAGGAGGAGCTGGACGCATGGCGGAGCAGCGCCGGCCACGCGGATCCGCGCTTCACGGACGAGCAGTGGCGCGCCCTTGCGCTGGGTACGGCGGTCGCCGGCGAACTCCTGATGCAGGCGACCGGCCATCCGCAGCTGCTGGCCGGCGCCGCAGACGGGGCCGGGGCGGCGCCGCTCCCGGTCCTGCGCATCCATTTGGGCCTCGCAAGCGGCTGGAACGAGGCGCAGCGCGCCATCGCCGCGGCCTGGCTGGGAGCGCTCTCGGTCCGGGCAGGATGGCCCGAGAAACGGCTGGAAGTCGGCAGCCCGGCCTTGCCGGCGAGCGCCATCCTGGCCCAGCTCGCCAATCACGCCGCAGGCGCCGGCGAAACGGTATTCGCGATCGTCCTGAGCTTCGGTTCGCAGATCGGTGAAGCGGCCGTCGAGGCGCTGGCAATGCAGGGCGCCCTGTTCTCCGCCGCGAACCAGCAGGGCCTGATTCCAGGCGAAGCCGCCGCCGGATTGCTGGTCGCCGATGCCGCCCAGGCAGCGCAGTTCGGCCTGCCCGTTGCCGGCTTGCAGCTGGCGAGCCTGCCTCGAAGCGCGCAGGATGCAGGCCGCAAGCCCGATGCGGCCGAGCTGCGCCAGCTTGCCGCGATGCTGCTGCCCGATGCGCAAGGCAGTGCCGGCGTCAGCGCCGTGCTGGCCGACACCAGCCACCGCAGCGCCGGCGTGCTGGAACTGATGAAGTTCAGCGGCGAAGTCCTGCCACACCTCGACGCCGGCCAGGACGTCAGGAGCCTCGGCGGCGCCTGCGGCCATTGCGGCCATGGCGAACAGCTGCCTTTCCTGGCCGCGCTGGTCCTGGCCCACCAGCACGCAATCGATACCGACGGCGCCGCCCTGTGCGTCGCCAACGAAGACCCATTACAACGCACTGCCGCCCTGGTTCGCCCGGCCGCGGCACTTTCCTGAACGAGAACGACCGACGATGCAATCACTCCGGCAAACCCTGACCTCCCGACCCGCACTGAGCGTGGCCGGCCTGCTGCTACTTGCCGCGCTGCTGTGGATCGCCACCGCCCTGCTCGGCCTGCCGCCCGGCTGGGCCTGGACGATCTTCGTCCTCGCCCTGCTCGGGGTCGGCGCGGCCTGGGCCTGGCGCCGCTACCGCCGCAAGCAGGCCGGCGCCCAGTTCGGCGACATGCTCGAGCAGCAGGCCACGACCGCCACCGCGGCGCCGAAGGCCAACCCGGCCCAGCGCCAGGAACAGGAAGAGATCCGCACCCGCATGCTCGATGCGATCGCCACCATCAAGGGCTCGAAACTGGGCCAGTTGTCCGGCGACGCGGCCTTGTATGAACTGCCCTGGTACATGATCATCGGGAACCCGGCAGCCGGCAAGAGCACGGCGATCGCCAGCTCGGGCTTGCAATTCCCCTTCGCCGACAGCAAGATCGTGCACGGCGTCGGCGGCACCCGCAACTGCGACTGGTTCTTCACCACCGACGGCATCCTGATCGACACCGCCGGCCGCTATTCGGTGCAGGAAGAAGACCGCGCCGAGTGGTTCGGCTTCCTCTCGCTGCTGAAGAAATACCGGAAAAAGGCGCCGATCAACGGCGTGATCATCGCGGCGAGCGTGGCCGAGCTGACCGGCAACCGCCCGGAATTCGCGATCAACCTGGCCAAGAACCTGCGCCAGCGCGTGCAGGAACTGACCGAGAAGCTCGAAGTCCATGCGCCGGTCTACGTGGTGTTCACCAAGGCCGACCTGATCACCGGCTTCAACGAATTCTTCCAGGACGCCGAGCGCGGCGAGCGGGACCGGATCTGGGGCGCGACCTTGCCCTACAACCCGAACGTGAGCGGCCAGCAGGTGCTGGACAGTTTCGATGCCCGCTTCGACGAGCTGTACGAAGGGCTGAAGGACATGAGCGCGGCGAACATGGCGCTGCAGTGGCGCGAGCGCATGCCGCCCGGGGTCTTCACCTTCCCGCTCGAATTCTCCAACATCAAGGGTCCGCTGCGCGCCTTCATCGCCACCCTGTTCGAGGAAAATCCCTTCCAGTTCAAGCCGGTGTTCCGCGGCTTCTACTTCACCAGCGCGCTGCAGGAAGGCGAGTCGGTGTCGGTGTCGTCCGAACGCGTGGCGCGGCGCTTCGACATCAAGCTGCAGCCGCACGAGGAAGAAGCTGTGCACCAGCAGCAGGGCTACTTCCTGCTCAATCTCTTCCGCAAGGTGATCTTCGCCGACAAGGACCTCGTGGCGCAGTACGCGAGCCCCGCCAAGATCCGCATGCGCTATGCCGCCTTCATCGCCTGCGTGGCGGTGGCCGGCCTGGCCCTGGGCGGCTGGACCTGGTCGACCATGAACAACCGCCAGCTCGTCGCCAACGTCGAGGCCGACCTGGCCCAGGCCGCGCGGGTGCAGGCCAAGCGGGTCGATTTGCAGTCGCGTTTCGAGGCGCTGCAGATCCTGCAGGACCGCATCGAGCAGCTCGAACGTTATCGCGAAGACCGGCCGCTATCCCTGAGCCTGGGCCTGTACCAGGGCGACTACCTGGAGCGCAAGCTGCGCGAAGAATACTTCAGCGGTGTGCGCGAAGTCATGCTCAAGCCCGTGGGCGAATCGCTGGAAGGCTTCCTCACGGAGGTCAACCGCAACGCCGCCGAGCTGCAGCCCTCGGCGCGCGCAGGAGGCACGGACGCGGAGGCCGCGAAGACCGCGGCCCAGGCTTCCCAGCAGTTCAAGGATTCTTCACCCACCAGCAGCGAGGACGCCTACAACGCGCTGAAGACCTACCTGATGCTGGCCGATCCGGCGCGCGCCGAAGGCGCCCACCTGAACGACCAGCTGACCCGCTTCTGGCGCAACTGGCTGGACGCGAATCGCGGCGCCATGCCGCGCGAAGAGATGATCCGCGGCGCCGAACGCATCATCACCTTCTACCTGTCCCAGATCCAGGATGTTTCCTGGCCGCGCCTGGAGCCGAAACTCGCCCTGGTCGACCAGACTCGCGACAACCTGCGCCGTGTGGTGCGCGGCATGCCGGCGCGCGAACGCGTCTACGCCGACGTCAAGGCGCGCGCCGCCACGCGCTTCCCGACCATGACGGTGGCCCGCATCGTGGGCGAGCAGGACAAGGAGCTGGTGCTGGGCAGCCATGCGATTCCCGGCACCTTCACCCGCGAAGCCTGGGAAGGCTTCGTGCAGGACGCCTTCCGCGACGCCGCCAACCGCGAGCTGCAAAGCGCGGACTGGGTGCTCAAGACTGCTTCAAAAGATGATTTGACCCTGGAAGGCAGCCCCGAACAGATCCAGAAATCCCTGGTGGAGCTGTACAAGAACGACTACGCCAAGGAGTGGCAGCGATTCCTGCAGGGCGTGACCATCCGCGAACTCGGCAATTTCGAGGCCGCCGCCGGCGCCATGAACCGCCTGGGCGACCCGCAGACCTCCCCCATCGGCAAGCTGGTGACCACGGTCTACCAGCAGACCTCCTGGGACAACCCGACCCTGGTCGACGCCGGCCTGCAGCAGGCCCAGCGCGGCGTCATGGCCTGGTTCAAGGAAACCATCCTGCGCCAGAAACCATCGCAGGTGAACATCAACATCCCGGCCGGCACGCCGCAGAACGCCGCCCTGCCGCTCGGCCCCGTGGGCCGCGAGTTCGCGGGCGTGGCGCGGATGGTGGTCGCCAGGGACAACAATGCGTCCCTGATGCGCGGCTACATGGACCAGATGTCCAAGCTGCGCAGTCGCTTCAACACCATCAAGAACCAGGGCGACCCTGGTCCGGGCGCCAAGCAGCTGATGCAGCAGACCCTGGACGGCAACGGATCCGAACTGGCCGACGCCCTGAAATACGTGGATGAGCAGATGCTGACCGGGATGAGCGACAGCCAGAAGGCGGCCATCCGCCCGCTGCTGGTGCGTCCGCTGATGCAGAGCTTCGCGGTGATCGTCAAGCCGACCGAGTTCGAAATCAACAAGGTCTGGGCGGCCCAGGTGGTCCAGCCCTTCCGCCAGAACCTGGCGCCGAAATACCCGTTCACGGTGGAGTCGCAGCTGGAAGCGAACAACCAGGAGATCGGCGAGATCTTCGGCCCGAGCGGCGCCATCGCCAAGTTCTTCGACACGACCATCGGTCCGCTGGTGGTGCGCCGCGGCGACGTGCTGGCCGCAAAGACCTGGGCCGACATGGGCATTCATCTGGCGCCCGCCGTCGTGGCCAGCTTCCCGGGCTGGATCGCGCCCTTATCGAGCAACGGCGTGGCCAACGTGGCGGCCGTCAGCGGCGGCGAGGAACAGACCATGTTCGACCTGCAGGCCCTGAGCGCGGTGGGCGCTACCGAGTTCACCATCGAGATCGACGGCCAGGCCCTGCGCTGGCGCGGCCAGGCCCAGCCCTGGGTCCACATGGCCTGGCCCACCAACTTCGGCACGCCGGGCGCGCGCATCACGGCGATCACCTCGCAGGGCCGCAGCGTGACCCTGCTGAACGAGCCGGGCCGCACAGGCCTGAAGAGCATGGTCGAAGCCTCGAGCCGCAAGAAGAAGGATGGCGGCGTGTTCGAACTCACCTGGGCGAACGAAGGCGTGAGCGTCTCCGCCAACCTGAAAGTCATCGGCACCCGCAAGCCGGCCGCCGCCCCTGCCCCAAGCCCCGGCAACCAGGGCTTCAAGCGCCTGCGCCTGCCGGATACCGTCGTCGCGGCGCCCGCCGTCGTGACGGCCGCCGCTGCAAACGGAGGTGCGCAATGAGCCGCCTCGCAACGAACGCCACCGCCGCCACCGTGGGCTACTTCGGCAAGGTGCCGAGCCGCGGCGACTTCATCAAGGGCAGCGACAACCCGGCCCTGATCAAGACCCTGGACGACTGGCTGGCGCGCGCCATGGACCTGCTGGCAAGCGACGCCCGCTGGAAGCTCAGCTACGACGCCATGGCGCCGCTGCACTTCGCCATCATCGGCCCGCGCCGCCGCCATGCGATCGCAGGACACATCGTGGCCAGCAGCGACCAGTCAAACCGGCGCTTCCCCTTCCTCATGATGAGCACCCTGGAAGTGAGCGAACCGGCCGAATTCGTGCCGGACTCCCCGCTGGTGCTGAACCGCCTGTGGAACCGCCTCGAGACGCTGAGCACCGGCGTGCTGAAGGCACCCGACGCCGCGGCGCCGCTGCAGGCCGCGACCAGCCAGATCATCGAAGTCGACCTGCGCGCGGCGGCATACGACGCGGCCTTCGCCGACTTCCTCGAGATGCAGACCGTCGGCGGTTTGCAGGCCATGCTGGCGCAGGCCGGTTTCCAGGGCAGCGTGCGCCAGCTGCTGCTGGCGCTGGGCATGCTGCTGCAGCCGGTGCTGGCCAGCAGTTCCAGCCGCCTGGAAAAGAGCCTGCTGCTGCCGCTGCCGAGCGACCCGATGTACCGCAGCCTGGTGGCGGCCTTCTGGATGCACCTGATCACGCCCTTCCTGAGCCGCGCCGATTTCGAGCTGGCACTGTTCGTGACGCGCATCAATGAGCGGCCGGCCCTGGTGCTGGGCTTCTCGGGCGCCTCGGCGCAGACGCTGCAGGCCATCATCGACCCGCGCGCCGGACAGGAACGCCACATCACCTTCGACGAACTCGATTGGGTCGAAGACCAGGTGAACGACGACTATGCCGTGCGCAAGCTGTCGACCTACCTGGCCCAGGAGGAGCTTTCGCTGAAAATCGCCCTCGATTCGCTGAACACCGCCTTTATCGGAACCTGACCATGGCACGACCTTACACTCCACTGATGCTGGCGCTGCTGCTGGGCGCCGCCAACATGGCCCAGGCCCAGGCGCCGCAGCCCGGCCAGGTGCTGGCCGCCGGCACCGTTCCCGACGAGGCCACCAAGGCTGCCGTGCTGGCGCGACTGCGTGAGCTGTACGGCGCCGAGCGCGTGGTCGACCAGATCGCGATCGGCCAGGTGGCGATGCCCGCCAACTGGAACAGCTATGTGCAAAAACTCATCTCGCCGGACCTGAAGCAGATCAGCCGGGGCCAGTTGAAGATCGACGGCACCACCGTGAGCCTGCGCGGAGAAGTCGCGAACGAAGGCGTGCGCCAGAAGATCGCGGGCGACGTCGCATCGAACCTGAACCCGACCTATACCGTCAACAACGGCCTGCGCGTGTCCAGCAACGAGCAAGGCATCCTCGACAGCGCCCTGGCCAACCGCACCGTCGAATTCGAAAGCGGCAAGGCGACCCTGACGCCGGCGGGGCGCGCCATCCTCGACGAAATGATCGCGGCCATGCAGAAGGTGAAGGGGCGCAAGGTCGAGATCATCGGCCACACCGACAACGTCGGCCTGCGCGCCACCAACCAGGGCCTGAGCCAGGCCCGGGCCGAGGCGGTGAAGGCTTATATGGCCAGCCACGGCATCAACGGCGACCTGCTCACGGCCTCGGGCCAGGGTTCGGACCGCCCGGTGGCCAGCAACGACACCACGGAAGGCCGGGCGCGCAACCGCCGCATCGAATTCCGCATCGCACAGTAAGCATCCACAAGAATCGCAAGGACCCTGCATGTTCACAGCCGACGACCTCCTTCAGCCCATCAGCCCGGATCGCCCCGCCGGCGCCGACCTGAGTTTTTCCTCCGACATGGACGCCATCGTCCACGCCCGCAAGTTCGACGACCCTTCCCTGGACCAGGGCGAATGGGTGACCGAGCTGAAGGAAGCGGACTGGGATTTCGTCGTCAAGCGCAGCAGCGCCCTGCTCGCTGGCACCAGCAAGGACCTGCGCCTGGCCGTCTGGCTGACCGAGGCCGCCGCCAAGCGCCACTTTCTGCCGGGCCTGGCCGAGGGCTTGCGCGTGGTCGGCGGGCTGGTGGAGCGCTTCTGGGACCAGGGCCTGTATCCGGAAGCCGAGGACGGCGACCAGGAGCAGCGCATCGGCAACCTGGCCTGGATCCTGGCGCGCATTCCCGGCCTGCTCAAGGAAATCCCGGTCACCGACGGCAACGGCAGCGCCTGGACCCTGCTCGACTTCGACACCGCCCGCAAGGCCAACCTGGACGACGGCCGCCGCCTGGCCGAGATGGAAGCGGCGCGCCGCGCCAGCTCCACCGCGTTCCGCAGCGCTTTTGCGCACGATGCGCAGGCCTGCATGGACGCGCTGCTGGATCTGGAACGCGCCGCTGACGCGCGGCTCGGCAATGAGGCGCCGGCCTTCGTGGCGGCGCGGGACGCGGTGCAGGAGCTGATTCGTACGATGCCGGCGCCGGGCGAACCGACGCCCGCGGCACCGACGCACGATGCTGCGCCGGTGGGCACCCATGCCACCGAAACGCATTCATCACCGATTCACGCGGATCCGCCAGGCGCCATCACCACGCGCCATCAGGCCATCACCCAGTTGCGCGCCATCGCCGAGTTCTTCCGCCGTACCGAGCCGCACAGCCCGGTGTCCTACTTTGCCGACAAAGCGGCAAATGCGGGCGAGCAGGACCTGCATACCTGGCTGCGTTCGGTGGTGAAGGATTCGGCGTCGCTGGCGCACATCGAGGAGCTGTTGGGCGTGCCGTCTCAGGGCGGCTGACAGCAATTCGCGTCTCGGCACAAGCGAGGGAGCGCCGCGCCGTGTATATCTACCGGCATCACACGGCGGACGACTGCTGGACCTGGACACAGCACCGGTATCGCTGTACAGGTGACCGAGTTAGACGGAGCGAAGATCTCGGTCGGATCCGCGCCCGCCACGAGGTGCGCGGTAGCTACACCATCGAGGCAGGCAGGCGCTGCGCGTGTTCATGGAACGACGAACGCGAACTGGTGTTCCTGACGCCGGACGGCGAGCGTTTCGCCCTCTTCCAGGTCGGCGTCGAAGGGCGCGTGCAGGCGCACATGCCGGGAACCGGCGTTACCCTGGCTCCGGCAATCGACAGCGAGGGTAAGGAAACCGCGGGGTTCAGGAAATTCGTGCTGGCCGATGGAAGCGGCCGCAGTTGCTTCGAGATCGTCCATGAGTCAGTGGCCTACCAGACGCTGTTTGGGTTGAACAGCATGCTCGCCTTTGTGCCCGACGAGGAGCTGTCCGACCAGGATTTCTTCGTTGCGCTCAAGCGCTCGGTCGACGAACTCGGCGCCATCGCGCGCGCCTCTGAGTTTTTGTCAGCAGAGAATCCATTCACTGCAGCGCTGGCCGCCGAAGTGGTCACCGCCGATACCGGTGCATGCCGCGGCAGGACCGGGCTGTGGGCAGCATGCCTGCATCCTGAAGAGCGCTGCGTGCGCCGCCTGGGCGAGCCGATGCCGCAGGCTAGCGGACAGGACGATACTTGGGTATGCATCGGAAGCGCAGGGTGATCTCGCGGCTGGCAGGCCCGCCCTGCAGATGAATCTCGAGAAAGACGTCAGGCACGACGTTGCGCTGCTTTTGTCGGGTTTTTAGATGCGGTTTGAAGTTCCACTTTGAGTTCCGCCTGGATCCCTCGTACCTTCCTGGCTTCGCCCATCTTTTGGCCAATCAATTGGAAAACAAACGATGCAATTACAGCGCTGGGAATGCCCCATGCAAATGCGCTGAATAAGGGAAAAGCAGTGCGAAAATTTAATCCAGTTAACATAAAGCCTACTAGTAACACCCCGGCAAAGGTTGATAACTGTGGCGGTAGGCCGGGGATATACAGATACGGCTCTAGCTTCAAGGACAGCATTATCTTTTCCCACGCAATCGTACCTCTGACGGGGTCTAACTTGCCGAACCGCAGAGGATCAGGACTCGAAGACCAATTGCGAAGAAAGTCATTTCTGCCTTTCAAAAAATTAACCACACACAACAATAGGAATATGCATACCACAAGCGTCTTTACATAGTCTGGCAGTGTATCCATCCACAGTATGGGCATGAACAGGCAAAACATAAACCAAGCCATCGTAAGAAGTAGCGCACCGACGAACACGATCGCGAAAAATAAGCTGTTTCGAATCATGCGGTATAGCGCGACGTGTACAAGAAATATCAGATCAAGTCCTTGCTCGCCCATACGAGCAGCATCTACTCCTGAAGCTGGCCATCCTTGCGATAGATACAAACATGCACTTTGCGACAGAACGCATCAATTATCTAACGTCGGACGCGACTGCATTCCACCAGCTGCATCTCCTTGACGGATCGTCTCGTTCACTTCCGAATTTTGAACACAAACCCAAGCTTTTTCTGTAAATCGTTGATAGCGCTAGCTTCCGACAAACGATTCCCGACTAATTGAAAGAAAAATGATCCGAATACTGCACACGGAACACCCCAGGCAAACGTGCTTAACACCGGGTACATCGTCCGGAAATTCAGCCCAGCGAGCATTGATATGAGTAATAACGCCGACAAAACCGAGGTGGCATTTTGAGGCAGCCCAGGGATAAAGATATCGGCGTCGTATCGCAACCGTTTCTGAATCTGTTCCCATTCGATCGTGTGCAACTGCGGATTTACTCTTCCGATGACAAGTGGGTCGCCAACGCTTCGCCACCGATCAGCGAACTGGCGATAGCCTCGGCACAGGTTCGCAATAGACAGAAAAATCAGGATTCCCGATGCAGAACACTTTGCCAGCAACGGCACCGTTTCGACCCAGAATATCGGCATGAACAGGCTGAACATGAACCAAACCAGATTCAGGCCAAGCGCGCCATAGAACACCGCGACATAAAAAAGTCGATCTTGGTTGACGAAGTAAAGTGCCAACTGAAAAACAAACGTGAGTCCCGCAATGGTTAGACATATAGCAAGCGCTTCAAATGCCGCATCCGAACCGGCAATCTTGTAGGTTAACAGCCAGCCGAACACACTACCGAATGCCAACAGCGTGAGTGATAGAAACAATTTTCCTGAATTTACAGCTTCCATTATCGCGCCCATTTTGCGACGGAGTTCTTAATATCGAAAGACTCGTCAACCATATCAACCAAGTATGCGGCTCCAATATATCCGGCAACCACGATTGCTACAGCGGCGAATACCGGTACCGCGACAGTCGCACTTACTGCAGCAATGACTGCCGTAACGATTGCTGCCCCGACCGCTCCAATCGCTGCAGTGGCGCCTGCTTTAGCAATCGAAACCCCAGCACGGCCCAGAAACTCGGACAAGTCCTTCGAACCTTTTTCGTTGAAGTACACAGCATGGGTATCACCAATGATATCGATGACCGTGCCAATGATCTGGATCTTCACCCCGCCCTTGAAGTTATCGCTGGCCGTCATCAGGATACGCTTGATGCCCTTGTATCCGCCTCTGCCCGCCCGTTCATAGCCGCCGTCGATGAATGCGCTTCTAGGGTCGCCCAGTGGCATTTTCTCGACCTTCGGTCGTCGCAGTGCCGCAGCACCAAACGCCTCTGCCACTACCCGGGTCATCGGCCTGCCTTTAAAGACAACCCTGTACTTTCCTATGACGCGTTTCTCGACGCGAACCTTCATCGACACCCTGTTCAAGGCGCGCCAATGCTCTTGGAGATACCCGGCTGATTCTTTGAACCAGTTGGCGGTAACAACCGAGCTCCCCGAAATGTAGGCAGCAGCCGCTGCCAATGCCACGTACAAGTCTGAGGGCTTGTCCTTCCCGGCAGGCGGAACAAAGATCTGTGCCGGCGTGCCAACCACGGCTGTTCCGCTGTCGAGCTGCTTGAGCACCTGCGGCTGGATCTCGTGCGGAAGTGCTTCGGTCACACAGGCATATTCCTCGATCTTCGGAACCTCGGCCGGGTATTGATAATCGAAAGCAGAGCCGTAGCTCTTCAGCAGGCCAATCTTGGGATCGAACTGCGGCTTGAAGATACTCAAGCTGCTTCCAGCTCCGAACATATCGTCCGGCGTGCAGGAAAAACTGGCCGGCGCCACGCGCTGGCCAATGATCACCATGAGCGGCTCCGGCTTGACCTTCGGGTCCGCACCGTACTGTTTTGCGTCGAGGACGTTCGGCTCGTACCTGCCGAGCACTACGCCGTCTCCTTTCAGGACAATCTGGCCCTTGAACTCCCTGCCCACCCACAGATGAAACGCTTCCCCATCCTTGAACTGGGCTTTACGTACCAGCTTCTTGGTTTTCGGAACGTAGAAGTCGCTTGTCGACTCGACGCTGTAGGTGCTGCCGGGCTTCACGTTTATATCGAAGAACACGTCCCGCTGCTTGCGCAGGATGACCCGAATGTTGTCGCTCGAACGCCAGCATTGGATTGTTTCCCCAGGCAGATCGATCATCACATCCTGGGTAGTCGGCTTTACAGGGCTGCACTGCGTTTCCTTCATTTCTTTCCCTTATCGACGTTTCGGCTGCTTCGCATTGATCGGGCCGAGCGGAACGTTCTTCAGCTTCGCTTTCCCGTCGGCGCCAAGCGTCACTGCATGCTCGACCTCATTGGAAAAGCGCATGGAAACCGGTTCATTGGTCAAGACGTTGCCGTCGGCATCGACGAACTCGATCTCGAGGTCCCGTTTGATGTTGAGTTCGCCAACCTTGAAAGCCGTATCCAATGATGGAACGGATAGCGGACCGGTCAGTTCCTTCATCGAGGCTCTGAAGGACATTGTTCCCGGCCCATGCACCTCGATATTTCCGCCCGAAAGCTTGAGGAATGCCCCTTGCGCCGTCAGCAACACATGCTGCTTGGCCGCCACGCCAACGCTCTTGGTCGCGCTCGCCACCGTGATCGCCTTGTCAGCCGTCAGCCGCGTCTTATCTGACTGGCTCTGCATGCTCACCTTGCCACTGGCGGCATGCAGCCGAATACCTGTCTCGGTGTTGGGCTTGTCTGCTGCGCTGGCTTTACCATAGGTGAACATCCCGATTCCGGCAGTGGCTGCATGATAAAAGCTTCCCTGCGCTGCAATGTTCATATCCTGTCCGGCGGCAAGCGCTGTATTGGCCCCCGCGCTAAATACCGCTGACTCTGGTGTCAAGGCGGCGATGCCTGAAGGCGAAGAGAGCTGCAAGTGCGGTTCGCTGTAGGCAGTGGCGCTACCGGCGACATCTTGGCCATCGTTGCCCTCGCCGCCTTCGAGCCCGTTGGCGACCGCACTGGTGACTTTCGCGGCGTGCGACAAGGCAGCCAGCGCCGCTAATTCATTCGGAGTTTTCTCACTGGAGAGCTTGGCATTGTGCTTCTGGGCGGTCTCCGCCAGCGATACCGACATCTGATAACTCTGCTCGATCTGTATCACCGAGGGATCGGATTCAAGTGCTGCCGATCCCATGCTTGCAACGTCGGTGGAGAGCAGCAACCCTTGCCCGGCACGCATTCCAATGGAATGTGCCGACTTTACCTCCGCTCCGAAACCACTGGGCCCCAGCCGCTGGTTGTCGGTCTGGTGCCGCAGGTGTCCCAGGTTCAGCTCATCGTGTCCTTCGTGTGCCTTGGCATGCCGTTGCAGCGCCACCCGTGCCTGCTGCGGCGTGTCGTCGAACACCAGCTGGCTATACGCCCCCGTGCCTTGCTGGCTGGCCTGCAGCGCCTGGCTCTTCAGCCCCGACAGCACCGCCGGATGCGCATGCGATCCACCCTCGCCCGGGAACCACGCAGGCGCATTGCCGGTCGCCGCGCCGCCGCCCTGCACCACCTGGTTGCTTTGCGCGTCGAGCTGGCCGGCGCCGTTGTACACCGCGCCGATCACCACCGGCCGGTCGATACTCCCATCCAAAAAATCGACCAGCACTTCCTGCCCGACCCGCGGCAGCGCATGGCTGCCCCAGTTCGCGCCGGCGACCGGCGCCAGCGGTGTCGCCACGCGCACCCAGGTGCCGGCGGTGTCGTCGGCGGGCGCCCCGGTGTGGCCGTCGGGCGAGGGATGCGTCAGGCGGCTATGGCTGGCATCCCCGCGCTGCCAGTGGAACTGCACCTTGATGCGATGATCCCGGTCGGTGTGGACCACGGAGCCGGACGGGCCGACCACGATCGCGGTCTGCTGCCCCTGCACCACCGGACGCGGATGCAGCAGCGCGCCGTGGCCGTCCGTGCGCCTGGCGCGGTAGGGAACGCGGCTCGGAATCGCCTCGAAGCGGTTGCGGTAGACCGGACGCGTGCCCGGTTGCCGCCCGACCGCATGCAGGTGTGAACCCAGCTCTTCCTCGTTCTCCTTCCGGAGCAGGCACTGCCCGAGCAGCCGCGCCAGGGCATTGCCCGTATCGGCGTCGAGGTTGTTGTGCGCCAGGTGACGCACGCGCACCAGGGTGAAGGCGGCGTCCTCGTTGCCATCGAAGCGGCTGTGATCATGCAGCGTAAAGGTGGTGCCCGGCGTGAAACTGCGCGCGGTGCCGGCGCCGACGTGTACCTCGCGCTCGACTTGCAAAGCCTCCAGATGGCGATCGGCAATGCGCTGGCCGTGCGCGCGTGAGGCATAGGCGTAGACGCCCGGCAGGTCGCGGCTGGGCAGCGCGATCGCGTCGAGCGCGGAGCTGGTCACGGCGCGCAGGCCGCGGCTACGGTAATCCCAGCTCGCCAGCTCCACCGCATTGGTCTGCAGCTTCGATTCGATGCGCCAGCGGTCGACGCTGTCCTCGCGCATCACGGCCCCCGGCTGGGTGAAGCGCACGTCCGCCTTCTGGTTGGGAACGAATGCGCCATTGTGGTCGGCGATGACCAGTGTATGTCCCTCAACCCCGTGTTCGAAGAAGTAGAACAGCCCTTCCTCGCTCATCAGGCGCTCGGCAAAAGCGAAGTCGCTTTCCTGGTACTGGGTGGTGATGCTGCGCTTCGGGTAGACGCCAGGGTCGGCAAGGTCGAAGCGCCAGGCCGGCGCCAGTTTGCCGCGGCTGTCCCAGGACCGGAAGACGGTGTCGAGGATGTCGGGCACACTCATGTCCTGGAACACGCGGCTGTCGCGGCCCAGGGAGAGGAAACGGGTCCACGGCTCGATGACCAGGCGGTAGCGGGCAAAGCCGCCGTTGGCGCCATTCAGCTCCGCGGAAGTGACATGACCATGGAAGCTGCGGTTCTGCCCAAAGCCGTCCGTGAGCAGTTCGAGCAGCAGCGGCTGGCCGATCAGGGATTTGAGTGGAATGGCGGCGTCCAGCGACAGCGCGGCCACCTCGAAGCGAAAGCCTTCGCTCAGGCCTTCGTTGCCACGCAGGCTTTCGGCCAGCAGGACGTCCTCGCCCAGCGGCGTCGTCAGCTTCAGGACGCGGCGGTGCTGGGTGTAGCGTCCGGCCAGGCTCTCCAGCACCGCGGACGCCAGCGAGGCGATCGGCGATGTCATGCTTTACCTTCCACCATCTTCACGGGATGTTCCATTTTACCGATGTTTCCAAGACACATTTTTCTGAGCGTGCGCCCTTATGCACTGCGGGTAAGCGCTGCTACGCAATGCTGTAGCTGAACTTGCCGTCTTCATCGGCCGTCACCGCGATGCGCTCGATCGCGCCGCCCTCGGCCATCCGCGCCAGCACCGATTCCGCCACTTCCGGCAGCAAGGTGCCGTTCAGGATGTTGTCGACGTTGCGGGCGCCCGAATCGACTTCGGTGCAGCGCGCCAGCACCGCTTCCACCAGCGCCTCGTCGTACCCGAAAGCCGCCTTGTGGTTGGCGGCGATCCGCTCGCCGATGCGGCGCAGTTTCAGTTCGATGATGTTGGCCAGTACGTCGTCCGACAGCGGGTAGTAGGGCACGACCTTCAGGCGACCCAGGAAGGCCGGCTTGAACTGCTTGACCAGGTAGGGACGGACCATCTCTTCCAGCGCATCCGGCGCCGGCAGTTCGTCCTCGCTCTTGTTCAGGCAAGCCTGCATCATCACGCTCGAAGCCACGTTCGAGGTCAGGATGATGATGGTGTTGCGGAAGTCGATCTCGCGTCCCTCGGCGTCATCCATCACACCCTTGTCGAAGACCTGGAAGAACAGCTCCATCACGTCCGGGTGGGCCTTCTCCACTTCGTCCAGCAGCACCACGCTGTAGGGGTTGCGGCGCACCGCTTCGGTCAGCACCCCGCCCTCGCCGTAGCCGACATAGCCCGGCGGCGAACCCTTCAGGCCCGAGACGCTGTGCGCCTCCTGGTATTCGCTCATATTGATGGTGATGAGCTTGCGCTCGCCGCCGTACAGCACATCGGCCAGCGCCAGCGCTGTCTCGGTCTTGCCCACGCCAGAGGGGCCGACGAAGAGGAACACGCCCTTCGGCTTGTTGGGGTCGTCCAGGTTGGCGCGCGCCGTGCGCACGCGCTGCGCCACGGCTTCGATGGCGTGGGGCTGGCCGATCACGCGCTCTTCCAGCATGGGCTTCAGGTTCAGCACCGTCCTGATTTCGTCCTTGACCATCTTCCCGAGCGGGATGCCGGTCCAGCCGGCGACGATTTCGGCCACCACGTGGCCGTCGACCTGCACCGGCACCATCGGCGATTCGCCCTGCAGGGTGCGCAGCTCGCCCGCCAGGGCCTGCACGTCCCTGCCCTGCGCCTCGCCGGCCTCGATGGCGCGGCGCGCCTCCACGATCTGGGTGCCGAGGGCCTTTTCGCTCTCCCAGCGTGCCGACAATGTGGCGCGGCGGTCTTCCAGCAAGGCCGCCTCGCGTTCCAGCTCTTCGAGGCGGGTCCCGTGCTGGCTGCCGCTGGCCTGCTCGCGCCTGAGCGCGGCCGCCTCGGCTTCGATGCGTTCCAGGCGCCGCGCCGTATCCTCGATCAGGGCCGGCGTCGCGTTCTGGCCCAGCGCCACCTTGGCGCAGGCGGTGTCCAGGACGCTGATCGCCTTGTCCGGCAGCTGGCGGCCCATGATATAGCGATGCGACAGGCGCACGGCTTCGGTAATCGCCTCGTCGTAGATGCGCACGCCGAAGTGCTTTTCCATCAGCGGCGCCATCCCGCGCAACATGGCGCAGGCCAGTTCCTCGCTCGGCTCCTCGACCTTGATCACCTGGAAGCGCCGGGCCAGCGCCGCGTCCTTCTCGAAGTACTTCTTGTACTCGCCCCAGGTGGTGGCCGCGATCGTGCGCAGCTCGCCGCGCGCCAGTGCGGGTTTGAGCAGGTTGGCGGCATCGTTCTGGCCGGCCTGGCCGCCGGCGCCGATCATGGTGTGGGCTTCGTCGATGAAGAGGATGATCGCGTGCGGGCTCTTTTTCACCTCGTCGATGACATTCTTCAGGCGGTTCTCGAATTCGCCCTTCACGCTGGCGCCGGCCTGCAGCAGGCCCATGTCGAGGGTATGGATCTCCACGCCTTTCAATACGTCCGGCACGTCGCCCTCGGCGATGCGCAGGGCCAGGCCCTCGACCACGGCGGTCTTGCCCACGCCGGCCTCGCCGGTCAGGATCGGGTTGTTCTGGCGGCGGCGCATCAGGATGTCGACCGCCTGGCGGATCTCCATGTCGCGCCCGATCACCGGATCGACCTTGCCGTCGCGCGCGCGCTGGGTCAGGTTGGTCGTGAACTGGTCGAGCGCCGGGGTCTTCGAGGCCGCGCCCGCGGTCAGTTCGCCGACCGGGTCGCTGCCTTCTTCCGGTTTCGGCTCGACGATCACCGCCTCCTGCGAACCGGCAGCCAGCTTGTCGAGGTTGTGCTTGATCTGGTCGACGTCGAAGCGGTCGAACAATTTGGAGCCGCGGTAGGCCAGCTGCGACAGTTCAGGGTCGCCCAGCAGGGCCTGCAGCAGGTGGCCGCTGCGGATCGCGGCCGGGCGGCCGGCCGGGATGTCGAGCGAGGCGATCAGCCAGGCGTGCTCGAACAGCTTGGGCAGGCGCGCCGAGAAGACCGGCGTGCGGGTGTTGCCGGTTTTCAGGCGCGCAATCTCGGCCTGCAGGTCCGCTTCCAGCATGCCGGCCGCGATGCCGCTCTGGCGCGCGATGATGGCGAAGTCGCTTTTCGGCTGCTCGAGCAGGGCCAGGAACAGGTGTTCGAGATCGACCTCGTACTGGCCGGACGCCACGCACAATCCGGCAGCGCGGGTGGCGGCGTTGCGGCAGGTGTCGTTCAGTTTGCCGATCAGGGTCTTCAGGTTCAGGCTCATGCAGGCTTCCCTTGTTAGTCGAAATGGTCAGGTTTTGTCAGTTTGTTATAAGGCGTGGACGTCGTAGCGCACGTCGTCCCGGTCGGGCGACCCGCCGTCGAGCGTCACCATGAAGCTGTCCCAGCCAAGCCGCCCGGCGCCCTCGTCGAGCGCGGTGCCGCGCACGTCCTCGCCGTGCAGCACCAGCTGGATCTCGTACTCGAGCGTCACGCCAGTCATCATGGACAGCATGCTGCTCAAGGCCCGCGCCGCCTTCCCGCCCGGCAGGAAGGCATCAAAACGGGCGCGCCGCAGCGGGCCGACCACGATGCGCATGCACAGGTCGCGCTGCCACACGCGCGTGCCCGCCATCGCCCCAGCGCCCAGCAGGGCCGCGCCGAATCCCAGCCGGCTCTGCTGCTCCTCCGGCACGTCGTACCAGCGGCCGACGAACTGCTCGGCCCTGACCTGCTCGCCAAAATACTCGGACAGCACGCGCGCGATCTGCACCGCGGACGCCGGCTTGTGGCGGATGCTGGTGCCGAAGTAGCCGATCGACTCGTCCAGCAGCTCGCCGTGGCTGTCGTCCACGAAACGGCGCCGCAGCGCCTGCGGCCCCAGCCCGGCCAGCGACAGCAGCAGCGGCAGGAAGCCGTCGCGCCCTTCGACCTGGTACTTCAGCTCCAGCCGGTACTTGCGCCAGGCTTCGTAGAACAGCGCCAGCGAGCGGTTCGAGAAGGTGTCCAGGAAGGCGCGCGGCGCTTCGTCCTTCTCGTGCAGCACCTGGCCGGCAATACGCTCCGTATAGTGGGCCGGCAGCGCGCCCGATCCGCCGAGCAGGCCCATGAAGGCCGGCGTGATGCGGATGTATTGCAGGCGCGGCGCTTCGTCGCCCTCCGCCACGGCGCGGCCGGGCGCCGCCTCCGGCGGATCGGCGCGCATCGCTTCCAGTTCGCTGGCCGGGAAGCTCAGGCGCGTCGAGTTCTCGAAACGCAGGTGGCGCGCCACGGCGCCGGCGCCGACCCGGCCATGGCGCTTGAACCAGAGCTCGAGCAGGCGCACCGCCTGGAAGTACTGGAAGCGCTGCGGCTGGGCGAACAGGCGCTCGATTACAGCAGGCTCGAATCGCCGCTTCGGGGGCTGCATTTCAATAACTCTTCTCCGGTTTTACTCGATACCACCACGAGCTGGGTGAAGCTGTTGGCGTGCACGTAGAGGCCCAGGAAGCGCTCCACCACATGAGCGAAGGCGTGGATGCCGCTGCCCACGAAGGCCTCCTCGTCGATGGTGAGGCGCACCTCCATGCCGCGCACCAGGCTGGCGAAGGGATTCCCGGGCAGCCAGGCGTGGGTCGGCTTGTAGGCGACCGCCGCGATGCCGCCCACCTGGCGCTGCGAGGCGGGCGAGCGCGGCAGGTCGTACATGGCCAGCATCTCGCGGAACGCCTCCACGCCCCCTTCGCTCAGCGACAGGTGGTTCAGGGACAAATGCGAAATCAGGCGCCAGTGCGCCCCGCCGCCCTGCTCGAAGCGCTGCGACAGGGTCGGCTTGCGCAGGAAGGAGATGGCGCCGACGCGCGCGCCACCCTCCATGAACAGGTCGCCGCCGCGCTGGCCCCAGGGCAGCTGCGCCGGCAGGTCGCGGTTGGTGCAGGTCAGCTCCAGGCTGAGGGTGTCGGTTTCGATCGCCGCCGGGTCGAAGTCGATATCGACGATCGAGATCTCGGTCTCGAAGCCCGGGCTTTGGCGGGCCAGGTTCTCGTCGCGCCGCATCACCCAGTAGTGGCCATTCTTCTCGGGCGTCTGGCCGTGGCGCAGCGAATAGAAGGGGCGGAACTGGACGATGCTCTCGCCCTGCGGCGTCTGGCGCACCATGTTCACCGAATCGATCGACACCACCTCATAGGCAAAGGCGCGGCGCGCATCGGCCACCACCGGATAGCTGGCGCTGGCGTGGGTCAGCCGGATAGGCTCGCCGCGTTTCCTGAACAGGTTGACCACCGGGGTGCAACCGAGGCGCAGATTCTGGCTTGATAACGTGCCCAGCATGCGCGCGAGGTTGGAGTCCGCACGAACGCCATGCACGGCCAGGTGCAGGGTCACGGCGCGGCAGCCGGCGGGCAGGCGCGCCAGCAAGGCATCCGTGTCGATGTCGACGAAGTTGAACTTCTCCGGGAAGCTGAAATACTCCGTCAGCAGGCGGTAGGCCGCATGCGAGCGCGCCGGGAAGTCGATCAGGGCGTCCCCCTCGTCGAAGCCGGCAGGATGCAGGGGCACCGCGTCGAGCTGGATCCAGCGGCCGCTGTTGCCGTCTTCGGCCCAGGCGGAGACGCTGCGCATGAACAGGGCGTCGCGCAGGGCCGCGCAGAACGATGCTTCGCCATCGAGGAAGACGCGCAGCCGCCCAAGACCCAGCTGGCGCAGGCCGGCCTGGGGCGCGCTGCCCGACAGGGTGATGCTGATGCCCGCGCCCGCGCCCGCCGGCATGCGCACCGCGGCCGGCGCGTCGAGGATCGGGCTGAAGGCGGCGCCAGTCAATGCCACCGGCGCCACCGTGACCGGATAGGCGGTGCGGAAGCTGCAGTCGGCGCCGCGCACCTTGCGGCTGCCGAGCAGCGTGCCGCGTTCGATGCGGGTGGCGCTGGTCAGCTGGCTGGCCGCGGCCGCGTAGTCCATCTGCACGATCGAGCACGATGGAAAGGGCTGCAGGTAGTGCGGATACAGCACTGCGAACAGCGCTTCGGTGAATTCGGGGTAGTCGTCGTCGAGACGCTTGGCCACGCGCGCATTGAGCAGCGCGAAAGCCTGGATCATGCGCTCGATGTGCGGGTCTTCGCAGACCTCGCCGCCCATCAGCAGGCGTCCGGCGATTTTCGGATAGCGCTCCGAGAACTCGCGCGAGTAGCGGCGCAGGAATCCCAGTTCGCTTTCGTAATACGGCAACAACTCTTCCATCTAGACTCCCGCCGCGCGGCGTACCCGGCTGATCGTGTAATGCTGGCTGGAGGGTTGCAGCACGGCGTCGAAATTGACCGGCTCCTGGGCGGCATGCACCACCAGCAGCGCGGTAATCGAAAAATTCAGGCAGTTGACCGCATCGTCGCGCAGCTCGAGCGAGGCCCGCACATTGCGCAGGCGCGGCTCGTGGCGGGCGATGGCCTCCTCGAGGCAGGTGCAGATGTGGGCGCGGTCGTCGAAGCTGGACAGGGACCGGCCGGCGAAATCCTGAAGACCGTAGGTCACCAGCGATCGCCGGCATTCCGGGAACTGCTTCGGCAGCAGTTCCGGAATCGCGATGCGGGTGTTGAGGAGCGCTTCGAGATCGCGCGCGACCGAATCCTTGAGTTCTTCGATCGACATGCGCAAGGGAGCGCTGCCGCGTGCGGGCCCGTCCATCAGGCGGTCCATCAGTCCCGGAACGTAGCCCTGCATGCTTTACTTTCTCCCTTGTGCAAATGCGCCGGTCAGGCGGTCTTGTTCGACGACAGGTCCCAGCCACCCGAGGTGTTGCCACCCGCGCCGCCGCCGACCTTCTGCTGGGTGTACTTCCACTTGACCTTGGAGTACTTCAGCTTGATGTCTTCCGACAGGATGTCGCCCGGGGCCACCGACGGGGCCACGCTGCTGATCAGGACGTTCTCCAGCTCGATCTCGAAGTACTTGACGCGTTCGCCCTGGCCGTCGGCGCGCAGGAATTCGAGCTTCGCCTTCGGCAGGGTCTTGCCCGACGAGCAGTTCTGCAGCAGCAGAGGCGTGGCCAGGTCGGCCAGCTTGGAGATGACGATGTCCTTGTGCTCGGTGCGCTCGGCGGTGTGGCCGCCGCCGGTGGAGGCGGTGGCCGACTTCGGCTGCAGCACCTCCCAGTTCACGGACTTCACCTCGATCCAGTCCTTGTGGCTGGTGTCGGCGGATTCGCCCTTGATTCCGTCGATTTGGAGGTAGACGTCGATTGCCATGGTGTTCCTTTCAGTTGTGATAAACGATTACACGGTTACGATTTGGTCGATGCGGGAAGCTCCGCGACCAGTCGGAGGGAAACGGAGAGCTCGTCGAGCTGGAAGTGCGGACGCAGGAAGGAGACCGCGCGGTAGACGCCCGGACGGCCCGGCACTTCCGACACCTGCACCGATGCTTCGCGCAGCGGGAACTGCGCCTTCTGCTCCTGGCTCGCGTTGTCGTCCAGCAGGACGTACTGCGCCAGCCAGCGGTTCAGGAAATCCTCGACGTTCGACGCGGCGGCAAAGCTGCCGATCTTGTCTCGCATCATGGCTTTCATGTAGTGGGCAATGCGCGACACCGCGAAGATGTACTGCAGCTGGGACGACAGCACCGCATTGGCGTTGGCCGCGTCCGAGTTGTACTTCTTGGCCTTCTGGGCCGACTGGGCGCCGAAGAAGGCGGCGTAGTCCGTGTTCTTGCAGTGGACCAGCGAGATGAAGCCGAGGTCCGACAGCTCTTTTTCGCGGCGGTCGGTGATGGCGATCTCGGTCGGGCACTTCAGGGCCACCTCGCCCTCGTCGGTCTTGAAGGTGTGGGTCGGCAGGTTTTCGACCAGGCCGCCGCCTTCCACGCCGCGGATCGCCGCGCACCAGCCGAAGTCCTCGAAGGCCGACGTCAGCTTGGTGGCGAAGGCATAGGCCGCGTTGCACCACAGGTATTTGTGGTGGTCGGTGCCATCGACGTCCTCGACGAAGTTGAAGCCCTCCGTGGTCGCGCCGTCCAGCGGGTTGTACGGCAGGCGGCCGAGGAAGCGCGGCAGCGTCAGGCCGACGTAGCGCGCGTCCTCGGACTCGCGGAAGGACTTCCACTTCGCGTATTCGACGGTGTCGAAGACCTTGGCCAGGTCGCGCGGGCGGCCCAGGTCGGCATAGGTCTCGAGGCCGAACAGTTCCGGCGAAGCGGCCGAGATGAAGGGCGCGTGGGCGGCTGCCGCCACGTGCGACATCTGCTCGACGAAGTACATGTCTTCCGGCTGGCGGGTGATCTCGTAGTCGCCGATCAGGGCGCCGAAAGGCGCGCCGCCGAAGGTGCCGAATTCTTCCTCGTAGACCTTCTTGAACATGGTGCTCTGGTCGAATTCGAGCGCGCTCTGGAAGTCCTTGACCAGCTCGCGCTTGGTCGCGTTGAGCATCTTGATCTTCAGGTTGGTGCTGGTCGCGCTGTTCTTGACCAGGTAGTGCAGGCCGGTCCAGCTGGATTCGAGCTTCTGGAATTCGGGCGCGTGCATGATGGTCGAGAGCTGTTCGGAGATCAGCTTGTCCAGTTCGGCCACGCGCGCATCGATGGTGGCGGCCAGGTTGTTCGACACCACCACGGTGCCGTCCAGGACCTGGCTCACCAGTTCGGAGATCAGGTCCTTGGCGCGTTCGTGCTCGGTGCTCGACTTGGCCACCTTGCTCTGCTCGACGATCTGGTCGAGCAGCGCGGTTTCCTGGGTTTGCGAATTGTCGGCATTTGCGCCTGGCGTGAGTACGGCGGACATGGTCAGTCTTCCTTCTTGACGTTGGCTTGCTGGCCCAGCTCGGCCAGTTTCTCGGTGCTGTTCAGGACATCGTTCAGCAGGTCCTCGAGCTTGTCGTTGCCGGCCATCTTGTTGCGCAGGTCGGCCAGCTTGGTGCGCGCCTCCAGCAGTTTGCGCAGGGGCTCGACCTGCTCGACCACGGCTTCCGGACGGAAGTCGTCGAGCGAACGGAATGTCAGGTCGACGCCGATCTGGCTGGCGTCCCTGGCCAGGGTGTTCTCGACCGTGAAGGCGGCGCGCGGCTCGATCCCCTTCATGACTTCGTCGAAGTTGTCGCGGTCGACGTTCACGAAACGGCGGTCCTTGAGGCGCTTCTGCTCCACCTCCGACTTGCCGGCGAAGTCGCCGACCACGCCCATCACGAAGGGCACTTCCTTGGATTCGATGGCGTCGCCGATCTCGACGTCATAGGTCATCTGCACGCGCGGCGGACGGATCTTCTGCAGGCGCTTCTGGACACTTTCATTCTTGGACATGGTTTCCTCTTGTGGTGGAGTCGTGGGGCAGGCTCAGTTCAGGCCCTCGAAGGGATTGGCATTGGCGCTGGCCGTCTTGCCACCCTTGGGCTTCTTAGCGGTGCGGGTCGGCTGCTGCGGGCGCTCGCGTTCGCGCACGGCCGGCGCCGGCGCCGGCGGCGGCACCAGCACCGTCTCGCCCAGGTTCTCGCGCAGCAGCTTGGCCAGCTCCTGCGATTCGGTCTTGAGCGATCCGGACAGGTTGTTCTGGCGGCTCAGGTCACCCAGGGCGCGGGTCGACAGGCGCAGGCCGCTGATGGCGATGATGCTGTTGGCCAGCTTGTCGTTGGGGTCGCGCACCAGCACCTCGAGGGCGGCCTGGATGGCGTCGCCGTACTGGCCTGCTTCATAGCGGGTCTGGGCGATGTGGCTCCAGGGGGACTTCTCGGCCGGATAGGCGACCGCACCCTGCTTCCACAGCGTGACGGCCTGCTCCTTGTTGCCGCTGGCGGCAGCCTGGCTGGCCTGCGACAGCAGCTCCTCCAGCTTCGGTGGGCCGGCAGGAACGCTCGGGGTGGTACTGCAGGCGCTCAACAAGAGCGCCAGGCTTGCGGCCGCGCCGAGGCGCTTGAAGTGGCCAGGGAATGCTGGGGTATTGAAGGTCATGCCTATCCTTTACGGGTAACTAAAGGTTATTTCTTTTGTTAAATACTGCACGTTCCGCGGCACAATACCAGAAACTAAAAATTCCCAATTTTCAATTGAAACTCACAAATTCTCACCTCGCGCAACCCGCGCACGATTGAAAACATGTGTCACCCGAGAAATGGGGAAATGTTACTATCAGCCCAATTTTTGCAGGCCGGAATACGCCGGCCCAGAGGGAAAACGATCGGATGACGAGCAAAGTCTTATGGGGCGAGGGGTTGCTCCTGCGCCCACAACACTTCCAGCAGCAGGACCAGTACCATGAGCGGCGCCTGCACGAAAGCCTCCAGCTGACCCATCCTTATGCATGGGGGGTAAAATTACTGAAAGTCGATACCGAGGCGCTGGCAAGCAATGTACTGAGAGTCATGGCGTTGTCTTTACGTTTCCAGGACGGCGAACTCGTCGATGCCCCTGCGAATGACGCCCTGCCGAACAGCATCGACCTGTCGACCCTGCTGCAGAACCAGCAGAGCGTGACCTTCTACGCGGCCCTGCCCGCCTTCAAGCCTTTTGGGGGCAACTTCGCCCAGCCCGGCCAGCCCCAGGACAGCGCACGCTACCTGCAGGACAACCGCGAGACGCCCGACCTCTATACCCAGGCCGCCCACGCCCAGCTGGCCTACCTGAAAAAGACGGTGCGCCTGGTGCCCGAACACGAGCCGCGCGATTCCTATACCAGCTTCGCCCTGCTGCGCCTGCGCCGCGTGGCCACCGGCGGCTTCGAGCTGGACCCGGACTTCGTGCCGCCCAGCGTCGCGGTGCAGAGCGCCCCGGTACTGGCGCACGGGCTGCGCCGCCTGCTCGACGCATTGCAGGCCAAGGTCAGCGCCCTGTACGGCCACCACCGCGAGCCGAGCCGCAACGTGATCGAATACCGCTCGGGCGACATGTCTTCGTTCTGGCTGCTGCACACAGCCAGCACCGCCTATGCTTCGCTGACCCATTACTTCCACCATCCGGCCCTGCATCCGGAGCGCCTGTTCGAACAGCTGCTCGGCCTGGCCGGCTCCCTGATGACGTTCTCGAAGACCTGGGTGCTCGCCGACCTGCCGGCCTACCAGCATGCCGATCCGGGCCCGGGTTTCGCCAAGCTGTATGCGATCATCCGCGAGCTGATCGACACCGTGATCTCCTCGAAATACTTCTCGATCGCGCTGGAAGAGGTGAAGCCGTCCTACTACCTCGGCAAGCTCGACTCGGGCAAGATCGACGAGAAGACCGCCTTCTACCTGGCGGTAACGAGCGGCATGCCGGTGCTCGAACTGGTGAACGCCGTGCCCCTGCGCCTGAAGGTCGGCGCCCCCGACGACGTCGACAAATTCGTGCTGGCCGCAATGCCGGGCGTGCGCCTGCAGCATTCGCCCCAGGTGCCGGCCGCGGTGCCGGTGCGCCCAGACACCGTCTACTTCCTGGTCGATGCGAAGGGCCAGATGTTTGAACGCATGCTGCAGGCCCAGTCGGTGTCGGTATTCGTCCCGTCGAGCATGAACGACCTGCGCCTGGAACTCGTCGCCGTCACCGCTTAACCAGACCACGCCATGAACACCATGACCGCCCCTTCCCTGATCGGCGCCGCCGTCCCGGCGACCGAGAGCTCTGCGCCGCAGTCGCTGCTGGACCTGATGTACGACGGCTTCTACGCCCTCTTCATGCTCAAGAACGGCAACGCGCCCAAGAACGACGGCGAGTTCGCCCAGCGCATGACGCAGTTCCTCGACGAGTTCGGGCGCGCGGCCAAGAAACAGGGCGCCACGAGCGAAGACATCGACGCCTCGAAATACGCGTTCTGCGCGGCGGTGGACGAGATCATCCTGCGCAGCCGCTTCACCATCGCCGACCGCTGGGCCACCAATCCGCTGCAGCTGACCCTGTTCGGCGACCAGCTCGCCGGCGAGAATTTCTTCAACCGCCTGGAAGCGCTGCGCGCACGCGGCAGCGCCCACCTGGAGGCGCTGGAAGTGTTCCATATGTGCCTGCTGCTGGGCTTCCAGGGGCGCTACGCGCTGGAGGGCACGGAGAAGCTGAACTACTTCACCTCGCGCCTGGGCGAGGAGATCGCGCGCATGAAGGGCAAGCGCGGCGGCTTCGCCCCGCACGCGGAACGTCCCGACCAGGTCGCGCACAAGCTGAGGAACGACCTGCCGATGTGGGTGCTGTTCACGGTCTTCGCCCTGATCTGCGCGCTCGGCTACATCGGCCTGCGCACCACGCTGGCCGGCAATACCGAACAACGCATGGCGGCGCACAATGACGTTGTGAAGATGGCGCCGCGCCAGGCCAACCTGACGATCACGCTACCCTGATGGAAACGTTCGACCTGCTCACAGCGGCAGGCCAGGCGCTTGGCCGCTTCGGCACCAAACTGTCCCAGCATGCACGCCTGGTCACGCTGGCGAGCAGCCAGGACGGCGGCCTGCCCGAAGCGCTGATGGCCGAGCGCGTGCGCGGACGGGAAGCCGTGGGCGAGCTGTATGCCTTCGAGGTGGATGCCCTCAGCACCTCGACCGACCTGGACCTCGAACAGTTCATCGGCGAGGAACTGACCGTCACCCTGCTCCAGCCTGACGGCTCGCGCCGCGCCTGGCACGGCCTGTGCACCAGCGCGGAGTGGCTGGGAGCGGACGGCGGCGTGGCGCGCTATCGCCTGCTGCTGGAGCCGGCGCTGGCGCTGCTGCGCCTGCGCCGCGACAGCTACATCTTCCAGGACAAGAACGTCCAGGACATCGTTACCGAACTGTTCGCCGATTATCCGCAGCTGCGCTTCGAGTTCGACATCAGCCAGGAACTCGCGGTGCGCCCGATCTGCACCCAATACCGGGAAAGCGACTACGACTTCTTCGTGCGCCTGATGGTGTCCGAGGGCCTGTCGTGGCGCTTCGAGCATGACCAGGCCGAACCCACGGGCGACGGACAGTCGCGCCACAAGCTGGTGATTGTCGACAGCCAGGCCGAGTCGCCCGACACCCCAGGCGGGGCCCTGATCCGTTTCCACGGCATGCGCGCCACCGACAGCGATGACGCCATCGACCAGTTCGGCGCACGGCGCCAGGCGGCGGCGAATGCGGTGACGATCAGCAGCTGGGACCCGGCGCAGCTGCTGGCCCCGAACGCGGAGCTGGCCTCCACGCTGGACGCGGGCGAGTTGCCGCCCTTGGGCGTGTACGACGGCAGCGGCGAGCGGATCGCGAGTAGCGGCGCCGACAGCCACGCCCAGCTGATGCTGCGCGCCCTCGAACTGGACAACAAGGTGTTCGAAGGCCAGGGCGCGGTGCGCCGCCTGGCGCCGGGACACCGCTTCGAACTCGCGCAGCACGGGCGCTATCCCGAGGGCGAGAATGCCTTCAAGACCTTGTGGGTCGAGCACGAGGCGCGCAACAATATCGACGCCGGCGTCGCCACGGCGGCCCGCGCCGGCTGGATCGAACCCGGCACCTACCGCAACCGCTTCGGCTGCGTGCGCGAAGCGGTTGCCATCGTGCCGCGCGCCACCGCCCTGCCTCATCCGCACACGGCGCTCGGGCCGCAGACGGCGCTCGTCGTCGGCGTGCAGGACGCCACCGCCACCACCGTGCGCGACCACCAGGTGCGGGTGCAGTTCGCCTGGCAGCGCGGCCAAGGCAGCAACCAGGGTGGGCTCGCGCATGACGTCGACGAACGCGGCTCGGCCCCCGGCGACGAGCGCTCGGGCACCTGGGTGCGCGTGGCCGAGGCGCTGGCGGGACCGAACTGGGGCTCGCAGTTCACGCCGCGCATCGGCACCGAGGTGCTGGTCGACTTCCTCGAGAACGACATCGACCGGCCGCTGGTCGTGGCCCAGCTCTATACCGGCGCGGACGTGCCGCCGTTTTCCGCAGGCGTGGATTCGGGCGTGAACCATGCGGGCACCATCTCGGGCATCCATACGCGCGGCTTCGACGGCGGCGGCTACAACCAGTGGCAGCTGGACGACACCCGCGGCCAGCTGCGCATGCGCCTGGCCAGCAGCAGCGCCAACACCCAGCTGAACCTCGGCTACCTGGTCCAGCAATCGCCCGGCAATGCCCAGCGCGGGTCCTACCGCGGCAGCGGCTTCGAACTGCGTACCGATGCCTGGGCCGTGGTGCGCGGGGCCGAAGGCGTGCTGCTCACGACCCATGCGCGCGCCGCGAATGGTTCCGGGGTGACGTCGACCCAGATGGATGCGAGCGAAAGCCTGGCCGCGCTCAAGGCGGCGCGAGAGCTCGACACCGCGCTGCTCGATGCCGCCACCGCCCAGCATGCGCTGAGCAGCAAGGCCACGCGCGAGGCCCAGAAGGCCTTCATGGCGGACATCGATCCGAAAGAAAAAGGCAAGTACGAAGGGGCGGTCAACGGCCAGGATGCGCTCAAGGGCAAATCCGGAGGGCGCGAGCTCGATGCCGGCGCACCGGTGGAACGCTTCGCGGCGCCCCACGTGCTGATGGATGCGGCGGCCAGCATCAACTGGGCGACGCCGGCATCGACGGTGCTGTTCGCGGGCGAGCAGCTGCACTGGACGACGCAGGGCGACACGCATATGAGTGCGGCCTACACGGTATCGTCGGTGGCGGCGGAAGTGGCGAACCTGTATGCGCACGAGGGCGGGATCCAGGCGATCGCGGGCAACGGGCCGGTGTCGCTGCAGGCGCATACCGACCAGCTGGAGATCCTGGCGGACAAGGAGGTTGTCGTCATCTCGGTGAACGACAGCATCGAGATCAAGGCCAAGCAGAAGATCGTGCTGCAGGCGGGACAGTCGTCGATCACGCTCGAGGGGGGGGATATCACCTTTGCTTGTCCGGGGGAGTTTTCGGTCAAGGGAGGACAGCACACGTTCGAGGGCGGAGCGCGTGCGCAGGCGCAGATGGAACCGTTGCCCGACGGCGCGAGCCGGATCGCGAACTTCATCGCACTAAACTACCGGGACTTCCACGGCGACCCCATGTCGGGCGTCGGCTACAAGATCTTCTTCGCGGACGGCGCGACGATCAGCGGCAAACTCGACGAGCAGGGTAACGCGCACCATGACAACGTGCCGCAGAAGCCGACCCGCGCGGAATATGAAGCGAGGGAGCCGCTGGCGGAGAAACCGTGGAATCCACTACAGGAAATGGTCGATGGCGCACGGCAGGTGTTCGCGTCCACGCCGCCTCCGTCGACCAGCAGCTAGCCGACCAATGAACAACGAATTCGAGAATGCACTGGCCTGGTTCCGATCGGCACCGGCGCGCTGGCTGAACAGCGCGAAAAAAGACTTGTCTGCCGGAGCCGAATGGATCTGGGGCGTGATCCAGGGCGACTTCAACGAGGATGCATCTACCGCACAGGTTGCCACCGGCACCGTGATCTCGATGATTCCCTTCGTCGACCAAATCTGCGACGTACGTGACGTCGTCGCCAACTGCCGGCGCATCCACGCGGAACCGGCCAAGACCGCACACTGGATCGGCCTTGTCCTGACCCTGATCGGTCTTTTCCCCACCCTTGGTTCGCTGTTCAAGGGTTGCGCAAAGGTCGCGTTCGCCTCACTGCGCAAGTCGGCGAACGTGGTCGGGGCCGCGCCCCAGATCGCGAAGGCCATCGATGGCGCGGTCTTCATGCTCAACCGCTTCCTGGCCCGTCCCGAGGTCGTCAAGGCCCTGCGCGCCCTGAAGATCGACAATCCTTATAAATACCTGTCGGGGAAGTTCCGCGAACTTGCCGGACAGCTCACCAGTGGCAAGCTGCTGGCCGCTTTCGACCAGGCCCGGCAAGCTGCGCTTTCCCTGCTCGACCTGGTCAAGCGCTGGGGCGGCAAGTCGCTTGCGGACCGCGCGATGGCACTGCTGCAGATAATCGACAGCGTCAGGCGGATGGCGGACACCATGATCGGACGCGCCTTGAGGCCGGTTCAGGATTTGCTGAACCGGCTCGCCCGCCGCCTCGACATCGAGGCGGACATGGCACACCGGGCACGCTTGAACGTGCGCAATCCGCACGGCTACCTGCGCACCTCGGCTGATGCGGAAAAGGAAGCATTCGATCGCGCACTGCCAGCCTACGCGGACAAGTCCGGCAGGCTGAAAAACCGTTCACTGCGGACGGCGCCGCGCGAGAAAGCAGGATGGACCAGCACGGTGCCGAGTCCAGCGCGCGGGCGCCATCCGCTGGACAATGCATACAATACCTTCACGACGATGCAGCCGATTACTCTGCCGCCAGGAACGACCCTGTACCGTATTGTCGATCCGAAATCCGCCGACAACAGCATCTGCTGGATGAGCCGGGCCGAATTCGAGCGTCTGAAAAGCAAGGACGACTGGCGGCGCCGCTTCGCGGTGTGGGCGAACTGGAACGGCAATGGCGAGTATGTGACCTACACCGTGCCGCCGGGACCGGGCCTCAATGTATGGGAAGGGGTGACAGCCAGCCAGGCGATGAAGGACACTTCGTACGTGCTGGAAGGTGGGGCCAGGCAGATTGTCGTCGATCCGGCGCACTTGCAGAAGGAACACATGGGCAAGCGCGCGCCGACGAAGTGGGGGTACGGCGACTTGGGCCGCTCGTCCTCCCTGGTCGGCGTGCCGGTTTTGAAGAATTATTGGTACGGAAAGTAAGTAATGACGACTACCCTCATTCCGCAGGAGATTTTTCTACTCGAACGGTATGCATCGCTTGCCTATCTGGAGTCCTTGCGCGATACCTGGTCCGAAATGGTCGAGCATCTGGAGTCCTGCCTGGAGCGGTTCATGCTGAACCTCCCGGCCGACTATCGCAGCCGGCCACTGGCCGAACAACCCGACGCCGTCTGGGGCGAGCTCGTCCTGCCGAACTTCCGGGATACGCTGGACTCGCTGAACCGTGCATGCGCCCTGCTTCGCAACGGCGATTTGGCCGGCCTGAGCAGCTGCAACGGCCCGCTCAACGACTTCAAGGGACAGACGGAATTCTGGTCGGGATGGATGAGCCGCGACGATGAGAATCGTTATGGGACCTTGTTGAACGCGGCGGTCCTGATGGCCGCCAATATCCAGGCGACGGAAGGCGCATACTGGGATCCGGGCGACCTGGCGTCCGGCTATGACACTACGTCGCGGGGTCCGCTCGATCCCCCGGCCGCGTGGCCGGCCTATCGCCTGTCGGACAAAGTAAAAGTCGCCACGGATTCACCGCTGACGGTCTCGGGCATTTATTTGCCGGACGTGGCGGACAGCTGCGCCCAGTTCCTGCACGAGCGATATTCGGTGGCGCCGCCGGCGCGCGTTGTGCTATCTCCCGGGCCAGCCAGCGCAGACGGCGACAACGGCAGCGCGCTTGCATTCGGCGATTTGCCATGCGTCTGGACGCTGGTGGTGCGCACACGCGATGCTGGCCCGGCGGCGCAAACGACCTTCGCCAATCCGCCCATGGAGCGCGTTGCTGCCGGACAGGCATGTCCACGCACGGGAGTATGGTTCACGCCGGCCCGCATCGGGTCCCAACGCTACTTCGAGAAAGGCGAGGTCATGCCCTCGCTGAACAGTGATTTCGGGCTCACGATCTGGCAGTGGCATGCGGAGCAATCGACCTGACGAAGAGTCGATGCGCCGCACTGCGCTGTCGATGCCGGCAAGACCGATCGCCTTCGCAGGAATAACGGCAGTGCATTTGTCCCGACAAGCCCGAACTCCTCCGCAAGGCCACGTGCAAGGCGCTTGCCGGACTCGCAACGCTGGAAGCGCCTGGCACCGTGCACGATGCCACTGCACCAATGGCGCTCAAGGCGCATTCGGCGCCTGCTTCGCTTGCCCCAACCACAGCGCATATCGTTCGATGGCCTTCGCCGGAGCGGTCCCGAACCACGCGTAGCCATTGCGGCGCTCGGGCTGCAGTTCGTTGACGTCGTCGTGGATGCTGCGGTCGCGGTCTCCGAAAATCGGTGCCAGCGTCCTTGCATCGTAGTAGCGCGACCAGAGCAAGGGCGCGCCGGGCGACGGCAGCAGGCGCCGCCCGGCGTCCGGCGTCGACGTCCAGGCCAGGTCACGCAGTGCCGCCGTTCGCAACCAGGCGACGCCCGCATGTACGGCGCCGCGCACCTCGGGCGAAGGATCGGGCAGGCGCATCAGGAGCTGCAGCACGCCCGCGCTCTCCGGGCTGGCCAGGGCCGCCGGCTCGAAGTTGCGCGCACCGGCCAGCGCGAGGCTCAGTGCCTCGTACTGCTGCCCCCAGCCGGTCAACTTGCCGTCGGCGCCGCGCTGCTGAGTGGCCAGGAACAGCGAGACGGCGCGCTGCACCGCGCCGGATGCTGCTTCCTTGAGCGCCTCCGGCACGAAGGCAAAGTCGCCCTGCCCTTCCCCGACCTCCATCAGCAGCGTCACCACGCGCACCATGGCGTCGTCGTTCAGGGTCACGGCGTCGTGGTAGCCGCCCTGCAGCGGATAGACCTGCGGGAAACCGCCGTTCGGGTATTGCGCGTTCAGGATGTAGCGCAGGCCCTTGGCGAAGGCGGCGCGATAGGACTCGCCCTGCGCGCCCGGCAGTTGCGCCTGCACGCGCGCGAGGAAGCGCAATTCGCTCGTGGTGGCGCCGTTGTCGAAGGTGCCGACATAGCTCCAGGATGCCTTGCGCTGCCCGGCCTCGAAGGGCACCCAGGGTTCGCCCGGCCGGCGCGGCGGCCCGGACCTGTCGACGTTCTTGCCCCAGCCTCCGGCCGGGGTCTGGAAGCTGAGGATGTTGCTTGCCACCCGCAGCGCCTCCGGTGAGCCGTACCAGGCGGCGGGTCGACGCAGCGGCATGCCGCCGTCCGGGGCACCGCCATGTGGGCGCGCGGTGGCGTCAAACGTCCCTTCCGCCTGCAGGGCCGCCTTGTCCGCCGCCATCAGCGCACGCGAGCGCGCCAGATAGTCACGCCACGGGGGCTGCTGCGCAGGAGGCAGCGCCCCGATGCGGGCATCGCTCAGGGGCTGGGCCGGCGTCATGGTCGACAGCGTCGCCGCCTGGCTCAGGATGGGCGTCGCCAGGCACAGCATGCCCAGCAAAAGTACGTGATTGCGCATGATCGACACGTCAAATAAAAACGGGTCCCCGGACGGGGACCCGGCAACGGGCGGCGCGCAGCGCCGCCCTCCAGGAGACAAGGGCAGGCCGGCTTAGAACTTGTACTCCACCGAGACACGGTAGACACGGCCCATCATGTCGGCAAGGCTGGTCAGGTAGCCGCCGCTGTAGATGGTGTTGGCGGTGATCGGCGGCCATTCTTCCGTGATGTTGTTGACGCCGAACTGCACGGTGGTGTTCTTGATGCCCGTGTAGCGTACGTTCACGTTGAACTGGCTGTACGAATCCACGTCCGTCATGGTCGAGCCGGCGCGCGGCGTCAGGTCGGTCAGGCCGGTGTTGAAGCGCTGCGACAGCGTGGTCTTCCAGTCGCCGTAGCTGTAGGTGACCGCCGCGGTGTACTTCCAGCGCGGGTTCACCTGCGGCATGCCGGCCAGGCCGGCGTTCGGACCGGCGCTGCCGTAGCGGCCGTCGTTGGTGATGATGCCGACGTTACTCAGCCATTGACCGCCCTGCTCGCTCTGGAACTCGTACTTGTGGTACCAGGTCGCATCGAGCTTGGCGTCGAAGGTGCCGAAGCTGGTTTTCGGGAAGCGGTAGCTGGCCGCGATGTCCGCGCCGCGGATGCGGGTCTGGCCGCGGTTCGCCTGGCTGGCCACGATGTAGTCGATGGTGCCGTCGGCCTTGCGGTTGAAGAAGGCCTCGTACTTGCCCGGGTTCTGCTGGATCTCGGCGATCGAGACCGCGCCCAGCACGTCCTTGAGCTTCAGGCCCCAGTAGTCGACCGTGATCGACAGGTCCTTGACCGGCTCCAGGCCGAAGCCGATGTTGAAGCCGCGCGACTTCTCGGGTTTCAGGAAGGTGTTGTTCGGCGACTTGGTCCAGTAGGTGGTCTGCACATTGCAGACCTGGTCCGCCGTGTAGCCGGGCGACGGCGTGCCGGTGCCCGGCACCAGCGGCTGCGCGCCGCGGCACAGGACCGGGTCGTCCATCACCAGGGTGCGCACTTCCGGCGTCGGGTTCTGGATGTCCATGATCGACGGCGCACGGAAGCCGCTCGAGACCGAGGCGCGCACCAGCAGCTTGTCGCTCGGGGTCCAGCGGGTGGCCAGCGCCGGGTTCACGGTGGTCTGCTTCAGGTCGTCGTAGTGGTCGGCCCGCACCGAGCCGTTGACCGTGAAGGTCTTGGTGATCGGGGCGTCGGCTTCCAGCACCAGCGAGGAGATCTTGCGCTTGAGCTTCTTGGCCACGCCCTGCGGCACCTCGCCCACCAGGTCGGTCTGCACCACGTTGCCCGAGGCGTCGATGTTGTAGCTGCCGTCAGGCTTCCTGAGCACGTAGTCGCGCGGCGCGTTGAAGGTGCGCGCCGAGTCCTCGCGCAGTTCGCCGGATACCGCCAGGATCAGGTCGCCGCCGCCCAGCTCCCACACCGGCTTGGTGACGGTCAGGTCGACGCTCTTGTTGAAGGCCTTGTTCAGGCGGTAGGTGTAGTCCTCGGCCTGGATGCTGCGCAGGTAGTCGGCGCCGGCCGCGTCCTGCGGGCCGAAGGGATTCAGGATGCCCTTGTCGAAGCCTTCCTGGGCCTTGGAATACAGGATATAGCCCTCGCCCACGCGGGTGTCGCGCTTGGAGCGGCCGTAGTTCAGGCCGGCGCGGTAGTCCCAGCCCAGGACCTCGCCCTCGGCCGACAGCACGATGCGGTCGTTGCCCTGCTCGTCGTTGCGGTAGGCCGGTCCCAGTTCGCCCGGGCCCCACTGGAAGTAGATGGTGCGGCCGTTCATGTTGAGGGGAGCGGGCGTGCCCGGCGTCTTCGACGGATCGATGTACATGGCCGGGCTGGTGCTGCCGGTATTGCTGCCCACCACCTGCGGCAGCGGCGTGATGCCGTTGCCCGGGTAGAAGCGGTTGGTCGGCGACATCGAATAGGTGGTGAAAGGCTGGTTCGAGCCCGCCACCTGCATGCCGCGGTACTTCTGCACGGTGAATTCGGAATGCAGCACGTCGAGGTCGATCTTGTGGCCGCCGGCCAGGTTCCAGCTGGCGCGCGCGCTCACGGTGGTGATCTCGCTGCCGTCGGTGACGGCGGTCCAGAACAGCGGATTGCGGATGCAGCCCGGCGCATAGGTCGGTGTCGCGGCCGTGCTCAGGTTGCCGAGGGTGGAACTGGACCAGGGCGAGGAGCAGCCGGTGGCAAACGCCGGGTTGTAGTTCGAGTTCGCATTGCGCGCGAAGCCGAAGTTGGCAAGCGGGTTCGGGTTACGGGCGTCCGGATTGATGCCCAGCCCCAGCGTGCGCAGCACGGCCGGGTCGTGCTGGGCCGGGCGGTCGCCCTGGAACAGCGCATCCTTCTTCTGGTGGTCGACGGCGATGTAGGCGTTGAAGCCGTCCTGGCCCAGGTTGCCCCAGCCGACGATGGCGCCGATGCTCTTGCTGGTGCCGCCGCCGCTCATTTCGGGGCGGGCGTATTCGGCCTTGATCGAGGCGCCCTCGTAGCCGCGCTTGGTCCAGTAGTTCTGCACGCCGCCGATGGCGTCGGCGCCATAGATCGAGGCGCCGCCGCCGTTGAGGGTCTCGACGCGGTCCAGCGCCATGCGCGGGATCACGTTGACCGAGATGTACTGGTCCTGCAGCGGCTCGTTCGCCAGGCGGCGGCCGTTGAGCAGGGACAGGGTGCGCATCGGGCCGAGGCCGCGCAGGTTGGTGACCGGACCGGCCGCGCCGGAGTTGGTGCCGAGCGAGAGCGACTGCGGCTGCTCGAGCACGAAGTCCTTCAGTTCGGTGTGGCCGCGCGCCTCGAGTTCCTGGGCCTTGACGGTGACGACGGGATTGGTGCCCTCGTCGGCGACGCGGCGGATCAGTGAACCGGTCACGACGACCGCCTGTGCGACCGGGGTGTCGGCCGGCGGCTCGGTGTTCTGGGCTTGCGCCTGCCCTGCCAGCTGGAACAGTGCGAGGCTGACCGCGGTGGCGAGCGTGGCGCGGCGTGGGGTGGGTACAAAGTACGGCTTCATTCGGTCTCCTTGTTTATTTTGTAAGAATTGATATGACCACACGTCTATCTGGTCAGGCCACAGTGCCGGGCCCTACCACCAACTCCTACCTTTCTGACGAAGGTATTGCGAGAATTGATATGACCAGATCATAAACTGGTCTGTCCACTTTGTTGAAAAAAAATGCTGAAATGTTCCTTTGATACATCAGTCAAACGATTGCGCGCTGCAAAGCTGCCCTTCCCGGGCAGTTCTGCGCGGCCTACAAAATACGCCGGCAGCCTGGCAGGCCACACTCCGCTGCAGTCCAGCCAATCGTTAAATTGGTCTTGCCAATTTCCAAACTTCGCGCCACCATAAGCGCAGCCGGCGCCTGTGCTCGTTCATGGCGCCGATGCGAATCGGCTCGCCGCCGCGGGTCCGGCCCTATAAAAAAACACGCGTGGAGACAGACAATGAGTGAAAAGAATGGTGGGGGAATCGATCGCCGTACCGTGCTGAAGACGGCCGGCGCGGCTGGCCTCCTGGCGGCGACCGGCGCCTGGGCGGCCGCGCCGCGCAAGCGCTATGCGGTGGTCGGGGTGGGCTCGCGTGCGCGTATGTTTACCAATGCGATGACGGGCAAGTTCCGCGACACGTCCGAAGTCGTGGCGGTCTGCGACCGCAACGCCGGGCGCCTGGCGCGCGCCGTGAAGACCATCGGCGAGACCGGCGCCAGCCAGCCCCGCCCCTACGCTGCGGCGGACTTCGACCGCATGCTGCGCGAAACGAAGCCGGAGTATGTGATCGTCACCACCACCGACGCCAGCCACGACGACTACATCGTGCGCGCGCTCGACGCCGGCTGCGACGTGATCACCGAAAAGCCGATGACCACCACCGCCGAGAAGACGCAGCGCATCATCGACGCGGTCAAGCGCAGCGGCCGCAGCGTGCGCGTCACCTTCAACTACCGCTATTCGCCGCCGCGCACCCAGATCAAGGAGCTCCTGATGTCCGGCGAGATCGGCGACGTCATTTCGGTCGACTTCACCTGGCTGCTCAATACGGTGCACGGCGCCGACTACTTCCGCCGCTGGCACGCCAACAAAGCCAATTCGGGCGGCCTGATGGTGCACAAGTCGACCCACCACTTCGACCTGGTCAACTGGTGGCTCGGCGCCCAGCCGCACACCGTGCACGCCTTCGGTTCGCGCCAGTTCTATACGCCGGAAACGGCGCGCCGCATGGGCTTGTCCGGCCCGCACGAACGCTGCCTGACCTGTCCGGAAAAGCAGAAGTGCAGCTTCTACTTCGACCTGGCCGCCGACCCGGGCCTGAAAGCCCTCTACCTCGAGAACGAACAGTACGACGGCTACTTCCGCGACGGCTGCGTGTGGCGCCCGAGCATCGACATCGAGGACACCATGAACGTGATGGTCCGCTACGACAACGGCGCCCACCTGAACTACGCGCTGTCGGCCTATGACGCCTGGGAGGGCTACCACATCGCCTTCAACGGCACCAGGGGCCGCATCGAGCACCGCATCGTCGAATCCGGCGGCGCGGCCGGCGCGGCCAAGGTGCAAAGCGGCAGCGAGAGCGTGTCGATCCGCGTGATCCCGATGCGCGGCCAGGCGCGCGACATCGAACCGATCATCGGCAAGGGCAGCCACGGCGGCGGCGACGACGTCATGCTCACCGAGATCTTCGGCGAAGGCCCGCCCGACAAGTACAAGCGCGCCTCGGACGAGCGCGCCGGCGCCTGGTCGGCCCTGGTCGGCATCGCGGCCAACAAATGCTTCGAGACCGGCCAGACGGTGCGCATCGCCGACCTGGTCACCGGCCTCACGCCGCCCGAGCGCGCGCCGATGCCGGACCGCCGCGCGAAGGTAGAGATGCCGGTCCGGATCAGGATTCCCTGATCCGCTCCGCTTCCCGGAAGCGCTCGGCATACCCGCGCGCCGCCGCCTGCGCGACGACGTGGTCCACGAAAACGCGGACCTTGGCCGGCAGGAGTTTGCGGCTGGCGTAATAGATGCACAGCGGCTTCGCTTGCGCATACCAGCCGGGCAGCAGCCGCACCAGTTCTCCGGACTCCAGCAGCGGCAGCGCATGCGGCAGCGGCAGCATGGCGATGCCCAGCCCGGATGCGGCGGCGCGGGCCAGCGCTTCCGGGTCGTCGAACACGGCCACCGGACGCACGCTGGCGACGACTTCCTCGCCCGCGCCATTCCTGAGCACCCAGGGCGTGAGGCGCCCCGACATGATGTGGCGCCGGAGCAGGCCGGCGTGCGGGGCCAGCGCCGACGGTTCGCCAGGGGCCGGGTGACGGGCCAGGTAGCCGGGCGAGGCGACCGGCACGATCCGCACCTGCGCCAGCTCGCGCGCGACCAGGCCTTCGGTGAGTCCCATGCCGCCGCCGATGGCGACGTCGAAGCCTTCACGGACCAGGTCGACCTGCCGGTTATCGAAACGCAGGTCCGGCTGGATGTCCGGATAGCGCTGCAGGAAGTCGCCCAGCAGCGGCACGATGTACTCGCGCCCGACCGTCGGCGCCAGCGCCACCTTGAGCGCGCCGGCCGGCTTGCCCCCGCCCTGGCGCGAGTCCTCGAGCGCATCGCCGATCTCGGCCCAGGGCAGGCGCACCTGCCGGTACAGGCGCTCGCCCTCCTCGGTCAGGTGCAGGCTGCGGGTGCTGCGCTGGAACAGCCGCACACCCAGGCCCGTTTCGAGCCGCGCCACGCTTTTACTGACCGCGGCCGGCGTGAGGCCAAGGCGCCTGGCGGCGCCGGAAAAACTGGCGCCTTCGGCGGCCGCAACGAAGGCGTCGAGATGGAGGGCAAGGTCGGTCTGCATGATGGCGCCGCAATAAGTCCAGCGCCCATTTTATACCAGTAGTTGAAACTGATACCGCAAACTTGTGACTACCGCGACAAGATGAAGCGGGCGATACTTTCCCTGCCCTCCTCCACTTTCAAAGGAAATCATCATGAGTAGCAGCCTTGCAGGAAAAGTCGCATTCATCAACGGCGGTTCGCGCGGAATCGGCGCGGCCAGTGCGCGCCGGCTCGCGCAGGATGGCGCCACCGTCGTCATCGGCTACGCCAACTCGGCGGCCGCCGCCCAGGCCCTGGCGGCCGACATCGAAGCGCAAGGCGGCAAGGCTTTCGCCGTCCACGCGGACGCCGCCGATGCCGCAGCCCTGACGCGGGCGATCGACAATACGGCAGAGCGTTTCGGCCGCCTCGACATCCTGGTCAACAGCGCGGGCGTGCTGGTCCTGAACCCGGTCGAGGCCTTCACCCTCGAGGACTTCGACCGCACCGTCGCCGTCAATGTGCGCGCCGTGTTCGTCGCCGCGAAAGCGGCTGCGGTCCACATGCGCGAAGGCGGACGCATCATCAACATCGGCAGCACCAACGCCGGGCGCATGCCCTTCGCGGGCGGCGCCGTCTATGCAATGAGCAAATCGGCTCTGACCGGCCTGGCCAAAGGTTTGGCGCGCGACCTTGGCGCACGCGGCATCACCGTCAACAACGTCAATCCCGGTCCGGTCGACACCGACATGAACCCCGCCGACAGCGACTTCGCCGCCGGGCTGCATGGCCTGATGGCACTGCCGCGCCACGGCCGCCCCGAGGAAATCGCCGGCATGGTCGCCTACCTGGCAAGCGAGCAGGCCGCGTTCGTGACCGGAGCGGACCTGCTGATCGACGGCGGTTTCGCCGCCTGAAGCGGATGGCCGGGCGCTAGAGGTCGACCGACAGGTAGGCTTGAGCGAGCCGGCCGGTGATGACATCGTAGGCCCCTGCCCCGCGCAGCTCCAGGCCGTAGGTGTCGAACAGGTTGCTGACCGAGACCCGCAGCGAGGCGGGACGCTCGAGCAGCGTGAAGCGGTAGCGGCCGGCGAGCGACGCCAGGGTGCGGGCCGGCAGCGCGACGCGGTTGTCGACGGTCGCCGTGACGGCGCCGGTATGCGAGGCCGTCATGTCCAGCGACAGCCCGTCGAGCCAGGGCGTGCGCCAGTCGAGATTGAGTTCGGCGCTGCGCCGGCTCATGCCGACCGGGCGCTCGCCCACCCGTCCCAGCCGTACGCCTTCGCCGGTGGCGCGCGGCCGCGACAGCACCGCCCCCGCCACCATGTTCAGGCGCGGGCCCAGGCGGCCCGCCAGCGAGACTTCCAGTCCCCGGTTCTGCACGTCGCCCAGCTGGGCGTAGCGGTTGCCGGCATCGAAGTTGAAGTAAGGCTTGCGCAGGTCGAACACGGTGGCGACCAGCTTCATGTCGCGCGACAGGGCGTAGCGCAGGCCGGCGTCGCCCTGGGTGGTGCGGATCGCCGGCAGCAGTTCGTTGCGGTTCAGGGCATTGCTCGGCGCAACGCCGCTCTCTTCCAGGCCGCGGGTGAAGCTGCCGAACACGACCAGGCCTGGCGCAAGATGGCTTGCCACCGTCGCGTTGTACAGCCAGGGTTTGTCCTCGGCGGCGGCGAGCGGCAGGCCGGGCTTGTGCAGGCGCTTGCGGTAGTCGGTCTTCTGCAGGCTCAAGCCGATCTCGCCCACATTCCTCCAGCGTCCGTCATAGGCCAGGCCGCCGGTCCATTGGCGCGTGCGGTCGCGGGTCTGCTCGCCGAAGACGAAGTGCGGCTCCGGCGCGGTGAAAGGCGCGTCGATCGAGGTGCGTCCGAAGTCGAAGGATTGCGAGCCGTCGTAGCGGCGCTGGCGGTCGCGCCCGCGCACGCTGAGGTGGAGGTTGTGCAGGCGCGGTCCTTCGGCCACGCTGCGGGTGGCGCGCAGCTCGCCGCTGGTCGAGGAGTTGTGCGCCGGCGGGTCGGCGATCAGGCGGCGGTTTCCCATGCGGTCCGGCGTCACGTTCGTGAGCAGGTGGGTGAAGGCGCGGTGGTCGTTGTACACCGAACGGAAGATCCCGCCCTTGAGCACCCAGCCGCTGCCCGCCTGCAGGGTGGCGAGGGTGCCGAGGTTCATCGCGGTGGTGCGGTAGTCGGCCCATTCCGGCCCGAGGAAGCGGCGGCGCTCGATGCGCGGCGGCAGCGCGGAGCCTGCCGGCAGGTAGCTCGGCGCCTTCTCGTCGTCGTAGGTCTCGGAGCGGTGCCAGAAAGGGACGATCTCCAGCACGGCGCTGGGCTGCCAGCGCAGGCTGAGCGCCGCGTTGCGGTAGCGCGAATCGGTCCCGTTCGGATATTCGTTGATGCCAGCCGCGCCGCCGATGCCCAGGCTCAGCGTGCGCGCGGCGAGCGGCACTTCGCCATCGAGTTCGGTATAGGCGGCGCCATAGCTGTCGCCGCCCGTTACCAGGGCGAGGCGTGCGGCATCGCCCGGTTTGCGGAAGCTGTAGTCGACGATGCCGGTGGGCGCCGGGAAGGGATAGCCCTGGGCCGAGATGCCGACCCGGATATTGGTCGAGCGCCGGATCCGTGGCGTGAGGCCCCAGACCTGGTCGAAGTACAGGCCTTCGATGCGCGCGTTGCCCGCCGCGACGGGCGAGAAGCCGCGCACGCTCGATGCGTTGTACAAGCCGATCGTCTCGCGCCCGACGCTGGTGCCGAAGGCATCCTCGGCCTGGCGCATCGCGTTCTCGTCGGTGCGGCCCTGGACGTCGCGGGTGCCGGCCTTGGCCGGCGTGGCCGGCTGGTCGGCGGCGGGCCGGACGGTTTGCGCCCAGCCCGGGGCCACGCACAGCGCCAGCAGGACGGTCGAGCTCAGGATTTTCAGCATGGGCGGCACACACGAATCGGAAAAACAGCGATTATCGGGTATTGATAGAGTATTATCAACGGGAAACATTTACCGATAACGAGCGATGAAACAGTTCACCCTTCCGCAAAATTCCTTCCTGTTGCTGCTGGGGGTCGTGACCCTGGCCTTCTTCTGGATCCTGCTGCCCTTCTCCGGCGCCGTATTCTGGGGCATGGTGCTGGCCATCGTGTTCGCGCCCATGCACGACCGGATCCTGCGCGAGCTGGGCAACCGGCCCAACACCGCGGCGCTCATCTCGCTCATGCTGATCGTGCTGATGGTGATCCTGCCGGTGACCCTGATTTCGGCGGCGCTGGTCGACCAGGCACTTGGCCTGTATGCCATGGTCAGCGGCGGCCAGCTCGATTTCAATGCGATGCTGCGCCGGATCGTGACCGGCCTGCCGGATTGGGCCGGCTCGCTGTACGAGCGCTACTACCCGACCGTCCTGTCCACGGTCCAGGAAAAGCTCGCCGCCGGCGTGGCGCAAGCCAGCCAGCTGGCGGCGCGTTATGCGGTCAATATCGGCAGCAGTGCGCTCAACTTCCTGGTCAGCATGACGGTGATGCTCTATTTGCTGTTCTTCCTGTTCCGCGACGGCCGCACCATCACGGCCCGCATCAAGCGCGCGGTGCCGCTGAGCTCACGCTACAAGAAGCCGCTGTTCGACAATTTCACGACCGTGATCCGCGCCACCGTGAAGGGCAATGTGGCGGTCGCGCTGGCGCAAGGCGCGCTCGGCGGCCTGATCTTCTGGTTCCTCGACGTGCCGGGGCCGGTGCTGTGGGGCGTGGTGATGGCCTTCCTGTCGCTGCTGCCGGCGGTCGGCGCGGCCATCATCTGGGGGCCGGTGGCACTCTGGTTCCTGTTCACCGGCGCGCTGTGGCAGGGCGCGGTGCTGGCGCTGTACGGCGTGCTGGTGATCGGCCTGGTCGACAACGTGCTGCGCCCCATCCTGGTGGGCAAGGACACCAAGCTGCCGGACTACCTGGTGCTGCTGTCGACGATCGGCGGCATGGCCCTGTTCGGCCTGAACGGCTTCGTGATCGGGCCGGTGATCGCGGCCCTGTTCATCGCGGCCTGGGGCCTGTTCGCCGCCTCCGAGGAGTTCCACGGGGAGTGAAACCGGCGCCGCGATGAACGGCGCGACGCTTAGAAGTTCAGCGTGACGCTGCGCGGGCAGTGGTCGCTGGCCTCGAGGCGCGCGTTCGGCGCCTGCAGGACGGCGGTCTTGCGCGACACCAGCCCCGCCGGCTGGCGCGCGGCCAGCGGGCCGCTCAGCACGATGTGGTCGAGCCCCGTGAAGCCGCGGCATGCGGAATCAGCCTGCAGCGGCACCTGCGACAGGGGCCGGCCGGCGTCGGCCAGTTCCTGCCAGAGGTAGCGCGTGGCCACCTTGCCGGTCGCGTCTTCCTTCGGCGCGCCAAGGGGATTGCTGCCATCGAGGCGCACTTTCTCCGGAGGGATGTTGGCGGCGGCCTCCTCGTCGATGCGGCGGTTGAAGTCGCCCAGCAGGACGTACTCGGGGCTTTGCTTGCCCACGCTGTCCAGCCAGCGCTCGAGCGGCGCGACCTGGCGGTTCAGGACCGTGCAGGCGCCAGCAGGGTCGTCCAGCAGGCGCGCCTGGTAGATCGGGGTCGGCACGATGTTGGCGCAGCCCGACTTCAGGTGCACGTTCAGGAAGCTGACGCGCCGTCCCGGCAGCTGCAGTTCCAGCGCCAGTCCCGGACGCACCTTGCGCGCCTTCGGGTCGGCGGGATTGTCGGGCACCGCCAGCTCGCGGTTGACGTTGCAGCGGCCCGCATCCTTGCTCAGGCTGCGCTCCCAGGCGAAGGCCACGGTCTGGAAGCCTTCGTGCGGCGCGTCGCACACGTCGAAGCGGTCGGCATAACGGCCGAGCAGCGTCCTGACCACCTCGGCCGAGCGCACTTCCTGGAAGGCGAGCACGCGCACGCCCTGGGTCTCGATCAGCTTGTCGATGGTGGCCTGCAGGCCGGACAGCTTGGCGGCGTAGTCGGCGCTGGTGGGCGCTTCACTGTTGCGGCCGAGGTAGGCGTTGCACGGCGGCGTCATTGCCGCCCCTTCCGGACCGCCCGCCAGGCGCTCGGTATCGGCGACGCATTGGGCCGCGACCTTCACCGCATCGTCATCGGGACGCATGCCGCCGGGTCCGCGCTTCGGGCGGGTATCGCACCAGGATACGGCCTTGCAGACGGCGGCATGGCGCTCGAAATCCTGCTGCGAACCGGCCCAGGCCAGGTTGAAGGAGGCGACGCCGATCTGCACGGGCGACGATGGCGGGGCGGCAGGCTCGGTGGAAGCGGCGGCATGGGCGGCCGGGGCGGCGAGCAGCGATGCCAGCAGGGCAAGGCGCGTCGGATTGAAAGTCGGCATCGGGCTTTTCTTTGTAGGGTCAATGGAGCGACCGCCATCGCAGCGATCGAAGGGCGCATGGATTATCGCGGAGTTCGGCGGCCGCAGCAATCCGGCGCTTGACGACAAACCTACCAGTAGGTAGGATTGCAGCATGAAGAAGACATCCTCCACCGCGGACGACATCCTGGCCTGCGCCCGCAAGCTGGTCATTGCCGGCGGCTACAACGGATTCAGCTACGCCGACATTGCAGAGTCGGTCGGCATCCGCAAGCCCAGCATCCACCACCACTTCCCCAGCAAGGCGGAACTGGTGACGACGCTCGTGAGCCGCTACCGGATGGAAGCCGAAGCGGGCATCGCCAACATCGCGCACGCGGTCCCCGCGCCGCTCGAGCAGCTGCGCGCCTACATCGGCTACTGGAAAGCCTGCATCGATGATGCGAGCGCGCCCTTCTGCGTGTGCGCCCTGCTGGCCAACGAGCTGCCGGTGCTGCCCGACGCGGTCGCCCACGAGATCCGTGCGTATTTCCGCTTCCTCTCCGGCTGGCTCACCTCGGTCTTCGAAAGCGGCGCGGCGCAGGGCAGCATCGCCTTGCGCGACGCCCCACGCGTCGAGGCGGAAACCTTCATGGCGACCGTCCACGGCGCCATGCTGTCGGCCCGCGCCTACGGCGACACGGCCATCTTCGGCGCCATCATGGATCCGCAGCTGGCGCGCCTGGCGGCACAAGCCTGACCGATCATTCGACGATCCCGGCAGGCAGGGGCGCGGCCCGCCGGGATCACCCTTTTTTGCGCCGATAGACTACCAACTAGTAGGTAAACAATGATGATTGAAGCGACAGTTCAGGCCGCACCGGCCACCCAGGAAGACTGGCTCAAGCAGTACTACCACGCCCGGACGGCACTCTCGATCGCCTGGATCGGCATAGCGGCCGGCCTCGGTACGAGCGTTCCTGCCATAGCCGCCGCCATGCTGATCCTGTATCCCGCCTGGGACGCCCTGGCCAACCTGGTCGATGGCGGACGCAGCGGCGGGATCCTTGCAAACCGGCCCCAGGCGTTCAATGTGCTGGCCAGCCTGGCCGTCACGGCTGCGATCGCCGCCGCCCTGCCCGACATGCACCGGGTACTGGCCGTGTTCGGCGCCTGGGCGATCCTCTCCGGCCTGCTGCAGCTCGCCGCCGCGCTGCGCCGCTGGAAACGCAATGGCGCCCAGTGGGCAATGATCCTGAGCGGCGCCCAGTCCGCACTGGCCGGCGCCGTGTTCATCCACCAGGCGGGCGGACAGGCCACGCCCTCGATCGCCACGGTAATCGGCTATGCCGGATTCGGCGCGTTCTACTTCCTGGTCTCGGCGCTGGCGCTCAGCATCAAGGCCCGGAGGAAACGCAAATGACGGGGGCGGTGCACAAGGAAGTTCCCGCGACGTGCGTGGCTGCACCCTGGCGGCCCGCACGGATTACCGGCCGGCGCATCAACGGCGCCGAGTGATTCGACGTCGCGAAGGTACTGATCTGCCGCGCCGACAAGCACCGGGAGCAGATGCATGACTGGCGCGCGCCTGCCTGGCCTGCCTGGCGCCATCTTCCATGTGCCGTGCTGGCCTGGCTGGTGGATCGAGTGCTTCGACGAGGGCACCCGAGCATTGCGCCAGGCTTGACGCGTCACGTGCGTGACCGTGACTTGCCGCCTCCTGCCCCGGCGGGCACGCCCGCGCCCGGCGGGGCAAGCGAGGCCCGTGGCGCCAGGCTGACCGGGAATGCGCGCACCACCGGGCGCCGGCCGCCATCGCACAGGTTGAGCAGCTCGGCGACGGCGCTGGCCGTCATCTCGCGCCAGGGAATGCGCACCGAGCTCAATGGCGGCGCCGCATAGGCGGCGCTGGGCGCATCGTCGTAGCCGATCACGGACACGTCGCGCGGCACGCGGATGCCGGCTTCGTAGAAGCAGGAGATCGCGCCGAGGGCCATCTCGTCGTTGGCGCAGAACAGCGCCGTGAACCTGGTTTTCGAGGCCAGCAGTTCGTGCGCGGCCGACCAGCCCGCGCTCGAGGAAAAGTCGTGCTCGGTCACCCACATGGCGGCGGTGTCGATGCCGGCGCTTTCGAGTTCGCACATGAAGCCTTCGATGCGCTCGACGTTGTCCTGCACCGCCCAGGGGCCGGCGAATACGGCGATCTCGCGGTGTCCCTGCTCGAGCAGCGCACGCGCCGCCAGGCGTCCGCCCAGCACGTGGTCGACCGTGAAGCATTGGTCTGGGATGCTCGCGAGCGCATGGTTCAGCGCCACCAGGCGCTGGCGCCGCTCGCCGAACAGCGCCAGGTCTTCCTCCTGCAGGGGGCTGGTGAGCACGATCACCCCGTCGCAGCCGCGCCCGAGCAGCAGGTTGACGCCGTCGATCGCCTCCCGCCTGGCTTCGCCCTTGCCGGTGCCGAAGCCGATCATCATGTGCAGGCCGGCGCCGCGCAGTTCGGCGTCGATGATCTGCAGGATGGCGGTATAGAAGGTCCCCGACAGCATCGGGATGTACACCCCGACCATGCGCGAGCGCCCGTACAGGAGCGAACGCGCAGTGTGCGAGGGCCGGTAGTCCAGTGCGTCGATGGCCTGCCTGACCCGTTCCAGCTTGTCGGACGAGACCGAGCCCTTGCCGCGCACCACGCGCGACGCGGTGCCGGTCCCGACCCCGGCCATGCGGGCTACATCCTTGATTGTCGCCACGGTCCTCCCTGACCCTTGCTCGCTGTGGAACGCTGTTGGGCGCTGTGGAGTTAACGTAGCACAGTCTGGATGGCGCGGGCCGGAATGTCGACCGCCACCTCGGCGCCGTCGACCTGGAGGCGATAGCGCTGCGCCGCGTCCGTGCGGTTCATCACCACGACCGCCAGGGCGCCGTCCGGATTGCGGAAGGCCACCGTGTCCAGCGTGCTGCGGCTGGTGGTGGCGCCCACGCGCCGGGCGCCAGGCTTGATGTAGCGCGTGAAGTGGCCCATGTAGGCGTAGCTCGGCGTGAAAACCAGCTGCCCGTCGTCGCTTGCGTGCAGCAACGCGAAGCAGTAGTTGCCCACGTGGTTGGGCCCGCCCCGGCTGTCGAGCAACATGTTCCAGTCGATCCAGCCCGATGCGCCGGCGTTCAGGTCGGCCATGATCTCGCTGCCGTAGCGTTCACCGTTGGCCCAGTCCTGCAGGCGCGCCGGGTCGAACTTCTCGACCGTGGCCTCGGTCATCAGGAGCGGCACGTCCGGGTAGGCGGCATGCACGGCGGCGACGTTGCGGTGCATCGGCTGGCCCTTGGCCCAGGTCTCGTACCAGTGGAAGCCCACGCCCCAGACATAGGGCCGCGCCTTCGGGTCCGACAGGATGTGGGCGGCGCGCTGCGGCAGCAGGTCGCGGTTGTGGTCCCAGACGATGATCTTCTTGTCCTTCATGCCCGCGCGCGCCAGCGCCGGCCCCAGGTGGTCGCCCAGGAAGCGCGTCTCTTCCTCGGCGCTGTAGATCATCGATTCCCAGCGCTGCTTGGCCATCGGTTCGTTCTGCACCGACAGGCCCCACAGCGGAATTCCCGCCTTCTCGTAGGCCTGGATGAACTTCACGATGTAGCTTGCCCACAGGTCGCGGTTCTCGGGCAGCAGGCTGCCGCCCTGCAGCACGGTCTTGTTGGACTTCATCCAGGCCGGCGCGCTCCAGGGGCTGGCAAACACGCGCATGTCCGTCCCCTGCGCCTTGGCCGCGGCCAGCGATTCGCGCAGCAGCGGCACGCGGTGGCGCATGTCGTGCTCGATGCTGAACGAGGCCAGGCTACGGTCGCCGTCCTGCACATAGGTGTAGCTGCCGCTGCTGAAGTCAGAGCTGTGGATGGTCGTGCGCAGCACGTTGTAGCCCAGGCCTTCGCGCGGGTCGAAGTAGGCCTTCAGGAAGTCCTTGCGGGCGCCCGGGGTGAGCTTCGCATAGACCTCGGCCACCGCATCGGTCACGGCGCCGCCGAAGCCGAACACTTCCTGGAAGCGCTGGCGCGTATCGACAAACACCGCAGTCTCGGTTTCCATCGGCTGCCCGGCCGGGCGCGGCGCGCCGAGCGCCTGCGCCGCCAAGCGCTGGCCGCCGCCCTGCGCCGTGGTGACCACCTGCCAGGGTGCGCCCGGCGCCTGCGCTCCCAGCGCCGAGGCACCCATCATCGTCAGGGCCACCCCACATACCGCGCGCATCGCGTTTCGTCTCGTCGTCATTCGCTCTCCTCTTACAGTTTATAGTTCACGCCGAACAGGACCTGGCGGCCGTAGGTCGTGTAGCGCTCGGGCGCATAGGCGCCGCTGGCGAAGGGGCTGCCCTGCTTGGTCTGGTAAGGCTCGTTGCCCAGGTTGTTCACCTGCAGCATGAAGGACAGGTTCTTCCACGGGCCGCTCTGGAACTCGTAGCCCAGCTGGATGTCGACCTGGTCCTCGGCCATGATCTCGCTGAAGGCGCGCTGGGCGAACAGGCCCGTGACCTCGCCGCGGAAGGCGGAGCGGTAGCGCTGGGCCACGCGCGCCGAGAAGCCGTGCTTCTCGTAGAACAGCGTGATGTTGCGCACCACGCCCGACAGGCCGGGCAGCTTCTCGGTGGTGCCCGGGCCATTGGGGCTGATCGAGCTCTCGGTGCCCGAGAGGCTGGCCTGCACGCCGAATCCGTCCAGCGGCTGCCACAGCATGCCGAACTGCAGCGACCCGCTCAATTCCACGCCGCGCACGTAGCCGCCCTGCCCGTTGGCCGGCTGGTTGATGGTGCCGATGTTCGTCAGCGGCACCACGGCGCTGGAGTTCGGGAAGCCGGTGAAGTCGAAGGCACGCTGCTGGTTGTAGATGTAGCTCTTGAGGTCCTTGAAGAAGTAGGCCGCCGACACATAGCTGCCCTTGCCCACGTAGTGCTCGAGCGAGAGGTCGTAGGAGTTGGCGCGCCACGGCTCCAGCTGCGGATTGCCGCCGCTGCCGTTCCACATGCGGGTGGTCGCATCGACGCCGGCCGACGCGCCGGCGCGCATGTCCGACATGCGCGGCCGCGCCACGGTCTTGGCGGCGCCAAAACGCAGGTAGGTGTCGTGCACCACGTTCCCGAAGTCGAAGTTCAGGTTAATGCTCGGCAGGACGTCGTGGTAGGAATGGTCGGCGGAGAGCGGCGTGATCACGTTGTTGTTCACCGCCTTGCCCTGCGCGTCCTGGTTCACGTGCACGTACTGCACGCCGATGTTGCCGCGCAGCGGCACGGCGCCCAGGTCGGTGTCGATGCCGAGGCGCAGGTAGCCGATGGCCTGCTTCTCGCTCACCGCCCAGTCCTGCTGGGCCACGTCGGTGTCCACCGGGCGCTTGTCGTAGAAGCGGTCGATCGCGGCGCGCGGATCGAAGCTCAGCACGCCGGGAATGCCGGCCCAGGCCAGGGACGTGGTCGGCTGGATGATGTCGGCCGGGACGGTCGTCAAGGCGCGGCCGTTCTTCAGCCAGTAGGTCTGCGAGACATCTTCGTGCGACTTGTCGCGCTTGGAGTAGCTCAGGCCCGCCTGCACGTTGCTGAAGAAGCCGTCGAGCTCTCCGCGCACGTTCAGCTTGGCCGCGCCCAGGCGGTCTTCGACGCGCGGGTGGTGCATGGTGGCGTCATGGCCCCAGCCGCCGACGTCGGTCAGCCTGATGATGCCGGGATTGGTGAAATCGATGCTCGGCCTGAACTGCGGCAGGCCGGCGCCGACCGGGATGCGGAACTGGAAGTCGTTGTCGGTCGCGCCCGCGCCCGCCGGACCCAGGCCGGCATAGGTCTCGGAGGTGGTTTCGCGGCGCTTGGCCGTGGAATACGACAGGTCGCCATCGACCGACCAGCGGTCGTCGAGGCGCAGCCTGGTGTTCCAGCCCAGGGCGCCCATCTCGTCGCGGCGCTCGTTGTAGTCGTTGCGCACGATGGGTTCCAGGTTGACCAGGCTGCCGCCGGTGAGCAGGCGCACGCCGCCGATGGTCTCGACCTTGGGGTCGCGGTAGGTGACCGCGCTCCACTGGTGCGAATTCCACATCATGCCGCGCATGACCTCTTCCTGGTCGAACTGCGAGTAGTACAGGTCGAGGGTGGAACGCAGGTCGCGGTTCGGCTTCCAGTCGACGACCGCCATCAGGCCGTCGCGCACCTGCTTGCGCGAGGTCGAGGTGACTTCGGCGCCCTTCAGCGCGACCACGTCCTCCATCCCGGCCGGGAGGTTGTTCTCGGCGCCCCACCACCAGGACTTGTATTCCTTCTGCTGGCCCGGCGTATCGAGGTGGGCGTAGCCGATGGCCAGGCCCAGGGTGTTGTTCAGGTACTGGTCGATGTAGGACAGCGACACGCGCTTGCCCTTGTTCGACCAGCCGCTATTGAGTTGGCCGTTGCTGTTATGTTCGCCGCGTGCGTTGAAGGCGATGGTGCGGCCCTTGCGGTCCAGCGGACGCACGGTGCGCAGGTCGATGGTGCCGGACAGGCCGGCCGCCGTCATGTTGGCGTCCGGTGTCTTGTAGACGGTCACGCCGCTGAGCAGTTCGGACGGGTACTGGTCGAATTCCGCGCTGCGATCGTTGCTGGTGCTGGTCTGCTCGCGGCCATTGAGCAGGGTGACGCCGAAGTCCGGCGCCAGGCCGCGCAGGGAGATCACCTGGGCGCGGCCGGCCACGCGCTGCGCGGTCAGGCCCGGCAGGCGCGCGATCGATTCCGCGATCGACTGGTCGGGCAGCTTGCCGATGTCTTCGGCGGTGATCGCTTCGACGATCGAATCGGATTCCTTCTTGATCGCGATCGACGATTCGATACTGCCGCGGATGCCGGTGACGACCACTTGCGCCGGCGAGGGGTTTTCCGGCTGGGGTTGCGTTTGCGTTTGCGCTTGGGCGGAAAGGCTGCTCAGCAGCAGGCACGCGGCTGCGATGGGGGTCAGCGCGAGGACGGCGGAATGGGCGCGACGAGCATTGCCACAACGGTTCATATGAGTCTCCAGTATTCTTATAGTAAGAGAATTTGGAAACGTTGCCAACGCTGGATGTATCTTGGCAACGGTTCCAGAAAAGTTTTTAGTATCTTCTTGCCTCGTGTCGGACTATCGGCGCCGCAATCCTGCGCCCGCCGCAGTCCAATGATTGGAAACGTTGCCAATTAAGCGTGCAAGATTGGAAACGTTGCCAAATCATTGCTCACATTATTAAATCTCTGCAAATAAATTGTCAATACGAATTTGCATGGCGGCGGAGAACATCATTTCTGGCGCCATGCGAAGGTCGCGACGCTGGTGGCCGGGAGCGTATAGCGGAAGCTCTGCTTGCCGAGGCGCACCGAGAAGGTCTGCTCGGTGGCTGCGCCATTCGCGACGATCAGCGCCAGCGAGCCGTCCCGGTTGCGGAAAGCGACATTGGCCAAGTCCCCTGTCGCTTCACTCGACCCGATACGCTGCGCGCCCGGCCTTACGAAACGGCTGGCATGGGCCAGTGCGTAGTACTCGACGTTGCGCGTCACTTCGCCCGTGCGCGAATCGATGGTCACGACCCCGCGGCAGTCGCCGCAACCGCCCAGGTGCGGACCGTCCTTCTCGTCCAGCGCCAGGTTCCACAGCAGCACGCCACGCGCCCAGCCGCGGGTGGTGTCGATGATGAGGGTGCGCGTGAAGAACATCAGGTTCTTGGCCCAGTCCTGCGCCCAGCGTCCCCCCGAGCATTCGGTGAACCAGGTCTCCTTGTCCGGGAACTGCGCATGGACCAGGGCCTGGACGCCCACATTGCCCGCATAGCAGTGCCAGGCCACGCCGCGCACGTACCGGGCGGCCGCCGGGTCGCCCAGCACGGCCGCCGGCGACTGCGGCTCGTCCCAGTTATGGTCCCAGTCGAACAAGGCCGTGCCGGGATGCTCGCGCGCCAGCAAAGGCCCGAGGTGCCCGCCGATGAAGGCGGCGCGACTGGGCGGATCGACCCGCATCCCCGGATAGTTGTCCGGCTCGAAGTGCGGCTCGTTTTGCAAGGTCAGTGCGAAGATCGGCACGCCCTCTTCCTTCATCGCGCCCACGTAGCGCCCCAGGTAGCGGGCGAAGGCGTCATAGGCTTCCGGCTTGAGCGAACCCTTGACCAGGCTGTCGCTGCTCTTCATCCAGCCGGGCGCGCTCCAGGGCGAGGCCATTACCTTGAGTTGCGGGTTGATCGCCAGCGCGCGCTTGACGGTCGGCAGCACGGTGGCGCGGTGCGGATCGATGGAGAAGCGTTTCAACTCCGGATCGCGCGCGCCGGGCGGCATGTCGTCGAAGCTGTAGTGGCTCTGCGAGAAGTCCGACGCCCCGATGGTCAGGCGCGTGAAGGACATGCCCAGGCCCGGGTCGCGCCCGAACAGCTCGCGCAGCAGGCTTTCCCGCTGCGTCGGCGACATGCGCTGCTCGATGAGATAGGCCGAGGCGTCGGTGATCGAGGCGCCGAAGCCTTGCATCTCCTGGTATCGCCTGGCGGGATGGATGTCGATCACAGTGTCCGCCGGCCTGGCGCTGCCGAACCGTGCGTCGGCGGCGCGTGCTATCAGCTTGGCCTGGTCGCCGGTCGTCAGCCAGGCCTGCACGGCGCCGGATGCTTGCGCCGCCATGGCATGGGGATGGATCGCGCCCAGCAGTGCCGTCAGCATGGCGGTGCGCAGCATCAGGGCTGTTTTTTGCATTGTCATGGGTCTCCTCTCATTGGCACGTCACCTGGAATTGGAAACGTTGCCAAATTAATATAGCACGCTTGAGTGGACGCATGGAAATCAAACGCCGCCTTTGCACGGCTGTGATAAGTTCGCCTCCATACCCGCTCATGGCACAGGAGAACGCAGGATGAATCGTTTCAAGGAAAAGACGGTGATTGTCACAGGCGCAGCCTCCGGCATCGGCCTCGCGGCCGCGCGCCGCTTCCTCGACGAGGGCGCACGCGTCGTCATGCTCGATATCGACGCCGCCACGCTCGAGGAAGCAGCCGGCGCGCTCCCGCAGGAACGCGTACTGGCGCAGGTCGGCGACACCGCCGACAAGAAAACCGCGGTGGCGGCAGTCAGGGCGGCGGTCGAGCGTTTCGGCGGGCTGGACATCCTCGTCAATAACGCCGGCATGGCGACCGAGGGCGACATCATGCAGACGAGCGAAGAAGACTTCGCGCGCGTCATGGCGGTCAACGTGGCCGGCTACTTCCACATGGCCAAGGCGGCGATGCCCGAACTCGTGAAAACGAAGGGATCGATCGTGATGACCTCCTCCGTCTCGGGGCTGGGGGGCGATTGGGAGCTGTTTGCCTACAACACCTCGAAGGGCGCCGTCAGCAATATGGTGCGGGCAATGGCGATGGATGCGGCGAAGGACGGGGTCCGAGTAAACGCGGTCAATCCGAGTTTCACGGCCACCCGGATGACCGAGGATATGGTGAACGATCCCGAACTGGTCGCCGAGTTCAGGAAGCGCATGCCGCTTGGAGCGCCCGAGGATCCGGAGGGCGTTGCGGCGGCGATGGCCTTCCTGGCGAGCGAGGATGCGCGGCTCATCACCGGCGTGAACTTGCCGGTGGATGCGGGGCTGATGGCGTCGAACGGCCAGCCGCACCAGTAGCAGGCGCCTGGAGGCGGGCCGGTCAGTGTTACGGGTGGCGGACCGTCAAACCGCCGGCCCGGCTGCGAGGGAGCGGCGTCAGGAATCCGGGTGAGGATCGGCGCTGTCCAGGTCTCTCCCCCCATCCGACACCGCCGCCGCCCGCGCGGTGCCCATGCTGTCCGACAGCGATCCGCGATCTTCCTCGTCGGCCTCCGGCGGGTCGAGCATGTCGGCGAGCATCGCCTCCAGTTCAGGCGTATCCCAGGGCAGGCCATTGCGCTCCCTGGTATGAATGTAGTGCCTGATCTCGCTGTCCTGCTCCGAGCTCAAGGGCAGGCCGCGAAACGTGCTTGCAGGTTCGGGCGTCATCATGATCCCTCCCGGGATGTGGCGATCGGCATCCCGAGCCTACGCGCATTGCCTCTTGACGGGCGCACTGTATGCGGACCGCCGCAGCGGGCGCCGGCGCGACGGGACGCAGGACAGGCACTACCGCCTGCATCATGCCAGCGCCTACCCCGGCACAAACTACGACGACCTTGCCCCGGTTTATCGCTATGGCCATCACCTGCGCCGCAGGACCATGTTCGCGGGACAAGGCTGGGATGAGGTGGAAAACGCGTTGCCGGCCGAATGGTAGCGCGGTCATCGGGAGGGCAAGCCATCGACCTGGGACGAGATGAAGGCGGCCGTGCATGCCGGATGGGACCGCGACAGCACTTGATCAAGAAAGAGAGCGGAATGAAAATGACAAATGAGGTCACACTCGACGGTGACGTGTATTGCTTCGAGGATGCCGAACGGTTCGCCGAAGCGCGTGCGTGGATCGATGCGCATGGCTGCGATAGCGCGCGGTTCCGCAGCGTATTTCCCGACGCGAGCCCGGTGAGCACCCACCCCTACGGTTCCGGCACCCCGCGTGGCAACTAGACCGGCACCGCGACCGGTCGTCCAGGCATGCACCGAACGGCGAGTGCCGGATGGCCTCCGCCTCCACCACCGGTCCCGTAGAACGGTCCGGAAGTGACGGCCGTCCGTGGCCGCGATCCTCAGCGCTGCACGGAATACAGCGAACGGTGCGTCAGGATGAACAGGGTACGGCCGTCCTCAGCGCCGAAGACGAGCTGCAGCGGGCGCTCGGGTACGTCGATACGGCCTACTTCCTTGCCATCCGGGGCGTAGACGAACACCTGTCCATTGGCCACGTAGGTGTTGCCATCGCGGCCCACCACAGCGCTTTCGCCGCCGCGCCCGGCCAGCAGTTTCAAGTCGCTGATCGCGCCACCTTGTCCCACCACGCCGCTGAAGGTGCGGTTCTCCGAACCGTTGGTAAAGACCACGCGTTCGCCCACCTTGCCGGTCACGAAGCCGTGGGTCTGCACCGTGTCGGTCCAGCGCCAGCCCAGGTGATCCGTGGGTCCCTGGCGCCAGATCCGGAAGGCCGGCATGACCAGGCTGCCGTCCGGCGACACGTATTCGTGGCTCTTGGGTGTGGCGACTTCACGCGCGAACAGCTCGGCCAGCGTGTTGAACTCGTAGCTGGCCGGATCGAGCTGGTCGCGGAATTCGCCGTTCACCCACCAGTTCACCGGCAGCACCGTGCGCGCATTCGGGCGCGCCTGCACGGGCGTCGGCTTGATCACCGTGAGTTGGCCGGCCGGCGCATCCGGCCTGAAGGAATAGACCGTGGTCTCCGGCCCAAAGGATGACTGCACGAACAGCGCACCGCTGGCATCGATCGCCAGGTTGACCGGATCGAGCGGCGCGTCGCGCACCACCTCCAGGCCGCGCTCTTTCGTCCAGCTGTAGATGCGGTTGAACTTGCGCTCCACGAAATACAGCTTGCCCCTGGCGTCGGCCACGCCACCCGCGATCGAGAAGAAGCCGTCTTCCAGTTTCTGCGCCTGCAGCGGGCCTGGCGTGCCGACGACCGGCTTGTCCTTGACGTCCAGCACTGCGAACTCGCGTTCGCGCACGAAGGCCTTGCTGCCGACGTCCTCGATCGCGTTCTCGAAGGGGAATTTGCTGGCGCGCAGGTAGGTGCCGCAGCCCTTCTCGTCGCAGCCCGCGAAGCCGCTCTCGCCGTTCACGTGCACGTTGCGAAAGCGGATGTTGCTCGAGTTATGCAGCTTGACGGCGGTGACGGCCGGCTTGATCGAACGCGTCACGCGGTAGCCGTGGTAGTTCGCAAACAGGATGTTGCGCGAATTGCGCACTTCCAGCGACACCGCGTCCATCCCGTCGCGCACCTCCTGCTCGGTTTGCGGCGCCATGAATTCCCAGTTCTCGACGCCATCGAGCACGATCTCGGCGCGCAGGTGGTGCTCGGCCGAGAGTTCGTAGACCTTGCCGGGCGTCCTGGTGTTGCTGACGTAGAAGCCGGCCTGGGCGAAGGTGCTGGGCGACCAGACGCCCACGAAAGTACCGCCGCCGCCGTCCGTGACCAACACGCTCGGGTATTGGCGATCCCAGTGGGCGGTCGGGTCGAAGTCGGGCGACTTCCGGTAGGGGTCCTTGCGGCTGCCGTCGTAGAGCACGGTGCCATGGCCGCCCTGGATGCGCACGTCGTCCACCAGCGAACCGGCGCCCGCCTTCCACAGCAGCGCCACCGCGCGCGGATTGACTTCCCCGCTGGCCAGGCCGATGCCGGACACGATGCCGTCGCCACCCCTGGCGCTCTCCAGCATCGCCCGCGGCGTGCCGATGCCGGCAAACCTGGGCGAACCGTTCGGCAGCACCAGCTGGGTCAGGCCCGGGTGCAGGCCGACGATGACGGTGTCGGGCCGCATCCTGAGGGTATCGTTGATGATATAGAAGCCCAGCGGCAGGTAGACCACGCGCGCGCTGTCGATCGCCTTCTGCAGCGCGGCCGTGTCGTCGGCCTGGTTGTCGCCCCTGGCGCCATAGACGCGCGCATTCGCCCACTGCGAGGTGGGCGGGAGCGCAGGCATCACCTTCGGCGGCGCGGGCGGCAAGGTGGCGAGGGATGACGCCTTCATCCTGGTCTCGAACTTGCCCATGCTGGCGAGGCCGGGCAGCGTCAGGCCGTAGCTGAAGTCGCTGACCCGGTAGCTGGCTGCGGCGCCCGGCACGGTCTTGCCGCTGTCCCTGAACCGCACGAAGGTCGGCACCTTGCTGGCGACGGCGTCCTGGAAGCCGACCTGGGTATAGACGTTGTCTTCATTGCTGATGACCAGGGCCGCCTGCGACACGTTCTCGAAGCGCACATCCGAACCCCACAGCCAGTCGCCATAGCCGCGGTCGATCTCGATGCCCACCGGGGTGTTCCGGATGGTGGTGTTGGCCAGCGTGAGGCCGGCCTCGTGCTCGCGGATCGCCGCCACGCGCTGGCCATCGAACGTCGCGTCCATCAGCGTGTATTGCCAGGCGGGCGAAGTCTTCTCGGAGACGATGCCGTAGCGCCCGCCATAGAACCTGAGGTTGTAGCCGACGTTACCGACGTTGTAGATGCCGGCAAAGCCCGACCCGATGCGAAAATCGATGTGCGACAGGTTGGAATGCTGGGCGGTGCGCTGGCGCACTGCGGCGGCGCCCGGGTTGCCCTCGCCGATCTCGAAATCGACGTTCGACAGCGCCGAATAGAACGTCGAGGAATTCGCGTCGCGCACGTTTTCGCTGTAGGGCACGGCGCTGGCCACCGGCACCGGCACCTTGCCGGTGTTGTACTGGTCGCCGCCCATGAACACGACCATCGTGCCCACGCCCTTCTGGAAGCCGGGCGTGTTCGGAGACAGCACGAACACCGGCCGGGTCGGGCCCACGCCATACACGCGCACCGCCAGCGGAATCAGGATCGAGCGGGTGATGCGGTAGCGGCCCGAGGGCAGGAACACCACGCCCCCATTGCCCTGGTTCGCGGCCCGGTCGATGGCGGCCTGGATGGCCGCCGTGGCGTCGGCCTTGCCGTCGCCGCTGGCGCTCACCTTGATGGCGCGCGGGTCATCCGGCATGGTCTGGAAAGCCGAAACAGACGCGGGAGCGGCCTGCGCGCCAAGCGCCGGGCAAAGGAGTGCCATCGCCAGGATCGCTGGCGTCAATCGTGGTTTCATGAAGTGTCCTTGCTTGAGCTAAACGAAGATCGAAAGAAGCATGACGAACAACAGGCCGAACAGGCCGACCAGGGTTTCCATCAGCGTCCAGGAGCGGAAGGTGTCCTTCAGCGACAGGCCCATGTATTCCTTGAACATCCAGAAACCGGAATCGTTCACGTGGCTGCACATCAGGCTGCCCGCGCCCACGGCCAGCACCATCAGGCTGGCATGAAGGCCGCTGCCCGCCACCGGCGCCACGATGCCCGCCGCGGTCAGCCCGGCCACGGTGGCCGAACCGAGGCAGACGCGCAGGATCAGGGCGATCAGCCAGCCCAGCACCAGCGGGTGCACCGGAAGGGTGGCGAGCGACCTGCCCAGTTCCGCGCTGACGCCGCTTTCCACCAGCACCTGCTTGAGGGCGCCGGCGCCGGCGATCACGAGCAGGATCGGCGCCACGTCGCGCAGCGCCTCGCCTGCCCCGCCCATGATGCTTGATAGGCGCCGGCCGCGCGCCAGGCCCAGCGTCACCACGGCAAGCGCGTAGGCCAGCAGCATGATGATGAGCGGATTGGCGAAGAAGGCTACCAGCCGGTCGATGGCTGCGCTGCCGCTCGGGTACAGGATCAGCACCGTGAAGCCGCCCAGCAGCCATACGGGCAGCAGCGCCGTGGCGAAGCTGTTGAAGGCCCCCGGCAGTTCGGACTCGGGCATCAGGTCGGTCTTGAACAGGGCCGAGCTCTCGCCGCGGATGTTCTTGAGCGTCATCGCGAACAGCGGCCCCGCGATGAGCAGGGTCGGGATGCCCACCACGATCCCCAGCAGCAGGGTGCACCCGACATCGGCGCCGAACTGCCCGGCCAGCGCCGTCGGCGAGGGATGCGGCGGCAGGAAGCCATGTGCGATCGACAGCCCGCATACCAGCGGAATCGCGAGCGCCACCGCCGGCCTTCCGCTCTGGTAGACCAGCGAGAACACCAGGGGCACCAGCAGCACGAAGCCGACGTTGTAGTACAGCGGGATGCCGGCCACGAAGCCGGTGACCATCAGCGCCAGCGGCAGGCGGCGCTGGCCGAACAGCGCGGTGAGAAAACCGGCGATTCGCTGCGCCGCGCCGCTATCGGCGATCAGCTTGCCGAACACGGCGCCGATGCAGATGATCACGGTCAGAGACCCCAGCAGGTCGCCGATGCCTTTCTCGACCGCTCCCGGTATCTTCTCGAGCGGCATGCCGAGCAGCAGCGCGGCGACCAGCGCGGTCAGGACGAAAGCGATCAGGGGCTGGACCTTGCCCCAGGCGATGATGACGGTCAGCAGGGAAACCGAAAAAAAGACGGCCAGCATGGCCGATGCCACTGGACTCATGCCGAAAAACGCCGCCGAAACGCCATGGAGACTCATGTGCACCTCAAGCCCGAACGATGGTCCACCGCGCCGGCTCAGTACTGGTAGCGCAGGCCGACGCGGTAGATGCGCCCCAGCACGTCGTACAGTGCGGGATTGAGGGCGTAGCTCGGGTTTTCCTGGGGCGCGGCGACCGGATCGCGGTTGCCGGCGTTGTCGATCTTGGCGTACAGCGTCACCTGCTTGCTCAGCTTGTACGACGCGCCGATGTCGACGTAGAACGCGCCCTTCATCTGGTTATTGAAGATGGTGCGGTTGTTCGGGGTCGAGACCGGGCAATTCGTCTGGCACTCGATGAACTCGTGGCTGTAGACGCCATCGCTGACCCAGCGTTCGGACAGGGTCAGGTTCCACTTGTTCCAGTCCCAGGACTGCGTGGCCAGCAGCTTCCAGTCGGGCGTATTGCCCAGGTTGACGCCCGCGCCTTCGCTCGGGACCGTGTTCGGGATGCCGGACCGGGTCTCGAAGCTCTTCATGTGGGTGGCCAGGGCGCGGAAGGTCAGGCGGCCCGGGATGCCCAGCGGATTGGGCTGGGTGCGGTAGGCCAGTTCCAGGTCGTAGCCCTTGCTGCGCAGCGAGGCCAGGTTGAAGGCCTGCGCGGTCACGAAGTTGCTGCCCGCAGGGCCGTTCAGCTGCTGGGTGGCGCAGATTTCCTGGTTGCCGGCCACGCACAGGTCGACCAGGGTCTGGTTCGGCAGGCTGGAGATCACATCCTCCACCTTGACGTCGAAGTAGTCGAGCGAAGCCGAGAAACCGGGCAGCCAGGATGGCTGGGCCAGCACCAGGCCGAGCACGGTGTTGCGGGCGATTTCAGGACGCAGGCTGGTGTTGCCGACCGTGCGCTGCTGGATCTGGACCGACTGGCCGTTGGACACGACGGCGGCATTGATCACGACCGGCGCGGCGAACAGCTCCGACAGGTTCGGCGCACGCACGTCCTGCGAGGTCACGGCGCGCACGCGCCAGCCGTCGAAGCCCGTGTTCCAGGTGGCGCCCACCTTCCAGGCCTTGACGCCGCCCGAGGTGCTGTAGTCGGTCTTGCGGCCGGCCAGGTTCAGGTTCACCTCGCCCAGCGCCGCCGACTTGAGCACGGGGATGTTCGCTTCCAGGTAGGCTTCCCTGACGGTGTAGGAACCGCGTCCATTGTGGTAGTTACCCGCGTACCAGTGGTTGCCTTCGGGCTGGCTCAGGATCGGGTCGGCCGGATATTCCGGTGTGTTCGGGCTGTCGGCGAACACGCCGTTGCCGTAGGGGTCGCCCGTCACGTAGTACTGCTCCTTGCGCCACTCGGCGCCGGCCGCCATCGCGACCGGACCGGCCCAGGAACTGAAAGGCTCGCCGGTGATGTTGAAGCTGGCCACGTCCTGCTTCTGCTTCGAGTACTGGCGCGGGCCGTTGGCCGGGGCGATGTAGGCCCAGGCGGCGGGGTCGATCGGCACGTTGCCGAAGACGTTGATCGGCTTGCAGCCGTTGGCGACGGCGACCGGATTGGCGCACTGGATCGAGCCGTCCGGCGCCCGCACCGCCTGGATCGCCGCGTCGTAGCGGCGGTTCAGCGTCATGTTCTCGACGTTGATCTCGATTTCGTTCTCGCCGTGCGTCAGGTAGGCGTTGTAGCCCCAGTCCTTGCCGCCAAGCGTGAAGGAGCCTTCTGCCCCCGCCACCACGCGCTGCATCTTGCGGTTCGGGTTCACCTCGATATTGCGCGGGAAGTTCGCGTTCACGGTGCCGTAGCGGAAGGTGGTGATGCCGGCCTGGGCGCAACGGTCGCGCACCGACTGCGCCAGGTAGGGATTATCGCAGCGCATGGTGAGGTTGCCCTGCTTGGCCGCGCCCGGGTTCGGCGAGAAGGTCGCGTCGACCTCGCTCCAGCTGGCCGTCACATAGAGCTCGTTCCTGTCGTCGAGCTGGAAGCCCGCGCGGCCATACAGCACCTTGCGCGTCAGGTCCATGCCCAGCGAGGTGCCGGCGCCCACGTTGCCCGAGAGGTCGCCGCCTTCGCAGAAGGAGCCGACGCAGTTCGTCCCGTACTGGAACTGGCTCGGCGCGCCGTTCTCGCCGAACGTCGTGCCGCGCAGCGGGCCTTCGGTGATCAGGCCGTACTTCGCGTACTGGATCTGCTGGGCGTTGTCGATCACCTGCAGCTGCGGCCTGCCATCAACGGTGGGGCCGAAGCCGCGGTTGGTGATCACCGTGCTCCGGTACCAGTCGCGCCCATTGGCGGCGACGCCGCCGAAGCCGGGGTTGGGTACGCCCTTCTCGCGGCCGTATTCGGCGCTGCCCACCAGGTGCAGGCGTTCGTTCATGAAGGCCTTGCCGAAGGCGGTCTGCACGGTGCCATGCTCGTCGTCGCTGTAGCTGGTCTGCCCGCCTTCCAGGTTGGCCTTGAAGCCCTGGAAGCGCTTGTCGGTGATGAAGTTGACCACGCCGCCCACCGCGTCCGAGCCATAGGAGGCCGAGGCGCCGCCGGTGACGACGTCGACGCGCTTGATCAGGAGCTGGGGAAACTGGCTGACGTCGGTCACGCCGCTGACGTTCGCGCCAACCACCCGCTGGCCGTCGAGCAGGGTCAGGGTGCGGATCGGGGTCAGGCCGCGCAGGGATAGCGAGGACAGGCCCTGCGTGCCGCTGCTGGTGCTGAAGGCGCCGGTGGTCCTGCCGGTACTGCCCTGCAGGGCCGGGAGCTCGATCAGGGTATTGAAGACGTTGGGCTTGGCGCTTTTCTCCAGGTCGGCGGACGAGAGCGTGGTGGTGGGCGTCGGTTGGCTGAAGCCGCGCGCCACCAGGCGGGAGCCGGACACGGTGACCGTTTCCACCCGCGTCGGGGCCTGTTCCTGCGCAGGCTTGTCGGTCGGCGCCGGAGGCTCCGGCTGCTGCTGCGCATACCCGGGCGAGGCGATCCAGCAGCAGGCGCCAGCCACGGCGAAGGTCATCACATTTCTGCGAAACGGAATACTCATTGCTTGTCTCCAGTCTGTTATCGTTGTTAAGTCACGCGTTCGGATACGACGGGACGCGTGCTGTGATGCCTTGCCGGCTCCGTCCAGCCCGGCCAATACCAACCTTCCTTAAAACCCTGAGCCCTCGCTCGCCGCCTCAGGCGGCATCGCCCCTTCCCGCCAGGATCGCTTCCACCAGCTGCGCGGGAGGCTGGCGGATGTCGAGCCGGAATCCGTTCTCCCCGCTCTCCAGCGGCTCGAGCGCGTCCAGCTGGCTGTCGAGCAGCTGCGGGGGCATGTAGTGGTTGCGGCGCGCCGACAGGCGTTCGGCAATCAAGGTGCGCGGCCCGTCCAGGTGGACGAAGCGCAGGGCCGGATCCGCTTCGCGCAGCAGGTCGCGGTAGCTGCGCTTGAGCGCCGAACATGCGACCACCAGGCCCAGCCCCTGCGCGCGCGCCTGGCCGATCCGCTCCCTGATGGCGCACAGCCAGTCGCGCCGGTCATCGTCGGTCAGCGGCTGTCCGGCGGACATCTTTTCGACGTTCGCCTGCGGATGAAAGGCATCGCCTTCGAGGTAGGCGTAGCCGGCGGCGTCGGCCAGCTGCTGGCCGACCGTGCTCTTGCCGCATCCACTCACCCCCATGACCACCCACCGGATGCCTGCCTGTGCTTCGCTCGTTTGCCTCATCTCGCCTTCCAAAAGTTAGCGCTAACATTCCAGGATAAAAAAATAGTCGGCGCCACTCTGGACTCGGTATCGCGGCAGTCCAGGCTTGAGAAGCGTCACCTGCTGCTGACCGTTAGCGCTAACATGAATCATTCTACACAAGATTAACGGCTTGTAAATATAAATCGCTGCTGTCCTGCAGCATTCCGGCCCGCGCAGCCCGAGGAACACAGAAGCGGGCGCGCATGGCAGAATCTCGGCACCCAATCTTTCTCTCACCATGACAAAAACCGCCAACAAGAGCCGCGCAAGCGGCCGCACCACCCTGGCAGCGGTCGCCGCCCACGCCGGCGTCTCGGCCATGACGGCTTCGCGCGCATTGAACCAGCCCGAGCTCGTGTCCGACGAGGTGCGCCTGCGGGTGGAACAGGCCGTCGCAGCCCTCGGCTATGTACCCAATCGCGCCGCGCGCGCCCTCGCCTCGCGCCAGTCCAACGTGATCGTGGTGCTGGTGCCCTCGCTGTCGAACTTCGTGTTCAACGCCGTCATCGACGGCATCCAGCAGGTGGTGGACGCGGCGAATTACCAGCTCCTCATCGGCAATACGCGCTACTCCGACGCCGAGGAGGAAAAGCTGCTGAAGATCTACCTGCAGTCCAACCCGATGGGCATCCTGCTGTCGGGCCTGACCCACAGCCCTCGGGTGGAACAGTTGCTGGCCTCCTCGGGCGTGCCCGTCGTGTCGATGATGGACCTGGCCGACGACCCGAAACAGCTATCGGTAGGATTCTCGCAGCACGAGGCGGGGCGCACCATGACGCGCTACCTCATCGACAAGGGCCACAAGCGGATCGGCTTCATCGGCGCCCAGCTCGACGAACGGACCCTGAGCCGCGCGGCGGGCTACCGCAGCGCGATGCAGGATGCCGGCCTGCTCGACGAACGCCTGGAGCTGATGGTGCCGGATGCCTCGAGCATCGGCCTGGGCGCCGAGCTGCTCGGCCGCATGCTGGCCCAGGCGCCGGATTGCGACGCCATCTTCTGCTGCAACGACGACCTGGCGCATGGCGCCATCTACCAGTGCCAGCGGCGCGGCATCGCGGTGCCGGAGCAGCTGGCCATCTGCGGCTTCAACGATCTTCCGGCCTCGGCCTGGATGATCCCCTCCGTGACCACGATCAGCACCCCGCGCTACCGGGTCGGCTTCGAAGCCGCCACCCTGCTGCGCAATGTGATCGAGGGACGGGTGCCCCCGGTGGGCCAGGTCGACCTGGGCTTCACGCTGATGCCGCGCGAGAGCGCCTAGTCGTCCTTACGGCACCAGCACCTCGAGTTCGTAGCGCTCGCCGCTCGCGACCCCATCGATGCGCGCCTGCGCGAGTTGCCGGCCGTCCCGCCAGACCTGGACCGCCGGCACCTGCGCGCGCCGGATCGACACCGTGAAATGCGCGCCCCGGAAGCTGCGCTCGACCCGCATGCCGTCCCAGCCGCCCGGCAAATGCGGTGCGATGGCAAGGCCACGCGCATCCCCCTTCAAGCCGCACAGGCCCTCGATCAGGCAACGGTAGGCCCAGGATACCGTGCCGGTATTGAACAGCTGGCTGGAGCGTCCGGCCGTGCGCGGATAGTCGCGGTGGGCGCCACGGTAGTAATTCGGAATGAAGACCGGCATCTGGCCGCGCTGCAGGATGTCGGCCATGTCCGGACCCGGGATCATCTGGCGCAGCAGGTGGTAGGCGCGGTCGCCTTCGCCGATCGCGTACAGGCTGAAGATATAGAAGATCGCTGCATGGTTGTAGACCGCGCCGTTCTCGGCCGACCCCGGATGCTTCTGGGTCACGCGCCCGACGTCGTCGCGCATCCTGCTGTACGGCGGCGCGAACATGGTCACGCCATACGGCGAGTACAGCTGGGCCTCTATCTCCTCGAACATCGCCGCGCATTGCGACGCATCCGCGGCGCCGGACAGGATGGCCCATGCCTGCGGGTTCAGGTAGATCCGCCCTTCCGCATCGTTCTTGACGCCAAACTTGACGTCGTCGTCGGTGATGCCGCGCGCGAACCAGCGCCCATCCCACAAGTGCTCGTTGGCGGCGCGGTTCATGGCTGCCGACCCGTCGCGCAAGTGACGCGCGCCTGCATCGTCGCCACGCCCTTCGCAGATGCCGGCCCACAGCGCAAGCGCATAGGCCGCGGCCACGGTCAGCCAGCCGGACACGCCCCGGCCCTTGTAGCCCACCATATTCATCGGATCGCACCAGTCGCCCTGCGCGATGAAGGAGAGGCCGCGCGCGTCGCGCTCCGCCAGCAGCCAGTCCATGGCCCGTCCTACCCGCGCCGCCACGGTCTCGCCATGCCCGCTGTGGTCGATGACGACCTCGTCCAGCAGCGTCCAGTCGCCGGTTTCGTCGAGATAGGCCTGCAGCGCCACCGGCAGCCACACGCAGTGGTCCGTATGCGGCACCTGGTTGATGTACTTGAGTTCCGCCCCTGCCGCGATCAGGATCCCGTCCGGCATCGCGCCGCTCGGCTCCTGCTGCGCGAGGGCGGTCAGGAAGGCGGCGCGGGCCACCTGGGGCTGCACGTAGCACATGCCCATATTGTCCTGCAGGTAGTTGCGGGTCTGCGGGTCGGTGGTCAGGCGGTTGACGTCGCCGTGGTAGAAGATCTGGCGCGGCAGCCAGTGGTTGACGAAGTTGTCGAATTCCTTGTCGGGCGTCTCGATGCGCAGGCAGCCTTCGCCTTGCGCGATATAGGCGCCGTATTCCTGCGCGGTGCGCGCGAAGGCGTCAGGCGACAGGTAGCGCTCGCGCATCGCCGCGATCTCGGCGTCGTCCAGCGCCGGCCCGAACAGGAAGCGGCGTTCGACCGTTTCGCCCGGGGCGAGGGCGAGCTTGTACTGTACGACGGCCGCCGGCGTCTCGTACCTGGCGTCGCCATTGCCGAGGGCGTCCCGCTGCAGGGCGCTGGGATCGTGCAGGCCGCCCTCGCCTTCGAAGACCGCCTGGTTCGCTTCCCAGCTGTCCGGCGCGTGCTCGCACAGGAAGTAGGTCTTGTCCTTGAGGTGCCGGTTCCTGAAGTAGTCTTCCACCTTCTGGTAGGGCGTGACGCTGCTCGCGACGATGCCGCCGAGGTCGGGCCGGTATTCGCCGGACTGGTTCATCCACGACATGTAACCGATCGGGAAATACGGCGTGATGCTCACGCGGCGCGGCCGGCCCGTAAGTTCCGTCACCTTCAGGGACCACAGTTCGGCCACGTCCTCGACGGGCAAGCTCAAGCGCAGTTCGACGCGCAGGCCGAGATGCTCCACGCTCCACAACAGGTCCGACTTCCCGACCGAGAAGACGAACCGGTCGGCCTGGGCGCGTACCGGCTCGTACGGTACCGAGAACAGCCCCCCTGCTTCCTCGTCCCTGACGTAGACGAAGCGGCCCGGGTGGTGGGCATAGTAGGCCTGCTCCGGCTGCATGAAGGACTTGGCCTGCAAGTTCGGGGCGTGCGCGTACTTCGCGGGCTCCGGCTGCATGAACTGGGCGACCGCATAACCGCGGCAGGTCGCCTGGATCATCATCTTCCGGTTCCACAGGAAGCCGGCGGCATTCGGCATGGCGGTGGGACTATACAAGGCGAAGCGTTCGCCGCCATCGGTAGGACCTAGCACTGCATCATCTCCCATATCAGGCACCCTGTGCCGTTTTGCGGGCAAGCAGGTCGGACTGCACCTGCGCCAGCTTGTGTCGATCGAGGTCGTAGAACAACATGCAGATCACGGCGGCGAGTGAAAACGCGGCCGGGACAAAGGACATGAGCCAGACGATCCCTTCCTGCGAACCGGCGCTCTGCGTGGCGTTGGGGACGTAGCCGAGGGCCGTGAACAGCGCCCCGATCACCGCCACCGCGACCGCCGTTCCCAGCTTCTGCGAGAAGGTCGCCGCGGCGAAGGTGATGCCCGTCGCGCGGCGGCCGGTGCGCCATTCGTTGTAGTCGGCCGTGTCCGCGTACATCGAGAAGGCCAGCGGCGACTTCGGGCCGAGCACGAAGCCCATCGCCACCTGGAGCACATACATCAGGGCCACCTGGTCGGCCGGGACGAAGAAGAAGGCGCAGGAGATCACGGTGGTGAGGCTCATCAGGATGATCATCAGGCGCTTCTTGTCGACGAAGCGCGTCATCACCGGCGTGAGCGCGGCGCCCACGCTGGCGGCGATCATGTAGGCCGGGATAAAGGAAGCGATCAGCTCGGGGCGTCCGACGTAGTACTTGAAATAGTAGGCGGCCGTGGTGCCGCGCAGGGTGATGGTCACCATGATGATCAGGGCAAGGAAGAACAGCACCACCCAGGGGCCGTTGCGCACCAGGTCGCGCACGTCCTGCACGAAGTCGTTCTTCTGTCCGGGCGGCGGCGCGATGCGCTCGCGCGTGGTGAAGAAGGCGATGGTGAACAGGCAGGCGGCGGCGATGCCCCAGACGGCCATGGTCAGCTGCCAGCCCTGCTCGGCGTCGCCGGCGCCGAGCGTGCGCACCAGCCAGGGCGTGGCGGCGGTGACCAGGGTGCTGCCGGCGAAGGCGAAGATGAAGCGCAGGCCGTTGACGGAGGAGCGTTCCTGGGGATCGCTCGACATGACGCCGGACAGCGCGTTGTAGGGGATGTTGATGCAGGTGTAGCAGACCATCATCAGCAGATAGGTGCCGTAGGCCCAGATGGTCTTTCCGGATTGCGAGAGGTCGGGCGTGGTGTAGGTGAGGACGGCGGCGCCGGCCAGGGGCAGCGCGCCCCACAAGAGATAAGGGCGGAACTTGCCCCAGCGGCTGGTCGTCCGGTCCGCCGCGGCGCCGATGATGGGATCGGTGAAGGCGTTGATGATCTTCACGATGAACATCATCGACGCGGCGGCGGCGGCGCTCAGCCCGAAGGTGTCGGTGTAGAAGATGAGCAGGAAGGTGGAGACGTTGGTCCAGAAAAAATTGAACCCCATATCGGCCACACCGTAACCGAGCTTTTCACGCCAAGGCAAAACAGTTGCTGTCACAGTGACCCGATTCAAGAGTGTTAGCGCTAACATGCGTAAGGACAGTATGATTGCGACAATGAATCCTTGTCAACTGGAATTTGGCTTCACTGTATCGGCGCGAGACCAGGTCGCGCGATGAGGTCCGGCCGGCCACCGGTCGGGCTGCTTGGGGGGCGTCAGGACTCCGGGTCAGGTTCGGCGCTGTCCAGGTCTTTCCTGCCGTCCGACACCGCCGCCGCGCGCGCGGTGCCCATGCTGTCCGACAGCGATCCGCGATCTTCCTCGTCGGCCTCCGGCGGGTCGAGCATGTCGGCGAGCATCGCCTCCAGTTCAGGCGTCTGCCATGGCAGGCCGTGACGCTCCCTGGTATGAATGTAGTGCCTGATCTCGCTGTCCTGCTCCGAGCTCAAGGGCAGGCCGCGAAACGTGTTCGCAGGTTCGGGCGTCATCATGATCCCTCCCAGGATGTGGCGATTGGCATCCCGAGCCTACGCGCATTGCCTGCTGACCGGCGCACCGTATGTGGGCCGACGCGGCGCGCAGTCGCATGCCCATGCGCACGTTCCGCGCTCTCAGGCGACGTGGAGCAGGATGGCGGCATAGTGGCAGGCGCTGCCGGCGAGAACGGCGAGATGCCAGATCCCGTGGCCGTTGCGCACCTTGTGGTCGGTGGCGTAGAACACGATGCCGCCTGTATAGAACAGTCCTCCGGCTGCCAGCCAGGCAAAGCCGGCGCGGCCGAGCGCATCGACCAGGGGTCCGACAGCCAGGACGGCAAGCCAGCCCATCACCAGGTAGAGGACGAGGGACAGGACGCGTGCCCCTCTGGCCCAGCAGAGCTCCTGGACGATCCCGAACAGGGCCAGCGACCACACCGCGCCGAACATGGTCCAACCGAGCGTCCCGCGCAGCGTCACCAGCGTGAACGGCGTATACGTGCCTGCGATCAGGAGATAGATGGCGCAATGGTCCATCTTGCGCAGCACGTCCTTGGCCGCGCCGCGCGTGCCGTGGTAGAGGGTCGATGTCAGGTACAGGATCAGCAGCATCGATGCGTAGACGCTGCAACTGGCGATCTTCCACGGATCGCCGTCCTGCGCCGCCACGACGACCAGGCAGGTACCGCAGACGGCCGCGAGCACCGCGCCCACCGCGTGGGAGATGCTGTTGAAGCGTTCACCGTCTTGCATGGGGCCCCATCGTGCCCGGAGCGGGCAGTAGCGGCGCATGTCCGGACGACGGATCAACTGCCGGTGTGGCGCTGATAATCGGCTCCCGCGGACTCGATGAGCGTCCTGGCCGGCTGCGATCTCCAGTGCCGGGAAGTATAGATGTCGTGCTCTTCCTGCTCCCCGGATGCTTGCGCGGCTTCGTGCTCGTCGTCGATTCCGGCGCGATTACCGGGTGAGGCCAGCTCCAGCTGCTCCCACCTGATCCTGACGCGATCGATGACGGCGCGGATCTCTTCCCGGCTGGCGCCGTGCTGCGCCAGGTAGGGGACGATCTCCTGCGCAATCGCTCCCCACTGGAGAAAGATCTTGCTTGGAAATTCCAGGACTTTATTCATCGCTCGTCCGCGTGGTAGAAGTGGGCTCACCTCACTATGCGCCCTGCTGTCCGCGTACAGGAGAAAAAAGTGTAAGCATTTCCATCGTAGCGGCGGCAAATCGCGCTGCACCGCCCTTACGATCGCCCCCTTGCTATCCGGATTCCCATCGATCGCCCTCACGAATGCGTGTCAGCGCCCCTGCCGGCCCCGGTTCTCGTCCGCGACAGGCTTTCCGAAGTCCGGCGTCCCGTCCACGCGCCACGCGATCACCTGTGCCCGCGTATGGCGGTTCGGATCATGCAGCGGATCTCCCTTGATGTCGCGATACCCGCGTGCGTGGTACACCAGGATATCGGTCTTGCCGTCCGGGGTCGTGGTGAATGTATTGTGGCCCGGGCCATACTGTCCGGCCGCGGCATCGCTCTGGAACACAGGCAGTGGGGACTTGGTCCATGCCGCCGGGTCGGTCAGGTCGGCGGAAACCGCCGCGCTCAGCATGCCGAGGCAATAATTGGCATCGGTGGCGCTCGCGGAATAGGTCAAGAACACGCGTCCGTGCCTGACGAGGGCCGCAGGAGCCTCGTTGACGTGCTGCTCCCTCTTCTCCCATGGATATTCAGGCGCCGTCAACATGGTGGCCGGGCTGGCAATCGAGAGCGGCGAATCCATGCGCGCGATGTAGACGGCCGTCATGTGGCGATTTGCCGTAGGCGGGCGCTGGGTCCAGACCAGGTAGCGCCGTCCCTCCACCGTGAAGGTGGTCGCGTCCAGCGCGAACGACTCCCAGCCGGTCTTGAGCTGTCCGCGTTCGATCCATTGCCCGTCCAGCGGATTGCTTGATGCATTCTCGAGCACATAAAGACGGATGTCGAAGGGCGCGTCGGCGCGACCGGCCGTGAAATACAGATACCATTTGCCGTCGATGTGGTGCAGCTCCGGCGCCCAGATATGACTGCTCATCGGTCCGCTGGCATGCTTGCGCCAGACGACCTTCGCCTCGGCCTTGCCCAGGTCGTTCAGGTCGCGGGTGCGGCGCAGCTCGATCCGGTCGTATTCGGGGACCGTGGCCGTGTAGTAGTAATAGCCGTCCGCGTGCAGGGTGACGTGCGGATCGGCGCGCTGCAGCACCAGCGGATTGGCGAAGCCGGGGGCGGCCGAGGCAGGCAAGGCCAGGGCAAGCGCCAAGGCAAGGATGAACCGGAGAGCTCGCGTCATGTGCGGGTCCGTGGATGGCATGGATTGCCCATGATACGGCGCCACGCCGGCACCGAACCAATCACATTTTTGACGCGAACGATACCGCTTCAATAGATCTCGGACGCCGCCAGTCTCACCTGCTTGAGCAGCAGCTCGGCGCCCGGCGACAGCAGGTGCTCCTGTTGCCGGATGATGCCGAAGGCATCCATCGTGCACGGCAGTTCGATCGGCAGCACGCGCATCACGTTCAGCGACGCATAGTACTGCGCCACCTCCAGCGGCATCACGTGCAGCGAATCGGTCTGCTGCAGCAGGGTGGTAATGAGCAGCAGCGCCGTGGTGTCGACCACGTTGCTTGGCGGCTGCAGGCCGGCGCGGCGGAACATCATGTCGAAGCGGTGGCGCAGGATGCTGCCGGGCGGCGGCAGGATCCAGGGCCGGTCGGCGATGTCCTCCAGGCGCAGGTCCTTCGCCTCGAGCAGCGCATGGCCGGGGCGCACCACGGCGCAGGCGGGTTCCTCGGTCAGCTCTTCGTAGACCAGGCCACTCGAATCTTCCTTTTCGAGGATGCGGCCGATCATGAAGTCGAGCGTTCCGCGCTGCAGCTTGTCGAGCAGGACGTTGCTGGGCTCCAGGTGCACGCCGATGCGCAGCAGCGGGGCCTGCTCCTTGATGCGCGCGATCGCGCGCGGCAGCAGCGCCATCGCGGGCGACATGATGACCCCCACCTCGACCTGCCCTGACAGGCCGGCCTTGAGCGCGACCAGGTCGTCGTGCGCCAGTGCCAGGCTGGTGAGCGCCATGCGCGCGTGGCGGATCATGGTCTCGCCGTAGATGGTCGGCTCCATCCCGCGCGGCAGGCGCTCGAACAGGCGCACGTCCAGCATCTCTTCGAGATCCTTGATTTGCTTGGACGCCGCCGGCTGCGTCATGTGGAGTTCCTCGGCCGCCCGGTGGATGTTGCGGTAGTCGTCCAGCGCAATCAGGAGCAGCAGCTGGCGCGTCTTGAGGCGCGCCTTCAGGAACCAGTTCGGGTTAGTTGTATCCATCAGAAAATAATATCAGTATCGATATCACCTTGATAGAAAAAGCTGGGCACAGGCTATCACTTGCAGCCCGGCGAAGGATTGGCAGCCGGCCCATCAAGCGTTTGCGCGACGGGCAAAATCTTCCCGTCAGGGCCATAGTGCAGCTCTTCGACGGCGACCGAGCGCCTGTATTCGCCACCGGTCGGCAGCTTGCCGTTATGGTAGAAGATATAGGACTTGCCGTTGAACTCGACGATGGCCTGGTGGATCGTGTTGACGTTGCTGTTCTTCTCCATGATCACCCCGCCCCACGACCAGGGACCGGTGGCCGTCGGGCCGCTCATCACCACGGTCTCTTCGGGGAACTTGTGCGAGTACGAGAGATAGTAGCTGCCCTTGTGCTTGTGCAGGTAGGCCGCTTCGACGAAGTTGTCCAGGCCCACGGTGTGGATCGGGCCGTCGAGCTCGATCATATTGGGCTTGAGCTTCGCGTACTTCATCACCGTGTTGCCCCAGTAGAGATAGGCCTGGCCGTCGTCGTCGATGAAGACGGCCGGATCGATGTCGTCCCAGGGAATCGGGGTTTCCTTCGTCATGTCGTTGGTGACCAGCGCGGTGCCGCGCGCGTCGACGAAGGGGCCGGTCGGGCTACTCGATACTGCCACGCCGATCGCCTTGCTCTTGAGGGTGGCGTGGTCGACGGTCGAATAGAAGTAGTATTTACCGTTCCTCTTGACGACGTCCGATGCCCAGGCGTCGCGGCCGGCCCACTTGAAGGTGCTGTAGCGCAGCGGCGAGCCGTGGTCGACCCACTTCTTCATGTCGCAGCTGGAATACACGCGCCACTCGTTCATCACGTATTCCTTGCCGTCGACGGGCGCCTCGTCCTTGCCGACGTAGACGTAGACGCGGCCCTTGTCGACCAGGGCTGCCGGGTCGGCCGTGAAGATGTCCTTCACGATGGGGTTGGTGGCCAGCGCCATTGGGACCGCCAATGCAGCGGCCAGTCCGGCCGCCAGTACGGACATCTTGTTCATCACGTCTCCTTATATATCTCTTCTATTTATTAGCTCGGCTTATGCCGGAAACCGATCAGGCGTTGGACCACGCAGAACACGAACAGCAGCGCACCGATCACGATCTTGGTCCACCAGGAACTCAGGGTGCCGTCGAAGGCGATCAGGGTCTGGATGGTGCCGAGCACCAGTACGCCCGACAGCGCACCCAGCACGTAGCCGTAGCCGCCGGTGAGCAGGGTGCCGCCGATGACCACCGCCGCGATGGCGTCCAGTTCGGTGCCCTGCGCATGCAGCCCATACCCCGACAGCATGTAGAACGAGAACAGCAGGCCGCCCAGCGCCGCGCAGAAGCCGCTGAAGGCATAGACCAGCACCTTGGTGCGGCCCACGGCCAGGCCCATCATCGCGGCCGATTGCTCGTTGCCGCCGATGGCATACACGGCGCGTCCGAAGGACGAGTAATGCGCCATCCACACGGCCAGCAAGAGCATGCCGATCGCCACCAGGGCGCCCGGTGACAGGAATCCTCCCAGGAAGGGAAGCTGGGTCTGCGACATGGCGACGAACAGCGGATCCTCGATGGTGATGGACTCGATGCTGATCAGGTAGCACAGGCCGCGCGCCAGGAACATGCCGGCCAGGGTGACGATGAAAGGCTGCAGGCGGAAGAAGTGGATGATCGCGCCCATGGCGCCCCCAAAACAAGCGCCGCCCAGCAGCACCACCGCGATCACGGCCACCGGCGGCCACCCTGCCACCTGCAGCAGCCAGGCCGCGACCATGGTGCCAAGGGCCAGTACCGCGCCCACCGAGAGGTCGATGCCGCCGGAGAGGATCACGACGCCCATGCCGATGGCCAGCACCAGCAGGAAGGCGTTGTCGATCAGCAGATTGAGCATCACCTGCAGCGACAGGAAGCCGTCGTAGGCCTGGCCGCCGGCCAGCAGCATGGCTGCCAGCAGGACCACGGTGGCCGCCGAGGTGAACCAGGGCGCATTAGTTATTTGCTTCATGCCGCCCTCCTCCTTCCCAGGTTCTTGAACTGGTCGGACTGCGAGATGCAGACCAGGAACACCACGCATGCTTTCACGACCATATTGACCTCGGGCGGGACGCCCAGCGAATAGATGGTGTAGGTGAGCGTCTGGATGATCAGCGCACCGATGATGCTGCCCACCAGCGAGAACTTGCCGCCCGCGAGCGAGGTACCGCCCAAGGTCACCGCCAGGATGGCGTCCAGTTCCAGCAGCAGGCCGGCGTTGTTGGCGTCCGCGCTCTTCACGTTGGAGCTGATCATCAGCCCCGCCATGCCGGCGCAGGCCGCGCTGAACACGTAGACGAAGACGATCAGGGCCGCGGTGCGGATGCCGGCGAGGCGCGCCGCCACCGGGTTGATGCCGACCGCCTGGATGAACAGGCCGAGCGCCGTGTGGCGCAGCAGCAGGCTGGTCGCGGCGAACACCGCCACCACCACGAACAGCGCGAACGGCAGGCCGAGGAGATAGCCGCTGCCCAGGAAGAAGAAGGGCTGGTAGTAGACGGTGACGATCTGGCCGTCGGTGAGCAGCTGGGCCAGGCCGCGTCCGGCCACCATCAGGATCAGGGTGGCGACGATCGGCTGCAGGCCCAGGCCGGCGACGAGGGCGCCGTTCCACAGCCCGCACAGCAGGGCGACGCCGATGGCTGCCAGCAGCGCCAGCCCCATCGGCGTCTGCGCGACGTACTCGGGCGCGCCGTTGTTGATCACCATGGTGCCGCCGATGAGCATCGAGGCCACTGTCCCCGACAGGGCCACCACGGCGCCCACCGAGATGTCGATGCCGCGGGTGGCAATGACCAGGGTCATGCCGATCGCCGCCAGCATCAGCGGCGCGGCGCGGTTGACGATGTCGACCAGGCTGCCGTACAGGTGGCCGTCCTTGATCTCGAGGCGGAAGAAGCCGGGAATCAGGAGGAAGTCGATCAACAGCAGCAGGGCCAATGCCGCCAGTGGACGAAATAGCGGATGCTGGAAGATGGACGTCCTGGCGGGCTTGGCCTTCTCGAGCACCGCTTCCTTCACGGCGGCGTTCATGCGCAGCCCTCCCCGGCGATCACGTGCAGCACGGTGCTGTCGTCCAGCTCACCGCGGCCGTACTCGCCGCAGGCCTTGCGGTCGCGCATGACGACGATGCGGTCGCTCACGCGCAGCACCTCGGGCAGCTCGGACGAAATGAACAGAATCGACATGCCCTTGCGGCACAGGGTGGTAACGTAATCCATGATTTCCTGCTTGGCGCGCACGTCGATGCCGCGCGTCGGTTCGTCGAGGATCATCAGCTTCGGCTCCGTGGCCAGCCAGCGCGCCAGCAGGACCTTCTGCTGGTTGCCGCCGGACAGAAGGCCGATCGGCGTCTCGATGCTCGCTGTCTTGATCCCCAGTTGTTTCACGTAATGGGCGGCGAGTTCCTGCTGGCGGCGCATCGGGATCGCGCGCAGCAGCCCCTGGCGCGCCTGCAGCGCCAGGATCAGGTTCTCGCGCACGGACAGGCCCAGGATGGCGCCCTCGTGTTTGCGGTCTTCGGAGCAGAAGCCGATGCCCTCTGCAATCGCATCGCGCGGCGTGGAGAACACGCGGCTGCGGCCATCGATCTCGACCGCGCCGCTGTCGGCCTTGTCCGCGCCGAACAGCAGGCGCGCGGTCTCGGTGCGGCCGGAACCGAGCAGGCCGCCGAGACCCAGCAGCTCGCCCTTGCGGATCTCGAGGTCGATCGGACTCAAGACGCCCTTGCGCGCCAATGCCTTCGTGCGCAGGAAGGTGTCAAGGTGCGTGCCCGCCTCGGCGCAGGCGCCACCGAGCTCCTCCTGCGCTTCGGCCGGCGCGCCGATCATCTTGTTGACGAGGGCCAGGCGCGACAGCTCGCTGCACAGGTATTCGCCTTCGCGCTCGCCGTTGCGCATCACGGTGATGCGATCCGAGATCGCGTAGGTCTGGTCGAGGAAGTGGGTGACGAAGAGGATCGCCATGCCCTGCTCGCGCAGGCCGCGCAGCACCGAGAACAGCAGCTGGACTTCGTTCTCGTCCAGGCTGGAGGTGGGTTCGTCGAGGATCAGGACCTTGCTCGAGATGTTCAGGGCGCGTGCGATCGCCACCATCTGCTGGATGGCGAGCGGATAGCTTGCCAGGGGCTTGCTGACGTCGACATCGATCTGCAGGCGCTTCAGCAGTTCGGCCGCCTGGCGGCGCATGCCGCGCCAGTCGATCATGCCAAAACGGCGCGGGTAGCGGCCGATGAAGATGTTTTCGGCGACCGACAGGTTCGGGCACGGGTTCACCTCCTGGTAGACCGTGCTGATCCCGAGTTCCTGCGCGTCCTGGGTGGAAGTGGGCGCGATCGCACGGCCATCGAGCTGGATGCTGCCGCGCTCGGGCTGGTAGACGCCGGTAAGGACCTTGATGAGGGTCGACTTGCCGGCGCCGTTCTGGCCCATCAGCGTGTGAACTTCGCCGGGGAACAGGCGCAGGCCCGCATCAAGCAGCGCCTTCACGCCCGGGAATTGCTTGTGGATGCCGGTCACTTCCAGGACCGGCGCCACGGTGGTCGAGGCGAGCATGGCCGCCTCAGTACTTACGGTTCGGGAATTCCTTGGCCGCGACTTCAGCTGGGAACACACCCTCGTTCACGGTAATACGCTTCGGCACAGGCTTGCCCGCCTTGACCATCTGGGCAGTCTGGATCAGCTGTGGTCCGAGCAGCGGGTTGCACTCCACGGTGACGTTGAGCTTACCCTGCAACATGGCCTCGAAGGCCCCGCGCACGCCGTCGATCGACACCACCAGGATGTCCTTGCCAGGCTTGAAGCCCGCTTCCTCGATGGCCTGGATCGCGCCGATGGCCATGTCGTCGTTGTGCGCATAGAGCACGTTGATGTTCTTGCCTTCGGATTTCAGGAAGGCTTCCATCACTTCCTTGCCCTTGGCGCGGGTGAAGTCGCCGGTCTGGGAGCGGATGATCTTCAGCTTCGGGTTGTCCTTGATGATTTCCGCGAAACCGGCCTTGCGGTCGATGGCCGGCGCCGAACCAACGGTGCCCTGCAGCTCGACGATGTTGTAGCTGCGGTTCGGGTTCTTCTTCTGGTGCTCCACGAGCCAGCGCGCGGCGCGGCGGCCTTCTTCCACGAAGTCGGAACCGATGAAGCTCACGTAGAGCGAAGGGTCGCTGACCTTGACGGAGCGGTCGGTCAGGATGACGGGGATCTTGGCGGCCCTGGCCTCGCGCAGCACGGTGTCCCAGCCGGATTCGACGACCGGCGAAAAGGCGATCACGTCGACGCGCTGGGCGATAAAGGAGCGGATGGCCTTGACCTGGTTTTCCTGGCGCTGCTGGGCGTCGGCGAACTTGAGGTTGACGCCGGCCGCCTTGGCGGCGCTCTTGATCGAGGCGGTGTTAGCGGTGCGCCATTCGCTTTCGGCGCCGACCTGGGAGAAGCCGATGGTGAGGGGTTTCTGGGCAAAGGCGGGCATCGCGACAGCGATTGCACAAGCGGCAGCGCTACCCAGGAGGGTTCTGCGGGTGAGGGTCATTACCTGTTTAGTTTCGTGCGATCATGTTCCTCGTCGTAGCTGGCCTTTGTTCCGTGCAAAGGCTATGCTGGACGACCTGATTGCTGGGTTCAGCAGTCCCGGCATTCAATCGCACCAGGAGCAGTTGGCAGCATGAGTTCACGCATTCACCCGCAAGCCCGTACCACCCCGAAAATCCGGCAGGAGATCAAGGATTCCGGTCTGTCTGATCGCCA
>Ga0209023_10000272_pt1 | contig 86729 bp, 73 predicted proteins | sample LakOneMetagenome_FD_187468 | JGI IMG/M metagenome (GOLD analysis project Ga0209023, IMG submission 187468) | Freshwater and sediment microbial communities from Lake Erie, Canada (SPAdes) (version 2) | ecosystem: Environmental > Aquatic > Freshwater > Lentic | place: Lake Erie, Canada... | reverse complement strand
AATCGGGCATGGCATCGCCGTGAAAAAATCGAGGGGTTAGACGAAGTGGAATGGCTGGAAGCAAGCAAATTTCCCACGGACCTTAGCCCAACTTAGAACAGCGTAGCGTGAGGCCGAGGTCGGCCAGCAGCGGACGCTCATCATAGCTGCCGCAGCGCAGGCTTATAAGGAAGGACATGGAATACATCATCAACAGCGCCGCTGAGGGAATCGATTTCTCTTCCTATCTCGGATACCTGCTGACCATCCGCACGCAAATGCCAGAGCATATTTATGCTTTTGCCTCAGATCCGAGGAATTTTGATCTTACTGCCAGCTCTTCGTTGCATGATGCCTGGCTGGAATCGTTAAACGTGCGCGAGCAAGCGTCAGGCAGTCGAAATGAAGTACGGCGGTTGGAGGTCAATCTGTGCTTGCTCGGCCCCTATCACGACCGGTTGATCCACTTGAGCTATTCTGGTGTCGAGCGTTAGCCAAGCAAACGGGCCTTGCCCCAACGACAATGACATCTGATGATGAAATAATAGAGGTATATAAGAAAGTTTGTACCGCGTTTCATTTGGCGTCCGACGCAAGAGGTGAGACTTTGTCTGCTGGCGTCAAGAACACTATCGCATTCAAATTTTTTCAAGTAAAAGAAATGTTGGGAAACGAGATGGTAGACAGTCATCTGGCATTTGAGGTCGAGAAGTATATTCAATCTGGTTTGCGGGAGGACTAGGCGCGTTGCGTAAGAGTAAGGATCGGTTGGTAGAGTGGCAGGCGGAAAATCCAGATGATGCGGCTGCATTACATAAGGGATTTGACTACACGGCTCGAACAAATACTGAATATGCGAAATTGAAATACACGCCATTTACATACTCCGCGCCGCAGCAAAGCCGACCTCTAGATACATGGGTGAAATTTTTTAGGGAATTCGAATGATTAAAGAAAACGTGAAGTTTTTCCAGAAGTCTGTCGCTACGCTACTTCTTATAGGGGTAGGGTGTGCGCATGCTAATTCAGCGGAGCAGAGTCGATCGGATATTGCCGTTCCCGACGTCATGATGGTTAGCTCCAAGGCAACGGAGTTGATGGGCGCAGGGATACCGCAGAACGTTACTGGACTAGTGACGAGTGACGATAAAATCGTGTTATATCATTCTATAATTCGCGTTATTAATCCGACGAATAAGACATACAGCGTCGATGTGGAATGCGTCGATTCAGAGGGGAACCTGATAATACGCAGTTCAAGTAAGCGTGAAGCGCTCGATATCACGGAAATGGAATTGTTCGGTGGGAAAACTAGATTTTTTTCGATAGATCTTGCGCTGAATCCTGCTGAAGGTGCAATGGTGGCGGGACAGAAACAGTCACTACAACACGGGAAAAGCTATTTTTTTCGCTTGAGTCTAAACGGAGTGTTGGTGGGGATGACGCATTTTGACTATGTGAAGCTTGAGAAGAAACGGAAAAAGTAGTCTTTGCGCGGGGGACGAAGCCAAGCTGGTGCGCTACACCGACATGAGCAATGCGGTGGTCTCGTATGGCTACGACGGGCTGGGCCGCAAGATCACCCAGACTTCGTCCGCGCGCGGCACCGACGGCTTGAAGCAGAATCTGCTCTTCAGCTACAACAAGGCCTGCCTGCTGGCGCGCATCGAAGACCGCACTTCGCGTCAGGTCACCACCTATGAGTACGATCTGGCAGGCAACCGCGTGCACGAGAAGACCGTGATCGTCGAGACCAAGCCTGCTACGGCGGCGGTGATTCTCCCGACCGATCCGGACGCAGTGGTGATCACGGAATTGTACGAAGTGCTGTTGGGACGCCATCCCGATCCGGCCGGACTGGAGTACTGGAGAGGCCGCTACAATGGAATCAGGGGCGAGCTCCTCGGCTCTATCAACACCATCCCCAAACTGGCCGAGACCATGCTCAACTCGGACGAGGCAAGGGAAACCTTCAAGTCGGACGGCAGCGTCGAGCAGTTTGTCGACAAGTTGTTCAGTGTCGCAGTCGGCCGCCAGCCGAGCGCGGCGCAGCGCGCTTCCTACATCAGCCAGTTCGACAACGGGTATCTGTTCGATGCGCCCAATCGCGCAGGCAATTCGCGATTCGATCACACCGCACATGGTGACTTATATACGCACGAAATCCGCCTCGTTAGGGACAGAGTCTTTGTTCATGAGTTTGCTTTTGAACGCGGCGGGACACTGCTCGTCGAGTTTACGGGATTCTCTCATCGCGAAGAGATGTTGAGGCGCGAGTCCTGAAATGATCGTCTGTGGGTCTGAGTTGGGGACGACAGGAAAGTATGCGGATACCAATTTGCTGTCGAGTACAATCGGCGGTTGTCGGCCAGGAGCCGACATTCGCAACACTCGAAAATTCACTTTTGGGTCCCGATTATGTGGTCACAACTTATTGCAGCTTCCGGAAATGACCTACCCGCGATTCTTGACGCGCGAGGTGGAAACACGGATTTCCCTACACTCGACGCCAATGGAGTGGACACGGTAAAACTAGCTACACTTAGATTCATCCTGTTGGGTGAGCAGCCCGATGATGAACCGGTTATTCAATACATGGAGGCATTCCGTGAGATTGTCGCTGACCCCGACAACGGCCCTTGGGTGTATCAGGTTCCAGAAGATTTGATAAGGCTGCTCGCGACGTTTTCCATCAATGATGTTCCAAGGATTTCGGAAGCCTGGGCAGCTACTGACGAAGCGCGAATGGATGGTTGGGTCGCCAGTGATCTGGAGGCACCGCTTGCCGAGGTCTCGGTGTTCGCAGCGAACGCTGTTATGCGTGGTGACGCGATCTTCCTGATAATTGGGTTGTAGCAACAACGACTTTTAGTCGAACGCATTGCTCGGCTCAGAACAGCCAAAAGCGGTCTGTGGCAAGGCCGTGTTGACTACAAAATTGAAGTAAATCGAAAATGAAAACCCTGCTCGCTCGCCTTCGTGATGCCCTAGGAATAGAACTGGTCGAACAGCAACAGGCTGGGATTCTCTGCATTCACAAGCCCAAGGCGCTGCTGTTTAAAGTTACCGTCCCGCATGACGCATTAGAGTGGTTTGTCGATGCGCACGACGAATCTGGTGCGGTCTGGTCAGAGTGGGCTGATCACTATCCAATCAATGGTGAAACAAGAGAACAGCTTCTTACGAAAATGGCGTTCGATGTAGAGCGAGTCGTTACTTTGTTGGGGGAGTCGGAAATTCGGGTTTCTCCTGATCAAGCTAAATCCAAAAGAGTTATTGAAATAAAAGTTGGAGACTCTTGGAAAAGAGCGTCGCTTAGTTGGATGACCGCCGGACCAGAACAAAATTCGGCACAGACGTGACCGTCCGCAAAGGGGCGGAAGCGCACTATGCTGCTTTTGAATAATTGATCGACCACACTCTCACAAATTTCATGGATTCACTGCAACGCATGCAAGTTGAGATGAGATTCACGCCAGCGGCATCAGGTGGGCGGAAGACCTCTGTAGATTTGACAACGGGAAGTTACCGTCCCCATCTAATAGCTAAGTCGAACGAACTTCTTGGCGTTGCTTTCATACGGTCGACCCCTCCCATTGCATACCCAGGTGATACGGTAGTAGCAATAGTGGCGTTGATGTATCCAGGCATCGACTATTCGGCGCTAGTGCCGGGCACGGAATTTCGGGTTGTAGAAGGGAGCCAAGTTGTGGCAACTGGCAAAGTTCTGTTGTCCGAAGAAGGGTGAAGCTAAGGTCTGCAATGCGGCGTAAGCGGCCTCACCGGCGGCCGCACGCCGTCTGGAATAATCGGCGCCAACCGGCCACAAGCGTTCCTTGTCCAGGTGGGACGAACAAGTAAGCCGTGCAGCAGTGCCGCCCTGAGCTCATGTGCGCGACGGAAGCCTCCAGTCGGGCCGAATGAAGTGGCAGGTGTATCCATGTGGCAGTCGTTCCAGATAATCCTGGTGTTCCGGCTCTGCTTCCCAGAAGTCACCCGCGGGCGCCAGTTCAGTGACGACCTTGCCAGGCCACAGCCCCGAGGCATCGACATCCAGAATCGTGTCCTCTGCGGTCCTTTTTTGCTCTTCGTTTTCGTAATAAATACCCGACCGGTAGCTGGTCCCGGTGTCGTTGCCTTGGCGATTCCTGGTCGAGGGATCGTGGATCTGGAAAAAGAACTCAAGTACCTGGCGGTAGCTGATTATTTGCGGATTGAACACAACCTCGATAGCCTCGGCGTGCGTGCCGTGATTGCGGTAGGTCGCGTTTGCGACGTCGCCGCCCGTGTAGCCGACCCTCGTCGATATGACACCGGGGATTTTGCGAATGAGATCTTGCATTCCCCAGAAGCATCCGCCTGCAAGGATCGCGGTTTCGGTCGTACTGTTCATGCTGTACCTTTGGAAGTGACGTGTATCGAATAATAGCGCCAATTACCAAGTTGCTGCTTGTGGGCAGCCAGTCTGGTGTGGAAGGCCTTGCGACGCTACCTTAGGTTGTACTTCGAAGTGTCAAGCATCACCGCCACCGTCGAGTAGAATTGGTCATGTTCGGTCAGTAGCACTGGGATGGACTCCATCACCCAACGGGTGGCGAAGCGGACCGTCGACTGTCGTTGAAACGTAAGCATTTTTTGCCGCCGATACACGGATTCTAAGCATGACTCAGACTTTCCTTGATCAAGTAATCGAGTTCACCTGTGCGCTCCTTCCAACGGATGGAGATGCTCGAAATTTACCTGAGCCCATGCGCACTGTCGCGATTGTGCATGCGGCCCAAGGCATCATCGACAACGGCGGTCTTGCGTACTTCTTCGCAATGGACTTCCCGCAAAATCCTCCGTACGCCATGTTCGTTGATGCATACCACCGAATTGGGGCGGATGCGGTAGCCACGTGCATTGCAGTTGGGACCACACTGTTTCCATTCCCGCAGCCGCATCTACATGAAACAAAGCGAAGAAAGTGGATTGACTCCGTGAAGGGTGATGATGCGCATGAATTTACGGTGCTCAGTGACACGGCATGCGGGAATGAGGTCGCCTGGCAGAGGCTAGCGGAATTTGTGGACAAGCACCGTGATGCATTCGGCGAGGCGATGAGTCGGACCAATTTCGACTGAATAAGCCAGCGCCGCTAAGGTCTTCGATCAGAGACCGGCGCAAGGTGGAAGCAACTCACCGCAGCGTAGAATGACCAACGATCGCCAAGGGTGCGCCAAAAACCGCGCCCGGCAACGCTTAACCCTGAGTTACTTCCATGCCCTCAAAGAGTATAGACGCGCCTTCGTACGCCGGTGAACGATTTGATCCTCGAATGCTTATCGAGGATGCCCGAGCACAGGCCCCCCAGTTTCCTTGGTTGCCCGAGGCGTTAGCGTGTTGCGACACCGGCACCTGGGAAAGCAGGGAGTACGTTCGGTACGTCACTTCCTCCGATCCGAATCAGCCAAAATCACAGTGGCATTTCAAAACGAATGTAGTGATCAACCATCGCCACTTTGGAATGGTGGTGATTGACATACTGCAAGGCGATCAAATTGGGGGAATTGAGTTTGTCGACAGTCTCGAACTTGATTCTTGAAAACGTCTGACTTTAATTGCGTGTTTTCTGCCCTCCGCAGAAGTCTTTGCAGGAGGCGCCCAGGTTGCGACGGTATTGGATATTTTCACGGATGCCTTGCATCCGCAGGTTGAACATGCACGCAATCGATAGACGGAGCTTGCAATGGCGTTATCAGCAGAGCGTCTCAACAAATGTACTTGAAAGCGAACGACAGATGAAATTCACGATTACTTGCTTCGGGGCCTTGAGTGTTTTGCTTTTTTGCTCTCACGCCCATGCTGGCCCATCGACGTATGAAGAAGCGATCGCAATGGCAGAAGCACAGGCCAATGCCGGCGCACAAGCCCATTTGCACTGCACTGGTGTGCCTCTCGATGAAGCGCGCTCAATCAGGGACTTGCCCGAGGTCGTAAAATCCCTTCTCGAACGTAGCCGAACGGGTAGCGGCGTTGCCGAAATTGTGGATCAGGGCGGGGAATTCAACAAAATCGATTTTGGGGGCGGGCCCTTTCGTCGCTTCTCGATCGCGGGAGTAAGTCAAAATTGCGTGGCTGTCGCAATAGAGCAAGGAGGCCGCGGATATCACATTCAGGTTTTCGTCTTTGAGCGTTATCTTGAAAAATGGCAGGGTGGGCTTGTCCGATCTATATCCGTGGTGCCGCAGTCGCTGGATCAATTACGAGAGGTGGTTTATCCTGCAAAATAGCGGTGACAGGGCCGGACTATTTCATTCGGGGGAACTACCTCAAAAAAAGGAAGCATGGCAAACACGGCACTTTGTATTCGCTGCGGGACATTCAAAAAAAGCTTTGTCGCTGCATGTCCCGGTTGTGACTTCCTGCCGACGGACGATGTAGACATCGCCAAGTCACGCATACTCGATTTTCCTTACTACTTCACCATCGGTCCCAATCACGATATCTTGGAAACTGGGCGAACGGTCGCCGAATTGCAGGTCATCGCAAAACAAATCAAGAGCGGGACGACCTATGCGTTCCAAGATCAAGAGGTTGCTGGTGTTTTGGCAGTCATGCAAGAGATCAAGCAAACAACCCCGCTGGAAATCTGGTTGACGCTGGCAAGATGGCTTGGGCCGCCGGTTCTGTTGGCAAGTACGCTCTATTATGTAGGTTATAGATATGGGACTTGATTGGAAGGGATTGGCCAGCGGGTAGCCAACAATGATTCAAGGGCGGTAGCTGCCACGCACTGAGCGTCCAGCTCAATCGGACGAAGCTTGCCGGTCGCTGTCGGTCACGGGCCTGTGCCTCGGCCAGCTGCTTTTGAATGGCGATGCGAACGCCTCAACAGTGCAGACTCCCAGGACTGAGCCAGCGCGCTATGGCCCCCCGCCTGCGCGAGGGCGACGTGAAGTGAACAGCCCACCACTACCTTGCCCCAGCACACTCGCTTAAAATCGGGCACACTGGCATTTTGATCATCCGTCCAGGTCTCAAGGAGCTTGTCATGCGCTTGCCCACCGTGCTCACCCTGTCGCTGGCCCTGCTGGCGCCCGCTGCCATGGCTGCGCCGCCGTCGGCCGATCACCCCATCCTTGGGATCTGGCGCCTCACCCTGCCGGACGGCAGCTGTTCCGAGACTTACCGCTTCCGCGGCGACGGCACCACCTTCGTCACCAGCGCGGAGGAAATCTCCGAGAGCGAATTCGACATCCCGGCCAAACCCAGCGCGCTCAACTTCTACAAGCTGTCCGACCGTGTCGTCAAAGACAACGGCAAAAAAGATTGCGTCGGCGGTATTACCAAAATCGGCACCAAGGCCACCCACTTCGTCCAGTTCCACCCGTCCGGCAAGCTGTTTGTCATGTGCGTCAAGGAGTCGCTCGACGCCTGCATCGGCCCCTTCCTGCGCCTGCCCGGCGAGGATACCTGAGCCGATGGTGCGCATCGGCGTCATCTCCGATACCCACGGCTTGCTGCGTCCGGAGGCGCTGGCCGCTCTGCAAGGCTGCGATCACATCGTCCACGGCGGCGACATCGGCGGCCAGGCCATCCTCGACGAGCTGGCCGCGCTGGCGCCGCTCACTGTCGTGCGCGGCAATAACGACCGCGAGGCCTGGGCCGGCGCCGTGCCCGACACCGCCAGGGTCGAGATCGCGGGGCTGACCGTATTCGCCGTGCATGACATCGCCACCATCGGCCTCGACCCCGCCGCCGCCGGTATCGACATCGTCGTCTACGGCCATTCCCATAAGCCCCTGGCGGAACGGCGTGCCGGCGTCCTCTATCTCAATCCCGGCAGCGCGGGCCCGCGCCGCTTTCGGCTCCCCATTTCCGTCGCCGTGCTCGACATCGCAGACGGCCAGGCCAGCGCCCGCATCATCGAACTGGCCGTTTAGGTTATATTGCTGGCCAATTGAACATTGCATTGGGGCATTATGTCGCCGGCCATCCTGTTTTTCATTCTGCTTGCCTACGTCGCCCTGCTGATGGGGGTGGCATGGCTGACCTCGCGCCACGCCAACAACGACAGCTTTTTCATCGGCAACAAAAGCAGCAACTGGATGCTGGTGGCCTTCGGCATGGTGGGCACCACCCTGTCAGGCGTCACCTTCATCAGCGTGCCCGGCGCGGTAGGGCGTGACGGTTTTGGCTACCTGCAAATCCTGATCGGCTACGTGATCGGCTACATCGCCGTCACCTTCATCCTGCTGCCCCTGTATTACCGGCTACGGCTGACCTCGATCTACCGCTATCTGGAAGTGCGCTTCGGCCCGCGCAGCTACCAGAGCGGGGCGGCCTTCTTCATCCTGTCGCGCCTGCTCGGCGCCACCGCGCGGCTCTACCTGGTGGTCAATATTTTGCAGGCGATCATTCTCGATAGCCTGGGCGTGCCATTCTGGCTCACCGCGCTCATCATACTGGGCCTGATCCTGGCCTATACCTACCAGGGCGGCGTCAAGACCATTGTCTGGACGGACACGTTGCAAACTAGCTGCATGCTGTTCGGGCTGGTGGCCTGCACCGTGTTCCTGCTGAACAGGTTGGACCTGGATGTGGGCCAGAGCCTGGCCCTGATGCACGAGCGCGGTCTGGCGCGCGTGTTTACCACCGACGCCGACAGCCCGGGCTTTTGGCTCAAGCAGATTGTGGCCGGTATCTTCATCGTGATCGCCATGACCGGACTGGACCAGGAAATGATGCAAAAGACCATTTCCGTAAAGACGCTGCGCGAGTCGCAACAAAACCTGCTGAGCCTGACGGCCATTCTGGTGGCCGTGCTGTGCCTGTTCCTTTTCCTGGGCGGACTGCTGCATCTGTACGCCCCGCTGGCGGGCGTGACGGCAAGTGGCGACAAGCTGTTCGCCGCCGTGGTCATGGAGCAACTTCCCGCCGCAGTGCAAGTGATCTTCCTGGTGGCCCTCATTTCCGCCCTGTTCCCCAGTGCCGACGGCGCCATTACCGCACTCACCTCGAGCGTCTGCATCGATCTGCTGGGCCTGCAGCGGCGCACGGACCTGAGCGAAGCGGAGCAGGTGCGCTGGCGCCACCGCGTGCATCTGGGCTTTGCCTTCCTGTTCCTGCTGCTGGTGATGGCGTTCAAGGTGGCCGATAATCCGAGCATGATCGCCGTGGTCCTCAAGCTCGCCGGTTATACATATGGTCCGCTGCTGGGGCTGTTCGCCTTTGGCATCCTGACCCGCCGCACCCTGCGTGACCGCTGGGTGCCCCTGGTGGCAGTGAGCGGACCGGCGCTCTGTGCGGTGCTCGATTTCAACCAGGGTGCGCTGTTCGGAAGCTACCGGATCGGACTGGAATTGTTGCTGATCAATGGCATGTTGGTGTTTGCCGGGCTGTGGGCCATTTCCCGGGCGCCCCAGCCAGGATCGGCGTGATCAATTAAGCACAACGCTAGCGATTTCGCTTAGAGTAGTGGGGTTTTCGGTTTCCATCATTCATTTACTGCCGGAGTTTCAATGTCATTCAAACCCTTGTCCTTCCTGCGCCGTGGCTTTGGCATGTTCTGGGGCGCCCTGGACGCAACACGCCGCACCATATTCAACCTGATTTTCCTGCTGTTCCTGATCGTGATCGTCATCGGGTTGCTGACCGGCGGGCCGAAGCCGATCGCGCCGCGCACCGCGCTGCTGCTCGATTTGAAAGGCGAACTGGTCGAACAGCATAGCGGTACCGTGCGCGATGCCTTCGTCGCCGGCCTGTCGGGCGACAACCAGAAGAGCGTGCAGCTGCGCGACATTCTGAAGGTGCTGGAGACGACGGAAAAAGACCAGAACATCACCACCGTGGTGCTGATGCTGGACGAGCTCGACGGCGCCGGCCTGGCCACGCTGCACGAAGTGGGCGCCGCGCTGGACCGTGTCAAGGCATCCGGCAAGAAAGTTGTCGCCTGGGGCGGCAGCTATGACCAGAAGCGCTACCTGCTGGCCTCGCACGCGGACGAAATCTATCTCCACCCGATGGGCAATGTGCTGATCGAAGGATTCGGCCGTCACCGCAATTACTACCGCGACGCGCTCGACAAGCTGGGCGTAACGGTCAACCTGATGAAAGTCGGCACCTACAAGAGCGCAGCCGAGCCGTACATCAGCAATGGCCCGTCGCCAGCAGCTGCCGAAGCCGAAGCGTATCTGTACAACGCCATGTGGGATGGCTACACCGCCGACGTCGAAAAGAACCGCAATCTGCCAGCCGGCACCATCATGAAGATGATTAACGACTTGCCCAAGCTGATGGAAGAAGCCAATGGCGACGTTGGCAAACTCGCCATGCAGACCAAGCTGGTGGACGGCCTCATGACCAAGGATGAAGTGCGCGCCATGCTCATCAAGCGCGGTGCGCTCGATGAAAAGAACAAGAGCTTCCGCCAGGTCAGCTTCCACGACTACCTGTCGCGCATCGCGCCCAAGCTGTTCGGCGACGCCATCGGCGTGGTGGTGGCCTCCGGCGAAATCACCGACGGCATGGCACCTCCGGGTGCCATCGGCGGCCAGTCGACTGCCAACCTGATCCGTCAGGCGCGTGAGGATGACAGCATCAAGGCCATCGTCCTGCGCGTCGATTCGCCTGGCGGCAGCGCCTTCGGTTCCGAGTTGATCCGCCGCGAACTCGAACTGACCCGCGCCGCCGGCAAGCCGGTCGTGGTATCGATGGGTAACGTGGCCGCCTCGGGCGGTTACTGGATTTCGATGGCGTCCGACGAAGTGATCGCCGACCGTTCGACCGTCACCGGTTCGATCGGCGTGTTTTCGCTGATTCCCACCGCCGACAAGGTCGCTGACAAGCTTGGCATCCACACGGCTGGCCACACCACCACCTGGCTCGCTGGCGCCTACAACCCCCTGCGTCCGCTCGATCCGCGCTTCGGCCAGCTGATCCAGAGTTCGGTCAACCATATTTACGCCGAATTCACCGGCAAGGCTGCGGCCGCGCGCAAGACCACCCCGGCCAAGATCGATGAAGTAGGGCAGGGCCGCGTCTGGACCGGTCTGCAGGCGCAGGAGCGTGGCCTGGTCGACACCATCGGCAGCTACGGCGACGCGATCAAATCGGCGGCCAAGCGTGCCAAGTTGGGCAGCGATTACCGCCTGGCGTATATCGAGCGCGAAGGATCGGCGTTCGAGAAGCTGCTGACCAAGTTCGGCGCCACCTCGACCCAGGTTATCTCGATCCAGGTCAAACTGGGCATGCTGCCGCCTGGTTTGCCGCAGGGCGCGATTGCTGACGTCACCAAGGAACTGACCTGGCTGAACGATATGTCGGCCGGCCGCACCCCGTTCCAGGCCGTCACGCACTGTATGTGCAGTGCGCCGTAACGGGCTTTTTGTTGCGAGTTTGTAACGGCTTGTAGCATCGCATCAGGCCAGTCCCAGCGGGCGCATGTCGAACATGCGCCCGTTTCAATTGGGGGGTGGCATTGGCGGGGGCAGGGCACGTGGGACGATGCGACCCGGGCAGGATCCGTATGTAAACGTCTATGTGCGCTGGGATACATTGAAAAGCGGAGGCCCATGCTAGAGTCAAACTTGATCTGGTTGCAAACACGACAAGGAAAAGCATGGACGCCCTCACCACACCACCACCGCGCAACAAGCGCGCCAAGATCATTGGCAGCATCATCGCTGTCCTTGCCATGATCGCGCTCGGCGGTCTGGCCTGGTATCTGACCCACCAACCGAAGGACGCGGGTGGCATGCAGGCTGGCGGTCCCGGCGGCGGTCCTGGCGGCCCCGGCGGGGGTGGCGGGCGCGGTGGCCGCGGCGCCACCACGGTGGGCGTGGCGACGGCGGAACTGGCCGACATCCCCGTCAGCCTGGACGCGCTGGGCACGGTGACGGCGGCGGCCACGGCGACGGTGCGGCCGCAAGTGTCCGGCATCCTGCAAAAAATCAATTTCAGCGAAGGACAGCTGGTCAAGGCCGGACAGGTGCTGGCGACCATCGACCCGCGCTCTTTTGAAATGGCGCTGCTGCAGGCGTCGGGCCAGCGCCAGCGCGACGAAGCCCAGCTGGCCAGCGCACGTGTGACGCTCGAACGTTTCCGTACCTTGCTCGAGCAGGATTCCATCGCACGCCAGGAGGTGGACACCCAGGCCGCGCTGGTCAAGCAGCTTGAAGGCACGGCCATGACGGACCGCGCCGCCGAAGGCATCGCCAAACTCAATCTCAGCTACACCCAGATCAAGGCACCCATCACGGGGCGCGTGGGCTTGCGCGTGGTCGACATGGGCAATCTGGTGAGCAGCGGCGACGCGGCCGGCATTGCCGTCATCACCCAGCTCTCGCCCATCGACGTGGAATTCGCCGTCCCGCAGGACCGCGTTCCGGCGCTGCAGGAAAGCATCCACAGCGGCGCCAACCTGCCTGCGGTGGCGTTCGACCGCACCCGCACGACGCCCCTGGCCAAGGGCAAGTTCGCCGCGCTCGACAATCAGGTCGATGTGCAGACAGGGACGGTCAAGGCCAAGGCGCGCTTTGCCAATGACGATCAGGCGCTGTTCCCCAGCCAGTTCGTCAACCTGCGCCTGGAGCTGCGCACCATCAAGGGCGCGGTCATGGTGCCGGTCACGGCACTGCGCAATAGCAGCACGGGGGACTTTGTGTACGTGCTCAACGCGGCCGAGCGCACGGTATCGGTGCGCCCGGTGACGCGCGGCCAGGCCACTGTCGACAAGGTGGAAATCAAGACCGGCCTGAAGGCGGGTGAACAAGTCATTACCGAGGGCGCGGACCGGCTCAAGGAAGGCGCAAAAGTGACCCTGCCGGGCGACAAGCCGCAAATGGGTGGCGGCGGACGGCGCGGCGGCCGCAAGGGCGCGGAAGGTGCGCCTGCGGCGGAAGGGGCCGCACCGGCCGCAGGCGAACGCCGCCGCCGCGACGGCGCTGCACCGGCAACCGATGGCGCCGCACCGGTAGCGCCGGGTGGCCGCGCGCCTGCGGTCGATGGCGCCGCGCCGGCAGCACCGGCTGATGGCGAACGTCGCCGCCGCCGCGACGACGCAGCGCCCGCGAAACCGGCAGCATCGAATGCCGCTCCCCACGTCGCCCTCGCGCAGGCGGGGGCCCATGGCACGCAACCGAATTCGCTACCGCCCGTTGCCCCTCCACCCGGGCGAGAGCAATTTGACTCCACCACCTGGCAAGGCATGGGCCAGCAATGAGCCCGTCGGCCCCCTTCATCAAGCGACCGGTCGCCACCTCGCTGCTGATGCTGGCGATCGTGCTGGCAGGGCTGGTGGGCTTCAAGTTCCTGCCGCTGTCAGCGCTGCCCCAGGTCGATTTCCCCACCATCCAGGTCCAGACCCTGTACCCCGGCGCCAGCCCCGAAGTCATGGCGCGCACCGTCACGGCCCCGCTGGAACGGCGCTTCGGCCAAATGGCGGGCCTGAACCGCATGAGTTCCACCAGCGCGGCCGGCGTGTCCATCGTCACGCTGCAGTTCGGCCTGGGCCAGACGCTCGACGTGGCCGAGCAGGAAGTGCAGGCGGCGATCAACGCCGGCGGCTCGCTGCTGCCCACCGATTTACCGGCGCCCCCGGTCTACGCCAAGGTCAATCCGGCCGATGCGCCTGTCCTGACGCTGGCCATTACCTCCGATACGCTGCCGCTGACGGAGGTCCAGAACCTGGTCAACACGCGCCTCGCGCTCAAGATCAGCCAGGTCTCGGGCGTCGGTCTGGTCACCCTGAGCGGCGGCCAGCGCCCCGCAGTGCGCATCCAGGCCGACACGGGCGCGCTCGCGTCCTACGGCCTGGGACTGGACACCCTGCGCAGCGCCATTTCCGGCGCAAACGCCAACAGCGCCAAGGGTAACTTCGACGGCCCGGCGCGCTCGTACGCGATCAACGCCAACGACCAGCTCATGACCGCACCGGAGTACGAAAACCTGATCGTCGCCTACCGCAACGAGGCGCCCGTGCGCCTCAAGGATGTGGCCAAGGTCGTCGACAGCGCCGAAAACGTCAAGCTGGGCGCCTGGGCCAACATGAAGCCGGCCATCATCCTCAACGTGCAGCGCCAGCCGGGCGCCAACGTCATCGCCACTGTCGACGCGATCAAGAAGCAGCTGCCGGAACTGGCCGAAGGCTTGCCCGCATCGGTCAGGCTCGATGTGCTGTCCGACCGTACCACCGGCATTCGCGCCTCCGTCATGCATGTGGAAATGGAACTGCTGCTGGCCGTGGGCCTGGTGGTGCTGGTGATCTTCGCTTTCCTGCACAGCATCCGCGCGACCGTCATCGCCAGCCTGGCGGTGCCGATTTCCCTGATCGGCGCCTGCGGCGTCATGTACCTGCTCGGCTACAGCCTCAACAACCTGAGCCTGATGGCGCTGACGATTGCCACCGGCTTCGTGGTCGACGATGCGATCGTCATGATCGAGAACATCGCGCGCTACATCGAAAAGGGCGACAGCCCCATGGAGGCCGCGCTCAAGGGCGCCACCCAGATCGGCTTCACCATTATTTCGCTGACCGTGTCGTTGATCGCTGTGCTCATTCCGCTGCTGTTCATGGGCGACGTGGTAGGGCGCCTGTTCCGCGAATTTGCCATCACGCTGGCGATCACGATCCTGATCTCGGCGGTGGTGTCGCTCACCCTGGTGCCGATGATGGCGGGCCGCTGGCTGCGCAGCCATGAAGACGAGCGGCCCGGTGCCATGGCGCTGCGCACGCAGGCTTTCTTCGACCGCGTCATCGGCCGCTACGACCACGCGCTCGACTGGGTGCTGGCGCGCCAGGGCCTGACCCTGATCGTCGCGCTGGCCACCCTGGTCCTGACGGCGCTGCTGTACGTCTGGATTCCCAAGGGCCTGTTCCCGACCCAGGATACGGGCCAGCTGCAGGCGCGCGTGGAAATGCGCCAGGCGATTTCCTACGACCGCATGGCGGACCTGCAGCAGCAGGCCGCCCGTGCCATCCTGGCCGATCCGGCCGTCGCGTCTCTCAGTTCCAACGTCGGCGTCGATGCAGCCAACAACATGATGATGCACACGGGCCGCATGCTCATCAACCTCAAGGAAGAGCGTTCCGGCAACCAGGACGAGATCATGGACCGCCTGCGCAAGCGCGTGGCCGATGTCGCCGGCGTGACGCTGTATCTGCAGCCCACCCAGGACCTGACCATTGACGCTGAAACCGGGCCGACCCAGTACCGCGTCTCCATCGAGGGGGCCGACAATGCCACCGTGACGCAATGGGCGCGCAAGCTGGTCGCCCAGCTGCAAAGCGAAAAACGCGTGCGCAACGTCGTCACCGATGCGGGTGCCACCGGCGCGGCCGCCATGGTCAGCATCGACCGCGATACCGCCTCGCGCATGTCGGTCACGGCAGCGTCGATTGACGATGCGCTCTACAGCGCCTATGGCCAGCGCATCGTGTCGACCATTTTCACCGAGACCAACCAGTACCGCGTGATCCTGGAGGCGCAGCGCGATGAGGCGATGTCGGTTGCCGCACTGGGCCAGCTGCCGCTCAAGACCGGCTCGGGCAAGACCACGCCGCTGTCGGCGGTCGCCACCGTCATCGAACAGGACGCGCCGCTGCAGATCACTCACGTGGCCCAGTACCCGGCCACCACCATCGGCTTCGATACGGCGTCCGGGGTCTCTCTGGGCCAGTCGGTGGAGGCGATCCGCGCGGCGGCCAAGGCGATTGCCATGCCGGCGGCGGTCAGCATGACCTTTCTCGGTGCTTCGGGCGCGTATGAAAATTCGCTGTCCAACCAGCTGTGGCTGATCCTGGCCGCCGTGGTGTGCGTCTACATCGTGCTGGGCGTGCTGTACGAGAGCTATATCCATCCCCTGACCATTCTGTCGACCTTGCCATCGGCCGGCGTGGGCGCCTTGCTGGCGCTGATGATCAGCGGCCAGGACCTGGGCGTGATCGGCATCATCGGCATCATCCTCTTGATCGGTATCGTCAAGAAGAACGCGATCATGATGATCGACTTTGCCATCGAGGCCGAGCGCGAGCAGGGCATGGCCCCGCGCGAGGCGATCCACCAGGCTGCGCTGCTGCGCTTCCGGCCGATCCTCATGACGACGCTCGCCGCCCTGTTTGCCGCCGTGCCGCTGATGCTGGGCTGGGGCGAGGGCGCCGAGCTGCGCCGGCCGCTGGGCCTGGCCATCTTCGGCGGCCTGATCGTCAGCCAGCTGCTCACGTTGTTTACCACGCCGGTCATTTACCTGGGCTTCGACCGGCTCGCGCAGCGCTGGCGCCGCACTGACGCCAAGCCGGCCGGGGCGGCGCCATGAATCTGTCCGAACCGTTCGTCCGCCGGCCCATCGCCACCGTCCTGCTGACACTGGGCATTGCGCTGGCCGGCATCGGCGCCTTCTTCGTGCTGCCGGTCTCGCCGCTGCCGCAGGTCGATTTCCCGACCATCTCGGTCAGTGCATCGCTGCCCGGCGCCAGTCCCGATACCATGGCCACCAGCGTGGCCACCCCGCTGGAACGGCGTCTGGGCGTGATTTCGGGCGTGAACGAGATGACGTCCAACAGCGGCAGCGGCTCGACCCGGGTAAGCCTGCAGTTCGACCTGAACCGCAAGATCGATTCGGCCGCGCGCGAAGTGCAGGCCGCCATCAGCGCCGCCCGCAGCGACCTGCCGGCCACGCTCAAGAGCAATCCCACCTACCGCAAGGCCAATCCGTCGGACGCGCCCATCATCATTCTGGCGCTGACCTCGCCCAGCAAGACACCGGGCCAGATCTTCGAATCGGTGTCCAATCTGGTGCAGCAAAAGCTGGCCCAGGTCAAGGGCGTGGGCGATGTGGAAATCGGCGGCGGCTCGCTGCCTGCCGTGCGCGTCGAACTGCTGCCGTACGCGCTCAACCGCTATGGCGTATCAACCGAAGACGTGCGCGCCGCCATCCAGGCCACCAATGCCAACCGGCCCAAAGGGGCAATCGAAGGCAATGGCATGCGCCTGCAGATCTACTCGCAGGCCGCCGGCACCACGGCAGGCCGCAGCGCCGCCGACTACCGCGGCCTGGTGGTCGCCTGGCGCAACAGCGCACCGGTCAAGCTGGGCGATGTGGCCGAGGTGATCGACGGCGTCGAAAACATCAATACACTGGGTCTGTTCAACGGCAAGCCGGCGGTGGTGGTGCTGGTCACGCGCCAGCCGGGCGCCAACGTGATCGAAACCGTGGACGGGGTGCGCGACCTGCTGCCGACCCTGCAGGCGCAGCTGCCCAAGGATATTTTGCTGGAAGTCGCCTCCGACAGTACCAACTCGATCCGCTCGTCGCTGCACGAGATCGAGGTGACGCTCATGATCTCGATTCTGCTCGTGGTGCTGGTCGTGAGCGTGTTCCTGCGCAGCGTGCGCGCCACCATCATTCCGGCCGTGGCCACGGTGGTCTCCCTGCTGGGCACCTTCGGCGTCATGTACATGCTCGGTTTCAGCCTCAACAACCTGTCGCTGATGGCGCTCACGGTGGCCACCGGCTTTGTGGTCGACGACGCCATCGTCGTGCTGGAAAACACCGCGCGCCATATCGAACAGGGCATGGACCGCATGCAGGCCGCGCTGCTGGGCGCGCGCGAAGTCGGCTTCACGGTCCTGTCGATCAGCATGTCGCTGGTGGCGGTGTTCATTCCGCTGCTGTTCATGGGCGGCCAGGTGGGCCGGCTGTTCCGCGAATTTGCCGTCACGCTGTCGGCCGCGGTGATGATTTCGCTGGTGATTTCCCTGACCACCACCCCCATGATGTGCGCCTGGCTGCTCAAGCCGGGCGCCGCCGAACGCCAGCCGGGCAGGCTGGCGCAATGGGCCGAGCGCGGCTTCGACTGGGTCCACAAGACCTATGCCCATTCGCTCGACTGGGCCCTCGGCAGCATCGCGCTGATGATGGTGATCTTTTTCTTTGTCATCGGCCTCAATGTCTATCTGTTCGCGCAGGCGCCCAAGGGCTTCTTCCCGCAGCAGGATACGGGCCAGATCAATGGCGGCATCCGCGCCGACCAGAGTATCTCGTTCCAGGCCATGCAGGAAAAGCTCAAGCAGCTGGTCGACATCATCCGCGCCGATCCGGCCGTCGCGACGGTGGTCGGCTTTACCGGCGGCTCGCGCGCGGGCGGGGGCTTCATGTTCATCAACCTGAAACCGGTGTCGGACCGCGACGTGGGCGGCCAGGCCGTGATTGCGCGCCTGCGCCCGCGGCTGGCCCAGGTGACGGGCGTGTCGCTGTTCCTCAATCCGGTGCAGGATTTGCGCATGGGCGGGCGCCAGTCCAATTCCACCTACCAGTACACGCTCAAGAGCGACAAGCGCGAGGACCTCAAGCTGTGGGCCGGCAAGCTGGCCGACGCCATGAAGCGCCAGGAAGCGCTGGTTGACGTCGACACCGACCAGGCCGAAAACGGCGTCGAAATGTATGTCAAGATCGACAAGGACAGCGCCGCCCGCCTGGGCATCAACCCGCGCGACGTCGACAATGCCCTCTACAACGCCTTCGGCCAGCGCCAGGTCGCTACTATCTACGATGAACTGAACCAGTACAGCATCATCATGGGCGTGGCCAAGCGCTATGCGCAGACGCCGGAAGCGCTGTCGGACGTGTACGTGCCGGCCAAGGTGGCGCAGGGCGCGGCCGCCAACCTGACCGCGGCGCGCGACCCGTCCAGCGGCCAGGCACTGTCCACCGCATCGACCACCATGGTGCCGCTGTCGGCCATCGCCAGCTTTGCCGAAAGCGCCACGCCGACCTCGGTCAATCATCAGGACGGTGAACTGGCCACCACGGTGTCGTTCAACCTGGCCGAGGGCAGCAATCTGGCCGACGGCAAGGCGGCGGTGCGCCAGGCCGAAGCGGACATCGCCATGCCGACCAATGTGCGCGGCAGCTTCCAGGGCACGGCGCGGGCGGCGGACGACTCCAGCAAGGAGCAGCCGCTTCTGATCCTGGCCGCCATCGTGGTGATCTACATCGTTTTGGGCGTGCTGTACGAAAGCCTGATTCATCCGATCACGGTGCTCTCGACCTTGCCGTCGGCCGGCGTGGGCGCGGTGCTGGCGCTGCTGCTGTTCAAGATGGATTTTTCCATCATCGCCCTGATCGGCGTGTTCCTGCTGATCGGGATCGTCAAGAAAAATGCCATCCTGATCATCGATTTCGCCCTCGAAGCAGAGCGCTCGCGCGGCCTGTCGGCGCTCGACGCGGTGCGCGAAGCGTGCCTGCTGCGTTTTCGCCCCATCCTGATGACGACCCTCGCCGCGGCGCTGGGCGCCTTGCCGCTGGCGATCGGCTTTGGCGAAGGCTCGGAATTGCGCCGTCCGCTCGGCGTGGCCATTATCGGCGGCCTGATCGCCAGCCAGCTGCTCACGCTCCTGACCACCCCGGTCGTGTATGTCGTCATGGACAAGCTGCGCCGCCGCGGCCCGGCCGAACGCGCGCTGGGCCACCACACCGACCATGCGGTCTCACCATCCTAACCACGAGGCACCCATGCGCCCATTGACACTGATTTTCCCCGCGCTGCTGGCCGGCTGCGCCGTCGGCCCCGCCTACCAGGTGCCAACCACGCCGCAACCTGCCGCGTTCAAGGAAGCGGCCGGCTGGCGCCCGGCGGCGCCGGCCGATACGCTGGAACGGGGGCCCTGGTGGACCCTGTTCAACGACCCGCAACTCACGTCGCTGGCCGAGCAGGTCGAGGTCTCCAACCAGAACGTGGCGGCGGCCGTGGCGTCGTATGCCCAGGCCCGTGCGCTGGTGCAGGAGCAGCGTGCGTCGCTGTTCCCGTCGCTGGGCCTGAACCTGAGCGCCGATCGTTCGGGCGGACGCAACACCGACAGCGCCACCAGCTACCGCTCCAGCATTGGCGCCAGCTGGGAGCCCGATATCTGGGGCCGCCTGCGCGCCGGGGTCAGCGCTGCCGGCGCCAACGCGGCGGCCAGCGCGGCCGATCTGGCCGCGGCGCGCCTGTCGGCCCAGGGCGAACTGGCCATCAATTACTTTTCCCTGCGCGAGGCCGATGCCGCCATTGCACTGTTGGCCACCACGATTGCCGGCTACGAGCGCGTGCTGGTCATCACGCGCAACCGTTTCGACGCGGGCATCGCGGCCAAGTCCGACGTGCTGCAGGCGGAAACCCAGCTGGCCAACGCCCGCGTGGACCTCTTGTCGCAGCAACGCCAGCGCGCCCAGCTCGAGCACGCAATCGCCATCCTGATCGGCAAGGCCCCGGCCGAGTTCACCCTGGCGCCGGCGCCAGGGCAGGCCGGTGTGCCGGAGATCCCGGTCGGGGTGCCATCGCTGCTGCTGGAGCGCCGCCCCGACATTGCCAGCGCCGAGCGGCGGGTGGCGGCCGCCAATGCCCAGATCGGCATCGCGCGCTCGGCCTACTACCCCAACATCGGCCTGTCCGGCTCGGTCGCCTCGGGCGGCAGCAAGGTGGGGGACCTGTTCAACGCCTCCAATCTGTTGTGGTCGCTCGGCACCAGCGTGGCCCAATCCCTGTTCAACGCCGGCGCCACGCGCGCCAATGTGCAGGGCGCCGAAGCCCAGCACCAGGCGGCCGTGGCGCGCTACCGCCAGACCGTGCTGACCGCCTTTGGCGCCGTGGAAGACCAGCTGACCGCCACCCGCGTACTGGCCGAGCAGCAAGTGCTGCGCCAGCAGGCGTCCCAGGCCGCCGACCAGACCGAGGCGCAAATGCTCAACCGCTACAAGGCAGGGCAGGTCAGCTATACCGAAGTGGTCCAGGCCCAGGCCAGCGCGCTGTCGGCGCGGCGCGCGCTGGTGCAATTGCAAGCCGACCGGCAGACGACGGCGGTGGCCTTGATTCAATCGTTGGGCGGAGGATGGCAAGCTTCAGTAAAATAGCGGCACCATGACCGAAAACAACTCCCCCGCTCAGTCCGCACCCTTCGAGGTCCGGCGCTCCACCATCCACGGCAATGGCGTGTTTGCCAGCCGCCACATCGACGCAGGCGAGTGCATCGTCGAATACCTCGGCGAGCGCATCACGTCGGACGAATCGGCGATCCGGGCCGAACGCGGTGGCGGCCCGGTCAACCATACCTTTTTCTTTTCCCTGGCCGACGGCCAGGTGATCGATGGCGGCAGCGACGGCAACGACGCGCGCTTCATCAACCATGCCTGCGAACCGAATTGCGAAGCGTACGAGGAAGATGGCCGCGTCTTTATCTACGCGTTGCAGGATATCGATGCGGGCGAGGAACTCAATTACAACTACGCCCTCATTTATGAGGAACGGCACACCGCTGCAGTCAAGAAGATGTTTGAATGCCGCTGTGGCGCGCCGTCCTGCACGGGCACCATGCTGGCGCCCAAAAAGCGCAAGCCGCGCAAGCGCTAAGTTCGCTCAGCGCGCGTTGTCGGCGCCGGCGGACTGCACCAGCTTGCCGTAGTCGCGGCCGTTGCGCACCTCTTCCACCGCCTTCCAGATGCGCGTGGCCAACTCGGGATCGGCGCCGACCAGGCGCCGCGACAGCATCAGGAAATACGGCTTTTCCACCAGCGGAATGGGCACCATCTCGAGCTGCATGCCCAGCGGGCCCGTCATGAGGGTGGTCGCTTCGCTGTCGAACACGGCCGCACCGGCCAGGCGGCCCGTGATCAGCTTGCGTGCCACGCTGTCGATCGTATCCTTGCTTTCATCGACGTCCACCTGCTGGGCGCGCAGCATCTCGCCCACCGAATAGCCGAGCTGGAAGCCGATCTTGCCTTTGACGTTGAGGAAATGCTGGCCGTCCCAGTCGATGGGATTGCCTTTTTTGCGCATGAGGTAGTAGCGTGCGGTGTGCATGCGCCACTGCATGTCCGGCGCACCGTCGCCAGGGAAGACCCCGTAACTGCTGCGCTCCGCACTGTAACTGACGGTAAACGCACCGTCGACCTCGTTGTTCTTGAGCTTGGCCAGGCAGCGTTTCCATGGCAGGGGCTGGTATTGAAGCTTGATGTCGAGTTTTGGTTCGACCCGCTTGAGCAGCTCGAAGTTCAAGCCTTGCTGATGCAGGCTGCGCCAGGGCAGCACATCGCGGTTTTCAAAGCACAGGGTCAGCTTGCGCGCAGCGTGGGCGGGCGAGCATAGTGCCAGCGCCAGGACGGCGCCAACGGCAGAACCAGGGACAGCACGGACGCGTGGCATCGGATTCCTTCTGTTGCAATTTGCCAAGAGTCTACACTTCTTTTGCTCCAGGGAACCATATTTCGAAGCGGGTGCGGCCCTCGCCGTCGGCGGCCAGGCGGTAAGCGAGGCCGTGGCGCGTCAATACTTCGCGCACGAACATCAGGCCGATGCCCTGGCCCCCCTTCTTGGTGCTCACAAAGGGGGTGAACAGATGGCGGGCGGGCATGTCGCCCAGGCGGTTGCCGGAATCGATGATGGCCAGGCACACTTTATCGCCATCGCCCGACAAATCGAACGTCACGGCGCCGGGCGTGCCCGTTTCGGCCTGGGTCGCTTCGACGGCTTCGACGGCATTCTTGACGATGTTGAGCAAGGCTTGCTCCATCAGATGCCGGTCGAGCTGTTGCAGCGCCACCTCGTCGCGCTGGCGCCAGCCGATGGCAATGCCGCGGCTCCTGCATGGCTCCCGGTTGAGCCAGAGGATATCGTCCATGATGTCGGCCAGCGAGGTGGGGCGCAGCTCGGGCCGCGGCATCTTGACCACGCGGGTGAAGCGTTCGATGAACGCGCCCAGACTCACATTGCGGCGCTTGACGGCGACGATGGCGGTGCTGAAGTCCTCGCCATCGCGCTCGGTCAATTGGGATTGGTAGTACAGCAGCGAGTCCAGCACGGAACCGGTGGCGGCCACGGTATTGTTGACCTCATGCGCGAGCACGCGGATCAGTTTGTCATAGGTGGCGCGCTCGGAACTCTCCAGTTCATTGGTCAGCTCGTCGACCAGCAGGAAGTGGCGACTGAAGCCGCGGTCGTGGAACTGCCCGCGCTGGCCCCGGTAGCGCCGCCCCTCGGCGTCGGCGAACAGACGGCTCTCGCCCAGCGGCAGCGCCGCAAGCTGGCTGGGCAGGCCGGTCGCGCCCCAATAGGTGAGCGGCTTGCCGTGCGGCTCGGTCAGGCCCAGCAGGGCGTGGGCGCTGGCGTTCATCAAGCTGATCTTGCCATCGAAATCGAAGACGATGACGGCGCTCGGGGTCGCCTCCAGCAGGCTGTCCAGAAAGCCGCGCTGTTCGCCCAGCGCCAGGCGCTCGCGGTACAGGGTGGCCAGCATGGTGTTGAACAGGTGCACCAACTCGTCCAGTTCCGGCACGCGCGAGTCGACCAGGCGGGCGGCATAATCTTCATCTTCGAGCAGGTCGCGAAAGCGCGCCGTGTATTCCAGCGGCCGCAAGGCGCCGCGCACCAGCCACAACCCCAGCGCCAGGCTGGCCACCAGGGCCAGTTCGAGCGCGAGGAAGGCCACCACGTTGCTGCGAAATAGCAGCAGCGTCATGCCGAACAACGCCAGGTGCAGCGCGACGAGGTACAGCACCAGCCGCAGGCGCAGCGTCATTCCTCGGCCCCGGCGCCCAAGCCGTGCCGTTCGAGGCGCCGGTACAGGGCCGTGCGCGACAGGCCCAATGCCTGGGCAACGCGCGAAATATTACCTCTGTGCTGGTCCAGCGCCTGTTCGATCATGCGCCGCTCGACCTGTTCGAGCGTCATACCGTCCACGCCCAGGCGCTGCTGGCCCGTGCTGTCCTGCGCCTGTTCGGCGCCAACAAAATCGGCCTGGGTCAGCTGGCGCTTGCCGGCCAGCAGGACCGTGCGTTCCAGCGTTTGCTTGAGCTGGCGAATATTGCCTGGCCACGGTTGGGCGCTCAGCCATTCCAGCGCCTGGGGCGTGAGCGTGACCGGCTCCAGGCCATATTGGATGGCCACGCCTTCGATGATGTGCATGGCCAGCAAGGCGATGTCGCTGCGGCGCTCGCGCAGGGGCGGGAGCCGGATGGTGATCAGGTTGAGGCGGTAAAAAAGATCCTCGCGGAAATCTCCCGAGGCGACCAGCTCCGCCAATTCCTGGTTGGTGGCGGAGACCACGCGAATATCGGCCTGCTCGCTGCGGCTGGCACCGACCGGCTGGTAGCGCTGGTCTTGCAGCACGCGCAGCAGTTTGACCTGGTCGCTGCGGTTCAGTTCACCAATTTCATCGAGGAAGAGCGTGCTGTCGTTGGCACAGGCGATATGGCCCTGACGGTCGGCCTTGGCATCGGTGAAGGCGCCGCGCACATGGCCGAACATCTCGCTTTCGAACAGCGAGGGCGTGATCGCGCCCATATTGATCTTGACGGGGCTGCGGCTGGCGCGCGGGCTGTTCTTGTGAATCGCGTCGGCAATCAATTCCTTGCCAGTACCGCTTTCGCCGAGGATCAGCACGGGCGCCTTGGTGCGCGCCACCTGGCCGATGGTGGCCAGCACGCGCAGCAGTTTGGGGTGTTCGCCAACGATGGCGCCAAAATCGAACTGGCGGTCGAGAGCCTGGCGATTGAGGCGCTGGGCCGACATCGAGGCTGACAGGTCCAGGGTGCTGGCGACCAGGTCGGCCAGCTGGGCATTGTCCCACGGCTTGGTAAAGAAATTGGCGGCGCCGGCCTTGACGCCGCGCACCGCCAGCGCGATGGAGCCCCACGCTGTCATCAGCAGGACCGGCAGGTCCGGATACCCTTCCTTGATCCGCGCCAGCAAGTCCATGCCTTCTTCGCCGCTCGTTTGCAGCGAAAAATTCATGTCCTGCAAGACCAGATGCACGTTCTGTTCGGCCAGCAATGCCAGCGCCTGCGCCGGACCGTCGCAGCACAGCGCCTCGTAGCCGGCCTGCTTGAGCAGCAGGGCGAGCGATACCTGGACGGCGCTGTCGTCGTCGATGATGAGGATGCGTTGCTTGCTTGATTCCATTGTGCTTTGCTATTCGTAGTGCAGGGCTTGGGTCGGGCTCAGGCGGCTCGCGCGCCAGCCCGGATACACCGAGCAGAGCAAGGATAGCAGATAGATCACGCTCATCGACAGTGCGGCGGCCACCAGGAACACGCTCCAGTTCATGTTTTGCCCGAGTGCGCCGGTCAGCGGCAATTGCACCAGCAACAGCAAGCCGACCAGCATCGCCCCCGAACTGAGCAGGATTTGCTCGGCAATGATCTGGCGATAGATGTTGCCTGCGCTCGCCCCTATGGCGCGCCGCAATCCCAGTTCCGGGATGCGGACGGTGGTGTTTTGCCAGAGTACGCCGAACAGGCCGAACGCGACCATGAGAAGCAGAAAGCCGGCGATCACGGACAGCACGATCATGGGCGTGATCTGGCTTTTCATGGCGTCAGCGCGGCGCACGGACAGGGGCGCGATCTCGTAGCTCCACTCGGGATTGAGCTGCTTGAGCTGCCGGCTCAGCGTTTCCTCGAACGCGCGCGTGATGCCTGGCTTCATCTTGATCAACAGCGACTGCATGCCATCCTTGAACGCGGCGGGCACGTAGCGGACGATCAGCACATTGGTGGGTATCGAAAATTCACCGCGGCTGCGGTAGTCGTCGATGATCCCGACAATCTGCATGGGCTGGCCCTTGCCCTCTTCGCGGCCGTGGGCCTTGAAGACTTTTCCCAGCGCGGGGCCGGTGCCGAACAGGGCCGCCGCCATGGGCCGATTGACGACCACGGGCACGGCAGCCGCACCGTCGTCGCTGCGGTGAAAACCGCGCCCCTGCAACATGCGCACCCCCATCAAGGGCAGGGCATCGTCATCGGCTTCGATCACTTCGGCAATCACACGGGCGCCGCCGGCCGGGTCCTCGAAGGCGCTGCGCATCGTCCGCGACAGGTAGGGCGCGGTGCTGGCGAAGGCGACCTGATCGATGCCAGGCACCGCCTCGAGCGTGCGCTTGACGTTGTCGTAGACGTCGGGCGAGAACTGCGAGGCGGAACCGGAAGCCCCGCCCGTGTTGATGCGCACTGCCCACACATTGTCGATCTGAAAGCCGACCGGCAGGCGATACAGCTGGCTGCTGCGCACAATGAAGCCGGCGATCGCGAACACGATGACAAAGGCCAGCAGGATTTCCAGGCTGATCATCAGGTTGCGGTGCTTGCGCTTCCAGATCAATTTAAGCAAGTGGCGGAACATCAGATAGCTCCCTTCAGGGCGTGGACGGGATCGAGGCGCGACATCTTCCAGGCGGGCAGCACGCCAGAGAGCAGGCCGAAGAACAGGGTAATGAGCAAGCCGTAGCCGAGCACGGACCAGTTCAGGCTCACCTTGAGGTAGGGAATCAGGTCGCTTGCCTCGAGCGCGCGCAGCACGAGCGCGGCGCAGACCATGCCGATCGCGCCGCCTGCCAGACACAGCAGCACGTTTTCGACGATCAGTTGGCGCACCAGCTCGGCGCTGGTGGCGCCAAAGGCCTTGCGTACGCCGATTTCCGAACTGCGTTCCATGATGCGCCCGCTGTTCAGGTTGACCAGGTTGAGCGCCGGCAGCAGCATGAACACGATCATCACGGCCATGAGGATGGCGATCATGGTCGCGCCGCCGGAATCGGCCTGCTCGGTATTGCCGAAAGCCTGGCGCGCGATCGTGTCGATCTTGTCGTCAGCCCAGAAGCGGACCTTGGCGTAGCGCTGCGGATCGCCAAAATGCGTGGCGCGCGCGATCGACTCGACGTCCTTGCGTATCATCGGCAAGTCCGCCGCGCTGCGTCCCAGCAGCAGGGCGATGAATTCGCCGGCGTACGCGTCGCGATAGTCGGTCGAGGGAAAGGTCGTGATCGGTACCCACATGTCGGCATAGGCGTTCAATTGCATTTCATTGTCGACCACCCCGATGATCTGAAATTGCTGGCCGCTCACGCTCACCATGCGGCCCACGGCCGCCGCGCTGCCGAACAGTTTGTCGGCCGATGCCTTGTTGACGACGGCCACGAAGCGTCCGTGGGCATCGTCGTCGGCCGTCGGCAGGCGTCCGGCGAGCACGGTGAAATCGAGGATGCGCCAGTAGTTGGCGTCGGTGCGGCGCATTTCGAGCTCGGTGACGCGGCCATCCTGGTAGACCGAGACGGTGCGCGGGCCGGTCGTGGCGCCCACCAGTTCCACCGATTTCAGCGGCCGGATGTATTGCTCGATCAATTTGTAGCCGAGCGGGCCGGTGAAGGTGTTGCCCTCGGCCGTTTCGGTGCGCAGGACCATCATTTGCAGGAAGCGCTCGCTCTTGCCCTCGACGCCGGTCGGATAAAACGTGTTTTGAAGCAGGGCGGTCACCACCATCAGCACCACCAGCGTGAGCACGATGCACAGCAGATTGATGGCCGTGAACAGTTTGCGGCGCATGAACACTTTCCATGCGGTCAGCAGATAATTTCTGAACATGCCAGCTCCTAGGCGACCAGCTGGCCGTCGAACACGCGCACGATGCGCCCGACCTGGCGCGCCTCATGTTCGTCGTGGGTGACCATGACGATGGTGGTGCCTTCGTCGTTCAATTTCTTGAGGATATCCATGATTTCGGCGCCCATCTTGCTGTCGAGGTTGCCGGTCGGCTCATCGGCCAGCAGCACCTGCGGGCGTCCCACAATGGCGCGCGCGATGGCGACCCGTTGCTGCTGTCCGCCGGATAATTGATTCGGGAAATGGTCGATGCGCGCGCCCAGCCCCACCTTGTCGAGCGCCTCGCGCGCCAGGCGGCGCCGTTCGCTGCCCGACATGCTGCGATACAGCAGCGGCAGTTCGACGTTGTCGATCACGCGCAGGTCGTTAATCAGGTGAAAGCTCTGGAAGATGAAGCCGAAGGTGCTGTTGCGCATCTGCGCGACCTGCTTGTCCTTGTACGTCTTGACGGGAATGCCGTCCACGTAGACGGTACCGCTGCCGGGCCGGTCGAGCAGACCGATCAGGTTGAGCAGGGTGCTCTTGCCGCAGCCGGACGGACCCATCATGCACACGAATTCGCCCTTTTTTACGTGCAGGTCGATATCCTTGACGGCAAGGGTTTCCACTTTGTCGGTCTGGTAGGTCTTGCTAACTTTGTCGAGTTTGATCACGTTCAGGCTCTCTGGTTGAAATCAGTTGCGAATGTGGATGGTGAGGTGTTCCTTGAAACTGCTGGTGTCCGAGACGATCAGGCGGTCGTGCAGGCGGGCGCCGCCGACGATCTCGACGACCTTGCCGTCGCCGGCGCCGATCTCGACCTCGGTCCGGGTCGCCACGCCGTCGCGGATGATCCACACGGGCTGGCGGCCCTTGCCGTTGAAGCCGGCACCGTTGTCGGCGATCAGGACGGACGGTTTTTCATTCGTGATGATCGCCACTTCGACGCGCATCTTGTTGCGCAGTTGGGCATGATGGGGCTGGTCGAGCGCGACAATCAGCTTGATGGTGCCGTTCTGTATTTCCGGCAAAATGGTCTGGATACGGCCGGCCAGGATGTCCTTGTCCTGTTCAACCCGCACGGCCAGCCCGGGGCTGAGCAGGCGCGCATGGAAATCCGAGAGCGAAGCTTCGACCTTGTAATTGTCCGGCTCGGAAACCCGGGCCACCAGCTGGCCCATTTGCACGCTTGCGCCTTCTTCCTGCAGCAGCATGGTCAGGGTGCCGGCAAAGGGCGCGCGCACCTTGGTCCGATCGAGCAACGCTTGCTGCTGGGCCAACTGCTTTTGCAGGATGCTCTTTTGCAGGCGGGCGCCTTCGATATTGCTGTTGGTGGTGCGGCGCGTATCGTCGATCAATTCGCGCTGCTGGCGCAGCTGGATCTCGAAGCGGGTCACGTTCAATTCCGCCGTCAGCATGTCTTCCCCGGAGACGCCGCCGGCCTTGCGCAAGGTCGTATAACGCTCCTTCTTGACGCGCGCGCTTTGCAAGTCCAGTTCCAGCAGCTCGATATTGCTCACCAGTTGCTTGCGCTTCTGGTCGAGTTCGAGCGTCAGGCCGGCGATGCGGTTTTCCTGCTGGGCCAGCTGCTCTTGCAGGCTGTCGAGCGCCAGGCGGATGGTATGGTCGTCCAGTTCCAGCAGCAGGGCGCCGGCGGCCACCGTCTGCCCTGGTTTGGCGTGAATCCTGGCGACCCGGCTCTCGATTGGACTCGAGACCAGCTCCTCGTGGACGGGAATGACGATGCCGGCCGCATTGATGGCATTGGCGATGGCACCCTGGCGCACCTCGCTGACCCGGATATCGGCCGCGTCGACGCTGGGCCGCAGCACCCGGTTCACGGCGAATGCGCTGGCGCATACGACCGCCAGCGCGGCTGCGGCGATCATCCAGCGGGCGCGGCGCCGGCGGAGCAGGGTGAGGGGGGCGATGGCAGTATCCATGCGGTACTTAGAGCAAAGGGCGTGCCAGCACGCTGGCAGGGGGCGCGGCGCGGTGCCCGGATCAAAACCTGCCCGGCTCCGCCCATGGGTGTCCGTTTCCGGACACTTTTCCGTGGGTACGTCGTCCTCGCGCAGGCGGGGAGCCATGGCGTGTCGGCTATACCACGCAGGCCGGCGACGGTCTTACTTTCCACAGCGAACGGTGACAGCGCCTTGGGATATACTCCCGCTTGCATCTAATTTCCGGGGTATATCTTGTTGAAATCCATCGCATTGCCTGTTGCCTTGCTGGGCGCCTTCGCCAGCGCGCACGCCGACGAAGGCCAGTGGCAGCCCCATCAGCTGCCGCAACTGAAAAAAGAATTGAAGAAGGTCGGCATCAGCATTCCCGCCGAAAAGCTGGCCGACCTGAGCAAGCATCCCATGAGTGCGATCGTTTCGACCGGCAATTGCTCGGCGTCGTTCGTGTCGGGCGACGGCTTGATCGTCACCAACCACCATTGCGGTTACGACGCCGTGCAGCGCAACTCGACTGCCGAGCACAACTACATCGCCAACGGCTTCCTGGCCAAGACCCGCGCCGACGAGCTGCCGGGCGGTCCGAACCTGCGTGTTTACGTCACCGACAAGGTGGAAAACGTCACCAGCCGCGTGCTCAAGGATCTGCCGGCCAGCATGCCTGGCCGCGCGCGCTACGATGAAGTCCAGTCGCGCATCAAGACGCTGATCGCCGAATGCGAGAGCGACAAGAACTACCGCTGCTCGGTACCGAGCTTTCACCGCGGCCTGGAGTACTACCGCATTCGCCAGATGATGATCCGCGATGTGCGCATGGTGTATGCGCCGTCGGACAAGATTGGCGAATACGGCGGCGAGGTCGACAATTTCGAGTGGCCGCGCCACACGGGCGACTTTTCCTTCCTGCGCGCCTATGTCGGCAAGGATGGCCGCCCGGCCGATCCGTCGCCCGACAATGTGCCCTACAAGTCGAAAGACTTCCTGGTCGTGTCGGCCGAAGGCTTGAAAAATGGCGATCCGATCCTGCTGGCCGGCTACCCGGGCCGCACCAGCCGCTACAAGCTGCCGTCGGAAATCCGCTTCGCGCGTGACGTCAACTTCCCGGTCAAGGTCGCGGAAATCAAGGCAGACAATGGCACCATCGCCGCTGCCACCGAGGGCAATCCGGGCAATGCCTTGCGCTACGCCAGCGTGGTCAAGTCGGCCAACAACGTGCTCAAGAAAACCCAGGGTTTGCTGGACGGGTTCGCGCGCGTCGACATCGCCGCCATCAAGGATGGGCAGGATGCCCAGTTCCGCGCCTGGTATGCCAAACAGCCGGGCGTGTCGCCCGCCATGCTGGCCGAACTCGATACCCTGATTGCGGCTGACATGGCCTTGCAGGAAGAGGAGTTCGCCTGGTCGGTGGCGTCCACGAGCGACCTGTTCAAAAGCGCGCGCATTCTGTATCGCCTCGCGCTCGAGAGCAAGAAGCCCAATGCCGAACGCGAAGCGGGCTACCAGGAGCGCGACCAGTCGTTCATCAAGGCGCGCATGAACCGGCTCGAACAGTCCTACGTTGGCAGCGTCGACCAGGCACGCTTTGGCGCCGCGCTGCAACGCTACAGCAAGCTGCCGGTGAAGTCGCATCCGCAGGGGCTCGATGCGCTGCTGCCGGCGGCCGATGCGGTCGGCGCCCTGTACCGCAAGTCGCAACTGGGTGACACGGCCGCGCGCCTGGCCTGGATCGGCAAGGATCCGGCGGCATTCGCCGCGTCCGACGATGCCTTCATTGGCCTGGCCGTGCGCACGTACGAGGCGACACGGGTACTGGAAGAGCGCCGCAAGGACATCGACGGCAACCTTGAACGGGTGATCCCGCAATACATGGCGGCCATGATCGCCTACAAGAAGTCGCAGGGCAAACCGGTCTATCCGGATGCCAACTCCACCTTGCGCGTGACCTATGGCACGGTGGCGTCCTATTCGCCGCGCGACGGCATCGTCAAGGGGCCGTTCACGACGGTGGAAGGGATCGTTCAGAAGCATACGGGCGTGGAGCCCTTCATTGCGCCCAAGGCGCTCATCGATGCGGTGGGCGCCAAGCGCTATGGCGTCTTCAAGGATCCCGTCCTGGGCACGGTACCGGTCAACTTCCTGTCCAGCGCCGACACCACGGGCGGCAATTCCGGCTCGGCTGTCATGAACAAGCGCGGCGAACTGGTGGGCCTGAACTTCGATTCGACGTACGAATCGGTGACCAAGGACTGGTATTTCGACAGCGCCATCACCCGCGCCATCCATGTGGATATCCGCTATATGCTGTGGGTGATGAAGGAAGTCGACCACGCCGACAACCTGCTGCAGGAAATGACGATCAAGTATCCGCGCAAGTAAGTTTAGGCAAGTAAGTTCAGGCAAGTTCGTCCCGAAGGTTCATCTCACGATGGGTCCGCGCGCCAGCGGGCCCATTGTATTTTTCTGGCACCGCATTCATGAACGATCCTGTCACGCTGCTCGGCCTTACGACCACGTACATTGAACTGGCCGGATTTCTGCTGGCAGTGATCACGGTCGCGCTCAATATCGCGCAGCTGCACTGGGCCTGGCTGTTTTCGATCATCTCGTCGGCCGTCTACGCGATCGTATTTTGCCAGTCGCGCCTGTATGGCGACATGGCGCTGCAATTTGTCTTCATCGCCGTGTCGCTGTGGGGCTGGTATCAATGGCTGCATGGCGGTGCTGGGCGCGCCGAGCTTGAAGTGACCACCTCGTCTGCCAAGGCGTATGGCTGGAGCGTGGCCGGGTGGCTGGCGGGCTTTGGCGTCCTGGCCCTGTTCCTGGCCCGCTTCACCGATACCGACGTGCCCGTCGCCGATGGCTTTCTGACTGCGGGCAGCCTGGTCGGCCAGGTTCTGCTGTCGCGCAAGAAGGTGGAAAACTGGATCGTCTGGATCATCGTCGACGTGCTCTACGTCGGCCTGTACGTGTACAAGGGCTTGATGCTGACCGCGGTACTGTATGCGATCTTTGTGCTGATGGCTGCCTTTGGGCTGTTCACGTGGTACCGCGCAGCGAAGAAGATCGCATGAACGGGCCCTTGCGCATCGCCATCCTGGGCGCCGAATCGTCAGGCAAGTCGACGCTGGCGGCAGCCCTGGCGCGTCACTACGGCACCGTGTGGGTGCCGGAATACCTGCGTGAATTCGTCGACGTGCACGGCCGCGTGCCGGAGGAAAGCGACCAGTTTCCGATCGCCCGCACCCAGATGGAACGCGAGAACGCGGCGGCGGCTCGCGCCACCGGCTTCCTGTTTTGCGATACCACGCCGATGATGACAGCCTTGTACAGCCGCTGGTACTGGGGGAGAGTGGACGCGCAGCTCGCACGGCTCGAGTGCCGCCACGAGTATGCCTTTACGCTGGTCACGGCACCGGACAGCCCGTGGGAAGCCGATGGCTTGCAGCGCGAATCGGAAGCAGTGCGCCAGACCATCCACGCGCAGGTGCTGCAGATGCTGGACGACCGCGCGATCGCCTATCAGCTGGTCACGGGCAGCCTGCCGCAACGCATGCTGCAGGCCGCCCGCTACATCAACCCGATTTAAAAGTCGAACTGGGCCGACACGCTGGCCGTGCGCGGGGCGCCCGCGAACAGGTAGCCTCCCAGCAGCGGCGTCACGTCGCGCCAGTAGAACTTGTCGGTCACGTTGTCGATGCCGGCGCGGATCGTGGTCTTGTAGCCCATGACCGTGGTTGCATAGGCGCCGCCCAGATCGAGCACATGGTAGCCGGGCACGAAGGTGCTGTTCTGTGCGTCAAACGCCTTCTTGCCCGCATAGTGCCAGGTGCCATTGAGCTTGAGCCCTGCCACCGACGGCACGGCGTATTCCAGCACGGCGGTAGATTTGAAGGCCGGCACGTTGGTGGTGCGCTTGCCGTCGAAATCGGCCTGGCCCGTGCCTTCCTGCTGCATGTGCAGCGCAACCAGCGACAGGCTGTATTTCAGTGCGGGGGTGGCGTTGCCCTGCGCGCCCAGTTCGAGGCCACGGTGGGTTTGCTCGCCGCCGCGCACGTAGACATTGCTGCCGTTGATGAATTCGAAGCCGCGCTTGATCTGGAATAGCGCGCCATGCACCTGCACCTGGTTGTTGACGATTCCCTTGACGCCCAGTTCGAACTGCTTCGAGCGGCTCGGCGGCAGGGCCGTGTTCTCGTTGGCGGTCTGCATCGGCGCAATGCCGCCGTTTTCCATGCCATGAATCGCGGTGGCGTAGACCATCCAGTCGGTCACTGGCGCATAGACCAGCGAGACGCTCGGCAGGGTAAAGCTGGCGTCGACGTTTTGCACGCCCAGTACCTCGCGCTTGACCTGCACGCGGCGCACGCCCGCGTGCACGGTCCATTGCGGCGACATCGTCAGGATGTCTTGCACGATCAGTGAACGTTCCTGGTCGTGGCGCTGTTCCAGCACCGGGCCCGTACTCGGGTTGCCCGGCGCCGGCGGCACGATCGCATTGCGGTAGATGTTGCTGGAACCGGCGTAGTCGTACACGTATTTGCCGAAGTAGTCGCTGCGGGTCTGGTCGGTCAGGCCCAGCGTGAGCGCGTGCTGCACGGCGCCGGTGGCGAACTTGCCCTGCAACAGCGCCTGGACGCCGAAGGGATTCTTGCGCTCGCCCACGCTCTGGTAATCGTAGACGTCGTAGTCGCCGTTGGAGCAGTAGCCGGGATAGAAGCCGGCGCCCTCATTGCTGCAGCCGTAGGGGAAGGCGGTAAAGTCGTCGCGCCGGAAGTTGTGCTTGTTGGCCGACAGGGTCGCGCGCCAGTCATCGTTGAAGCTGTATTCGAAGCGCAGGCCGACGTTGCTGGTCCAGGTCTCGACCGGCTTGGTCCAGGACTGGTCATTGAGCAGCATGGAGGGCGACACGCCGGTCGGCAGGTCGACACCGCGGATGAGCTGATAGCCAGGCGCCGTGATCTGCGCCTTGTGCTGGTAATCCATGTCCAGCTGGAGCAGCGCCTGCGGCGTGATCTGCCAGTCGAACGCGCCGGAGACGAACTGGCGTTCGCCATTGGCGCCCTTGACGTACGAGCGCAGGTGTTCGGCGGCGGCGTTGAGGCGGTAACCGAAGCGGCGGTCCTCGAAGCGGCCACCCAGGTCCATGGCGCCGTAGATGGTGCCGCGCTCGCGCGCTTCCAGCGTCACCGAGCGCAGCGGCGCGTTGGTCGGACGCTTGACGGCGGTGTTGATGATGCCGCCAGGGGTGGCCACACCGGCCTGCAGGCCGGCAAGGCCCTTGAGGATCTCGATGCGCTCCTTGTTCTCGAGCGGGATCTGGGTGTCGCCCGAGATGGCGATGCCATCCTTGCGGTAGCTGCTGTTATTGTCGAGCAAAAAGCCGCGGATCGAGAACATCTCCGCGTAGCCCACCGCATTGTACGAGTCGCTCACGCTGGCGTCATACTGCATCGCGTCGCTCGTGCTGCGGATGCCCAGGTCGGCGATCTGCTCGCGGCCGATGGAGACCACCGAAAACGGCGTCTTCATGAGCGAAGCGTCGGAGAAGCCGCCCACGCTGGCGCGGTCGGTCACTTGCCATTTGCTGGCGGTGACGACCACTTCGGGCAGCGCTTGCGGCTCGGTCTGGGCGTAGGCGTGCAGGGCGAACGCCTGCATCAGGGACAGGGCGATGACGGTGTGCTTCAGTTTCATGGTGTGCTTGTGTGCTCTTGTTGCGCACGGACGTGCCGGTGCGGTGCTTGTCGATAAAGCCGGAGCCAACGTGGGGGAGCATACAAAGGAGGGACCTACTTTGCGCTTTCCTTCGCTGGCATTATCCAGATCAGGTACGGAGGGTATCTCTCACCCGGAACGACGTTCCAGGACCCCTAGCGAAAGCGGAGTTTAGCACATTCGCCGCTCCCGCTGGCGCGGGAGGGCACGCAACGGTCTTACAGGCTCATTTCCAGGACCTTGCGGGTGACGTCGAGCGTCACGTCGCGCTTTTCGCCCAGCTTGACCATGCGGTGCTTTTCCAGCACCGCCAGGACCGCTTCGACGTCTTTCTGGCCCAGGCCGTAGTCGCCCAGGCGCGTCTTGACGCCCATCTGCTCGAAAAATTCTTCCATGCGCGTGATGGCCGCTTCGATGCGGGTATCTTCATCGCCGCCCTTGAGGTTCCAGACGCGTTCGGCAAACTGCAGCAACTTGTCGCGCTTGCCCGCCTTGCGCGCGCGCAGCATGCTCGGCATGACGATGGCCAGCGTCTGCGCATGATCGAGGTTGTACAGCGCCGTCAGTTCGTGGCCCACCATGTGGGTGGCCCAGTCCTGCGGCACGCCCGCGCCGATCAAGCCATTCAAGGCCATGGTCGCAGTCCACATGACGTTGGCGCGCACCTTGTAGTCGTCCGGATGGGCCAGCGCCAGCGGGCCTTCTTCAATGAGGGTGAGCAGCAAGCCTTCGGCAAAGCGGTCCTGCACCTTGGCGCCGACAGGGTAGGTCATGTACTGCTCCATCACGTGCGCGAAGGCGTCGACCACGCCATTGCCGACCTGGCGGGTGGGCAGCGAGTACGTCTTGGACGGGTCCAGGATGGCAAACTTGGGATACACGTGGCGGCTCATGAAGGCAAACTTTTCCTGGGTCGCCTTTTTGGTGACCACGCTCGCCGCGTTCATTTCCGAGCCTGTCGCCGGCAAGGTCAGGATGGCGCCGAACGGCATGGCGCGGGTGACGTTGGCGCCGTGCTTTTCGAGGATGGTCCACGGGTCGTCGTCCAGCAGCGCACCGGCGGCGATGAACTTGGTGCCGTCGATGACGGAGCCGCCGCCGACGGCGAGCAGGAAGTCGATCTTCTCGGCCTTGACGATGGCAATGGCGCGCATCAGCGTTTCATAGCTGGGATTGGGTTCGATGCCGGCAAACTCGGTCACGCTGTGGCCGGCCAGGGCGGCGATGGTCTCGTCGTAGACGCCGTTCTGCTTGATGCTGCCGCCGCCATACACCAGCAGCACGCGCGCGCCGGCGGGAACATGCTTGGCGAGCGAGGCGATCTGGCCTTCGCCGAACAGGATCTGGGTCGGATTGTAGAAGTCGAAGTTGAGCACGATGGTTCCTCGGGTAGCGTCAGGTCAATCGGCAATTATCGCTCAAGCGCGCGTTTTCTGCCGGCGCCGCAATCTGCTATGGTGGAGCGCATTGCCACCCACACCGGAGCCGCCATGCCCCTCGTAACGATTACCGTGCGTAAACCGAAAACGTCCACCTTCAAGAGCGCCGTGCTCGACGCCGTGCATGGCGCCCTGGTCGACTCGGGTGTGCCGCAGACCGACCGGTTCCAGCGCGTGCTCGAGCTGGACGCGGACGACTTCCGCTTCGACCCCGGCTATCCGGATGTGGCGGGGGCGCGCAACGACGACTTCGTGCTGATCGAGATCCTGTGGTCGGCCGGGCGCAGCGTCAAGGTCAAGAAGGCGCTGCTGGCCGGCCTGACGGCGCGCCTTGCGCAGGCGGGGTTCGACACCGAGAACGTGATGGTGGCGTTCAAGGAGACGACCTGGGAGAACTGGTCGTTCGCCGGAGGACGCCTGATTCATACCTGAGCCTGGATCTGAGCCCGGATCTGACCTTATACCTGCGGCTTGCTTTCAGCCGCTTTTTTCATGCCGGCCAGGCCTTTTTCGAAGCCGGGGCCGACCATCCTGTCCATGTCCATGAAGACGGCGATGATCTTGCTGATGAAAGGCATCGGACCCTTCATGTTCCAGGTCACCTTGGTGGCGTCGCCGTCGGGCGTGAGCACGAACTCGGTCATGTTGTTCGATTCCATCGGTGTTTTGAAATCGAGTTTGACCAGCACCGACGCCGTTTGCACGTCAAGCACTTCCATGCGCCCTTCGCCGACCTTGGAATTGCCTTTCCAGGCATACACGGCGCCCTTGCCGCTGGCAGGGCCTTCAAAGGTCCGCACCATGGCAGGATCGAGCGTTTCCCAATACGACCATTGGGACCATTGGTGGAAGTCGGCAATCAGGGGAATGATTTTCTCCGGCGGCACCTTGATGGTGGCGCTGCGGGTGATGGTAAATTCATTTGGCTTGGTGGCCGCGAGGCCGAGCACGATGACGAGGATGGCGATGACGCCGACGGCGATTTTTTTCAGCATGGGTCCCTCGGAGCTGGGTCGGGTGGTTGGGTCGGCGCTGGGCCGCGATGCAAGATTAGCATGGTGCGCGCGTCGTGTTCCACCTGATTGCGCCATAATCGCGCAATACCAACAGCGGGGAGCGGGCAGATGGCGTATGCACTGTATTACTGGCCGAACATCCAGGGCCGCGGCGAATTCGTCCGGCTCGCGCTGGAGGAGGCGGGCGTCGAGTACCTGGACGTGGCGCGCCAGAAAAAGGGCATGGACGCGCTCATGGCCGTCATGAACGGTAGCGCCACGCCGCCGTTCGCGCCGCCGTTCCTGCAGGCAGGGGCGTTGCTCATCGGGCAGACGTCCAATATTCTGCAATTTATCGGCGCCCACCACGGCTTGGCGCCACGCGCCGAAGCAGGGCGCCTGTGGGCGCACCAGCTGCAGCTGACGGTGGCCGACTTCGTCAACGAAGTGCACGATACCCACCATCCGGTTGGCGTGACGCTGTATTACGACGACCAGAAAAAGGAAGCGAAGCGGCGCAGCGCCGGCTTCATTGCCGAGCGCATCCCCAAGTTCCTCGGCTATTTCGAAGATGTGCTGCAAGCGAACGACAAGCGCGGCGGCTTCATGGTGGGCTCCCGCCTGTCGACCGTCGACCTGTCGCTGTTCCAGGTCATGGAAGGGTTGCGCTATGCGTTTCCCAAGGCCATGCGGCGCATGGGACCGCGCTATCCCGGCCTGATTGCCCTGCACGGGATGGTGGCCGAGCGGCCCAACATCGCGGCCTACCTGGCTTCCAGGCGCCGCATCCCGTTCAATGAAGAAGGCATTTTCCGCCACTACCCCGAACTCGATGGCTAGTGGCAAACGCGCATGGCGCGCGCGGACGGACCGAACACCCCGCCATCGCGCACTTGTTGTAGGCTAAGCCCATCTGCACTCAGGAGCCAGCGATGTCCTCACCCTACGCTACCACCCAGCCCGAACGCGCCGTCATCGATGCCATCGATGGCCTGGTCGCGCTCGAATTCGGCACCGACTGGTGCGGCCATTGCCGCGCCGGTTCTCCCTTGATCGCCACGGCCCTGTCCGGCCATCCGGCCATCCGCCACATCAAGGTGGAAGATGGCAGCGGTCGGCCGCTGGGCCGTTCCCTGCGCGTCAAGCTGTGGCCGACGCTGGTGTTGCTCAAGGGCGGCCAGGAACTCGGGCGCGTGGTGCGCCCGGCCGATGCCGATGAAGTCAGCAACATGATTTCCACGGCAGCGCCAGCCTAGTCCGGCGCGACCCTGTACAAGCCTTGCGGCCCGGCCGGAGCTGGCTCGGCCTTGCCCAGCATGGCGAAGGTGTCGAGCAGGTTGCGCGCCTTGAACGGCTTGAGCAGCACGCGCGCGACGCCGCGCGCCTGCAGCGCCGCCAGCAACATGGCGTCGCACTCGGCCAGCATGACGGCGATCGGCATGCCGGGTTTGCTGGCCGTGGCGCCGGTACGCACTTCGTCGAGCAGCGCCAGATCGTGCTGCGCTTCAATGGCGATGACGGCGCCGTCGAAAGCGCGTTCACGCAGAAGGCGCAAGGCCTGGGCGCTGCTGGCCGCTTCGTGCACGCGCGCCACGCCCATGGTGCGCGCGGTGAGCGACACGGTGCGGCGCAGCAGGGTGACGGGCTCGACAAGCAGCATGTCTGCCGTGGTGGGGACCGCGTCAGCCATGCTCGGCCTTGCCTTTTCCGGTCAATTCCAGCACCAGCAGTTCGCGCAGGCTGGACAGGATCTGCAGTTCCACGGCGTCCAGCGTGCGCGGCTGCGTGTCGATGATGCACAGCGTGCCGATGGCCTGGCCCGAGGGCAGCGCCAGCGGTGCGCCGGCGTAGAAACGGATGTGCGGATCGCGCGTGACCAGGGGATTGTCGGCAAAGCGGGCATCCTCGAGCGCGTCGGGCACGACCATGATGTCCGGTTGCAAGATCGCATGGGCGCAAAAGGAAATGTCGCGCGGCGTGGAGCAGGCTGCCAAGCCGAACCGGGCCTTGAACCATTGGCGGTCGTGGTCGATCAGCGAGATCAGGCAAATGGGAACGTCAAATTCGCTGGCGGCGAATTCGACAATGGTGTCGAAGCGCTGTTCGGGTGGCGTATCGAGCAAGAGCAGCTCGTACAGGGCGGCCAGGCGTTCCGCTTCGTTGGGAGGTTGTGCCGGACTTAGCATTTTTGCATTTAATGATAATCTACCGTAGGGGCAGGATATCATGGCTTGACGCCATCCGACCTGGTGCGACACCGTATAGTGTGTTACCTTATGGCAATATTTGAATGGCAGTCAATCACTGCCTTACCGGGAGCGGGAATGATTTTTGCGGCGGACACCGAAGAGCGCTCGCTGCATGTGTTTCCCGACGCGGAGACGGCGGCGGCCTATTGCGAGGGGCTCGATGTCGAGGCAACGCTGTGGCTGTTCTGGGACGATGACGGCCTGCCGCTGGAACCGCAATTTACGATTCCCAACAAGCGCGGCTTGTTCACCGGCACCAGCGGCACCTACCACCTGGTCAAGAATGCCAGTTCCGATAGCGGTGTCCTGCAGGAAGCGCTGGCCCATATCCGCCAGGTCATTGGCGAGACGCCATTGAACAGCATACGGGCGGTCCAGGATTACCTGAACCGCCACGCTGCGGGCAAGCCGCGTCCGGCTTAATTGCGGTTCGGATTGTTCGGACGGTTGTCCATTCCGTTCGGCACACCATCACCATCGCGGTCGCGGCGCGCCCAGTTGCCGCGGTTCATGCGCCAGCGTCCGTCATGCTCTTCCCAGCGCGGTTCGTTGTACACATAGCCTTTGCGGTCGCGCACGAATTTGCCCTTGACCCAGACGTGATGGCCGCGTTTCCAGTCCCAGTAACCCGGCGCCCAGACATAGCCGCGCCGTGCTTCGGGCACGCGTTCCACGCGCGGTGCTGGCGGCGCCACTCGGATCAGCACGTCAGCGCTGGCAGGGACAGTCATGGCGCCGAACGAACCGGCGATCAGGGCAGCGATCAGGCATTTTTTCATCATGTTATTCTCCTGGCAAAAGTTGAAGTTCATTTATAAACCTTGCCGAACATCCCGTATGTGCGCCCACACTCATACGCACGCGTTTGCCTGAACTGGTGCGGCGGACCCAGTTGACAGGCGCGCGGCGACCGCCTATGGTCAGCGCTTCCCGCTTACCCTTCCATCTTATGCAACCAGCGAAAACCGAATTCGAAGTGGTCATCGTGGGCAGCGGTTTCGCCGGGCTGTGCACGGCCGTCAAACTGCGCGAGGCCGGCATCGACGATTTTGTCATCCTCGAGAAGGACCGCGAGGCGGGCGGCACCTGGTGGGCCAACCAGTACCCCGGCTGCGCGGTGGACGTGCCGAGCCACCTGTATTGCTTTTCCTTCGGTCCGCACCCCGGCTGGACGCGCGCTTTTGCCCGCCAGGAAGAATTGCTGGCCTACACGCGCAGCATCGTGCGCCACTTCGATCTGGCGCGCCACATCCGCGTGGCCACCGCCTTCGAGGGCGCCGATTTGATCGAGGATAGCGGCAGCTGGCGCATCCGCACCAGCACCGGCCTGCTGACAGCCAGGTGCATCGTCAGCGCCACCGGTTCGCTCAACCGTGCCGCCATTCCCGCGCTGCCAGGGCTGGACCGATTTCAGGGCAAGGTATTTCATTCGAGCGCCTGGGACCATGGCTATGCGCTCGACGGCAAGCGCGTGGCCGTCATCGGCACCGGCGCCAGCGCCATCCAGTTCGTGCCGGAGATTGTCGGCCGGGTGGCGCAGCTGGACCTGTACCAGCGCACCGCCCCATGGATACTGCCGCGCCCGGACCGCGCCATCGGCCGTGGCGAACGCTGGCTGCTGGCGCGTGTGCCGGGCTTGCGGCGCTTGTACCGGGCCCTGGTGTATGTGCAGCACGAAGCGCGTGCGCTGCCATACGTGCATGCGCCTGGGCTGCTGCGCGCGGCCCAGTGGCTGGCGCTGCGCCATTTGCGCCGCCAGGTGAGCGACCCTGCGCTGCGGCGCAAGCTCACGCCCGATTACACGCTCGGCTGCAAGCGCGTGCTGCTGATGAACAGCTATTATCCGGCGCTGACCCGGCCCAATCTGGCGCTGCTGACGGCGCCCATCGCGCGCGTGACTGAAACCGGCATCGTGGGCGCGGACGGGCAGGAGCGTGCGGTCGACGCCATCATTTTCGGCACCGGCTTCGAGGTGGCGCACGCGCTGCACGCGGCCCAGGTGCGCGGGCGCGGCGGCAAGCTGCTGTTTGCCGATGGTCTGGAGGCATACAAGGGCTGCGCCGTGGCCGGCTTCCCCAACTATTTTCTGGTGACGGGGCCGAACACGGGCCTTGGCCACAACTCCATGATCTACATGATCGAGTCGGGCGTGCGCTACGTGGTGGACGCGATCAAGACCATTCGTGCGCGCGGACTGCATTCGGTGGAAGTGAAAGCGCAGGTGCAGCACGACTACAACGCGGCGCTGCAGCGGCGCATGCGCGGCACGGTCTGGAGCACCGGTTGCCGCAGCTGGTATCTGGACGCCAGCGGGCGCAATCGCACCCTGTGGCCGGGATTTACCTTCACCTACCGGCGCCTGACGCGCCGCTTCGACATCGACAACTACCTCGTCAACGCAGGCGCTTGACGATTTCCGACAGGCGGTAAGGCTTGGAGACGAAGTCGACACCGTCGATGCTCCCATGCGCGCGCAGTGCGGGCGCGGGATAGCCCGACGCCAGGATGATCTTCAGTTCGGGATACTGGGCGCGCGCCGTACGCGCAAGCTCGACGCCTGACATCCCCGGCATCATCACGTCGGAAAACAGCAGGTCGGCGTGGGGGTTCTGGGCCAGCAGGCGCAGCGCGGCAGCGCCGTTCTCGGCGATCAGGACCTGGTAGCCGAGCGACTCGAACAAGGTGCCGGCCAGGCTGGCAAGTTCGGTCTCGTCTTCGGCAATGATCACCAGTTCGGCCTCGGTATCGGCCACCAGGTCATCGTCATTGACGGCGATCAGGGGCAGCGTCAAGTGCACCACCGTGCCTTCGCCGGCCACGCTGTCGATGGCGACCTGGCCGCCGGACTGGATGATGAAGCCTTGCACCTGGCTCAGCCCCAGCCCCGTGCCCTTGCCGATCTCCTTGGTGGTAAAGAACGGTTCGAACACGCGGCTGGCGACCGCTGGGTCCATGCCGGTGCCGTTGTCACTGACGGAAATGCGCACGTACTCGCCCGGCGCCAGCCCTGCGATTTCGCCCGCGCCCAAGGTCAGGCGCGAGGTGGACAGACCGATCAGCCCGCCGCGCGGCATGGCGTCGCGCGCGTTGACGATCAGGTTGAGAATGGCCGCTTCGAAACGCGCTTCATCCAGATGCACCCAGCCGACATCGCGCGCGAGCGCGGTCTGGAAGGTGATCGAGGACGGCACGGCGCGCCGCAGCACCGGTTCGAAGGCGGCGATCACGTCATTGATGCGGTGCCGTGCGGGCGCCAGCGGCTGCTGGCGCGCGAACGCCAGCAACTGCTGGGTGAGAGTGGCGCCGCGGTCGACGGCGCGCTGGATGGTGTCGACAATGCTGCGCTCGGACCCGGCAGGCAGCTGATGCTGCAAGATCTGCACGGCCGAGGAAATGATCGACAGCAGATTATTGAAGTCGTGCGCGACGCCGCCGGTCAGCTGGCCCACCGCTTCCATCTTCTGCGACTGGAAGAGCTGGGCGCGGGCTTGTTCCAGCGACTCTTCGGCCACCTTGCGCTCGGTGATGTCGCGGGTGATCTTGGCAAAGCCGATCAGTTCGCCATTGTCGTCGCGGATGGCGTCGATCACCACGTGAGCCCAGAAGCGGGTGCCGTCCTTGCGCACGCGCCAGGCTTCGGCTTCGTAGCGGCCCTTGCTCCTGGCCTCGGCCAGCGCATTGGCGGGCAAGCCGCTGGCGCGGTCCTCGGGCGTGTAAAAGCGCGAGAAGTGCTGACCCACGATATCGTGCGCCTCGTACCCCTTGATGCGGTGCGCGCCGCTGTTCCAGTTGGTGACGATGCCTTCCGGCGAGATCATGTAGATCGCGTAGTCCAGCACGCCCTGCACCAGCATGCGGAACTGGCGTTCGCTGGCCAGCAATTCGCCTTCGGCGCGCTTTTTCTCCGTGATGTCGCGCGTGATCTTGGCAAAGCCGATCAGCACGCCCTCGGAATACACGGGATCGATGACGACGCTGGCCCAGAAACGCTGGCCATCCTTGCGCACCCGCCAGGCCTCGCATTCGTACTTGCCTTCCTCGCGCGCCTTGCGCAGCGCTTCGGCAGGGATGCCGGCGGCCTGGTCTTCGGGCGTGTGGAAGCGCGAAAAATGTTCCCCCACGATTTCGCTGGCCTGGTACCCCTTGAAGCGCTCGGCGCCCGCATTCCACGACACGATGCGCCCCTCGGGGCTGAGCATGTAAATGGCGTAGTCACGGATCGCCGATACCAGCAAATCCATGGGCGCCTGCTTGGGGGCGGAAGGGACGTCACTCATACTAGTTGGAAAGTTCTGCAGGATTTGACCAACCTCATCATACCCTGCGGTGCGCGTCACGGCGACTATCTGGTTCTACCGTGCAGCAATCAGCCTGGCGCTGGAGCGATCATGGCGGCAAACACGGGCAAGTCGACATTGCCGCCGCTGACCAGGATGCCGACCCGCTTGCCCGCCAGCGGCACGGCGCCATGCAGGGCCGCCGCGGCAGCCAGGCAGCCGGTGGGTTCGACCACCATTTTCATGCGCTCGGCAAAGAACCGCATGGTCGCCACCAACTGGGCATCCGTGACGGTGACGATGTCGTCGACGTGGCGCTGGATCACGGCGAAGTTGTGGGCGCCCAGGTGGGTGACCTTGGCGCCGTCGGCGATGGTGTCGGGCACGGCAATACGCACCACTTCGCCCTTGCGCAGCGATTGCTGGCCATCGTTGCCCAGTTCGGGTTCGACCCCGATGACCTTGCACGACGGGCTCAGCGCCGCTGCCGCGATCGCGCAGCCGGCCAGCAGGCCGCCGCCGCCCAGGCAGACCAGCAGGACATCGAGTTCGCCCGTTTCCGCGAACAGTTCCATGGCCGCCGTTCCCTGGCCGGCAATCACGTCGGGGTGGTCGTACGGCGGAATCAGGGTCATGCCGCGCTCGCGCGCCAGGCGGCGGCCGATTTCCTCGCGGTCTTCGCGGTAGCGGTCGTAGGTGACGACGTCGCCGCCGTAAGCGCGCGTTGCCGCCACTTTCAGGGCCGGTGCGTCGTGCGGCATGATGATGGTCGAGCCGATGCCCACCAGGCTGGCCGAGAGGGCGATGGCCTGGGCGTGGTTGCCCGACGAATAGGTCAGCACGCCGGCGGCGCGCTGGGCCGGGTCGAAGCGTGCAATGGCGTTATAGGCGCCGCGGAACTTGAACGCGCCCATGCGCTGGAAGTTCTCGCACTTGAAGTACAGCTGCGCGCCGCTCAGGGCGTCGGCCGTGCGCGAAGTGAGCACGGGGGTGCGGTGCGCCACGCCGCGGATGCGGCCGGCGGCGGCTTCGATATCGCTGAAGTTGCTCATGCGTTCAAGCTCCGGTGCGAAAGTAGGTAGTGGGGAAGGGCAGCTCAGTCGCCGGCCAGCGGCATGGCGATCTGGATGCGCAGGCCGCCGCCGTCGCGGTTGCCCACGGCCAGTTCGGCATTGTGACGGGTGACCACGCGCTGCACAATCGCCAGGCCGAGACCGGCGCCATTGGCCTGGCCGCGCGCCGTGTCGAGCCGGGTAAACGGTTTGAGCAGTTGCTCGATCATTTCCTCCGGCACGCCGGTGCCATGGTCCTGGATTTCGATGATGGCGCGCTTGCCCTGGCCGCGCAGCCTGACCTTGCACGCGATCTCGATCTCGATCGTGTTCTGGCCGGGGGTGCGGCCATAGCGGCGGGCGTTTTCGATGACGTTGTTGAAGACGCGGCGCAGGTCGATCGCATTGCCCATGACACTGATGCCGGGCGCGATGTCGGCTTTCACGCGCATGTCGGGAATGCGGCCCGCTTCGCGCGCGCAGTCGAGCAGCAGTTCGCTCAGGTCCACCGGCACGAAGGTGGCCGCCTCGGTGGGCTTGGCGTAATCGAGGAACTGGCCGATGATGGCATCCATCTGGCCGATGTCGGACTGCATGCCCTCGCGCGCTTCATTGCTCAGGCGCGCCATTTCCAGTTCCAGCTGCATGCGCGCCAGCGGCGTGCGCAAGTCGTGCGAAATGCCGGCCAGAATGACGGCGCGGTCCGATTCGACCCGCTGCAAGTCGTCGACCATCTGGTTGAAGCTGCGGTTCGCCTCGAGGATTTCCTTGGGGCCCTTTTCGGGCAGGGGGTCGGGGCGCTTGCCCTGGGCAATAGCGCGCGCGGCCGCGGCCAGGCGCGCCAGCGGCTGGTTGACCAGGGTCGAAATGAGCGCCGCGCCCAGCAGCGAGAGCACGCCCATCACGCTGGTCCAGCCCAGCCATTGCACGCCGGTCAACCCTTCCAGGCGTTCCCGTTCGAGCATCAGCCAGTACTTGTCATCATCGATATTGAAGCTGACCCAGAAGCCGGCGGAGCCGTCCACCCGGCCCGCAAAGCGCGTTTCCTTGCCCAGCCGCTCCTTGACGAGCTTTTCGATGTCGCGGCTTAAGGCGTTGTCGGGGGGCGGATCGACGACATCGTTTTCTTCGAGCGTGAGGATGCGGATGCCCTCGCTGCTGAACAGTTCGAGCAGCAGCTCGCTGCGCAATTCCGGCGCCGAGTTGGTGAGTGCGGCCTTGGTGATGGTGACCACCGAAATCACCAGATCGGCTGTCTTTTCCACCTGCGGGCCGCGCTGGACGATATTGATCAGGCCGACCCAGGACGCGGTCGACACCATGGTCAGAAACCCCAGCAGCAGGAAGGTGCGCCAGAACAGCCCGCTCCTGAGCCAGCTCAGGCGGGGCGTGCGCGCCGACATCAATTCATGCGAAAACACTAGCGGGGCTGGCCTTCAGGAATGAATACGTAGCCCAGGCCCCACACGGTCTGGATGTACAGGGGCGAGGAGGGATCGGGTTCGATCAGCTTGCGCAGGCGCGAAATCTGCACGTCCAGGCTGCGGTCGAAGACCTCGTACTCGCGCCCGCGCGCCAGTTCCATGAGCTTTTCGCGCGAGAGCGGCTGGCGTGCGTGGCGGGCGAAGACCTTGAGCACGGAAAATTCGCCGGTCGTCAGCGGCACTGTCTCGCCATTTTTCTTGAGGGTGCGGGTGCCCAGGTCGAGCACGAACTGGCCGAATTCGAACGATTGCGGCGTCTCCGACGGCGCGCCCGGAATTTCGTCCGGACCCTTGCGGCGCAGCACGGCGCCGATGCGCGCCACCAGCTCGCGCGGGTTGAACGGTTTGGGCAGGTAATCGTCGGCGCCCATTTCGAGGCCGACAATGCGGTCCACGTCCTCGCCCTTGGCGGTGAGCATGATGATCGGGGTCTGGTCGCCGGCGCCGCGCAGGCGGCGGCAAATCGACAGCCCGTCTTCGCCGGGCAGCATGAGGTCGAGCACCAGCAAGTCATAGCGCTCGCGCAGCCACAGCTTGTTCATGGCGGGCGCGCTTTCCGCCGTAACGACGGCAAAGCCCTGTTCGGTCAGATAGCGGCGCAGCAGATCGCGCAAACGCACGTCGTCGTCGACTACCATGATCTTGGCCGTATGGCCATTGGTGCTGCCTGGCGTTGTAATGGCGCCAGTATTGGAGGTCGATTGTGTGGTCATGTCGCTGTCAAATTTGTCATATTGATGGTGCTATGGTAACGTCTTATCGCCCAAAATAAAGTGTTGCATTCAGTGCATTACACAATGTTACAAACTTTACCCAAATCGCCTTATGCCCAAAACTGTTTGGTCATACACTGGGTTCAAGTGAAATCAAGCTTATCTGTTTATCAGGCATCGCGGAAGAGGAACACCATGAATATCGCGCCCATCAACCATGCAGCAGCAGGTGCTCAGCCCAGCGGGTATGCGCGCATCCGTCGATTGATCGTCAGCGTTGTGCTGGGCACGGCCGTCATCGCCGCAGCCCAAGCGGGTCCGGCCGAGCGGGAACGCGGCCAGCACCGCCGCGCGCCGGAAGCGGCGAGCGAACGACAGGGTGCGGACCGGCGCGCCGACAGCCCCGATATTGCCGCCCGTTCGCAGGAGCGGCGCGAGCTGCAGCAGATCGAGCAGAACCGTGACGCCGAAGCGTTTCGCCGCAATGGGCGCATGACGCCCGACGAGCGGCGCGATCTGCGGCGCCAGATCAACGAGGCGGGCAACGATATTTACCCCAACCGTCGCCGCCGCTAAGTCGCTTCTCCAGCAAGCATTCCGAACCGGGCGCCATGGGCGCCCGGTTTGCATTAAAAGTGTCGGAAGGGCGCAGCAAATGCGCGCCCCAGCAGGCCAATTGTTAATTAATCGGATGTGCTGCTTTATCTGCCAGGCGCATCATGTTACGCTAGATAAACTGTTCTAAACGCAAACACAGTTGGTGTTTAATTAAGCTTTTCAACGGCGCACGGAGCTTCGCATTGTCCATTGATCCATCCGCAGCCACTCCACCGCAACCGCCGCCGGCGGGCGACCAGGTCGCGGCGGGGGTGGACCATTGCATCGTCAAGCGGCGCGACGGGATCTATGCCGATCCCACCGTGCTGAGCACGACGTTTGCCGCGGCCATCGATGGCATTTTTTCGAACAATAACTACTTTGTCGCGCTCGACTATGCGGTCGTGCTCAAGATCATTTACGGCATCGGTCCTGCCTTGCCGCGCAGCGCGCCGGGCGAAGTCATGGTGCGCTTCGCCTCCGATATCCATCCCTTCGACCCGCGGCGGCGTTTGCTCTACAAGAAGATCAAGATCGTGAACGGCCAGGCCGAGTATTACTTCGAACCGGTGGTGCTGACCGATCCCGCCGATCCGGACGGACCGGGGTTGCCGGCCCACTTGAATACCGACGAATTTATCGCCGACATGTGGACCAAGGGCGTGCGCTTCGGCATCGATGTGGCGAGCGTCCAGCGCGCCATCGAACTGGGCAAGGCCGAGCGTGTGTTCGTGGCCAACCGCCTCGATCCGGTGCCCGGCATCGATGCCCATATCATCGAAGTGTCATCGGACCTGCACCGCAGCGATGCGCCGCGCCAGTTGGCCAACGGCAAACTCGATCTGATGGCGTTCCAGAACCGCTTCCCGCAGATCAAGAAGGGCGAGCGCCTGCTCAAGAAGGTGCCGCGCAAGGATGGCGAGACGGGCTTCGAGCTGTCCGGTGCGGCGATCGCCCCGCCGATTCCCAAGGATGTCGAGCTGACCAAGATGTCCGGGGCTGGCACGGCGGTCGACATCACCGGCGAAGGCGAATTTCTGGTCTCGACCCAGGCCGGCTTTCTGAATGTGGACAGCAAGACGAGCGAGCTGTCGGTGGGCGACAAGATCGTCAGCCGCGACGGCGTGAGCGCGCGCACCACGGGCAACCTGCAGCTGACGGGCGATTACGAAGAATTTGGCGAGGTGCAGGAAAAACGCGTCATCGAGGGGGAGGGCATCACCATCCACGCCGACGTCTTCGGCAATATCGTGTCGCGCGGCGGCACCATTTTGCTCAACAATAACTTGGTGGGCGGTTCGGCCCACAATGCGCGCGGCGACATCCGGGTCAAGGGCGTGGCCTCGGGCGCGGTGCTGCAGACCAGCCAGGGTGAAGTGCATATCCAGCGGGCGGAAAACTGTATCGTGTCCGGCACCCGGGTGGTCATTGAACAGGCCCTCAATTGCGACATCATGGCCGAGGAGATCGTGATCGGCCAGGCCGAGGGTTGCGCGGTTGCCGCGCGCAAGGTCAGCATCGAGGCGGCCGGACCGCGCAAGCAGGCCGAGATGCAGATTTTCGCATTCACCCCCGACAGCGCGCGCATCGATGAAGCCATCGCCGCCATGCGTGCCAAGGCCGTCGCGTTCGGCGATCGCGTCAGCGAGCGCAAGGCCGAACTCGAGGCGCTGACCAACGCCCCCGAGGTGCGCAAGTACGTGATGCTGGCCTCGAAGATTCGCAAGAAGGAATTGACGCTGACGGCCGAGCAGTTGCCGCAGTTTCAAAAAATGGCGGCCGCCGTGGGACCGTCGCTCAAGGCGATTGCCAAGGTGTCGCTCGAAGTGAACGCGGCCGAAACAGAGCAGACCGCCGCCACCGAACTGGTGGCCGAACTGCAGCGTCAGCGCATCGACAATGCCAGCGCCAGTTCGGTGCAGGTGGCCAGGCTGACCGGCGAGACCACGCTGCGCTCGCTCACCTTCAATCTCGACGGCGCTTCGCTGTACGATTTTCCCGCCAAGGACATCACGCCGCGGCTGCGCTCGAACAGCAATGGCGCCGATCTCATCCAGTTCGCCGACGCGGGCGCCATCGACTGGCGCAGCGAATAGCGCGGCGATGGAGCGCGCCCTTGCAACCTAGTCGCTGACCTTGCCGCGCAGGGCCTTGAGCTGGCCGCTGCGGGTCTTGCTGTCGAGCCGTTTGCGCTGCGAACTGCGGGTGGGCCGGGTGGCGCGCCGCAGCGCCGGCAGCACGGCCACGCTGTCGACCAGCTCCTGCAGCCGGCGCAGCGCGTCTTCCTTGTTCTGTTCCAGGCTGCGCGATTGCTGCGCCTTGAGCACCACCACGCCATCGCGCGTGATGCGCTGGTCCGACAGGGCCAGCAGGCGCGCGCGGATCGGCTCGGGCAGGGATGAGGCGGCGATGTCGAAGCGCAAGTGCACGGCGCACGAGACCTTGTTGACGTTCTGCCCGCCGGGCCCCTGGGCGCGGATGGCGGTGAACGTGACTTCGTGCGGATCGATCTGCGCCGTCACGTCGCCAGTGCGCTCGCGCCGTCGGTCAGCGCGTTGTCGTCGGGGATGGCGTCGAGCGTGCGGTAGCATGCCATCGCGGCTGCACCGATGCCCTTGAACAGGGCTGGATCATCGCTCTCGACCAGGCCGCCCTCGACCAGGATGCGCACCTTGCTCATGTAATCGGATTGCGACAGCAGGCGGCCCATGGCCGACACTTGCGCGCCCTTGCGCGCGCCGGCCTGTTCGCCGATGGCCGTGACCACGCTGTCGGGGAAGCTCCATTCGCGCCCGATGCTGCAGCTCAGGGCCCGGGCGTCGCGCAGGAGGCTGGCGCAAAACATTTCCGAGCCGAGGTGCTTGCCCTCCTTGTCGGTCTGGTCCATGATGCGCAGCGTGACGATCAGGCCCACGTACTGCACCAGCCCGGCCAGGAAGGCTTCGAACGGATCGACGCCCATCTCCGCTGCCAGCATGCGGTTGGCCACGGCGCAGCGCTCGGACTGGTCCCAGATGCGCGGGGCCAGCGCCCGCGTGTAATGGCCGGAATTGAGATCGATGATGGGCCGGAAGGCCACGCTGGTGATTAAGTGGCGCAAGCCCTCCGAGCCGATCAGCATGATCGCGTGCTCCACGCTGGTGATATTGGTGCCGCTCCAGACGCGCGAATTGTTCGCCATGCGCAGCACCGCCGCGACCAGCACCACGTCGCTGGAAATCGTGCGCGACAGGTGCGCGGTGGAAAACGTATCGCTGCGCAGGCTCTGCAGCAGTTGCGGAATCAGGCCGGGCAAGCGCCGCACCAGCGCGGCGCCGGACTGCTGCCCCGCCAGGATGCCGGCCACCGCCGACAGGACCTGGTTTTCCGCTTCGGTCGTGTCGAGCGCGGATGCGCCGCCGCTGCCGAACAGCCAGTGGTAATACGTCGTGTTGATCTGGTCGCGCTGGTCGAACGACAGGCCGGCCTGGGGCGCTGGCGCTGGCGGGCGCGCGGCGATCGGCGCGGTGGCTGCTGGCGCTGCTGCGGCCGGGGACGGTGCTGGTTTCGGTGCCGCTGTGGCTGGCTGGGCCGCTACCGGCGCAGGCGGGGCGGCGGGTGCGCGGTTCGCTTCAGCCTTGCTGCGTGGTTCTGGCGCGGCTGCCGGAGCAGGGGCGGAAAAGATATTCTGCAGCCATTGAAACATGCGCATTTCCTTAGTTTTACAATGTTACTCGCCTTGCATCGGTGATCCATTGTAAAGCCTTCCCGATGCTTTGCAAGCCATTCTGTTCCTCTGGAAATATTGACCGCACTCAACGAGATCGGGCAGGGCGCGGTCTACGATAAGTCTTCGTCGATTGCAGAGGACCGCCATGAACAGGACTGAACTGCACGCTGCCGGGCGCGGCAAAATGGAGTTCCTGAGCTTTCAGCTTGGGGGCAACGAGTACGGCGTCGAATTTCGCAAGGTGAAGGAACTACGCACGCTCCAGTCGCTCGAGCGTTTTTCGTCCGAGGGCAGCATCATCAGCGGGGTGGCGGTGTCGCGCGGTGTGATCATGCCGATTGTCGACATGCGCGTGGCCTTCGACCGCCAGGCGCCGGCGCCGGGGCCGAGCACCGACGTGATCATCCTGCAGTTGGCCAGTTGCGTCGTGGGGATGGTGGTCGATGGCGTGACCGATGTGGTGGGGCTGTACCCGGATCAGATTTCGCCCATCCCCGGCGCCGATGGCGACGGCGAGTGCGATTACCTGCTGGGGCTGGGCGAGGCCGGCGGCAAGCGCCTGATCCTGGTCGACATCGACCGCCTGATGTCGATCAGGCGCGACCGCAACGCCCAGCGCGTGGCCTGATGCGGTGTTCAACTGGGACCCACCTCGTCGCCCTGGCGCAGCCCTTACTTCGCTTTGGTCAGCAAGCGTTTAATTTCAGGCATCTGCGGCTTGACCGCAGCCGCAAAACGCTCGGCCGGGGCGATGTTGGCTGCCGCTACGCGGCCGATGGCCTCGGTGAAGACGTTGCCCAACTTGGGCATCGTGGCCAGAAAGCGTTCCTGCTCCGCCTTTGACAGGGTGTTTACCTGCTTGAGTACCTCGTCGGAGATCGCATCCCGGCCGCGCACGCGGTTTTCCCAGCGCGTCAGGGCCGGGCCCGTCAGCGGCAGGTAGGGCGGCTTGTTCAGGCCGATCATCCAGCCCAGGCACATCGCGCCATCGACAATGTTGACCAGGTAGAGTTTCCCGCTGGGCGCCGCGAAGAAGGCGTCGAATTCGCGCCGCTCCTTGGCACTCCAGCGCGACACAACGTCCTCGAGCAGGCGGCGCACGGGAACATCGACCACCGGACCGTTGTTGGCTTCGTCCAGCAACAGTGCATTGGCGACGATGGCATAGACTTCGTCGTACGACTTGTTGCCCCGACTCCAGTCCACGCGCCCGTTCACGCCGGCGCGGAACCCTTCCATGAGGCCGGACGGCGCCATCAGGCGTACCTGCTCGTTGAGCATGACATTGGCCTCGGCCAGACACGGGAACGAGGTGGCGCTGGTCATGGTGGCGATCAGGCGCTCCTGCTCTTCGGCGCCTTGGACTGCGCCCGGCAGAACCGCGGACAGGGACAGCAGCAGGAGGGCAAATTGCTTGTGCAGCGACGGGGAAAAGGACATGGAAGGCGCCTGTAGGTAGGTGGCCGCGCGAACGGCCAGGTGGATCGGCTTAACGCGATTCGCGCACAATGCGCTCGATATCTGGCTTGCGGCTTGCAACGATCGCGCCGAAGCGCTGCTGGAATTCCGGACCCGGCGTGCCGACGCGGCCGACCGCATCCGTGAACGACTTGTGCAAGCGCTCGTAGCCTTCCTTGAACACCTTCTGGTCTGCCGGCGACAAGGCGCGCAGCGTCGCGGTGAAGTTGGCTTTCTGGACTTCCTTTTCCTTGACCAGGGCCTCCCAGCGCACCTTGTCTTCGCCGGCGAGCGGCGGGTAGGGCTTCTCGGCCACGCCTTGCAGCAGGCCCATGCACAGCGCGCCATCGACGATGTGGGTCAGATACAGCTTGCCGGGGACGCTGGCGAAAAACTTGGTGTAATAGGCTTGATCTTCCGGACCCCATCGTGCCACCAGCGAGGCCAGCACCCGGGGCATGGTGATGTCGATGTAGGGACCGTTGCTGGCCTCATCGAGGGCGACGGCTTCCCGGATCACGGCATACAGCTGATCGTAGGTCTTGTCGCCTTTGGCGAAGCTGGCATCTTTTTGCAGGTGGGTCGCCACGCCCTCCAGAAAGGCGCGCGGGATCATCAGCGACATCTGGCGGTTGATGATGACATTCGACTCGGTCACGCAGCTAAAGGGCGTGACCTCGGCGATGGCGGCGGCCAGCTTGTCCTGCGCCGGGTCGGCATGCGCGCTGCCGGCCGCGGCCAGCAGCAGGGATAGCACGAAGGAAGCGTAACGGTGCTTGAAGATCATGGGCCGGCCTTATCGGTTGTAATGTTGTTGGCTACAGCGCCGTGCGCCGGTGCCTGCGCTCAGGCTGCCAGCGCTTCCAGCTGTTCCTGCAATTCCAGCCACTGCGCTTCCAGGTCCGCCAGATCCTTCTTGTAGAACGACTGGTCGGCCAGCAGCTGCTTGAGCTTGGCCTTGTTGGGCGCGTCATAGATGCTCGGCTCGCCCAGCTTGCCATCGACATCGGCCTTTTGCTCATTGCGCTTGGCAATCTGCTCTTCCAGACGCTTGAGCTTGGCTTCGATGGGTTTCTTGAGCGCTGCCAGTTTCTGCCGCGTCTCTGCATCCTGCCGCTTTTGTTCCTTTTTGTCCACCACCGGCGCTGCCGGGGGCGCGACGGCCGACACGGCCGGATAGCTGGTCTTGTTGTCCTTGCCTGCGGCGGGTAGCACGCTGGTGCCTTTGCCGAGCTTGGTCTGGAACAGCCAGTCCTTGTAGTCGTCCAGATCGCCGTCGAAAGGCTGCAGCTTGCCGTCGGCAACGATGATGAACTGGTCGGTGGTGGCGCGCAGCAGGTGGCGATCGTGGGAGACCACGACGAGCGTACCTTCGAACTGGGCCAGCGCCATGGTCAGCGCCTCGCGCGTTTCCAGATCCAGGTGGTTGGTCGGTTCATCGAGCAGCAGCAGGTTGGGGCGCTGCCAGACGATCAGGGCCAGGGCCAGGCGGGCCTTTTCGCCGCCCGAGAAGGGACGGATCGGGCTGGTGACCATGGTGCCGGGGAAGTTGAAGCCGCCCAGGAAGTTGCGCAGTTCCTGCTCGCGCACGGTTGGCGCGATCTTGGCCAGGTGCCACAGGGGCGACTCGTCATGACGCAGCATTTCCACCTGGTGCTGGGCGAAGTAACCGATCGACAAGCCCTTGCCGAGCGTCGCGTCGCCCGTCAGCGGCGCGATTTCGCCGGCGATGGTCTTGATCAGCGTCGATTTGCCGGCGCCATTGACGCCCAGCAGGCCGATGCGCTGGCCGATCTGCAGCGAAAACTTGATGTTCGAGACGATGGTCTTGTCGCCGACCCGGTCGCCGTGCTCGTCGAGGATGTGGTAGCCGGCATTGACGTCTTCCATCACCAGCAGCGGATTGGGGGCCGACAGCGGTTCGCGGAATTCGAACGAGAATTCGGCGGCGGCGCGCAGCGGGGCCAGTTCTTCCATCTTGGCCAGCGCCTTCATGCGGCTTTGCGCCTGGCGCGCCTTGGAGGCCTGGGCCTTGAAGCGGTTGACGAAGGATTCGAGGTGGGCACGCTGGCGCATCTGCTTTTCCAGCGCGCCGGCGGCGAGGATCATTTGCGCTGCGCGCTGGCGTTCGAAGCCGGAGTAGTTGCCCGAGTAGCGCTTGAGTTTGCGCTCGTCGATGTGCACGATGACGTTGACGATCTCGTCGAGGAAATCGCGGTCGTGGGAAATGATGATCAGCGTGCCGGGGTATTTCTTGAGCCAGTCTTCGAGCCAGATGATCGCATCGAGATCGAGGTGGTTGGTCGGTTCATCGAGCAGCAGCAGTTCGGACGGGCACATCAGCGCCTGTGCGAGATTGAGGCGCATGCGCCAGCCGCCCGAGAAGCTGGCCACCGGCTGCTGCATCTGGTCGAGCGTGAAACCCAGGCCCAGCAGCAGCTGTTCGCCGCGCGACTGCACGGTGTAGGCGTCGGCGTCGGCCAGGGCCGAATAGATCTCGCCAATGGCGATGCCATTGTCGGTCGATTCCGGTTCCGATTCCAGGCGCGCCAGTTCGGCCTCGAGCTTGCGCAGGGTGACGTCGCCGTCGATGGCGTAGTCGAGCGCGGCGCGGTCGAGGGGCGGGGTTTCCTGGGCCACGTAAGCCATGCGCCATTTGGCGGGGAAGTCGATCTCGCCCTGGTCCGGATGCAGCTCGTTGCGCAGCATGGCGAACAGGCTCGATTTGCCGGCGCCATTGGCGCCGATCAGACCGATCTTGTCGCCCGGGTTCAGGGTCAGGTCGACGGACTCAAGCAATGGCTTGGTGCCGCGCATGAGGCTTACGTTGATAAAACGGATCATTGAGGACTTCTTTTAGGTGAATGCGAATCGGGTGCTGCGGCGTGGGTGAGTCCCCACGCCCGCGCGAGGGCGACGTTGTGCTGGAGCGCGGTTACGCCCCGCGCTGCAGCTGCTCTGCGGTGAGCAGGAAGACCATATCGTCGCCCGCGCTGGTGGTCAGCCAGGTCAAGCCCAGGTGACCGAAGGCGGCTTCCGCGTAATCGCGCTCATTGCCGATTTCAACCATCAAGATGCCATTCGGCGTCAGGCGCTCGGCGGCGCCGGCGACGATCTTGCGCACCAAATCCATGCCGTCGGCACCGCCATCGAGCGCGATCTGCGGCTCTTTCAGATATTCCACCGGCAGGCGGCGCATCGAATCCGAATTCACGTACGGCGGATTGGTGATGATCATGTCGTACTTTTTGAAAGGCACATTCTGGTACAGATCCGACTGTATCGGATTGACCCGGCCTTCCAGCGAATAGCCGCGAATATTGGTCTCGGCGACCGCAAGCGCGTCCGGCGAAATATCGACCGCATCGACCACCGCGTTGGGGAAGGCATCGGCCATCATGATCGCCAGGCAACCCGAACCGGTGCACAATTCCAGCACATTCTCGACCGCATACGGGTCGTCAATCCACGGGCTGAACTGCTGGGGAATCAGTTCGGCGATGAACGAACGCGGCACGATCACGCGCTCGTCGACATAGAACGCATAGGTGCCCAGCCACGCTTCATTGGTGATGTAAGCGGCCGGCACACGCTCGGTGGCGCGCCGTTCGATCACCGCCAGTATCTGGATCACTTCTTCCGGCAGCAGGCGCGCGTCGAGGAAAGGATCGAGCTTATCGAGTGGCAGCTTGAGCGTATGCAAAATCAGATAAGCCGCTTCGTCCAGCGCCTCCGCGCTGCCATGGCCGAAAAACAGCTTGGCGGTATTGAAGCGGGTGACGGCGTAGCGCAGCAGGTCGCGCGGCGTGGTAAACAGGGTCGTGGTCATGGCAAGTCTCGGTTGGCTGCGGCGTGGCTGACTAAGCCAGCAGGTTTTCCAGGGTTCGGCGGTAGATATTCTTGAGCGGATCGATGAAACGCACTTCGATGTGCTCGTCAATCTTGTGGATGCTGGCATTCGGAGGGCCGAATTCTATCACCTGGGGGCAGATCCTCGCGATAAAGCGCCCGTCGGAGGTGCCGCCCGTGGTCGACAATTCGGTGTGCACGCCAGTCTCGGCGTGAATCGCCGACGACAGCGCGTCGGACAAGGTGCCCTTGGGCGTGAGGAAGGGCAGGCCGGACAGGGTCCACTGCAGCTCGTACGTCAGATTGTGCTTGTCGAGGATCGCATGCACGCGCGCTTCGAGCCCGTCGGCCGTGCTGGCGGTCGAGAAACGGAAGTTGAAGTCGATCACCACTTCGCCGGGAATGACATTGTTGGCGCCCGTACCGGCGTGAATGTTCGACATCTGCCACGAGGTCGGCAAATAGTACTCGTTGCCTTCGTCCCATTGTTCCGCAGCCAGATCAGCCAGCGCCTGGGCGGCTTCGTGGATCGGGTTGCGCGCCAGCTGGGGGTAGGCGATGTGGCCCTGGATGCCCTTGATGACCAGGTGGCCGGACAGCGAGCCGCGGCGACCATTCTTGATCATGTCGCCCAGGATGTGGGCAGAGGTCGGTTCACCGACGAGGCAATAATCGATGCTTTCGCCGCGCTCGACCAATTTCTCGCAGACGACGACGGTGCCGTCGGTGGCCGGGCCTTCTTCGTCACTGGTGATGAGGAAGGCGATCGAGCCCTTGTGGTCCGGGTGGGCGGCGGTAAATTCCTGGCACGCCACGACCATGGCGGCAATCGAGGTTTTCATGTCGGCAGCGCCGCGACCGTAGAGCTTGCCGTCGCGGTGGGTGGGAATGAAAGGCTGTGATTCCCACTGGTCGACGGGGCCGGTCGGCACCACGTCGGTGTGGCCGGCGAACACGAACACGGGCGACGCGGTACCCTTGCGCGCCCACAGATTGGTCACGCCGTTCGATGCGATGGTTTCGCACACAAAGCCGAGCGGCGAGAGCAGGTCGATCAAATGCTGCTGGCAACCCTTGTCGTCCGGCGTGATGGAGGACAGGGCAATCAGCTTTTCGGTCAGCGCGAGGGTCGGGGACGCGCTCATGCGAACAGCTCCCGGAACAGGGCGTCGGAAAAGCCGACGCTGAATTTGCCGCCGCGGTCGAGCACGGGGCGTTTGACGACGGACGGCGTTTCGAGGATCAGGTCGAGCGCGGAAGCATTGTCGGTGACCGCGGCTTTGCGCTCGTCGGACAGATTGCGCCAGGTGGTGCCCTTGCGGTTGACCAGCGTTTGCCAGTCGATCTGGGTCAGCCACTGCGCGGCGGTGGCGCGCTCCAGGCCCTGCTTCTTGAAGTCGTGGAAGGTGAATTCGCGGTCTTGCTCAGCAAGCCAGGTGCGGGCTTTTTTGACGGTGTCGCAGTTGGGGATGCCGTAGAGGGTGATGTTCATTATTGGTCATGGCGTGGACGACAGATTACCCGCGTCGTGGCGCGAGATCTGGCAGCACTGATACTTGCAGGGCAGGGGAAGACGAGAGGATACCACAGGCGGCACAGGCGCTCGAAAACGACCGCCTTCCAGCGGGCCCGGCTTGGCGCGCTACTCTTGGCTGGACGAATCATGTTAGGCTTAAAGATTGTTCCTTAGTTAATATCGACATGCCCATCAATCTCTATGCTGCGCCGCAGGCGCCTTTGACAGCGCCTGTCGCCGAACAAATCGGCAGACCAGTGTCAGTCTTCCTGTTGCAAGCCTGTGCGGCAGTGATGTTCCTTCTGGCCGCGCTCGTCGCCGGCGGTATGCTGTCCAAAATTGTCAGATTCGGTGGCGCGATCGTGGGCCGTGAATGGTGGCTCCAGCTTGCAGGCGGCGCAATTGGGGTTGGCATGCTGGCCTTGATCTTGATCATCGGCCTGCAGCGTCGATGGAAGGCGGGATGTGTCGGCGGCGTCCTTTGCGTATTGCTTCCCATCATCGCGATCGGCCTCATCTGGCGCGGTCGCCCCGCAACACGGAGTATCCCGGAGTTGCTGGGCCAACTGAGCGCCGTCGTCCTGTTGTCGGCGCCTTTTCTGTATTGGGCCTATGCGCTGGGCTTTTCCCGCAAATCGAAAACGTATTTCCGAACGGTGCGGACCGACGCCGTTAACGGAAAAAGCAGCTGAACGCGTTGGGCGCGTCCAGCTGCCTTCACAGACCAAACCGGGCAATGCTCAGGTATTGAGGGTAAATTCCGTAAAGCTGGCCCCGTCATCTTCCTGCTTCTCGACCACCGGATCCTTTTGCGCATTGATGCTGTCCGGCCCGTTATTGAGCAGCCACAGCAGGTTGGTCGCCGAATCCGCGTTGGCCAGCGCCTCGTCCTGCGTCACCAGGCCCGACTTGACCAGGTTGTACAGCGCCGATTCGAACGATTGCGAGCCGGGCGACAGGCTCTTTTCCATCGCTTCCTTGATCTGGCCGATTTCGCCTTTTTCGATCAGGTCGGATACGTAGCGCGTATTGACCATGATTTCCACCGCAGCCTGACGGGTGCCGCCCGCAGCCGAGCGCACCAGGCGCTGCGAGACGATTGCCTTGACTGCCGACGACAGATCCTGCAGCAGGGCTGCGCGGTTTTCGATCGGGTAGAAGCTGATGATCCGGTTCAGCGCGTTGTAGCTGTTATTGGCGTGCAGGGTGGCCAGCACCAGGTGGCCGGACTGCGCGTACGCCAGTGCCGCCGCCATGGTTTCCTTGTCGCGAATCTCGCCGATCAGGATGCAATCGGGCGCCTGGCGCATCGAGTTGCGCAGGGCGATATAGAAGCTGCTCGTGTCGGCGCCGATTTCGCGCTGGTTCACGATGGACTTCTTGTTCTTGAACAGGTATTCGATCGGATCTTCCAGCGTCAGGATGTGACCGGCGCGCAATTCATTGCGGTGATCGAGCATCGAGGCGATGGTTGTCGATTTGCCCGACCCGGTGGCGCCCACCAGCAGCAGCAAGCCGCGCTTTTCCATGATCAGGTCGGCCAGCACAGGCGGCAAGCCCAGGTCGTTGAGCGCGGGGATAATCGCGGGCACGAAACGGAACACGGCCGAAATGGTGCCGCGCTGACGGAAGGCCGACAGACGGAAACGCCCCAGGTTGGGTACCGAGATACCCATATTGAGTTCGTTTTCGCGGCGCAGTTCCGCCATTTGCTCCTTGGTTGCCACTTCTCCCAGCAACGCGTCGATGTTTTCCGGATCGAGCTTTTGCTGATTGATGGGAATCAGGTTTCCGTTGATCTTGATCTGTACGGGTGAGTTAACCGCAAAGAACATATCCGACGCATTTTTTTCTTTCATCAGCTGGAACAGACGGTCCATGGCCATGATGTTCTCCTTATCGTCGATACTGGTATTAGATGCCACGCAGCAGCTCGTTAATTCCCGTTTTGGCGCGGGTCTTGGCATCCACGCGTTTAACGATGACTGCGCAATACAGGCTGTACTTCCCGTCATCCGAAGGCAGATTGCCCGACACAACGACCGATCCGGCCGGAATGCGGCCGTAGCTGACCTCGCCGGTGGCGCGGTCGTAGATCTTGGTCGACTGGCCGATATACACGCCCATCGAGATTACCGAGTTTTCTTCGACAATAACACCTTCAACTACTTCGGACCGTGCGCCGATGAAGCAATTGTCTTCAATAATGGTCGGATTGGCCTGCATCGGCTCGAGTACGCCGCCGATCCCGACGCCGCCGGACAGGTGCACATTCTTGCCGATCTGAGCGCAGGAACCCACCGTGGCCCAGGTATCGATCATGGCGCCTTCATCGACATATGCACCAATATTGACGTAAGAAGGCATCAGGACGACGTTTTTAGCAATAAAGCTGCCGCGCCGCGCCACGGCGGGCGGGACCACGCGGAAGCCGCCGCGGGCAAAGTCGTCTGCCGTATAGTTGGCAAATTTGGTAGGCACTTTGTCATAAAACTGCATGGTGCCGTCTGACGTCATGACACTGTTGTTTTCCAGGCGGAAAGACAACAGCACGGCCTTCTTGATCCACTGATTGACGGTCCAGTCGGCACCTGTTTTTTGTGCAACGCGCATGCTGCCATCGTCGAGCCCGGCGATCACGTGGGCGACGGCATCGCGCAGTTCGGCGCTGCCGTTCGACGGGTTGATTTCGGCGCGCTGTTCCCAGGCGGTGTCGATGATGTTCTGGAGTTGTTGGGTCATGGTCGTGGTCGTGGTGGGAAGATCAAATTATTTTTTTAATGACTGGCAAAACTGGACAATACGCGCTGCCGCCTCGACCCCTTCGTCGACTTCGGCAACGAGCGCCATGCGAATACGATTCTGGCCGGGATTGATACCGTGCGCATCGCGCGCTAAGTAGCTTCCCGGCAACACCGTCACATTATATTCGGCATACAGGCGGCGTGCGAATTCTGTATCGGTCAGGCCGCTGCGGCGGACGTCGGCCCACAGGTAAAACCCGGCATCGGGCAATTCGACATCCATCACCGCCTTGAGCATGGGGGTGACGAGCATGAATTTTTCGCGGTACTTGTTGCGGTTTTCCTGGACATGGACTTCATCGTTCCAGGCCGCAATCGAGGCCGCTTGCACCGGCGGCGACATGGCGCCACCGCAATAGGTACGGTACAGGAGGAATTTCTTGATCACGGCCGGGTCGCCCGCCACGAAGCCGGAGCGCATGCCCGGCACGTTCGAGCGCTTGGACAGGCTGGAGAAGACGATCAGCTTGGCGTACGGCGTGTCGCCACCGCTGCGTCCCAGCTGGTGGGCCGCTTCCAGTGCGCCCAGCGGGGCGGCGCTGCCATGGTAGATCTCGGAATAGCATTCGTCGGCGGCAATCACGAAGCCGTGCTGGTCGGCCAGGGCGTACAGCTGGCGCCAGTCGTCCAGGCTGAGCGTAGCGCCGGTCGGATTGCCGGGCGAGCACAGATACAGCAGCTGGACGCGCGGCCAGATATCGGCCGGCACGCTCGCATAATCGCAGGCGAAATTGCGCGCCGGTTCGGAATTGACGAAATACGGTTCGGCCCCGGCCAAAAAGGCGGCGCCTTCATAGATCTGATAAAACGGATTGGGCGACATCACCAGCGGCGCCGCGCGCGACGCATCGACCACGCAATGGGCAATGCCGAACAGCGCTTCGCGCGAACCATTGACGGGCAATACCTGGGTGGCGGGATTGAGCGCCGGGATGCCGTAGCGCCGTTCCAGCCAGCCGGCAATGGCCGCGCGCAGCGGATCGCTGCCAATCGTGGTCGGATAATTGGCCAAGCCCTGCACCGCATGGGCCAGCGCCTTTTGAATGAAGGCGGGGGTCGGGTGCTTGGGTTCGCCGATGCCAAGGCTAATTGGCGCAAAGGCGGGATTCGGGGTCACCCCTGCAAACAATTGACGCAGCTTTTCGAATGGATAGGGGTGCAGCTTGTCGAGATGTGGATTCACGTCGGTACCAGGGTTATCGGGGACGAAACAGCGTCATTATTATAGGCGACATTGTGCGCCTTCGCGCCACGCTCCCGGATTGACTCCCGCCCATTCCTTGAAGGCGTGGGTGAAGGCGCTTTGCTCCTGGTAGCCGAGCAAAAACGAGATATCGACCAGGGACAGGCTTTCCTGGCGCAGGTAATCGGTGGCCAGGGCAAAGCGGGCCTGGTCGAGCACCTGCTGGAAGCTGGCGCCCGCTTCGTTCAGTTTGCGCTGCAGGGTGCGCGGCGACAGCTTGAGTTCCTCGGCAATCGACGACAGGCGCACCCGGTCGTGGGCCAGATTCTTGATGATGGCCGCGTGCACGCGGGCGGCAATGCCTTCGTCGCCGCGGGTGCGCTCCTTGAGCAGCGCTTCGGCATGCTGCTGCAGCACCGGATACAGGCTGGCGTCGGCATTGGGCACGGGCCAGGCCAGCAGCTGGGCGTTGAAATGGGCGGCGTTGACCGGTTCGCCAAAGCGCGGCACGGCGCCGAAGATACGCAGGTATTCCCCGGCGTCGGCTTCCTGGGCATGCACAAACTGCATCATCGGGGACGGCAGTTCCATGCCCGCCAGCCAGGTACTGAAGACGCGGATGCCGGCAAACACGCTTTCTGCCAGGTGCCGGTTGGCGCCCGGGTAATTGCTGTGCCACTGGTATTGGGCGTCGTCGCCGTCGCGCTGCAGGACCGAGCGGCCCAGATCGTGCGCCAGCTGTTCATAGCGGATGGTTTGCTGGAACACCTGGCCGAAATCGCGGCATGCCAGCAGGATCAGGCCATATACGCTGTAGGTGCCGAGCTTGACCCGCTCGCCCACGTGCAGGCCGAAATGCGGGTCCTCGGCCAGGCGCGCGCCCACCGCCAGCAAATTGACATACTCGCTGGCCGAGAGCGAATCGGGGATCGGCATGAGCGCATCGGGCGCCAGCCCGGCGCCAATGGCCAGCGCGCGCGCACTCACGCCGCGCGCTTCGGCCGCTTCGAGCAGGGGCTGCAAATAGGAGCCGGTGACGCGCCGCGCGTCAGGCTGGACTGCTGGCATGTTTGAACAAGGAGGTTGTCATAAAAGCGCAATACGGCGGTAACGGGCGGCGTTACTCTGCCAGCAATGAAAACGGGTCAAGTATAACGGGAAAAACTGATGAAACGGTGGAACGGTTGGGGCGACGACGCCATACAATTCGCGCTGGCTGACGAGGCCGTGGTTTTTTTGCAGGAGCGGATCGGGCAGGGCGTGCCGACGGCCGATGCGGCCCATGACGCCGTGTGCGCCCAGCTCAAGCGTTCGCGCCTGCCCTGGCATCCGCTGGTGGAGCTGGCGCCGGCCGTGCGCCTGGCCAACGCGCTCGGCCAGAGTCTGCCGGACTGGCTGCGCATGCGCCATGGCCGCATCGACAGCGCGCCGGACGGGGTGGCCTTTCCCGAAAGCGCAGAGCAGGTGCGCGATTTGCTCGAGTATGCCGCCGCCGCCGGCGCCGCGGTCATTCCCTGCGGCGGCGCCACCAGCGTGGCTGGCCATTTGACGGTACCCGATTCGGACATGCCGGTCCTGACGGTCAACATGTCGCGCATGCGCGCGCTGCTCAACCTCGATGAAGAAGCCTTGCTGGCCACCTTCGAGGCGGGTGTGTTCGGCCCGGACCTGGAAGCGCAGCTGCGCGCCTACGGCTATACCCTGGGCCACTTCCCCCAGTCGTTCGAATACTCGACGCTGGGCGGCTGGATCGTCACGCGTTCCTCGGGACAGCAGTCGCTGCGTTACGGACGCATCGAGCAGCTGTTTGCAGGCGGCCGGGTGGAGACCCCGGCCGGCCGCCTCGATCTGCCCACCTTTCCGGCGTCGGCCGCCGGTACCGACCTGCGCGAGATGGTGCTCGGTTCCGAAGGCCGCCTCGGCATCCTGACCGAAGCGACGGTGCGCATCACGCCGCTGCCGCCGTATGAAGCGTTTCACGCCGTCTTCTTCCCCGACTGGGACAGCGCCGTGCTGGCCACGCGCCAGATCGCCCAGGCGCGCCTGCCGTTGTCGATGCTGCGCCTGTCGAACCCGATGGAAACCGTCACCATGCTGACCCTGGCCGGGCACAGGCATCTGGTCGATGCGCTCGAAACCTATCTGCGCTGGCGCGGCTGCGCCGAGGGAAAATGCATGCTGATGATCGGTGTGAGCGGCGCCAAGGGGCCGGCATCGACAGCGCTGGCGGCGGCGCTGCGGCTGGCGCGCCGCTGCCGGGGCGTGCACGTGGGCCGCAAGATGGGCGACAAGTGGAAGCAGAACCGTTTCCGCAACGTCTACCTGCGCAACACCGCCTGGGAGCATGGCTACGCCATCGATACGGTCGAAACGGCGGTGGACTGGCCGGGCGTCACGCCCATGATGGAGGCGGTCGAACAGGCCGCCGTTGCGGCCATGGCGCGTGGCGGCGAGCGGGTGCACGTGTACACCCACCTGTCGCACATGTACGCCCAGGGCGCGAGCGTGTACACCACCTTCGTGTACCGCCTGTCCGGCAGCTACGAGGGCGATCTGGCGCGCTGGCGCGCGCTCAAGGGCGCGGTGTCGGAGGCGATCGTCGCCCATGGCGGCACCATCAGCCACCAGCATGGGGTCGGTTCCGACCATGCCCCCTATCTGGAGGCGGAGAAGGGGCCGCTCGGCATCGGCGCCATGCAGGCGCTGTTTCGCCACTTCGATCCGCAGCAGCGCATGAACCCCGGCAAGCTGGTGGCGCCGTGAGCGCGGGCCGGAGCGCGCACTGGGAGGCGGGCTGGCGCGCCGCGCTGCCGGAGCTGGCGGCGCGCGAGTGGGATCTGCTGATCATTGGCGGCGGCATTACCGGCGCCGGCATCTTGCTCGAAGCGGCGCGGCGCGGCCTCAAGGCGCTGCTGGTGGAGCAGCGCGACTTTGCCTGGGGGACCTCGAGCCGTTCGTCCAAGCTGGTGCACGGCGGCCTGCGCTACCTCAAGCAGGGGCAATTCGGACTGACGCGCGAATCGGTGCGCGAACGCAATGCCCTGCTGCGCGAAGCGGGCGGACTGGTCGAGCCGCAGGGCTTCGCCTTTGGCGACTATGCGGGCGGCAAACCCGGGCGCAGGCTGTTCCTGCTGGGCCTGGCGATCTACGACCTCATGTCCGGCAAGCGCGAACGCCATGATGTCGACAGCGCCGATTACCTGATGATGGCGCCGAACGTGCGGCGCGCCGGCCTGCGGGGCGGCATGTGCTACACCGACGCCAAGACCGACGATGCGCGCCTGGTGATGCGCGTGCTGCAGGAAGCGCAGTCGCATGGGGGCGTGGCGGTCAACTATCTGGCCGCCCAGTCGCTGCTGCGCACCGACGGCAAGGTGACCGGCGCGCGCCTGGCCGACGGCGGCAACGGCGGCACCTACGAGGTGCGTGCGCGCCTGGTGATCAACGCCACCGGTGCCTGGGCCGACTCCTTGCGCGGCGACGCTGGCGCGGCCAGGATCCGGCCGCTGCGCGGCAGCCATCTGATCTTTCCGGCCTGGCGCCTGCCGCTCGCCCAGGCGATCAGCCTGATGCACCCGCGCGACGGACGCCCGGTGTTTGCCTATCCGTGGGAAGGCGTGACCCTGGTCGGCACCACTGACGTCGATCATGGCGCCAGCCTCACGGCCGAGGCATCGATTACCCGCGCCGAGCTCGATTACCTGATGCTGGCGCTGCACCACGCCTTCCCGGACCTGCTGCTCAGGGACCGCGACGTGCTGGCCACCTATGCCGGGGTGCGCCCCGTGATCGACAGCGGCAAGGCCGACCCGTCGCAGGAGGCGCGCGAGCACGCGGTCTGGATCGAGGATGGCCTCATGACCGTCACCGGCGGCAAGTTGACGACCTTCCGCGTGATCGCCCTGGACGCGCTGCGGCGCGCGCTGCCGCTGCTGGCGCCGTGGCACGATGCGCTGGCAGCGCAGCCGATTTTTGCGCAGCGCACGCGGGCCGGCAGCGGTTTGCGCGGCACCCAGCGCACCCGCATGGAGGGCCGCTACGGCGCCGCCGCGGCCGACCTGCTTGCCGCCGCCGGGCCGGGCGAGATGGCACTGATCCCCGGCACCCAGACCTTCTGGGCCGAGCTGCGCTGGGCGGCGCGCGCCGAAGCCGTGCTGCACCTGGAAGACCTGATGCTGCGCCGCACCCGCCTTGGCCTGCAATTGCGCGATGGCGGCGCCGGCGAGCTGCCGCGCATCCGCGCCATCTGCCAGGGCGAGCTGGGTTGGAGCGATGCGCGCTGGGCCGCTTCCGAGGCCGCATATCTGGCATTATGGAAGTCCAATTACAGTCTGCCGACATGAACGACAAGACCATCCTCGCGATCGACAACGGGACCCAGAGCGTGCGCGCGATCCTGTTCGACCTGCACGGCGATATCGTCGCCAAGTCGCAGGTGCACCTGGAACCGTATTTCTCGGCGCAGCCGGGATGGGCCGAGCATAGCGCCGATGGCTACTGGGACGCGGTGTGCCAGGCCTGCCAGGGCTTGTGGACCCAGCCCGGCGCCGACCGCACGCGCGTGCAGGGCGTGGCGGTCACCACGCAGCGCGGCACGCTGGTGAGCCTGGACAAGGACGGCAAGCCGCTGCGCCCGGCCATCACCTGGCTCGATCAGCGCCGCACCGAGACCGTGCCGCCCATCGGGCGCTGGTGGGATCTGGCGTTTCGCCTGGCGCGCGTCAAGGGCACGGTCGATTTTTTCCGCGGCGAGGCCGAGGTCAACTGGATCAAGGCGCACCAGCCGGACATCTGGGCGCGCACCGATAAATTTCTGCTGCTGTCGGGCTTCCTCAACTTCAAGCTGAGCGGCCGCTTCGTCGATTCCACCGGCTCGCAGGTGGCCTATCTGCCGTTCGACTACAAGCGCCAGTGCTGGGCCGGCAAGGGCGACTGGAAGTGGCAGGCGCTGGCCGTGCAGCGCCATACCCTGTCCGAACTGGTCGCGCCAGGCACGCGCATTGGGGCCGTCACGGCCGCCGCCGCAGCGGCCAGCGGGATCCCGGAAGGCACGCCCCTGCTCGCTGCCGCGGCCGACAAGGCGTGCGAAGTGATCGGCGCCGGCTGCGAGGCGCCGCATATCGGCTGCCTCAGTTACGGCACCACCGCGACCATCAACACCACGAGCAAAAAGTATGTGGAGGTCACGCCCTTCATTCCCCCGTATCCGGCGGCCATTCCCCACGCCTACAGCACCGAAGTGCAGATATTTCGCGGCTACTGGATGGTCAACTGGTTCAAGGAACAGTTCGGGCACCTGGAAAAGGCCCGTGCGCTGGAAGAGGATATCGCGCCCGAAAAGCTGTTCGACGATCTGGTCAACGCGGTGCCGGCCGGCTCGATGGGGCTGATGCTGCAGCCGTACTGGACGCCGGGGATCAAGGTGCCGGGACCGGAAGCGAAGGGAGCGATCATCGGGTTCGGCGACGTGCACACGCGCGCGCACGTCTATCGCGCCATTCTCGAAGGCCTGGCCTACGCGCTGCGCGAGGGCAAAGAGCGCATCGAGCGGCGCAGCGGCGTGGCGATCACGGAGTTACGCGTCTCCGGCGGCGGTTCGCAAAGCGATGCGGCAATGCAGCTGACGGCCGATATCTTCGGTTTGCCGACATCCCGTCCGCACATTTATGAAACGTCCGGGCTGGGGGCGGCGATCGATGCGGCGGTGGGGCTGGGCCTGTATCCCGATTTCAGTACCGCGATCAAGGCCATGACGCGGGTGGGGAAGGTGTTTCATCCGATTGCGGCCAACCAGGCCATGTACGATCGCCTGTACCGGCGCGTCTACCGCAAGATGTATGCGCGCCTGCAGCCGATGTATGCGCAGATCGCGGAAATTACCGGGTATCCGCGGCAGCGTTGAACGCGCTCGCTTTTGCTCGAAAGTAAATCTCGCTTCCCCGAAGAATTGTCGTCGACAGGGCCGTGATAAATCGAGAGTTTGTTTGCGAAATGACACGCTATGCTGTAGGAGTATTCCTATCAGCTAGAGGAGGTTCGCAATGGCACTGGTCATCAATGGCTCCAGCAAGCGTATCGGTCTCACCCTGTCCGGCGGCGGTTTTCGCGCTGCCGCTTTCCATCTCGGCGTGTTGCGCAAGCTGCGCGCCTACAACCTGCTCGACAAGATCGACCTGATATCCTGCGTCAGCGGCGGCAGCATCGCCGGCGCCTTTCTGGCGCTGCACTGGAAAAATCCCGACGTGCTCGATCTGCTCGACGACTACCTGGCCACGCGCTCGGTCGCCGTCGCGTCGGTGCTGGCGGGCGCACTCGACCCGTTTCACTCGCGCCTGGACAAGCTGGCCGACAGCTACGAGCGCGACCTGTTCAAGCACAAGACCCTGGGCGACCTGGCCGGCGGTCCGCGCCTGTATTTGAACGCGACCAATCTGGCCAGCGGCAACATGTTCTTCTTCGTGACCGGCGGCGGCAAGCCGAGCGAGATGGGCGACTACGAACTTGGCGTGGTCGACGCGGCGGGCTTTTCGATCGCCCGGGCGGTGGCCGCATCGTCGGCGTTTCCGCCCGTGTTCCCGCCGCTGCGCCTGAACGCGGCCGAGTATCCGCCCGCCGTCAAATGCGACTATGTCACGCTGAGCGATGGCGGCATCTACGACAACCTGGGCATCAATCCGGCGCTGCGGCCGCGCAATGCGCTCGACTACGTCATCGTCAGCGATGGCGGCAAGCCGTATCAGATCAAGATGGAACCGACCGAATCGGGCGCCATCGTCCTCAAGGAAGGCCTGGACATCATGATGGAGCAGATCCGCGGCCTCGAATTCGACCGGATTCAGCACCGCCACATGGCCGGCGTTGGTCCGCGTCCCTTATGGTTCTCGATCGACAGCACGCTGGGGCAGGAGCAGGATGGCGACGCCCGCTTCGCGTCCATGATCGCGACCAATCTGAAGGCGCTCGACGCGTCCGAGCGCAAGGTGCTCAGCCGCCACGGCGGCGCGCTGGTGGCGTCGCGCCTGCAGACCTACGCCCCCGAACTGTGCACCTGAGGAGAACGCCATGTTCGTCACCAACAGCAGCCTTGACTACGGCGCCGAGGCGATGGAGCAGTCGGGCGACCGGCCGCCGTTTCGCCGCCTGCGCGGCTACGCCTTCGATCCCAGCCTCTCGCTCAAGCTCGATACCGCGTCTATCAATCACACCGTGTTCGAGGTGCCGTGGGAGGCGGGTCTGGCACCCGGCCCGTGCGGCGAATACGTCGAGGTGGTCGACTACGATCCGGCCAGCGGCTGCTGGTACGAGCCGGTCGACCTGAACGGCATCCACCTGCTGGCCCAGGATGGCTACGCGCCGTCCGAAGGCAATCCCCAGTTTCACCAGCAAATGGTGTACGCGGTGGCGATGAACACGATATCGAACTTCGAGCGCGCGCTGGGGCGCCAGGCGTTGTGGTCATCGCAGGAGCTGCCGACCAAGGAAGAGCTGTTCGTCGAGAAGCTGCGCATCTATCCGCACGCGCTGCGCGCGGCCAATGCCTATTACAGCCCGAACAAGAAGGCGCTGCTGTTCGGCTACTTCCAGGGGCCGACGGGAATGGTGTTTTCCTGCCTGTCCCAGGATATCGTGGCCCACGAAACCACTCACGCCCTGCTTGACGGGATGCACCGGCGCTATATCGACGACAACCACCCCGACACGCTGGCGTTCCACGAAGCGTTCGCCGATATGGTGGCGCTGTTCCAGCACTTCACGTTTCCCGAAGTGCTCAAGCACCAGATCGCGCAGACCCGGGGCGATCTGCAGACCCAGTCGCTGCTGAGCGAACTGGCGCAGGAATTCGGCGTGGCCACGGGCCGCTACGGTTCCCTGCGCAATGCCATCGGCGAGACCGACGAGAACGGTGTCTGGCACCCGGTCAAGCCCGACCCGGCGCGCATGGCGGCCACCATGGAGCCGCATGAGCGCGGCGCCATCCTGGTGGCGGCCGTGTTTGCCGCTTTCCTCGAAATCTACAAGGTGCGCACCAAGGCGATCATTGCGCTGGCCAGCGCCGGCACCGGCAAGCTGCCCGACGGTGCCCTGCATCCCAGTCTGGTGGCCGCCCTCGCCGGCGAGGCCACCAAGACGGCGCGCCACTTCCTGCACATGTCGATCCGCGCGCTCGACTATTGCCCGCCGTTCGACATCACTTTCGGCGACTACATGCGCGCCCTCATCACCGCCGACTACGACATGGTCGCCAACGACAAGATGGGTTACCGGGTCGCGCTGATCGAGTCGTTCCGGCGCTGGGGCATCGTGCCGGAAGGGCTCAAGACGCTGTCCGAAGAGCAGTTGCGCTGGCCGTATGCACGCCTCGAGTTCGAGCAGATCCAGGGCGAGCCGTGGAACGCGCTGACCGGTCTGGTGACCGAAATGAGCGACTTGATCAAGGATTCGCTGTACCAGCAGGATCGCGAATCGGTCTTTCATACGCTCAAGGCGGCGCGCGCCAAGGCGCATGCCTACCTGCACGAGGTGCTGAGCAAACCCGATGAAGTGGGGCAGCGCGACAATTTCATGCGCATCACGGGTCTTGACATGCGGCCCGACGCCATGGTGCGCGGCCTGCACTACAAGAGCAGCGGAACCCCGTCGTTCGAGGTGCATTCGGTCTTGCCCACGCTGCGCGTCACGCCCGACGGCCAGATCATGAAGCAGCTGATCATTTCGGTGACCCAGCGTCTGCGCGACATGCCGGTCGACGAGAGCGATCCGTCGCTGGGCGTGTTCGATTTCCCCGGCGGCAGCACGCTGATCTTCGACATGGATGGCAAGCAGCCAGCCCTGCGCTATGCGATCACGCGCCCCATCGGCGACGCGCGCCGCCTCGACACCATCCGCCTGCACCGGCGCGTGCGCACCGACATGGGCACGGCGCTGCGCGCCACCTATGCCGCCCATGCGGACGGCGCGCGCGACGAACCGTTCTGCTTCCTTCATTCCGACCATTGAGGTGCCGTCATGCCCACCCATGTCACTCCCCATGCACCGCCGGGCCGCCTGCCGCCGGAGCCCAAGCTCAAACGCGTCAAGAAGGCGCCCGGCATCCTGGCGCGCGCCAAGCCGGCCGCCAGGAACACGCTGGAGGCGCGCGGCCTCGACGCCGGCGCCGGCGCCGCCGCGAGCGAGCCCGGCCTGGCCAAACGCAAGAAAAAGACCAGCGACGTCGTGCCGCGCGTGCGCATCCGCATGTACCGGCACGGCCTGGGCGACTGCATGCTGCTGCGCTTTCGCAAGGATGACGGGGAGGGCACCTACAATGTTCTGATCGACTGCGGCCTGATCACGGTCTCTTCCGAACCCAAGGCCAAGATGCAGCGCGTGGCGCGCGACATCGCCGCCGCCTGCCGCGACGGCGACAGGGCGCGCATCGATGTCGTCGTCATGACCCATGAACACTGGGATCACGTGTCCGGTTTTCACCCGGCGCAGGCGGCCGACCTGTTCGACCAGATGGACATCGGCGAAGTCTGGTACGCCTGGACGGAGGACCCGCGCAATGAACTGGGCAAGCGCCTGCGCGCCGAACGGGCCGAGAAGGTGCAGGCGCTGGCCAACGCGGTGGCGGCCTTTGGCGCCCGTCCCGGCATGCAGGGGCGCGCCAGCGAACTGGGCGCCATGCTGGGCTTTTTCGGGATCGACACGGCCGCCGCCGGCGAGACCGCCGGCGCGCCGATCGGGCGCACGCGCCAGGCCTTCGATTACCTGATGAACCGCCAGAACGTGCGCACTCGCTACCTGGAACCGGGCAAGGCGCCCCGTTCGATGCCTGGCGTGCCGGGTGTGCGCGTGTACACTTTCGGCCCGCCCCAGGACGAGGGCATGATCAAGCGCAGCACGCCGACCAAGAAAGGCCGCGAAGTCTACGAGCTCGCGTCCGACCAGCGCCTGGCCGCCAACATCGGCGCCGCCTTCGAACGGATGGGCGCGGGCGCGCCGGCGCCCGATGCCAGCGACGACGACTGCCCCTTCGATCCCATCCTGCGCCGCCTCGGCAGTCACGGCAGCCAGCGCTATTCGCCGGCGCTCGACACGCTGGTCAACAGTGTCTGGCACGCCCCGGGCCAGGAGTGGCGCCAGATCGAGACCGACTGGACCCAGGCCGCCGAAACGCTGGCCCTGAACCTGGACAGCCACACCAACAATACCTGCCTGGTGCTGGCGTTCGAATTTGCCGATACGGGCGAGGTGATGCTGTTCCCCGCCGATGCCCAGGTCGGCAACTGGCTGTCGTGGCAAGACCTGCGCTGGAGCGTCAAGACCGCCACCGGTACCCAGGAAATCACCGCGCCCGACCTGATTGCGCGCACGGTGTTCTACAAGGTCGGCCACCACGGCAGCCACAACGCCACCTTGCGCACGCTGGGCCTGGAGCAGATGACCAGCGAAGACTTGATCGCCTTCATCCCCGTCAACAAGGAAGAGGCGTGCAAGAACCGCTGGATGGGGATGCCGTTCAATCCGCTGGTCAAGCGCCTGGGCGAGAAGACCTTCGGCCGCCTGCTGGTGGCCGACCAGGACAAACCCGACCAGGATGCCCTGAGCAAGCTGACCCCGGCCGCGCGCAAGCGCTTCAGCGCGGCAGTGACGACACCGCCGCCCAGTGCGGACGATCCCGATGGCAAGCTGTGGTTCGAGCTCGGCTTCGGGTGAAGCGGGCGTTTACACGTTGATGACGCTGTCGAGCAGGAACACGATGGTGATCTTGCTGTGGACGCTGATGCGGCCGATTTTACCGGGATGGAATTTGAGCGCGGTCAGCGCGGCGCTCACGAGGGCGCGCTCGGCGTCGGTGAGCTTGTCGGCGTCGTAGCTGATCTGCGCCACGTTGCCCTCGTCATCGATCAACAGCGTGACGGTGGCCGACTGCGGCGACACGCCAGGCACGATGAGCAGGGAATCGCCGATCAGCTCGCGCACGGGGGCGGGCATTTCCGTCAATTCGGCGGCCGCAAAAAAGTGACGCCCGGTCTCGCCGGGTGTCGCAACAGGAGGGGGAGTGGATGCGGCAGGCGCCGCCGGGACAGGCGCGGCAGGCACCGCTGCGGGAGCAGCGGGCGCATGCTTGTGTGCTGTCGCCAGCCCGCTGGCAGCGGGGCTGATCAACCGCAGCGCCAGGGGAGGCGCTGCGGCGGTGCCGGGACGTTGCTTACTGCTAGGCAGCGGGTGGGCTGCCAGGTAGGCCAGGACCAGCCCACCATGCAGCACTGCCGACAACAGGATGGACAGCGCAAGACGATGCTGTTTATCCAAGGCCAACGGATTAGTCAAACAGTTCGCGCCACATCACGCGCTTGACCGTCAGCAGGCCGTTGTTGGTGCCGCCATCCTTGCTGATCTGCGCTTCGGTCGGATCGGGCTTCTTGCCGTCCGCCGTCACCGAGTAGATCACCGAGGTGCCGTTCGGCAGCGTCGCCACCGTCAGACCGACGATTGGCGAGGTCACTTTCTGGCCGGCCGGGGCGTTGGTCTGCACTTCGTTGCCGGTCAGGTAGCCGAGCTGGTAGAGCCAGCTGTAGCCGCCGGGCTGGCAAGCCGACGCCGTCGGTACCGTGGTCGAGAACAGCACCGTGCCGTTGAACAGTTGCGGATCGATCGTCACCCGTTCGCCGGTATCGGGCAGGGTGGCGAACCAGCCGTACTTGTTGGTCCAGTCGACCGTGTTGTCGCTGAAGGTACGCGAGGTGGCGCTGGTGGTCGTGGTCTGCTCGACCAGGGTGCTGGTATCGGTCAGGGTGGTGCTGCCGTCATCCTTGATGGCGAAAATCCGTTGCGCCGTGGTGTCGGTCAGGTCGGTCTCGCCGAGGTAGCGGCCGGTACCGAAGTAGATCGCGTACTGGCTCGGGTTGGCCAGCTGGGCTACTTCCGGTGCCACCATGATGGGCTTGCTCGAACCGAAGGCGGCCACTTTGGACATGGTGCCGGTGGTCAGATTCATGCGCCACATATTGCCGTACAAGTCGCCACCGTACGCGCCGATGGTCTTGTTTTCCTTGGCGAAGTCAAACACCGTGATGTTCAGCTTGGCCAGTCCGCTCGGATCGGTGGTCGAACCGACACCGGTGGACAGCGTCCGGATCACGTTGCCGGTGGCCAGGTCGAGCACGAACACATAGCCCCTGCCGTCGGCACCCGAGTACTTCGAGCCTTCAGGAATATTGTTGTAGCCCGACGCCAGCACGGCCACCCAGGTGCCGTTGGTATCGGCCAGCTTGGTGATGAAGCCGTTACCGTAGCTGTAACCCATGTTCTTGTTATTGTCGGCCGTGAAGGACCACATCGGCACTGGATTGGTCGGATCGGTCACGTCCAGGGCATAGTAGCCGCGGCCGCCTTTGCCCAGACCGCCAATCAGGATCGTCTTCCAGACACCGTTGACCTTGGCATCGCTCATCGACAGCGGACCGTCGAGGTAGTAGCGGTGGTTGTTTTCGTAGTTCGTGTCAAGCAGGCGCCACATGTCTTGCATGACCATCGGCGGCACATAGGCCCAGCGTTCCTGGCCGGTGGCCGCGTCGATCGCGTGCAGCATGCCGTCATTCGATTGCACGTACAGGTTGGCGGCGCGGTTGGCGTTGGCCGTCTTGAAGGCGCCGTAGCTGGTTTCCTCGAACGAGAAAGGCGGGGCTTTCACGTAGATCGGCTGCGAGTGGATGATGTCGCCGAGGACCTTTTCACGGTCGCGGTACAGACGCTGGTAGGTGCCGTAGCTGACGTCGCGGTCCTGGTCTTCGTTGCGGTCCTGGCCGCGCAGCGCGGCAAGCATGGCAGCCGGCGTGGCCGCTGCCTTTTGCGCGGCATTCCAGTCAGCATACTGGCTCAGCTTGGTGTTGTCGAAGTAGGCCAGCTGGGTGGCGCTGATGTCGGTGGCGTTGAACAGGACGCGCTTGGTGCCGTCCCAGGTGTAGATGGTACGGGTGTCGCTGTTGCCGGTGGCGGCGATCTTGGCCTTGAGCAGGGCTTCGGCTTGCCACACGGGCGTGGTCAGGATCTTGCCGGTGCTCAGGTCGATCTGATAGGCGCTCAGCTCGCCGTCCCACTTCTGGGTGCGATAGGTTGCAATGTAGATGAAGTTGTCGCCGGCAACAGGTTGCAGGTTCGACGTTGCCGCCGCCGCGCCGCTGCCGGTGCTGCGTTCGATACTGTTCAGCGCGCGCTTGAGGCCGGTTTCCAGGGCGTTCGGATCGCGCGTGCTGAAGTAGGTGCCGCGGCCGTTCACGGCAGCGTGCCACAGGTCGTCAATCGTGGTCAGCGTGTTCGATACCGGCTTGGGCCAGGTGCCGCCCTGCTTGATGTCGTAGTAGTCGCCCGAGGTTTGCGTCTTGTAGTTTTCGTCGTAGTCGAGCGTGCCGTCGACGCCGAGCGAGACGGTAAAAGTGGTCATGTGCTGGTGCTGGGCTACATCGTCGACGTCCACGTTGGAACCGGACGGCGGTACGTTGTCGGTGCACAGCAGGCAAGTGCCAGGACGCAAGTCGGTGTGATAGTAGTAGTACGCGATGTCGGCCAGCGTGCTTGCCGTCTTCAGGTTGTCTTTCGACGGGTAGGTGGCGGTGCTGGCACCGTCGACGTCGCCGATGGCGGAATACGAGTCGGTCCAGTAGCCGTCGGTGGCCAGGATGGAGAAATTGCGCTGGCAGGAATACTGGACCGGATCGGCGTATACCGAGGTGTCGCCGGCGTACATGGCGCCCACCGAGGCGAGCGAGCCGCGCAGCGGTGTGCCGCCACCCGGCAAGCTGGCGTACAGCTTGCTGTAGAACGTGCTCTTCTGGGTCGAGTCGAAGTTGGCGACGTTGAGGATGACCGGGCTGTTAATGGTCGTCAGGCCAACGCGTGCGTGCAGAAAATTCTCGTCGTCAGGATCGGCAACCAGGGCGGCGCCCGTCTTCGGGGTGCCGCGCACATCGCGGAAGGCCAGGCCGATCGCGCTCTTGGTCATTTGCATGCGGGTGCGATACCAGCTGTACCAGATCGAGAAATTGCTCATTTCCTCGGCATAGGTGCAGACCGCGCCGGCGCAATCGGTCCGGGTCACTGCCTTGGTTGGGAAGCTGGTGGTCGATTTGATGTCGACCCGGTTCCAGTTAAAGAAGCGCACCTTGTTGAAGGTGGCCGTCTGCTTGGCCTGGCAGGTACCGGCCTTGCCATAGTTCTGGTTCGGCGTGGTATCGGCGGTCTTACACCATTCCACGCTGACGGTGTAATAGTACGGCGAGCCATACTGCACCTTCATGTTCTTGTAGGTGGCGTCCGGGTACTTGTAGACGCCCGCTTCGAGGGCCGATTTGCAGTTGTTGCTAGGCGGTACGTCATTCGAATTCTTGCACCAGACCCGTTCCGGGAAACCGGTGACCAGGTCGCTGCTGGCGTTCTTGGCAATGTTCGGGCAATCGCCGCCCGAGGCCCACGGTTCGCACGAGGTCGTGCCCGGCGGTTCGGCAAAGGTGCTGTCGATTTTCTGGATGCCGTAGCCGTCGCTCGGCACTGCCACCCACTTGGCCGCGGTCGCGTAATTGGTCGCACCCGCCACGCCGAGCGCCGTCTTGAGCGAGCCGTCGGCATTGACCGGCCAGGTGTAGCTCACGTCCGGGTTGTAGTACAGGCTGTTAAATGCGGCTGCGAAGTAGGGCGGGTCGCCCTGTTCGCACACTTGCAGGGTATTGGTGCTGTTGGGGCCGCGGCACCATTTGTAGAAGGTATTCGTACCGTAGCGCACATAATCGGGCATGTAATCCCAGCTCATGCTGCCCGAGTTGTCGAGGTCGAACATGATGTTCGGCAGGATCTGCGTGGTGGTGGCGTTGGCCAGCGGGCCGTCGGCCAGATCGGTCGGCGCGGCCAGTGCCACCAGCGGGGCGGCAACGAGGCTCAGACCGAGCGCGATCATCCCTGCGTGAACCATTCTATGCAAATTGGAAGACATGATGTTTCCTTTCATTTCATTTGTTGCATCGCCATCGGTGACGACGCCGTGCAGCAAAGTAGTCAAATTGGTTTCAGCGAAACGACCGTTTGCACGTAGCTGACATTATTTTTCGGCCCGTCCACGCGAATGGTGATGCGGTAGTACGCGCTGAGCGAAGCGGCGCTGGCAGGGTTGGGCTGCTGATAGGTGCCGGTCTGTCGCACAATGCCCAGGCCGTTGACGGTGGCGGTCTTGGTATCGATGTCGACCGAGCAGCTGGCCGCATTCAGGGCGCCGGCGCTGTCGCACATCCGGTTGATGCGGTAGGAAACGGTATTGCCCGCGCCATCCTTGGGCAGCTTGACCACGCCCGCGCCACTCCAGTCCAGGTCGTCGGTAGTCACGCCCGGGGTCCGGTTGCCGGTGATGTCGAGGTTGTCCTGGCTGGTCGCGTAATACCCGTTGGCAGAATTATCCTGGTCGGTGTTCTGCTTGGCCACGGTCAGGAAGGCGCCGGCGGCGTCGATGGCCTTGTCCGCGGAGTTGGTGGCGCTTTGCTTGAACGAGACGTTGCCGGCAATCGTGGTAGTGGTATCGACCGAGTTCAGCATGGCCAGGCTGGCCAGGGTCATGGCGGCCAGGATGATCAGCGTGATGATCAGGATCACGCCACGCTGGGCACGCGGCAGGCTGCGGTAGCGGGCCGTGCGGCGGTGAATGGCGGCTGGACTCATAGATTACTCCAGATAACGTTACGCAATGGGATGATGGTTTCGAACGACTTGTACTGATAGCAATTCCAGTCGGCCGGATAGGCGGATGTCTTGAACGTGGCCCAGCTCGACCATTTGGCCGCCATGTCGGCCGTGGTGCTGACGCAGGCTTCGCCCTTGGCCGGCTTCTCGTACTGAGCGCTGCGCGCGACAATGGCCACGCGGATTGCCTTGATGCGCTTGATGTCGTTGGCGCTTGGCGCCGCCCAGCTGCCAGTGGCGTCGACCCAGGAGTTGACATCTTGCGAACCGGTCGGCGCGACGCCGTACTGGGCTTGCATGTCGACGATTTCCGGCGTCACCACTTCATTGGTCTGCACGGGATTGGTCGCGTTGTCCGAGCGCTGCAGAACGCGGTTGACTTGATCGACCGTATAGCGGCGCTGGAAGAACGGGCCGTTGCTCGGCTTCTTGATGCAGGCCACAGTGGCGCCGGCCGTGTGCTTGACCCAGCCGTCGGCCACTTGCGTGGTGGCAGGCGGATTGAACGCGCCCGAGGTATCGTGCTGCATTTTCAGGGTGGCTGGCGTGATGAGCGTTGCCTGCACCAGGCTGCACTGGCCGAGCGCGCCGCCCGTTGGTTCCTGGATCAGCATCAGGTCGCCCACGGCGCAGTTGGTGGTGCTCGAGACGGTCAGCTCGTCGGCTGGTGTGCCCATGGTTCCCTTGAGCAGGCTGATGGCAGGAACGCGGTAGGTCGACGTGGTCGGGTTGGCGTAGTACTGGGTGATCACCGTGTCGGGCGCGCCGCTGGTGCCGTCCACCAGTTGCACACTGCCGAAATTGAGGCCCGGAATGGCGCCCGCCGTGCCGCCGCAGCTGGCCGTGCCGTTGCAGTAGCTCTTGGTGGTGGTGCAGGTCTTGTATGCGGTCGTGTCCAGACCCCAACCCGCCATCTTCATGTCGCGCTCGAGCATGAGGAAGGCCACCGCGCCGTTGGCCTGGGCGTCGCCGCCGCCGGTGGTGCTGCGCTTGCGCGACTCGGACAGGCTGAACACCTGCATGATGACCACCATGGCGATCAGACCGATCACCAATGCCACCATGATTTCCACGAGGGTAAAACCTTTTTGAGAGTGTCTCATCGCCATTCCTATGTTCAACTCTTGATCTGGGTAATTGTTGTGTAGACGTGGTCGACCGTCTCGCCCGGCAGGTGCCAGAAGATGGTCACGGTGACCACGTCGCCGGCCACCGCGACGGTTTTGAAGCCGTTCGGCAGGCCGGGGAGGGCGGCTCGGTTGACCACAAACGTCGAGAGCGCGGATTTTTTGACCCACATTTCGCCCAGGATCTGGTTGGCCATGAAACTGGCATCGAGCCGGTACTTGGCATCGGTGGTCTGGCGCAGGCTGGTTGCCTGCATGCCGACAATGGCGAGCACGCCGAACGAGAAGATCAGGATCGCGATCATGGCTTCAATCAGCAGCGCGCCGCCCTGGGCCTTCAGTTTCGTTGGTAATGTTTTCATCGGCACTCTCCTTATCTGCAGCCTTGCGGGGTGGTCGCCAGCGACACGCCCGGATCGCACATGCGAATCTGCCCGGTGCTGCTGATGGTGACCACAAAGCGCTTGCCGTTGCCATTGGTCACATCGGCGCGAGTGATGTCGGCCCCGGCGTTGACGGCGGGGACGCGGCCCAGACCATTAAAGGTCACGCCGGCGGGCATCTCGGTCACGGCAGCGATGGGGGTGGCGAACGGATCGGGCGCCGGCGGCAGCGCAATGGCGGTCTTGGACACACCGACCTTCGGGCCGGTGGCGCCGGTATAGGTACGCAGGGGCGTGGCTGTAGGGCAATTCGGGACGTTGTTGACACAGGTGACGGTCCAACTGACATCGCCGTCGGCGCTGGTCAGATCGAAACGCACCAGGGCATTGCGGCCCACCGCTTCGCCTCTGGCCACTTGCATGCCATTGGCAATCGACTCGGCCGCACCGCGGTTTTTCGAGTCCGTGATCCAGCGGTTGAACGACGGTGCGCCGGCAGCGAGGACGAGCGACACGATGCTCACCCCGATCATCAACTCGAGCAGGGTGACACCGCGCTGAGCTTCGCGGCTTAGCATACGCCACCTTTGCGCGTTACCCAGCACTGGATCGGCGCCGTGCCCCATTTGCCGTCGGCAGGCAGCGAGGTCGTCACGCGGGTGTTGTCCTGGTCGATGGTGTAGGCGAAACTGGCCATCTTGGTGCCGCCGGTGGCGGTGACGGTGAAGGTGGTCGCGGTCAGATTGGTGCAGGTGTAGGTAAAGTCGTCGGCAGGGGGCAGGGGGGCGACGGTGTTGGCGGCGCAGGCGCCGACATAGGTCTTATTGTCCAGGAAGTATTGCTCGAGCTTGACGCGCTGCGAGGCCAGGTTGCCGGTTGCCGAAGGAATGCGGCCGCGGATGATGAAGTCCTTATACGCCGGCAATGCCAGGCCGGCCAGGATAGCGACAATGGCGATGACGATCATCAATTCGATCAGCGTGAAACCGCGCAGTGGATTCAGGCGACGTGGAAGGGCGTTTTTCATCGTGTTTTCCTTAGTGTGGATCCGGGGACTGCATGGCGCACCCGCAAGCAGATTAGTTGCTTAGTATAAATACCTTTCCTGTCGATAAGCTGACCGCAAGCTGACAAAATGCTGACAAACGCACGTATTTGCGCAAATACCAATGTTGCAGGATAGGCAGGAAGGTAGAACGGGGGTGTCGCTGCCCCGTGGTTGGGCAGCCGGTCGAGCGGGGCGCTGTCCCGGGCATTGCCCGGGACAGGAACAGCGATTACAGCTGGGCGGCGATTAGTTTTGCAAGAATGGCAACGCCTTCACGGATGCGCTCGGGCGGCACCGTCACGAACGACAGACGCAGCGTGTTGGTCTCGGGCTCGTTGGCGTAGAACGGCGAACCTGGCACGAACGCGACCTTGGCGGCGATGGCCTGGTCGAGCAGCTTCATGGCGTCGATGTGCTTGGGCAGGGTGACCCAGATGAACATGCCGCCTTCCGGCTTGGTCCAGGTGACGCCGGCGGGGAAGGTCTCGGCCATGGCGTCGAGCATGACCTGGCACTGGTTAGCGTACAGGGCGCGGATGGTGGGAATGTGCTGCTCGAGGAAACCATCCTTGACCACTTCGTACACGACCATCTGGGTCAGTTGCGCGGTGTGCAGGTCGGCGGCCTGCTTGGCCAGTTCGAGGCGGCGCACCAGCGGCAGCGGGGCCACCACGTAGCCGAGGCGGATGCCGGGCGTCAGGACCTTGGAGAACGAGCCCATGTAGATGACGCCGTCCGGATTCATGTTGAGCATTTTCGGGAACGGTTCGCCCTTGTAGCTGAGCGCGCCATACGGATCGTCTTCGATCAGCGGAATGCCGTGGCGGGCACAGGTTTCGACCAGTTCCTGGCGGCGTTCGATCGACAGGCTGCGGCCGGTCGGGTTCTGGAAGTTCGGCAGCGCGTACAGCATGCGCGCGCCGTCGGCCACGGCATCGATCGACGACGGCACCAGGCCATGGTCATCGGTGGCAACCGACATGAATTCGGGACGGTAGACCGAGAACGCCTGCAGCGCGCCCAGGTAGCTTGGCGTTTCGACCAGCACGCGCGAGCCTTCGTCGATCAGCACCTTGCCCAGCAGGTCGAGCGCCTGCTGCGAGCCGGACGTCATGAGCACTTGCTCGGGCAGGATCTTGCAGTTCGCCGTGGACAGGGAATTGGCAATCCATTCGCGCAGCAGCGGGTAGCCATCGGTTGGGCCGTATTGCAGGGCCACCTTGCCGTTGGTCGACAGGACCTTGTCGAAGGCCGCTTTCATGTGTTCGACCGGGAAGGTGGCGGGCGAGGGCAGGCCGCCGGCGAACGAGATGATCTCCGGACGCTGCGTGATCTTCAGGATTTCGCGGATGAAGGAGCTTTGCAGCTGCTGTGCGCGCTCCGAGAAACGCCATTCGATCGGGTTGGGATTTTCAATTTTCATGCTGGTCTCACAGGGAAAAGGGGCCGCGTCGGTACATGGCCATTATAGAGCACGCTTGGTAAGCGTACCGGAAAGGAAGGCGCCGGATAGGCACCTTCCGAATCGTGTCGTTACGCGATTTCCGCGATCATTTCGATCTCGACGCAGGCGCCGAGGGGGATCTGGGCCACGCCGAATGCCGAGCGGGCGTGCTTGCCGGCCTCGCCGAAGACCTCGCCCAGCAGCGTCGAGCAGCCATTGGTGACGAGATGGTGTTCGGTGAAGTCGGGGCTGGAATTGACCAGGCTCATCACTTTAACGATGCGCTTGACGCGGTTCAGGTCGCCGCCGCAGGCTTGCTGCAGCGTACCCATCAGGTCGATCGCGATGGCGCGCGCCGCGGCCTGGCCCTGTTCGGTCGTGGTGTCCTTGCCCAGCTGGCCGACGATCACGGCGCCGTCGGCCGTCTTGGCCAGATGGCCCGACAGGAACACCAGGTTGCCGGTCTGGACGTACATGACATAGGCGGCGGCCGGGGCGGCCGGTGCCTTGAGCGTGATGCCGAGGGCGCTGAGTTTTTCGTAGACGGACATGGGGTTTCCTGAAGCGTGAATGAGTGGCAATGAGTGACAATGCGGGACAAGGCGGTATTGTACGTCGCGAATCGGACGATTCCCATCGGAATTGCGACATGCTCCTTCATTTGCGGACAAACAACCGTGTCTGACCGTCCTGGGATAATTTTAGTCGGCCATCGGGCAAAATCTCGAATGCTGTCCGGTCCGGACCCTTGTCGACCAGCATCAAGCGCCCCTCCACCTTGTAGGGGCGAGGCCGGGGCAGGGGCGCCAAACCGGGGCGGGGGCTCCTGGCGTCGCTGCCGTCGGGGTTGGTGCGGTAGTACTTGCCATGGGCCAGGCGGAAGGCCGGTGCGCCTTGCTGATCGGACCAGTTGCCTTCCAGCCGGGGGGCGCAGGCGGACAAGGCCAGCGCAAACAGCGATGCAATGGGTTTCATGTGGTCCTCTCCGATTGCCTGCGTCATGGAGTGCACGTCATGGGTCGCGCGTCAGCGCCGCCCGACCTGCATGCGCCGCCCCGCGGCGACGACCGCGATCACCGCCACGGCAAATAGCACATTGGCCGCTTCGAACGGCTCGCCCAGCACCAGCGACGCGCCCGCCAGCGTCACGAACGGCTGGACCAGCTGCACCTGTCCGACCCGCGCGATGCCGCCCTTGACCATCCCGCCGTACCAGAAAAAGAATCCGATATACATCGAAAACGCGGCCACATAGCCGAACCCGAGCCACGCCCGCGCGCCGGCCGCGCCGATGGCTGCCATGTGCGGATAGGACAACCACACCAGCAGGGGCGCCAACAGGGGCGCGGCCAATACCAGCGCCCAGCTGATCACCTGCTGCCCGCCCATCGTCTGCGCCAGGCGCGCGCCTTCGGTGTAGCCCATCGCGGCCAGTATCACGGCCGCGAGCATGAGCAGATCGGCGCGGTGAACGCTGCCGCCGCTCTGATGCAGCGCGAAGCCGATCACCAGCGCCGACCCGGCCAGCGCCATGCCCCAGAATCCGGGCGAGGGCCGCTCGTTGCCGCGCAGGGCCGAGAAGGCCGCTGTCGCCAGGGGCAGTACGCCGACCAGCACGGCCCCATGCGAGGCCGGCACCGTCTTGAGGGCGATCGAGGTCAGCCAGGGAAAGCCGATCACGCAGCCGCCTGCCACGGTCGCCAACGGCAGCAGGGCGCGCCGTGGCGGGAACGGCAGGCGCTGGAACAGCAGCCACACGGCTGCCAGCGCGGCGGCCACCAGGGCCCGGCCCAGCGCCACGAAGTCGGGCGGCAGGTCGGCCACGGCCAGGCGCGTGGCGGGAAAGGTCATGCCGAAAATGACGACCCCAACCAGGCCGAGCAGCATGCCGGCGGTGTCGTCGGACAGGCCGGTCGAGGTCGGTGCGGGTGCGCGCGCATCCATCTCAGGGTCCCTCCAGCACATGGCGCAGCAGGGCCGCGTCCACATTGGCGCCCGACAGCGGCAAGCCCACCCTGCAGCCTCGGAAGGCGGCGCTGTCCTTCATCTGCATCGCCGCGGCCAGCGCCGCCGCGCCGGCCCCTTCGGCCAGGTTGTGGGTGGCGCGGTAGTACAGGCGCATGGCGTGCGCCACCTCGTCGTCGGTGACGGCCACGATGTCGTCGGCGTGGGCCAGAATGGCCGCCAGCGAGGCCTGGTCCGGCTGGCGGCAGGCCATGCCGTCGGCCAGCACGGTCGACACCGGCGCGCTGACGCTGTACCCGGCCCGGAACGACAATTGATAGGCCGGCGCGTGGGCCGATACGACGCCCACCACGCGCGTGGCCAGGCCCAGCGCATTGCGCGCCGCGATGGCCGCGCAGATGCCCGAACCCTGGCCGATCGGCACCAGCAGCAAGTCCAGGTCCGGCTGGGCGCGCAGCAGTTCCAGCCAGCCGCTGGCCACCCCGGCCACCAGGTCGGCGTGCCAGGACGGCACCATGTGCCAGCCCGTGGCGGCAGCCTGCTGCATGGCCAGCTCGCGGCATTCCTGGAAGTCGGCGCCCGCTTCGACCAGTTGCGCGCCCAGGCCGCGCATGGCGGCGTTCTTTTCCACGCTGTTGCCGAACGGGACGTAGATGGTCGCGGCCAGGCCATGGCGAGCGGCGGCAAAGGCGACCGACTGGCCATGGTTGCCGCGGGTCGCCGCCAGCACCCCACGCACCTGCGGAGCGCGCCGCACCAGCGCATCCATGTACACCAGGCCGCCGCGCACCTTGAAGGCGCCCAGCGGCGTATGGTTCTCGTGCTTGATCCAGGCCTGGGCGCCCAGCGCCTGGTTCAGCTGCGGCCAGCTGTACTGCGGGGTGGCCGGCATGGCGCCGTAGACGATGGCGGCGGCGGCGTCGAGCTGGGCGAGGGTGGGCTGGTACATAAGGCCTTTCGAAGCAGTGGTAACAAGGTTGCGATCGGTGTATCCTAGACCTAAAAACCAGTACAGTACCTGTACACTTTTTCATATAATTTTGCATACTGTGACGGTGACATGACCAATACACGCCTGCCTGACCCGCCAGCACCGTTCGCGACCGTGCTCACGCGCGGTACGGGCGAATCGCTGATCGACCAGATCGTGCGCGCGATTGCGGCGCGCATCGATGACAAGGTCTTGCGCAGCGGCGCGCGCATGCCGTCGATCCGCCAGTTCGCCGCCAGCCATGGCGTGTCGGCCTTCACGGTGGTGGCCAGCTACGACAAGCTGGTCGCGCAGGGTTACGTCGAGTCGCGCCGGGGGGCAGGCTTTTTCGTACGCGAGCGCTCGCCGCTGAACCTGGGCGAACGCTCGGCCGCGCCCTTGCACGAGGGAGCGCTCAGCGCGCAGCAGCCGCTCGACGTGGTCTGGCTGATCCGTAATATGTTCCGCCAGGCGCCGCACCAGCAGGTCCCGGGCTCCGGGCTGCTGCCGTCGGACTGGCTGGACGGGCCGCTGGTATCGAACGCGCTGCGCGACATTGGCCGCCAGGGCGGCAGCGCGCTGCTCAATTACGGCGCACCGCAAGGCTTCCTGCCGCTGCGCCAGCAGCTCCAGCTGAAACTGGCGGAGCTGGAAATCGATGCCGCGCCCGAGCAGCTCGTCACTACCGTGGGCATCACCCAGGCGCTCGACCTGGTGGCGCGCGAATTCACCCGAACCGGCGACACCATCCTGGTGGACGACCCGGCCTGGTTCCTGATGTTCGGCTCCTTCGCTGCGCTGGGGGCCAAGGTGGTGGGCGTTCCGCGCCTGGCCGACGGGCCCGACATCGCCCAGCTGGCTGCCATGGCGGCCCTGCACAAGCCCAAGCTGTACGTGATCAATTCGGTGCTGCATAACCCGACCTCGACGTCGCTGTCGGCGGCCAAAGCGTTTCAGGTGTTGCGCCTGGCCGAGGAGCACGGCTTTACCATCGTCGAGGATGACATCTACTGCGACCTGCATCCGGGCAGCGCGGTGCAGCCGGCCACGCGCCTGGCGGCGCTCGACCAGCTCCATCGGGTCATCTATCTGGGCGGCTTTTCCAAGTCGATGTCGGCCAACCTGCGGGTCGGCTTCATCGCCACGTCGCGCGAGTGGGCCCAGCGCCTGTGCGACCGCAAGATGCTCGCCACCCTCACGACCAGCGATATCGGCGAACGGGTGGTCTACAAGATTTTGTCGGAGGGCCTGTACCGCAAGCATGTGGACCGGGTGCGCAACCGCCTCGATGCCGTGCGCGCCAAGACCGTGCGCCAGATGGAGAAGGCGGGGCTGCGGGTCGATGTGGCGCCGCCGGCGGGCATGTTCGTGTGGGTCGATGCGCAGTGCGACACCAATGTCCTCACCGAACGGGCCATGGCGCAGGGCTTGCTGCTGGCGCCGGGCAGCCTGTTTTCGCCCAGCCAGCTGCCATCGACCCGCATGCGCCTGAATGTGGCAACGGTGCAGGAGCCGACGCTGTGGCAGTTCCTGGAGCGCGAGCTGGGGCGCTGAGCGGCACATCGCCACGTGCGCGCAGGCGGGGCGCCATGGCGCGCCAGCGCCGCAAGGCCTTCCTTGCAGGCGTGGGCGCGCTCCCGATCACGCCGCGCGCAGCAATGCCACCGGCTTGGCTGGCGCGCGCACCGGCGCGCGCGCACGATCATCGAAGAGACCGAGCCGGCCAGCTCGGATCTCC
>Ga0209023_10000271_pt1 | contig 86791 bp, 134 predicted proteins | sample LakOneMetagenome_FD_187468 | JGI IMG/M metagenome (GOLD analysis project Ga0209023, IMG submission 187468) | Freshwater and sediment microbial communities from Lake Erie, Canada (SPAdes) (version 2) | ecosystem: Environmental > Aquatic > Freshwater > Lentic | place: Lake Erie, Canada... | reverse complement strand
CCTCCTCGCGATGGCGGGCTGTCTCGCAATCGTGCGATGTGTCCGCCGCCGCGGACCGGAGTGGCGAAGTCAGGTTGGTCCCCGTCGTAGCCCTGGGCGTAGGAAAACAAACTGAGCGACGGGGCACCCTCACCGGGTTCCACGATGATGACCTGCTCGACCCCATCGACCGGACGGTGCAGCACCCGGGTAGCGCCCCCGCCTCCGGCGGAGTGCCATGGGAGCCGCTTGACCAGGTCTGGTGGGCGCAGAATACCGAAGCCGAGACCTTCGTCGTCGGCGAACAGCGGCCCGAACACGAAGGCGGCCTCGTCAGGGGAGATGCCGTGGCCTCCGCTGCCGATGCCTCCGCCGCCGTGGCCGCCGTGAACGATGCGCCCGAGCCGCCAGTCGTCCATGTCGCCGCTGTTCGCCCAGGAAGCGAAGGGTGACCCGGTGACCGTGGGGCGGCCCCCCAGTTGGATGCGGAGCCGCTCACCGGTCTTCATGGCTACCCGGTAGACGGTGGCGCCACCGGACTCGACCCCGTTTTGTGGCCGGGACCCAGCGGGGCCGTTGTTGTGGTGGGCTTGGGCGTAGAACGACGAGAGCACCTCACGGCCGGACCACGCGGGGAGCGCCGCACCGCCCCACAGCACGATCCGAACCGTTGCGTCCTCGTCGAGGTGGGTGTACGTGTGGTCGTTGCCGTCGTTCCAGAGGTACCACTTCGGCTTGTAGCCGAGGGCACTGGCTGGGCTCTCGTCGTCGACGACGTTGGCTGGGTTGGCTACAGCCATATCAGTACAGGGCGCCGTTCGGGATCGACAGGTCGAGGGTCGCGTTCCAGAGGCTGCCGGTCTTCTGGCCGGGGGTGATCGACATGACGTGCACCGTCCCGGACTGGCCAGGGCCGGCGGTACCAGGCGGCGGCGACAGGGACGCGGTGACCGGCATTCCTTCCCCGAGGTTGGCGCGCAGGTAGAACAGGGTCGCTCGGAGCCCGGCCCGGTCGTTGGTGTACGGGGTGCCGTCGATGGCGACGGATCCGTCGATGACCATCGGGAGCGACCGTTCGGTGACGTCGCGGCGCTTTGGCTTCGGGACTCGCCCTTGTCGGCCGGGGATGAGGAGATCCTCACCGCGGAGCCCGGGGCCGAGCCACAGGTCGGTGACGTCGACGACGCAGAACGCCGGGCAGTGGAGGACGAGGCCGTTCACGGTGAGGGCACCGTCGATCAGGGTCGACTCGACGTTGATCCGTACGCAGGTCGTCACGATGCGGTCTTCTTCCAACCCTGGGAGCCGTCTCCGAACGTGGTCCATTCAAGCCCGGGGCGGCGGCGGGTGCCGCTGTCGAGGTGCTTGCGCTTCTTCGCGGCCTGGAGGACGTCGATCCCGGATTGGGCGGTGGTCTTGCCGACGAGGATGAGCTGGCCGACGTGGATCCCGTCGCCTCCACCGAGCTTGCCTTCCCCAATCGCCTTGAGCCCCTCCAGGACCCCCGGTGGCAGCGGGATAGCAGCCTCGTCCGTGCGGCCGTCTCCGAGCACGGAGGGCACTCCTCCGGGCGTTTGCGGAACGATGCCGCCCTTCGCCAGCTTGAGTCGGGGGATCGGGTCCTTCGGCAGGTCGAGCCCACCGAAGATCGTGCGCCCCGCGACCACGATCTTCCCGATGTGATCGGGGAGCAGATCGTTCAAGGCGTCGATCACCCCGTTGATCATCTTCTTGCCGAGATCACCGATGACCTTGCCCATCGAGGTGGCCAAGCTACCGATCGCCTTCCCCGCGCCGCCGAGCCCAGCGAGGAGCCCGTCGATGATGGTCTTGCCCAGCCCGACCGCCGCGGTGAAGAACTCGTCTCCGAGCTTCACGATCTTGCCCGGCAGCTCCAGCAGGAACCCGGCGACCTGACCGGGGAGCTTCTTGGCCTCACCCCACACCCCGGAGAAGATCCCGACGGCCGCGCGCCCCACGGCCCGGCCGATGCCACGCACCCCGGACACGATGGCCGTCACGAGGGTGATGAACTTCCCGGGCGCCTGGATCGCGGCGTCGACGATCCCCTTGAGCAGCGCCGCCGTCACCCCGATCAAAGCGGCGGTGAGCTTGAACGGCATGGTCACCACGTTCTTGAGGACCTCACCGACGAACCGGACCATCAGCCCGGGGGCCGCAGCGATCGCGTTGCCGATGAACCCGAGGAGCTTCGGGCCCAGCACCGCCACGGCGGCGACGATCTTGCCGCCGGCCTGCCCCGCCCACGTCGCGATGGCCGACACGACCCGGACCAGTCCTCGGCCGACCATGCCCGGCAGCCCGGTGAGGAACGACCCGATCTTCGCCGGTGCCCCCTGGAAGAACCGGCCGATCGCGAGGAACGCGTTGCCGATGTCCGCGGCGATCTTCGCGAAGTTGAGGTGGGTGAACGCCGACACGAGCTTCGCGGCCCAGCCGATCACGGTGGTCAGCACGGTCGCGACCTTCGCGAGGGCGACGGCCAGGACGACGAACGCCTTGGCCAGCACGATGATCAACGGGACGCCGATCTTCTCCAGGAGCAGCGCGGCCAGCTTGATGATGGGCGGCAGGATCGGGATGACGGCCTGGAGCACCTGGACCAGCGAGTCAGCGATCTGGACCAGGGCGTCGGAGAGTTGGGGGAGGGCGGGGGCGAGGCCGACGGCGAAGGCCCGGACCAGCTTGACGATGACCGGCAGGATGGTCGAGAGGGCGCCGCCGAGGGCGCCGACCAGGATGCCGGCGAGCTTGCCGACGACGGGCAGCACCGGGCCGAGCACCTCGAACAGCGTCAGGAACGGGTTGGCCACGGCGACCAGCGAGGCGATGATCTTCGGGTCGAGGAGCGGCTCGATGGCCTTCACCACCGAGAGCAACGCCTTCGCGACGATGGGCAGGATCTTGGACAGGACCCCGGCGAATACCCCGGCGATCTTGGCGAGGATCGGGGCCATGGCCTGGAGGGCGGCACCGAGCACGCCACCGAGGATCTTGGCCAGCTCGGTCACGATCGGCAGGAAGGGGGCGACGGCGTCGACGATCTTCACGAACGCGGTGAGGAGGGCCTTCCCGACGACCGACACGACCTGGACCACGATCGGGATGAGCGGGGTCACGGCGGACACCAGCCCGAGGAACGCCTTGATCAGCGGGGGGAGGATCTTCGAGATCCCGCCGATCAGGATCTTCGCGACCTCGGAGATGAGCGGCGCGATCATCTGGAACGCCTTGGCCAGGGCCCCACCGAGGGTGACCGCCACCTTGATCACGAGCGGCAGGATCGGGGCGAGCACCTTGACCAGCCCGACCAGCGCCCCGACCAGCGCACCTTGCATGGCGACGGCGATCTGCGCGGCCGCGGGGATCAGCGGAGCGAGGGCGGTGAGGAGCTTGCCGAGCCCGTCAGCGAGCACGGGGAGCACCTTGACCAGGGCACCCGAGAGGGCCTTCGCGAGGGTCGTCACCAAGGCCACGATCTTCGGGAAGATCGGCTGGAGCGAGGTCAGGATCCCACCCACGGCGGACACGATCACGTTGAACAGCGGGGCGACCGAGAGCAGGGCCTTGGCCACCACACCGATGGCGGGCACCACGGCCTTGAGAATCGCCGCGAACGACTGGATGAACAGGGGTCCGAGCTTCACGATGAGCGGGACCAGTTTGCCGATGGCGCCGACGAAGGCGTTGGCCAGGGTGGTGGCCACGATGGTGATCGAGGGCAGCACCTTGGCAAAGGCGGTGGCCAGGTCGGTGATCGCACTGGAGAGCACGCCGAGGATCAGCGTGGCCACCTTGGCGATGATGGGCAGCAGCGGAGCGAGGCCCTGGATCAAGGCGGCGATTCCGGTGATCAGCGGGGGCAGCACCGTCCGGGCCGCGAAGATCAACCCGGCGACGAACTCACCGATGGCCGGGCCAACGACGTTGATAGCGGCCCCGAGGGCGTGGCCGATCTTGTCTACGAGCTGCTGGAGGAACCCGGCCACGGGCTTCATCGCAGCGGCGAGGAGCTTGAGCGGACCAACCCCGGCCCCGAACCCAGCGAAGGCCAGCTTGAAGGCGTTGGCCACGCCGCGCACCACCCCACCGAGGGTGCCGAGCGGGGGGCCGAGGACGTTGACGATGATCCCAGCGATGTCCGACAGGATCTTGAGGAGGGGCTGCGCCGCGGTCGCGATCCCGGAGAACGCGGTCGCGACCACGGTGAGGATCTGACCGATCAGCGGGCCGAGCCCCGAGAGGAGCGGACCGACGGCCAGGAACGCCGACGAGAAAGCGGACGCCAGGGGCTTCGTGATCCCACCGAGGATCGGGCCGAGGGTGGCGATCAGCCCGGTCGTCAACGAGTTCGCGATGGGGAGCACGTCGCGGCCGATGCGGACCTTCAATGCCTCCAGGCTGGCCTGCCACAGCCGCTGGTTCTTGGTGGCCTCTTTGAGGGCCTTCGCGTCGTCCTCGGTGAGCACGATGCCCAGCTCTTGGGCCTTCTTCTTGAGCTCCTCGATCCCGGCGGACCCCTTGTTGAGGAGGGGGATCAGGTCGGTGCCGGTCTTGCCGAACAGCTTGACGGCGAGGGTGTTCTTGGCGACGCCGTCGGGGAGCTTCGCGAACTTGTCGGCCAGCTTCGACAGGGTCGCGTCGAGCGGGAGCATCTTGCCGTTCGCGCCCTTGAGGTCGATGCCGAGCTTGGCCACCGCCCCCGAGGAGATGTTCTTCGAGAGGAGCACGAACGACTTGGACAGCTTGCCGGCGTCGATCCCGGACTGCTGCGCGATGAACCGCAGCTTCGACGCCGTCTCGACGTTCGTGCCGGTGATCCGGGAGAGCTTGAGCACCTCGGCGCCGACGGTGCGGAACGTCGACACGGTCGACTTGGCCCAGTTGAAGATGGCCTTCGCCGCGAACAGCGCACCGAACGAGACGAGGAGCCCCTTCACCGAGATGCCGAGCTTCCCGAGGGCACCCTGGGCCTTGTTGGTGTTGATCTTGTTGAGGCCGGCCTGGGCGTCGCGGCCGGTCTTGGAGAACATGCCGCTGACCTTGGACAGCGGCCCCTTCAACCCGTTGGTGATCTTCGAGCCGACCTTGGACAGCCCGGACGAGATCCCCGACCCGAGCTTCTTCGCGACCGACGCCCCGGCCTTCGCCGCTGCGGCGTCGGCGCCCTTCGTGAGGTCGGCGTCGAACTTGGTGAAGTTGGCCCGGATCTCTACAGCGGTCGAACCGACGATTTCATCCGACACGCGAGCCTCCCCGGGTCAATCGTCGGTTGCCGGTCATCATCCCAGATCAGGGTCGCTTGGCTCGGCATGGTCTGGGCCGTCGAGCTGGTCCGCGGCGGGGCTGGCCTTGGGTTTGCGGGCGGTGATCAGCCACGAGTCGTTGTCGTCGTCCCACCACGACGGGGCCTGCTTGACTCGGGTCTTGTCGCCGGTGCGCTTGAGGAGCCGGGCGACCTCGGACGGGTCCGGTTGGTACAGCCACGCCCGGAACTTCTCCGTGGCTTCCTCGTCGCGGTTCTCGACGCACGCGAACCAGATGAGCGCCACGAACCGTCGCATCGACAGACCTCGCGGGTCGACCCCGCGGGCAGCGCACCAGCCGTCGAAGGTGCGCCAGTCGTGCAGCGCGACGAGCGCCAGCCTGACGACTACTCGGTAGGGGGGGCGTCTTCTCCGCCGTAGATCCCGGCGAGCCACTGCACCATGTCGGACACGGTGTCGAGGGTGAGGCGCCGCTTGCGGTCCTTGGAGTTCATGCGCTCCTGGATCAGGGCGGCGGACTCCTCGTGGAGCGCGAGGGCGATGAACGATTCCATCGCGACCAGGGCCTCGCCGCCGCCTTCGTCTCCGAGCGCCGCGGCGGCACCGAGCTTGAGCAGCGCCCCCGCGGGGACGTCGCCGTACGCGGTGATCGTGTCGTCGTCGAGCTTGAACGTGAAGTCCGGGATCGTGTCGGGGTCGGGTGAGGTGAACTGCTTGGTGGTCATCGGGCTGCTCCCAGAGCATCTCGGAGGAAGGGACGGGGCTTGGTGCCAGCGGACGACGGGCGGAAGATGAACGCCGTCGACCCCTTGGGCTTGAACCGGAGAACGGTGGCGTTCTTCGGGGTGATCGGGACCCCTGAGGATCCGTAGATGCCGGTGCCGTTGTGGACGGCGCGGGCGTAGGACAGGTTGGTGCCGATGCGGCAGATCAGGTACCCGGCCTTCTCGATGATCTCGACGGTGATCGAGGCACGGAGCCGGCCGGTGTCGACCGGGCACAGGGACCGGGCCTTGGCCTGGACCCGGAGGCCACGCTTGTAGAGCCCTTGGGCGACGATCCCTTTGGGGGACTTGAGCCGGGCGAGCGCAGCGGGGTCGAGGCGGGTGTTGCTCACTCGGTGCTGGTCGAGGGGTACTCGGTGATCCACTTCTTGGCGGCGAGGGCACGGACCTCCTCGTTGTCGGGGAGGGGCATCACCTCACCGGCTTTGCCTCCATGGGTGTTGACGTGGAGGAGGTACTGCTTGCCTGCCGGCGGTGCGGCCTCGACGTCGTCGGCCGGGTGGTCGTCGGGCGTCTCGTCAGGGTTGGGGTCACCGGCCTGGCCATCGGCGTCGGCGGCGGCTGCCGCCTGCTCCTCGGCGTCGCGGGCTGCCTTGCGTTCTGCTGCGGTGGTCATGCCCGTCGACGGTAGTGCCGCCTGTCGCTACTGTCGGTGATGGTCCGACACTCAGGACAGGTCGATCGTCACCGGAATGTTGGCGCCCATGCGGTCACCGAGGACCCCGGTCGAGGTGACGAGCCCGATCGTTCCCTCCCAGTCGTGCCCGAACTGGCAGGCGATCCGCTGGGAGATCCACCACGCCTCGTTGAGGAGCGCCGCGTTCGCAGCGTCGACCTCCGCCGGGTCGGTGCCGCCCTCGTCGTTGATCGTCGGCGCGCAGCGCACGAGCTGCACGAGGTACACCCCGACCCACGGGACCCCGCAGCGGATCAGCGACTGGGCCTGGACCGGGAAGACCGGCGCCGACGGGTACACCTGCTGGGCCCACACCGTGAGCTGCGCGGCGCAGTCCGACGAGATGTCTTGCGACACTGCGTCCCACGCCGGCTCCGTGAACGTGAAGTACGTCGTGCCAGGGATGACCACACCGTCGTGGTTGGCGAGGCCCTCCAATGCCCGGTCGAGGAGCCAGTTACCGGCGCGGACCGGCTTCGAGTCAGCCACGGGAACGGACGTCGGTCGGGGACCAGCCGCGCGCCGACCGACGGTACCCGCGGGGGTTCCACGTCGACAGGAACAGGTCGCACCAGTAGAGCCCCGTCTTGCCCTTCTCCAGGAACGTCATCGGGTCGAGGAGCCCGATGGTCATGCCCTGCCGGGTGATGGTCTGGACCCGCTTCGGGAGCGCGCACTTCGAGTCCCCGAGCCGGGCCTTGACCAGCTCGCACGCCAACTCGTTCACGGCCCGGGTGCCCGACACCGGGATGGCCCGGCCGCGCCGGTAGGTGACCGCGAAGTAGCCGGGCTCGTTGGGGCGAGCATCGAGGTGCTGGCACGCCGGCCACCGGCCACCGTCGGTGCGGTAGAGCTGACGTCGCGACAGCCGGTAGTCGCCCGGGTCGAGCGTCTCGCCGTCGACGACGACGGAGATCACCGACACGACCCGGCCGGGGAGCTTCACCGCTGACTTCGCGGAGCAGCCGCATGGCCGACCGGGGAGCCCGAGCTGACCTCCGACCCCGAGCACCCCGGCCGCGTAGGGCGCGGTCTGCTGACCGAGCGCCAGGGACGGCCAGGGTCCTCCGTGGCAGCCCGGACCGGCCGGGCGGGTGGTACGGACGCAGATCCCGAACTGACGGCCTGAGAGGACCCACAGCACCTCGGAGGCGACGTCGATCGCGTTGATGCCAAGCTCCGGTTGACCCTCGGGGATCACGCAGTCCAGAGCACCCGGAGTCGACCACGGCGCGCAGATCGACCCGCCGCTCGGTCCAGGCTGATCTCCGCTGTTGATGTTCGGCACGACGTGATCCTACGGTCGAGGTGTGGTGGCGGCGGCGGTCAACCACGTCCGCCGTGTTGTCAGTCGCTGTAGTCGGTGACCGTGACCGAGGTGTCTTCGCCGTAGGCCCGGAAGATCACGTCGGCGGCGTCAAGGCCGAACAGCGCGGCGATGTCTGCGCGGTATTGCCCGGTCAGGGTGCCGAGCGCCTGGCGCTGTTCGGTCGTCAGCGACAGGTTCCCGTCCGGGTCCGTGCGGTCGAGCACGAACAAGGCAGCGAAACGGTCCGTGGTGGCGGGGCGATCCGGGATCGTGTCCAGGTTGAGAGGTGCGGTATCCAGCATTGGTGTTGCCTTTCCTTTGTGTTGAGGTCTTATGCGGAGTAGATGTTGATGGTAGCGAGGGCAGCGGGTGCCCCGTAGAACCATCCGTGGAGGCCAGGTGAGTCGGCACCACCATCAACGAGCCACTGCATCCGGTACGCCTGGCCAGGGACCGTGACGAACGTGGCTTCCATCTGTTGCAGACGACGTGAGCTGTTGCCACACAAGATGACTCGGAACGGGACAATGGTCCCGCCTTCACTGTCGGGGAAGGCCCAGCGGAGACTTGCACCAGGACCGAGGGTGGAATCGTCGGCCTGTACTGCGTCGTCGGTCCAACAGACCGCCTGCGCCACCAACCGAGTGATTGCGGTCTCTGCGACGAAGTTGATGTACCCGACGTCGAGGCTGTTGTTGGCGGCGTTGATCAGTGGCACCTGCCAGGTGGTGATGATGTCTTGAGCGACACCATCGGGGTCTACGTCGGGCCACAGACCGGAGTAGAGCTGCTTGCCAGGGAACTTGATCCCCATGAGCAATGCGGTGTCAGCCCCATCTGCGTACTGCTCGGCATCTGACTTCGCAGTGTCCACATATTCGGTCGTCGCCAATCCAGACACAGCAGTCGCAACATCTTCGGTTGTCACCTTGTTGGAAAGACCGGCGGTGAGGTCGTCTTGGGTGACGAGATCAGAGAGATCGTTGTCTGGAACGAAGCGGTCGAGGGTGGTGGTAAGACGACCGCCTGTGTCGGGGATGATCGTGCCTGCGCCCAGCATCTCGACAGGCAGGAAGTCGGTGCCCGTGAAGTTCCCAGCCGCCACCTTGACGATGCAGTTCTGGGTCGATGGCTCGGCCAGCTTCACGCAAGGACCGGATTCTGTGATCAGCCATCGCGCGACGTTGGCCCCCGTCAAGATCAGATAGACACCACCAGCGATGGCTTCCCGGGGAAGGCCGGGGCCGAAGACCGAAGACCCGTCCCCGTTGAGTAGTTCCACAGTCGTGAAGTCGCCCCCAACGAGGTCGGTGTCTGCGATGATGCCGCCTGCGAGATAGACCCCGACATCACTCGGTGGAGCGGGTTGGAGTAGGCCAGCGGACTGCCAACCGAGGAACCGGAAGTTGAACACGAAAGCGTCGGGCTCCTCGTCGCCCCATTCCGGGATGGTGATACCACCTTCCGCCAGCTTGATCGTCCCGTCTACGCCGAGCACACCGGACAGCTCAACTCGTTCACCGACCCGATGGAATCCGTTGTCGTCGATCTTGACGAACTCGCCGGTGAACCCGTTGCACCATTCCAGCGTGACATCAGAGTCAGGGCGGGACCACTCGGGCAGCGTGACGAGCGTGTCTCCGTCGTACGTGCCGACCCCACCGAACAACGAGCCTGAGAAGAACGCCTGGTCCACATGGTCCGAGAAGATCGTTGGGCAACCGAGCACCCCGTAGCCCGGGAAGAACGACGCCATCCCGGCGCCGGGGTAGACGAACTCCGAGACAGTGATACCACTGTCGGGGTCCGTCATCGGCACGCCCTCCCACTGCTTCTTCTTGGTGCCATACCCAACGAACACGTCGTCACGAACAAGGCTGGTGGTGCCCGCCTCGCCCGGTTCGAGATCCTCCGGGTCTGGAGCGATCACGATCGGGAGGACTTGCCCATCGCAGATCAGGTCGTATGCGCCCGGCTCCGCGAACACCGTCACGTTGCCGGCCGAGTCGGTGGCCGACGGGTTGGCCACCGTGTCGGACCGGTCACGATCCGAGTACAGGGTCGCCAGCCCTTCGTCGCCCCGAGGGTGCACCTCGAACGGCGTGGCCAGCAGCGGCCGGCCGTTGCGGTTGGCGAGCCCGTCGGGGCCGTACTGCCCAGCGTGCGGGAACACCATCTACCTCTCCTCCCAAGCCACCTCCGCCCCGGGTTCGGTCGGCCCCCAACGAGCCGACCGAACCCAGATTCTGGAGGTGATCTACGCGGCTTCCAGCTCCTGGTAGCCGTCCGCGGCGGCGGGAGGTGCCACGTCGGTGATCTGGGCCGCGACGTGCTCGGTGTTGCCGAGGTCCGGGGTCCACAGATCGAATGGGCCCGACCCGTAGTTGGCGTTCGCCCGGGTGTTGCCCGAGAGCTCCACCTGGACCGGGCCGTACTCGTGGCTCATGTCGCCCATGCGGAGGTTCTCCACCATCGGCAGAGCCCAGTGGATGAACTGCTCATCGCCTTCGTCGGAGCACGTGTCCCCGGCGACGCCGTTCCACAGCTCCAGGCCGACCTTCGCCGTGTTGGCATCCTCCGACAGGGCGAACCCGGTCGGTTCGCCGGTCACGGAGATCAGCCGAGCGCCGAGCATCATCTCGATGGCCGCGGGGTCCACCTCGCACAGCGTGATCTTCACGCCGATGCGCTTGAGGCGGTCCGGGTCCTTCTGGTTGATGCACAGATCGCCGTTGCCGTTCTTGACGATGAACTCCTCGCCGTCCTCGTACTCGAACGAGAACTCGACCTTGATGAATCCGTCGGACACGATCTGTCCGGTGACGCCGAGCTGGGCAACACCACAGGTGTTCTCCCGCACGACACGGAGCCGCTTGGCCTTGATGGGCTTGATGACGGTCATGGCTTTCCTTCCTTGGAGGGGGAGCCCCCGGAGTCACCTCCGGGAGCCGTCCTCCAACCCGATCAGGCGCAGGCGTACAGGGTGGCCGCGGCGGGCGAACCACCGGACGGGCACACCGTGTGGTGCAGGCGGACCGACTCCAGGCCGAGCATCGCGGCCCCGATCCACTCCTCCATGAACAACTGGAGGTCGTTGGTCTTGTTCAGGACCGAGTCCCGAACGAGGCCGACGTCCAGCGAGCCACCATCGAGACGGACGAACGTGCCCGGGGCGAAGATGTAGCTCTGGATGGTGCCGGGGTACTTGTTGAGAGCCCCCGCGTTCTGGGCACCGTTGAACTTCTGGGCCCGGCCGGTGGCCGAGTCGTTGGCCCAGATGACGTCGAGGCCCCGCTGCCGGTAGGCGTCGGTGACGGCGCTGTCCGGGATCGAGGCGAAGTTGAGGCCCAGCGACTGGTCGTTGACCATGTCGGTCTTGGCGGCGTCGAGAGCCCAGTCGGGCTCGATCACCGTCAGGCGGGCACCACGCTTCATGCCCCGACGCTTGCGGTAGCCGACCGCCGCCAGGTCCAGGTTGTAGAGGTGGGTACGCCAGAAGCCGTAGCCCACCTCGATCCCGGTGACGTTGGTCGACTTGCCGTCGATGTAGTCGAGGTAGAAGCCCTCCTTGCGGGAGGCGAAGGCGACGGCGACGTCCTCCAGGAACGCGGCGACCTGCTCAGCGAAGGTCTTGTACTGGAGGTTGCCGAAGGTGACGCACTGCGAGATGGCCCCGACGAACTCCTCGTCGATCGCGGCGCAGTCGGCGTGCAGGCACGGCTTGTCCTCGGGATCGTCCGGGTCGGAGATGTCGTAGTCGACACCCTCGATGCCGATCGCACCAGCGGCCGTGGTGTAGTCCGGGGGGACGATGAACCGGACGCCACCGCGGGGCGCCTGGAGGACGGCGAGGCCCTGCTCGACCGGGTTCTGGGCCTCCGCGACCCGGAAGAAGTCGTACATCGGGGTCGGGGGGGCGCAGAGCGGACCGGACGCCACGAGGGCGCCCCCACCGTTCACGCCGCCGGCCTCGCGGACTTCCTGGATCACGTGGAAGTTCTCCATCGCGTCGTGGGAGAGGATCAGGCCGGTGCCCGGCTTCTCCGCCGTCGCGATGGACAGGAACTCCTTGGCCCCGTCGGGGATGTTCTTGAACCCGAGGCGCTTCTTGGCGATGACGTCAGCCATCTGCTCGATCCCGGTGAGGACGGTGCCCTCCGGGGTCTTGCCACCGGCGTGGGCGGTGGCGACGAACACCGAGCTGTACTCGTCGGGCTTGGGGGCCTCCGGGGGCTTGGTGGTGCGCTGACGCTTGTTCAGCGCGGCGAGGGTCGCCTTCGCGGAGGGCGACAGCGACGCAGCGACCGGCACGGGGGCCTGGTCACCGGCCACGATCGGAGCATCCTCCGGGGCGGGGTCGACCGCGGGCTCGCCGGGGATCTCGGGATCCACGTCGGGGTCGACGGCCTCGGGGTCGACCGGAGCATCCTCCGGGTCGACGGCGTCGGGGTCGGCCGGCGGAGCGAGCCGGTCCATCGCCTTCTGGCGACGGTCGGCGCGGTCTGCGGCTTCCTGGTAACGGTGGCCGGCCTCGTTGTCGAGGGCCTCGCCCAGGTCACCGAGCAGCTCCAGCTCCTCGATGTCTGCGACGGCGTCGGACTCCTTGAGCTCCTCAGCGCGTTCTGCGATCTTGGACCGAAGGTCCCCGATCTGGGTGTCGTCGAGCAGCTTGATCTCGTCGGGGGTCGTGGTGACCGGATCCATAACTTCGCCTCCATCAGCGAATCGGGTGATGTTGTTCCCGATCCGGCCACGCCGGGTCGTGCCCCGGCCACACCGGGTTGACCAGAAGTTACGGCCGCTTCGTCGCTTGGAAGTGGATGGTCTGGGTACAGGCTGCTATCAGTCCGCCCGTGTGGACGCTGACGGCCCCGCCAGGTCGGGTGGGCGGTCACCCCCAGCGGGAGGGGTCAGCGGCGCTCGGGGCCGACGCGAAACGACCCCCCGGGCCGAAGCCAGGAGGGTCGTTTCTTCACCGGGCCTCCCGGCCCGAAGGGGGCTGGGGGAGGGGCTGCGGGGGCCTCGGGATCTTGGCGGGTCAGGCGACCTTGGTGACCCGGAAGCCGGTGCCGGTGGCCGGGTCCATGACGTCGGCCCACTCCATCTCGGGGTCGGCTCCCGCGAACGCCTTGGTGATCCAGGCGAGGGCCTTCTCGGTGGATCCGAACCGGGCGGTGCGGGCCGAGGTCGAGGAGCGGAAGGCGATCGGGCGGGTGGCCGTGGCCGTGGTGCCCTCGGGCACCTCGATCGGGGTGACGGTGGCACCCTCGACCGTGGGCAGGTCACCGGCGGGGACCGGCTCGGGGTCGGGCTCCAGGTTGGTGGAGTCACCGGCGAGGGCGAGGGCGGCGCCGATCTTCCCGAGGAGCAGGAACGCCGTGCTCTTGGGCCCGGCGTCCTTGGCGGCGGTGGCGAGGGCCTTGAGCGGCTTGTCGGTGACGACGATGCTGCGGGTGGTGGGGACCTCGAAGCCGAGGTCGGTGGCCAGGGCGTGCTGGGCGGGGGTGAGCTTGGCGGTGCGGACTGCGTTCATGGTGTGCTCCTTGGTGGTGTGGGTAGCGGTTGCTTCCATGAATGTCACTGTAGCACGACGTGAGACAGTCGCACAACCCCCAATATCAGATCAGTTCCACGCAGCCAATCGCAACCGCCAACCGAAGCGCCACCACGTGTCGGGCGTGCCGCTCGAAGTAGCCGCGGCACACCAGCTCCTGCTCGGCCTGGCCATGCGTCGTGTCGTGGCACACGATCACCGACTCGTTCGCGACGGCCTCCTCGACCATCCCCTCGACCCGACCCTCGGCCAAGTCCATGAGGTTCCCCGGCCGGAAGATGCACGTCGCGCACCGGCCGGCGGCGACGTGAACCCGGCCCGAGTGAGCGACCGGGAGGCTCACAGGTCGATGTCGACCGGGGCGCAGAGCGCGCGCCACGTGTTCGTCTTGCCGTGGGTGCGCTCGACGAGCCCAGCCTTGGCCAGCCGGTTCACCGCCCGGGTGGCCCGCAGCCGTGGGCCCTGCCCGGTGCCGCGCCAGCCGAGACGGCGGGCGGCGTCCCCCGCGGACCAGCCGAACGGGTTGGCCAGGAGGTCGAGCAGCACCAGGGTGTCGTCGGATCCGGTGATCCCCGACGACGGTGGGCACGGCCAGATCGTGGCCCGGGGGAGGCGAAGCCACTCGCGGACCTCGCCGCGGTCAGGCATCGGCCGGGCCTTCGATGGGGAGGAACGCGATCTTGCCGCGCTCGGCCTGCGGGAACTCCGCTGGCCACGGCTCAGGCTCCGGGGTGTCGACGGCGGGGGTGAGGGCGAACAGGTCGATTGCGCCTTCCATCCGGGTGAAGGTGCCCGGAGCGAACAGGACCGGGTCCCGCTCGTCGTCGCCGTCGTTCGCACCGGGGATGACACCCAGGTCAAGCATCCCGCCGTCGTGGCGGACGAACCGGCCCTGTTCGACCGCACGGGCCAGCGACCGACGGGACCGGGCCTTGAGCTGCCATCCTCGCACCGGCTTCGCCCGTTGGAGGAGCCGGATCGTGCGGCCCCAGTCGCGCCGGTCGTAGAAGTTGAGGCGGAGCTGGCGGTGGCCAAGGGACCGGACCGTTCGGCGCGGCCGGTGCCGGCGGATGGTGGTGCCGGTGTTGTCGACCGACCAGCGCACCCAGCCGAGGCCGTTCGGGTCGAGGGAGGCGCCGTCGATCCGTCCGCCTTCGAGGATGATCCCGTCGGGCCAGACCTCCTTGGCGGCGGCGGTCATGGCGTCTTGCGTCTCGGCCGTCGGGTTGTCCTTGTACTCGTCGATCGCGGCCTGGAGCCCGTTCCATCCGCCGCCGGTCTTCCATCGTTCGATGGTGCCGTCGGGCAGGGTGCGCCAATGCTCGATCGTGCCGTCCCCGCGGTGGATCGCACCGGAGGCGGCGGACCTGTTGGCCAGTGCGGTGAACTCCTCGAAGAACATGTCGAACGTGTTGACCGGTTCGTCGGTCATCGGGGCATCGCGCAGGTCGTGAACCCGTGGGCCACGTCGGCGGACGTGACGAGGATCCCGCCGCGGGCCAGGCACCGGTCGGAGGTGTGGTGCCAGGCGACGGCGATCCAGAGGATCAGCACGATCGCGGTGATCACCGCGGCCACGGCGGCGGGGCTCAGTCGGTCGTCGAATGGGTCGTGGGTGCGTTGGGGTGCGTTCATGGGGTGCGACTGTAGCACGAGGGGTGACGGTTACCGGGGGATGGTGCGGTCCGTGGACTGGACCACGGCGTCGACGTCGTAGGTGTCCTCCCCGAGCATGAGGGCGAGGAGGTCCAGGGCGTCACCGTCGCGGATCGCCACCGCGGCGAGGGCGAACACGAGGAGCAGGATCTCGTTGCCGTCTCCCTCGTTGTCGACCAGCTCGACGATCTGCCCGGCCAGCCGGCGGGCCTCGCACGGCGCAGCGTCGAGGACCGCCCGGTACTTCGGGTCCATGGGCACCTCGGGGATCTCGATCTCGATCGTCGAGGCGGCTGCCGCGGTGGCGGGCAGGTCGCACCAGATCGTCGGCGGATCCTGCTCGGCCCACAGGCGCAGGTCGTCTCGGGCGAGGAGGCCGGGGTCGCGGGTGACACCGAGGTCGAGCCTCTCGCCGTCGACCCAGCGCACGAGGTACCGGTGGTCGGGGTCGGTGAACGCCATGGCCACGGCGAGGATCCCGTCGCGGTGGGCGGTCAGCTCGGCGTGGAGCGCGGCGAGGTGCTCGTCGATCGCGGTCCGGTAGTCGAGCGGGCGAGAGACGGAGGTGAGCCGGTCGTCGGTCATGCTCTGCGTCCTTTCGCTGGCGCGAACGCCATCAGGGTCGAGTAGTTGCGGCGGGCGTGGTCCTGCTCGTCAGGGCCCGGGTTGTGGAGCGGCCCGTCAGGCACGCAGGACGCGGTCGGGGCTGTCTTCCGGGTGTTCGTGCGCCAGACCCCGTCCTTGCGTCGCATGAGCTTCCTGTCGCACACCAGGCACGTCGCGCGGCGGGCCTGGGCCCGGTACGACGGGAACAGCCACGACTCGACCTTCTCCCAGCCGAGATCGCGGGCGTGCTCGGTGAGCATCTCGGTCTGCCACCGGACCCGGCCACCGTTGGTCTGGTCCTGGGCCTTCACCAGGACCCGGTGCCGGGCGTACCGGCAGCCGTCGGTGACGATGTTGCGGAGGAGCTGGTGCCGGCCCTCGCGGGTCGCCCACTCGTGGACCCCGTAGCGGGAGTCGACCGGCACGTCGGGTCGGCCGTTCAGCTTGTAGGGGCCGTCGAGGAACGCGACGTCGACCGAGTGGTCGTCGTGAGGGACGTTGCAGGCGTCGACCGACAGCCCGGTCGGGGACTTCGCCGGGTCGAGGTCGTAGCCGTACATGACCTCCGGTTCCCACAGGGTCCACATCAGTCCGAGCCCCCAGCACGGGTCGACCGTCGACCATTCGGGGCGGAGGTGGCGGAGCGGGACGACCGCGTCGCGGATCATCTCGGCGTTGGTGCGCCACTTCCCCATGGCGAAGATGACGTTGCCCTCCTCGCCTTCGGCCGGCTCGGGCAGCTCCTCGTCCTCGACGTCGGTCACGACGGGTACTCGTCCCACTTCCGGCCGTCGAGCATCCGGCCGGCGGCGTGGTGCCCGACCCGGATGACGTCGGCCTTGCCGGGATCGGCCGGGTGGCCGACGTCGCCCTCGACGAGGGTGCCAGAGGCGTAGAGGCCGTGGGTCGGGCGGTGGGTCGTCACCAGGGTCGGGTCAGCCTGGTTCCATGGGAGCCAGTCTCCCCACTGCTTGAACAGGAACGCGGTGGGGCGATCAGTGTGCTCGCGCCGGGTCCCGGCGTAGCAGCCGAAGGTGTGGCGGTGCGCCTGGCAGTTTCGGGCGCCGGTGCACGAGCACCGGTCGCGGAGGTCGCGCACCCAGTCGGGGTGGCAGGCGTTGTCGCTGAGCGTCTCGCCACCGGCGACGACCCAGTCGATCCCGGTCAGGTCAAGCGAGGGGAGCCCACCGAGGAGCGGCTCGGCCGAGATCCACCGGAGCCCGTTGATCGCACGGAGGTAGTTCGCTCGGAAGGCGTACTTGTCGAGCTCGATCGAGCAGCCCCACCAGATGTGCCGTGGCCACGCGAAGTCCGGGTCGGTCATCCCCCCGGGCATCGGCGGTAGGCCGCGCTCCATGAGGCAGGCGTTGACCTCCAGGCGGAACTCGGGTGAGGCGAGGATCCGGGCCATGAGCTGCGGCCGCTTGGTGAGCACCTGGAACTTGTGCTGCGGGTTCGCGACCATCTCGGTCACGAGGTGCGCGATGGGCGACCGGGGCGCCGTGATCTTGAGGGGGAACACCCCGGTGCCGGCGCACGACGGGCAGACCTTGGTGTGCGTCTCGTCGTTGCGGCGGGTGGTGATCGTGCCGTCGACGCAGCGGGCGCACCGGACCCCCTCGTCGGTGAGCGGCGGGTGGTCGATCACGCTCGGGTGGAACAGGTCCGACAGGGAGTTGACGAAGATCCGTCGACCGGTCTTGTGCCGGGACGGCTTGTCGAACAGGTGCGGCACCAGTCGGACCTCACCGGTCCAGTCCACGGCCTCCCCAGGGCGCTTGATCGTGAGCCCAAGGTGCTGCGGGGACATGCCGCGATGCACGGACCCGATCGCGTAGCACCACCGGCATCCTTCGGTGATCTTCGAGCAGCCGATGAGCGGGTTCCACGTGTCGTCGGCCCACTCGATTCCGGTCTTGTCACCCACGTCGGGGCCTCCTCAGTTTGAGCGGATCGTGCCGCGGTCGTGGTGGAGGATCGTGTCGATCCTGGTCTGGTGGTCGGGCCACAGGTTGGTCGGTGAGGCGACGGCCGGGACGGCGAGGGCGTCGGCCCGTCTCCGGTTGCCGGCGACTGTCACGGCGACGGTCACCACCTCCGAGGGCTCGGGTGGCCACGTCTCCCGGTGGATCTCCAGCCACCGGCCTCGGAGCGCGCGCACGGCCTCTCCGAGGCTGCCCAACCACTGGGCCTCGTACATCGCGTCGATGATGAGCTCCGACTCGTACTCGGTGAGCACGAGTCCGATCACCCTCCGGTTCGGGGGTGACGGTTGGCCGGGGAACTCCAGGTCGCGGGCCGTCACGTCCCTCCGTCCCCTTCGGTGGGCGCCTTGCGGCGGGCCTGGTGGGCGAGGTCGCGGTCGTCGGCGTACCGGCGGTGCAGCTCCTGGCCGGCTTCGGCGGCACGGCGGAGGTCGTCCGAGAGGAGCAGCGCCTCCTCCAGGGTGACCGGGCCTTCGACGACACGGGTGCTGCCCCACCTCACGACCCGCACCGACGGGAACCCGCCTTGAGCGGCGGTGACGTCCAGGAGGACGTGACGGACACGGTCGCCCATCTCAGGCGTCCCCTGCGGGCTCGTCAGCTTCGACAGGGGCGACGATGACGGCCTTCGGTGCGCCCGTCTCGGCGGCGACAGCGGTGGCCTCCTCGATGTCGGAGAGCCCGTACCCGGTCGACTCCAGGAACCGGAACCACGCCGCGGCCGACTTCGACGGCTGCCGCCACGAGTGGATCCCGAGCCGGGACTCGATCCCGACCGCGACCTGGAGGAGGAGCAAGCTCGCGGCCCGGCCCGGGGTGAGCGGCTCGGCGTCGATCAGCTCGGCGGCGAGGCGACGCTGCCACTTGTCGAGCCCGCCCGGATCACGCCCGAGGGCCTCAGCGATCGTGAGGTCGTTGGCGTCGATGAGGATCCCCGGGTCGGTGAGCGCGACCGACACCGCGAACTCGATGGCCCCGGCCGGTGCCTTCTTGCGGGCGAGGAGCTGACGGACCGCGTCTGTGCGGACCTTCTCGGCCGAGCGCCACAGCTTGTTGTTGGTGATGACCTCGGCCCGTTCGGCGCTGTTCTCCTCGTCGGTCTTCTGGGCCTTGACCTTCGCGGTGTGCGGGTCCTGGTCCTTGTGGCCGGCGGCTTCGGGGTCGAGGCAGAAGTGCACGACGTTCCCAGCGAACGAGAGCACCACGGCCCGGTGCGGGCAGGTCTTGTGCCCGGCCTCGGTGAGCTGCTTGCCCTTGTCGTTGAGGAGCCCGTCGATCCGACGGCCGATGTCCCAGCCCTTGAGGATCTCGTAGCCCTTGGCGGTGAACTCCTCGACCAGAGCTTCGCGGGCTGCGGCAGCGGCCCGTTCGTCACGGTGCTGCTGCACGAGGTGCGGGAACCGGCCCGGTGCTTCGACGGCGACGACGGTCAGCTTCTTGACGATCTCGTCGTCGTCTCCGAACTCCGCGAGGGCTGCGGCCTGGTCGAGGGTGACGTCGAACTTGGTGGCGATCGCGGTCGACACGTCGGAGGCGGCGACGGCGAGCCCGGCCTTTACCTGCTTGGCGGGGATGCCGGTGGCCTTCGCGATCCCGGCGGCGGTCATGCCACCGAGGGCGAGCTGCTGCACCGCCATGGCTTCGTCACCGGCGGTGAGCCGTTCACGGTGGACGTTCTCGACGAGCATCGCGGCCCGGGTGGTGGAGTCGGTGGCTCCGAGATCGGAGCGCACCAGGCACGGGACGGTGCCAAGCCCGGCTTCGACCGCGGCGGCGGAGCGGCGGTGACCGGCGATGATGCGCCAGCCTCCGTCTTCGTCGGGTGCGACGATGATCGGTTCGATGACACCGACCTGCTTGACGGAGGCGACGAGATCCTTCACGGATCCGAGCTTGGACCGGACGTTCGCCGGGTGAGCGGCGAGCACCTTGGGGTCGAGGTGGATGAGGGTGCCGTCAGCTTCGTGAGCTGCGGCCTTGGTCTTGGTGGGCATGTTGGGGATACCTCTGTTGGGGTTGATGGGATAACTCCCGCAACTGTAGCAGACCGGAGACAGTGGGGGGAAACGGTTGAGGGGTGGCCACCGGGCCCAAGACCCCAGTGACCACCCCTCGATTTCCGCCTGCCGGTCGTCGCCGGCCTTATGTAGCTACCCGCTCAGGAGACGTACACCCGCTCCTGGCCGAAGGTCGGCGTGCCAGCAGAGATCCCGGCGACCGGGGTGCCGACGGTGACAGCCTTCCCGGAACCGGTGAGGCTCGCGGTCGACGAGGTCATGAGGTCCACGTTGTGCCCGGCCCAGCGGCCCTTGAACTCGATGTTGACAGCGACGGAGTTGACCGGGCCACCGGTGGTGACGATCTCGGCGGCGTCGAGGTTCGACAGCGTGGCAAGCGCCGTCTTGATCGCGGCGGCGGTCGCGTTCCAGGCGATGCCGGTCACGGTCTGGCCCTCGAAGGTGAGGGGGAACGTGCCACCGTCAGCGACCACGAGGACCGTCTGGTGCTCGTTGGTGCCGAGCGGCGAGGCGCCCAACGCGAGATCCAGGCGGTCCATGACCAGCGAACCGACGGCGGACTGGAACGCCGTCGCCAGACCGGACAGGACGTACGCGTACGGCACCTCGACGGTCAGCTCATACTCGGCGTAGTACAACGCGTCATCGGTGGCCACGTCCATGGTGGCGACCTTGCGGCCGTAGGTGAACCGGCCCACCGCCTTCGGTGCGCCACCGAACCCCGCGGCCGGGAGAATGGTCGCCTTCACCTGATCGGTGATCCCGCTGAACAGGGTGCCGAGTGCGGCGCCGACCTCCTGGTCCAGGGTGAGGTCATCGAGCCGGATCATCGTCTTGAGTTGTGCCATGGCCGAGAGGCTATGGCTGCCAGATCCGGCCGGCGGTGGATCCCTGCTACAGAGGCCGCGAGCCGGGACGCCACACCAGGGCACCGCGGGCGTCGGGCCCGATGAGCCGGGCTGCGTGGGCCGGGACCGTCTCGTAGCCGGGAGGGAACGGGCCGGTGCACACCCAGACCTGCCGTTGGTCGAGGCGCGCGCCCGGAACGAGGCGCATCTTCGTCGGACGCCGCTTGTCGAGGTGGACCCACCGGATCTTGTCCATCTGGTCAGGGGTCCCGACGAACACGACAGGCCGGCCCTTGTCGGTGGCCGGGTCGTTGAGGACCACCGTCACGGTCGGGACTGGCGGCGGTGGATCAGAGTCATGGGCCCGCGACGACCACCCGCAGTTGTCGCATCGGCCCGACATCTGGCCCAGATTGTCGTAGGGCCAGGGCTGGAGGTCGTCCAGGTAGTTGTCGCAGGGCGACGGGCGACGGGTCGGTGGCTGTGGCGGCTCCGCTTGGGAGCGTGGTGGAGGCGCCGGGGTCGGACCGGTGGATCCGCCTCGCTCGATGATCTTCGGGCCGCGCGGGGTGTGCTTGGTGGGCCGGTAGGCGTGGTCGTGTTGGGCGCACCGGTACGCCGGGGTGATCCCGGGCAGCGGCGACTTCACCCATCCGGCCATCGGGTGGCCCTTGCGTTCGCAGCGGGCACGCCGCCACGCCAGGCGCCTCGTGTTGGCCTTCCCGGCGAGAGTGCGGACCGGCCACCCCATCCAGTCGAGGATCCGGTCGAGCGCGGCGCCGGCGCGGCGCAGCCCACGGAGGAACCGGCCGGGCATCAGTACGCCGGGCCGGTGATCGTGTCGTACATGGCGATCGCCCACTCGACGTCACCGAGGGCGGTGTGCTTGGCGACGGCCAGCTCAGCGGTGCGCTCGGCGCCGAGGAGGAGCCGGGTCAGGTCGTCGGCCTTCCACGGCATCTCGGGGAGCGTGACGTGCGGGTCGCGGGCCAGGTACCCGTAGGTCATGGCCTCGATGCACACCGGCCGGTAGTGCCAGGCGGCTGGGACCCCGGCGCGCTTGCAGAGCTGGGTGAGGAACCGGTCGTCGAACGCCGGGTTCGCGCCGATCAGCGACCGGCCGGCGAGGAGGTGAGCCGCCTCCCAGGCGATCGCGTTGAGGCGCTCCTGCGGCGTGCGGTCGATGGTGGTGTCGCCCCGGACGATCGTGGGGTTGGCGAGGGGGCGGGACCATCGCTGCCAGAACCCGCCGATCTGGAGCGCCATCGGATCCGCCCGTTCGGGGTGGATGAGCGGCAGCAGCCACGTGTCGGTCTGGGTCACCTGCCGGGAGGCGGTGTCGTAGGTGGCGATGCACAGCTCCCACGGCTCATGCCAGTCGGAGTCGAGCCCGGTCGTTTCGAGGTCAGCAAAGCAAATGGTGGACATCTACTCACTGTAGCACCAGGGGCGACAGAACGCCCCAGGAGCGGCCGGTCAGGTCGTCGGGTACGCGAACCCGGCGGCGACCACCGTGCACGGCTCGAACACGAACAGCCCGGTCGCGACCCGGAACACCTCGATCCGGTTCTTGCGACGGTCGATGACCTCCGCACCACGACCGACCGGATCGGGGGTGTCGAGCTTGAGCGCGACCGGCCCGGACCCGTACGCCCACTCGTCGATGTCCGTCTCGTCGACCTCGTCGAGGACCGGGGCACCGTCCCCGTCGACGATCACCTCGCCGTCTCCGTCGTAGGTGAACGGGGTCGGCACCGTGCCGTCGAACCCGGCGTCGAACACGACCTGATGACCGGACGGGGTGTACCACTTCCAGGCGTCACGGATCAGGCCACCGCCGGCCTGGAGGTACAGCATCGCCGCGGGGGTCACGTGGATGATGCCGGCGGCTCCGTGGAGACGGGCGGCGAGCCCTTCCTCGATCAGCGCGATGGCGTGGTACAGGGTGCCGGTGTTGCCGGGGTCGAGGACGGTGGCCGAGGTCTTGAGCGTCGGGGACAGGGCCCCGGCGACCGGGTCGACACCGAGGAGCTCGGCCGCGATCTGCTCGGACTCGAACGCACCGAACCGGGCGAGGATCCGGTCGGTGAGCCACTTCTCGGTGAGGCGACCTGCGGCGCACTTCTCCATGCCGACGATCCCGAACGGCCCGAACTCGACGGAGTTCGGTGCGAACGGCACCGGGTGGTCCTCGTCGGTGAGCGCGACTCCGGGGTCGGAGCAGAGGTCGACGTCGCGGCGGCTCAGACCGGAGCATCCGAGCGGCACGAACTCGATTCCCTGCCGCCACTTCTCCGGGTCCGGGGGGACGGAGGTGCCGTCGATCTTCGGGACCGGGTGGGCCAGGGCGGCGATGTCGAGGGTGTCGACAGCGTCGATCAGCAGACCACCGGGTCGGCTGCGGGGGGTGGGTGCGTCGATCGGGAGAGCCATGCTGACCATGACCGGGAGGCTATCGGTCGTTGCGCGTCGGCTCGGGGGATGCCTTGGCGCGACGATGCCCACCCCTGGGCCGGGGGTGGGCATCGAAGGCTTCGCAGCAACCGGAGGCTACTGGGTGCAGCTCATGGCCTCGTGTCCGCCGATGGTGAACACGGAGCCGTCCTCGTTGTAGAGGGTCCACGTCTCCTCGTGGGAGTCGAGCTCGTAGGCGAACCGGTAGGTGCCGAAGCTGGTGACGGCCTCGCCGCCGTTGTGGCTGGTGAACCCGGAGCGGACCGCGTCCTCGATCTCCGCCCACTGGTCCGTGGTGAGGAGCCGCTCGTCGGTGTACCGGAGGGTGATGCCATCCCAGTGGCCGGGGTGGAACCCGTCGCGGTTGACCGTGTAGACGATGGCGTACTCGACGTCGTGGGTGCGCTCGAAGTGGCGGTGCTGGTGGGCCAGGTCCATGGCCTTGCCGTACTCGTTCGGGTGGGGGAACACGCCGAGGACGACGACCTCGCCGTTGTCGGTGTGGCGGGTGCCGTCGGGGGCGATGGTCTGGACCGTCAGGTAGCCGGCGATCGCGTCGAGGCTCTGGTCGGAGCGGAGGTACTGGGCCTTGCTCTCGGGGGTGACGGGGTTGATCCGCATGGTGGTCCTTTCGGGGCCGTGGGTGGCGGGTGCGTCCATGCCCGTCACTGTAGCACGACGTGAGACGGTTCGCACAAGGGTCAGTTCGAGATCCCCATCGACTCGTCGATCGCAGCCTGCCTCGTGGGCAGCATCGAGTCGACCACCTCCCACACCTCGTTGTCCCAGCGGGACTCGAAGTCGCCTGCCATGACCGACCCCGCCGGGTGCCGGAACCGGAGCAGCGTCCAGAAGTCACCGTTGATCACCTTGCCGGCAGCGGTCGACAGGGTGCCGTCGCGCTCCTCGACCTTGATCGCCCGCCACAGGGTGAGCCCATCGTTCGATGGCCACGCCCAGTCCCCGGGCCCGATCTTCGTCATCGCCCACTGGCGCTCGGTCACGTGACGTACCTCGTCCGGGGCGGGCCGGGAGTGACGGGCTCGGGCCGGGTGCCATAGCCGAGGCGCTCTGCCCGGTTCTCCAGTTCCTGGCCCAGCTCGGAGAGGATGGCCTGGAGCTGACGAGGTGACAGGTTGTAGGTGGCCGCGATGATGCGGAACGGGTCGTCGACCGGCCAGGTGTCGAGGGCGTGGATCGTGGGGGTGCCCCAACTCGTAGCGGGTTCTCCCGTGGGGACGCCCTTGTGGAGCTGGTCGCCCCACTCCTCCGCTCGTACGGCGAGCAGCATGAGCAGCTCCGCCTTGGCTCCCTTCTTGCGGACTGGGATGGACGTCATCGGAGGCCGAGGTAGCGGGCGGCGACGGTGCCGTCGGCCAGGCGGAGCAGCTCGACGTCGTCGGTCTGGATCAGCCGGTGATGGGCGCCGATGACGCCGTGCTGGTCGGCGGCGACCAGGGCGTACACCTCGCCGGGCTCGACCCAGGAGGCGTGAGCGACCGACCCGAGGGTGCCGTCGGGCCAGATGATCAGCATCCCGACGGTCGGCGGACCGACCGGGGCCGGTGGGGGAGGGGGCGGCAGGACGGGCGCTGCGGGCGGCTCAGGTGCGATCTCCGGGGCCTCGGCCTCGGGTGGGGGGAGAGTGGAGGCGGCGATCAGGCCACCGATTCGGCGGGTCATCGGTCAGTCCTCCAGCTCGAACAGCGGCAGGGTGTCCCAGCCGCGTTCCACGCACCGGCACTTCGGGCGGGAGCAGAACGGGCAGGTCGTGGTCTTGGCTGGGGGGCAGTCCACGAGGGTGCCTTGGGCTGCCCGGTTGGCAGTGGCCCGAGCGCGTCGCTCGGTCGGGGTGGGTTGCGCCGGGATGAGCCGGTCGCTGGTCTGGGTGGCCATGGTGATCATCCTTCCCTTAGAACCGGTAGTCGATGCGACGCTGCGGGTTGGCGGTGGGGCGGAGCGGGTTGGCGCTTCGCCCGGTGCGGAAGGTGCCGTCCTTGCGGAGGCGGACCGTGACGACGGCTCCGTTGGGGTTGGGGACTTGGGCCTCCCACATGACGGGCATGGCCTGCGGGTCGGTGCCGCCGTCGACTCGGGTGTCGCGGACCGGGCCGCTGTTGGGGTCGTTCATGGTACGGCGGATGGTCATGGTCTTGGGGGTGCGGGCGATGACCTCCCAGCAGAGGGTGTCGGTCACGAGGGTTTCGGTGAGGAACTGGGCGGTTTCGAGGGTGACGGTGTCGGTGTCCATGGGGGCTCCTTGGTGGGTGGTTGCTTCGATACCCCAACTGTAGCCGATCCGAGACAGTAGGCACAAGCCCCTATTCCAGCTCGGCCTTCCCCAACGGCGACCCATTCGCCGCGTCATGCCCGAACGCCACCCCAACCTGCGACGTCGACCCCACCTCATGCGTCCCCGCCTCCGGGTACCGATCCTTCATCAGGTCATCGACCTTGCCGCTCCGGTCGACCAGGACCAACTCCACACCCGACGCCGCCGCAGCCTCATCCTGAGCCAGACGCGCCGCCTCCGCCAACCGCTGACCGACCCGGTTCGCGAACCCGAGGATGAACCCGGCCCGGAACGCTATCGGATGCTCGAAGATCGGCACCGGCGTCGCGATCAGCCGCTCGATCGCGTACGACAGCAGCGACCCGAACAGGATCATCACGTTCTCGCGGTCGGTGTCGAAGCCGACCAGCTCCGCGAGCAGTCCCCGGCCGTCGGGCGACTCGACCATGACGGCCCGGCACGAGTTCGCCCAGGCGATCGCGGTCAGCAGGGTCGCCTTCGCTTCGGCGTACGGGTGCTCGATCTGGAGGTGCGTGAACCCGATCTCCGCGGTGTGACCGCGCGCTGCGTCGAGCATCTCCTCGTCGATCGCGTGCCGGCGCATCAGCTCCTGGGCCTTGGCCATGAACGCCTCGGCCTCGTGCTGGTTGTCGGTGCGGCGGGCCTTCGTGAGGAGCGCCTCGACCTTGGACTGCCAGTCGACGTCGGCCATCACGCCGCCCACTGGAACGGGGCGCCGTACTGCGCCTCCCACGGGAACGAGATGTCGGGGTTCGCGACGATGAGCAGCACGTCGACGTGGCAGGCGTGCTCGGGTCGTTCGTGGCAGAAGCATCCGAGGTCGTGCCCACCGAGCTCGGCGCGGATCTCGTCGATCGTCGGGTACTGGCAGGTCCGCGGTTCGCGGGGCCCGCCTCGGGTGAGGGAGGGCAGCGAGTCGGTGATCGGCTTGCCGTCCGCTCGGACCAGATCCTTGAACTCGTTGACGACGAACCCTTCGCACTGCCGCTCGGTGAGCGACGGGAACCGGCGGGACACGTCTCCGAGGAGGTACGGGTTGCCGAACCGGTGCGGCCTCGCGCAGGACACCGCGCCCGGAGGCATCCGCCAGCCGGCGCGCCGCTCCAGGCGGATCCGCTGCGGGATGCCCATCACCGGCACCTCGGCCGGCGGAGCACCTTCTGGCCGACGTGGTGCTGTCGGACGTGCTTGGCCATGCGCGGCTTGCCGCACTCGATCGTCGCCTGGATCCGGTAGTCGCAGAACTGGCAGGCGAGGTGCACGGTGTCGGTATCGGTCCTGGGCATGAGGTCACGCCTCCTTGCTGCCAAGACGGAGCGCCAGGGCCAGGGTGGCGTGGGCCTGGGCACGCGCTGACCGGGTCTTGACCCAGGCCGAGGTGACGGTGCGCTTCTCCGGGCGCAGCATGGCGTCCCGGTCGTAGGCGTTCTCGATGTCGGTGAGGAGCCTCGCTGCGCGTTCCTCGTGGTAGGCGGGGTCGAGGTTGGGGTCGGGCACGTCAGCTCCCCTCGTTGGGCTTGGGTGGGGTGATGTCGGCGGTGAGGGAGAGCTTCTCGCCGCGGGCGAGGAGGATCGCGAGGTCGGGGTCGGTGATCCTGGAGTCGAGGAGGGTGCCGGGGCTGAGCCCGGCCGGGTCGGGGACGTGGATCGCGGAGCCGACGACGCGGCCTTCGTAGAGGACGTCGACTCGTCGGCCTTCCTGTCCTCGGCTGCCGGTTTCGGTGGGGGCGGGGTCGCGGCGGTGGGTGCGTTGGGAGGCGCTGGCCTTGGCTGCGGCGGAGGGCCGGCCTCGGCGTCGAGGGTGGTTGCTCATGGGTGTCGACCGTAGCATGACGGGCGACAGTCGCCGGGGCGCGAAGCTGCCACCGCCCGGGAGCGGTGGCAGGTCGTAGATCGAGGACCCGGCGAACTGGCCGGCTGGCTCGTGGCTTCCCCTACTTCCCCGGTTCGGACGTCTCTCCCCGGTTACCTCGGTTCGGCTCGTGGCCGTGCTCCGTGTTCACTCACCCGTACCGTGTGCCCTCGCCTGCCCTTCGTTCAGGGTTCCTCCACCGTTCGCAGGTGGCTGGTGGTCGTTAGCCGTCAGGGGCAGGGTCGCAGGGTCACGTGGATGGTGCCTCCACGGGCCGGCCAGTTGGCCGGGTCCTCGATCTGTGCAGTTGTGAATCGAGAGCCGGTGTTGTTGTTCCATCCTGGCCTATCCCTGGCTGGGTTACCCCAGGCGACGCATCGCCCGGGTGAGGAGCTCGTGGCTCCCAGGGAGGGCGTCTCACCCTCGCCCGGTTCTCGATTCTCAAGGTGCGCTGGAGGGCGGTGTGGCTTGCTTGCCCTCACAACTGACTGTAGCACGACGTGAGACAGTCGCACAACCCCCAATCGGGGAGATCGTCGCGGCGTCCCCCTGGCCCCTCACCCCTCGCGGTGGCAGAGATGACCCCGACCCGGCCACCAGAGCGTCACAGAACGATCCGGGGGGCGATCCGTGGACCTCAGCCCACGACCCCCGACCGCCGTGCGAGCTGCACGAGGAGATCCCCCGCCACCGCCGCCGGCCCCAGACGCTTCAACTCCTCGGCCTTCCTGATCGCCTCCGGGTCGCCCGAGCGGCCCGCCTCGGTCGTCACCCGCTTCGCTGCGAGCGACAGCCACTGGTCTTCGTCCATCGTGTCCGCCGCCAACAGGTACGTCGCCGTCACCCCATGCGGATCGTTCATCCGGGCGTAGGCCCTCGACTCGGCCTGGTCGTGATCGCCGGCCGTGTGGACCTGCTCGACGAACAACTCGTCGTGCGCCGCGGTCAAGGTGAGGCCGACGCCACCGGCGGTGATCCCCACGACCAGGACCAGCATCGACGGGTCCGACTGGAACCGGTCCTTGATGTCCTGTGGGTCGGCCGTCGTGGAGCCGTCGATCCTCGGACAGTCGAACGCTGCGGCGAGCTGGGCGCAGACGTCGCGGTGGTGGGCGAACACGATCAGCTTCGCCTCCGGGTTCGCTGCCTGGAAGTCGGTCACCCACTCGACCGCGGCTGGGACCTTCGCCAGGGCGGCGAGGCGGGCGAGGGTGCCGAGGCGCACGAGATGGAACCCGGCCTCGGCCCGCAACCTTGCCTCCCACGAGGCGGACCCGGGGTCTTCCCCGGCTGCGGCGGCGAGCTTCGCTGCGCGTTGGCCGGCGAACCGGATCAGGTCCCGTTCGGCTGCCCGGTAGTCGACGAGGAGGTCGTCATCGAGGTCGAGGAGCAGCGGCGACCTGACGAGGGGCGGCAGGTTCGGGTGGATCGCTTCCCTCGTGCGGTGCACGTACCCCGTCGCCCGCTTGAGCCGGTCGAACTCGGCGTAGTTCGAGCCGCCCCGGAACTGCCATCGGCCGGCGACGCGCATCGGGTCGCAGTACCGGAACAGCACGTTGCGCTCACCGCCGAACTGGTGCAGCCGGCGGATGAGGTCGAGCTGGGTTGGCCAGTCGGCGTTCGTGTTCTTGTTCGGGGTCCCGGACAGCTCCAGGATCATCGGGTCCGGGCCCATCGAGTCGATGAGCTCGTCGGCGGCGCGGGTCCACAGCACCGCGTACAGGTCGATCCGCCGGTCGGGGAGGACCGGGTGCCGGCCGGGCCCGGAGCACACCCCGCCTCGTCGCATCGGGGCCCGGCAGATCGGGCAGCCCTTGATCCGGTCCCTGGACTTGCAGAGCTGCGACTCGTCGAGGATCAGGCCCTTGAGCCCGACGCCCTTCCACCAGGCCAGCTCGGTGTGGAACAGCGGGTACCCGGTGACGTACACGTCGGCGGCGCCGGGCCGGGGTCGGCCGAGCATCGGGAGGATGCCGCGGGCACGAGCCCGTTCGACCTTCGCTGGTTCGGTGGAGCGGGGCAGCACGACCGCGACTCTCGTGCCGGTGGGGAGCGCGTCGAGGGCCTCGACCGCGGCGTTCGTGCGGAGCTTCGCCGGGGACACCCACAGCGCCGGGTAGGCGTCGCAGGCGTGGACCGCTGCCCATCCCTCGAACGTCTTGCCCGCGCCCATCGGGTCAGCGACGATCACCCGGCGTTGCTCTTGGACGTACGCGACCGCCGCCGCCTGATGGGGGGCGAGGGTGCGGGTCAGACCGGGGACCTCGAACTCGGGCGGCGGTTCCAACGCGGAGGACAGGGCGATCAGCCGGGCCGCTGTGGCGGCAACCTCGTCGAGAGTCGCGCCCGTCGGGTGGCCGTGCCCGGTGAACCCGAGCCCGACAAGCTGGGCCGCGTAGCCAGGGTTCGCTGGGAGCGTCCACTTGTCGGAGCGGGGGACGGCGACGGCGCCCATGGACCGGACCTCTGCGATCAGTTCCCGGTCGAACGGGAACTGGAGGATCCACCACGACGGGTTCGACAGGCCGACCCGGCGACGGGAGGCCGTCACCACAGGCTGGGCTGCGCGGGGTTCAGCCAGGACTGGAGGCGGGGCAAGTTGATGTCCGGGCCGAACGCAAGGAACGTGCCGTCGACCGAGTGGCAGCCGATGTCGGAGGCGTACCGGAGCCGGCGCTCGCTGTTGACCCGGCCCATATGGACCCACATGCCACGGCGGTGGGCTTCGGCCACGATCCGTCGGGCCTCGACGCCGAGCTTCCACTCCGTCGATCCGCCGATGAACAGGGCGGTCGCCGCCGGGGGCAGGCAGCCGGGCCCGGCCCCGTCCTGGGCGACGTAGGCGGGTCGGAACCCGTTGCGGATCACGGCCCGGAACCAGCGCACCCACATCGAGTCGGTGGCGGCAGCGTCACCGACGACGTCGGGCACGACGGCGAACAGGCACGGCTGCCACCATCCGTTGGCCAGGGCGTCGGCCTCGGTCTGGATCGGGCCCTCGGACAGCTTGTCGAGGGTGGCGAGCCACCGGTCCGGGGTCCAGCCGGCGGTGGAGAAGCACCCGTTGTCGAGCGCCCACAGAGCGCCAGGGACTCGGGCGTTCCCGGCGTAGGGGGTGACCATCTGGCCGAGGCCACCGGCCGACATGAGGTCACGGGCCGGGGCGCTCGATGGGGTGGCGAGGTACAGGGGGAGCGGCATCAGAACAGGGCCAGTTGAAGACGGGAGGGCAGATCGGCGGCGGGGATCCGCCACGAGGTGCCACCACGACGGACGGTACCGCCCTCAGCGAGGGCCTGGTGCTCCTCGCCGGTGAACCGGGACCAGAGGGGCGCAGCGACCGGGACCGGCGACCACGGCGACTTGGCTCGGGTCCATTCCATGACCGGAGGCGGGCCGTTCATCGTCGGCTCCGGTCAGCGAGGAGGAGCCGGCGGTCGTAGGCGTCGAGCGCGACGGGGTCGGCGTGAAGGCCGTTGTGCCCGTCGCAGTTGCGGCAGACCCGACGTCGCCCGCATCGCCCCCAGGTTCGGATCCGGGAGCACCACGGGTCGAGGCACACCGGCTCACCGCAGGCGAAGCACCGGCCCCTCGTGGACATCGTCGAGTTCGCCGGGGCGATGCACGACGTGGAGGCCACGACCGAGCACGGGGTGCTCACGTGCGCTCCAGGACGTCGACCGTCGGGAGGGCGTCGAGTGCTCGGCGGACGTTCGCGACGCCGCTGATCTTCACCTCAGGGGCGCCACCGAGGACGAGGTAGCAGCGGAGGATCCGCCCGTACTTGGGGGACACCTTGATGCACCCGAAGTCGGAGCGGCTGCCGAAGCTGACCTCTCGGGCGCCGCGGACGATGCCGTGAGCCTGGATCTCGTAGCCCTTGGCCACGAGGCGGTCGAGGAGCGCCTTGGTCTGGGCGGAGGTGACGAGGTCGGTCATCGTCCTTCGCTCGCTTCCTTGGTGAAGTGCTCGCCGTAGGCGGCACCGGCTTCCTTGTGGTCGTGGCCGACGAACACCTCGCCGCACACCGGGCAGGTCACGTTGGCCATGCCGTCGTGGACCCCCGCTTGGGCGTACGGCAGACCGAACCCCTCGGGGAGAACGTGGGTCGTGGCCTTCGGCTCCAGGCTGCGGGCGACCAGCTTGGCCAGGCGCTCCCAGTAGCCGAGCCGCCAGGCGCACGACGCAGCATCGGTGCCGAGCTGGGTGAAGCTCACCGGGCGGCGGGCCATGAAGTCCTTGAGGGCTGCGGTGCGACCGGCCTTGAGGGCGTCGAGGTCGCGCTCCGCCTCGGCCCAGGCGGCGTCGAGGATCGTGATGTCATCCATCAGAACGGCTCCTCGATGTCGTAGCGGGGGGCGGGCTGGGCGGCGAACCAGGCGTCGGCGGCTGCGGCCTCCTCGGGGAAGTCCCGCCGCCACTCGGCCTCCATCTGGGCGATGTCGTCGTCGGTCAGTTCCTCGGTGTGGGGGCAGGCGCCGAGCTGGTAGGCGGCGCAGCAGACGCCGGGGGTGGCGTCCCAGAGGATCGGGCTGGGGGCTTCGTCTGCGACGGCTTCCCGGTAGGCGGCTTCGGAGGTGAAGGTGGTTGCGTCCATGTCCGTCACTGTAGCACGGCGTGAGACAGTTGCACAAGTGCCGGTTCGCGAGGGTGCCCCCGGCCGTATCAACCGGGGGCACCCTCAGTGACATCGTCCACCTCGGCGGGTGAGGTGGATCCGATGCCGTCGCCCGCACCCCACCGGCGGAAGTGGGGGGGCACCAATGACTGTAGCCAACGGGCGACAGTCACGCAACCTGCGGAGCGATCAACGCCAACACCCCGGTCGCGTCCCGTCGCACCGCCAACCCGACCACCCCCGACCACACCGGGGACCCCGCGTCGATCCCCCTCGCCGTCGACTTCCGGCGCACCCACTCGACGAGCGCCTCCTCCACCTTGTCGCGGCCCTCGACCGTGATCCGCCGTTCCTGCTCGACCGGCCCGTACAGGCCGAGCAGCCCGGCCATCCGCGGGTGACGGGTCTTGAGCGCGTGGCAGGTGTGGCACAGGAGCTGCGTCTCAGCGAGGACCAGCTCCGACCCCGGTCGCCGGCCTCGGCCTTGCATCTCGTCGACCTCCTGGCCACGGTCGCACGGCACCGTCGTGAACCCGCGGGCCTGGCACACCCGGTCGATGGAGATCCGTTCGGCGCGGACCACGTCGCGGGGTTGGGTGTCGGCGTCGGTGAACAGCTTGGCCACCGGCTCGACATCGGTCGGCCGTGGTGGAGGGGGCGGCACCGGACGGGTCAGCTTCGGGGTCGGCGGTGGTTCGATGTCGACGTGAGGTTGACCCTCGACCCCAGGTCGAGCGTTGCGTTTCTCGCGGGCCCGAGCACGGCTGCGGTCCTGCCATGCCCGGTTCTTCGCCGGGTCGCGGTTCAGCACGGGCCGGGCAGATCCCGGGTCAGAGTGATCCGGCCCATCACGTAGCCGCCCCCCGTGCAGGACACCACGATGTCTTCGCCGTCGCGGGTCTTGGTCCTGACCGTCGAGGCGCACGTCGGGCACGGACGCCGGTACCGGGCCTTCGGCTTCCCGAGGTCGCTCACCCGACCAGCCACTGGCCGAGGACCCGGGCTGCGACCACACCGGCCACCACCAGGACGATGATGATCATGATGGCGGGAGGATCAGTTGGCCGACGACCTGGCCGGCCTGGTTGACCAGCTCGACACCCGTCTCCGACACCGGGGCACCGCGGGCGGTGAGCACCAACAGGGCGAGCACCGCGTGAGCCCGGTCGGACTGGTCGACGACGTGTTCGAGGAGATCCGCGAGGATCTCCGGGTCGGGTTCGGTGAGGAGCCGGTTGACGAGCTCTGCTGCGTCGTCGATGGTCGCGGCGGCGAGCAGTTCGCCCGGGTCGAGGATGCCCATCAGGGTTCGGTCCTGTCGTGGATCCAGTGGCCAAGCCGCCGGGAGAACGGGAACACCACGCAGTAGCCGATCAGGTGACCGGCCACGTTGTGCCACAGCATCCGCCGCCACTCGCGGAGCGCCTCCAGGTGGGGGTCGACGAACCGGTCGAGGCGACGGCCACCGCGGATCAGCTCGGGCTTGTAGTCCCAGAACGGGAAGTTCTGGACCCGGCCGGTCATCGTCAGGAGCGCGTCCTGCCAGCGCGGGTCGTTGGGGTTCATGCCCTCGGGGCCGACCTGGATCGTGATCTCGTTGGTCATCGTGCACCTCCGGGGCCGACGCTACGACGGCCGGCGCCCACCTCACGGTGACCGCCCTCAACCTGTCCCTGCCCGACCTTCATGTCGATCACGACCTGGACCCCTGTCGACCCTCGCGCGCCCGGGTGGGCGTAGTGGGGCACCACGTTCGACGGCCACCCGAACGACGACGCGAGCGCCCGCAGCTTCGCGGACGCCGCGGCCGAGGGCATCCACAGGCGGAGCCGTTGCCCGCCCATCACCCGCCGCTCGATGACCTCCATGCCTTCGCCGCCAGCGGCGCGCATCTCCGCCGCCAAGGCGTTGACCCGGTCGTCAGGCATCGGCGCCTTCGCCGGGCACGAGGTCGTACGGGATGAGCGCGACCGGGGTGATCTCCCCGGCGGAGGTGGTCTGGACGTAGCGGCCGTTGATCATGGGGAGCAGCTCGACCGATGCCACCGCGGATGCGTCGTGGAGGTCGGTGCGGCCGGGCCGGGCGCCCGGGTTCTGGGCGTCGGCCGGGGGGAGCTCGACCAGATCGGCGTGGAGGCGGATCGCCCCGCCCATCGGTCGGTCGGTGCCGCCGTCGATGCCGTGCCGGCCCAGCCAATGCCACACGTCCGCCCGCGACACCTGACGGGGGGCGGGCTTGATGTCCTCGGCCAGGTCGGCGGTGTCGTTGCCGCCGGCTTCGATGGCGAGCGCCCACGCCTTGACGAACGTCGGGATCGAAGCGTCGTAGATGATCGGCTCCGACCCAAGGATGCCGAGGGCGTCCTTGGCGTTGACCACCTCGACGGCGATCGCTTGGGCGAGGAGCTTCTCCGCGTCGGTGAGGTCGTTGTAGCCGGGGGCGCGGGGCAGGTCGGTCATGTTGGGGCTCCAGTGTTGGATGGGATCTTGGTCTTGGTCGCTGCGACGAGCGCGGTCGCTGCGTGGAACGCGCTGGCCAACGCCTTCACCTGGGCGCCGAGGTCACCGAACGCCGATCCGCACTCGGCGGCGGGGATCGTCTCGTGCACGCTGATCGACTCGGCCGGGATCAGGGTGGGGCAGGTCCACAGTCGCGGGTGAGCGGCGTCACGTACGATCTGAGCGTCCTCGGGGGCAGGGAAGGCCAGCACGACCCCGGCGGTCGACGGCGACGTCCACACGCCGCCTCGGGCGTAGAACCGGGCGACGTTCGGGTCATCCGAGGCCCACACCACAGTCATGTCGCGGCCGGGTGCACGGTGCGGGACGAGGCCGTCACGGTGGATCAGGAGCCACGCTTCGAGCGTGGTGCCGTGGTACAGGATCACGGGGCCGACCGTAGCATCTACGGCGACAGTGGGCCGGGACAGCGAAGGGGACCGGCCCTGGAGCCGGTCCCCTTCCTGGTTCACCCCAACGTGGCCAGGGGCGGGGCCTGACCGGTGCGGAGGAACGCCAGGTACTGCTCGGCCACCTCCAGGGCGTTGCCGCCCATGCTGGCGTTGGTGACGTAGCCGATGGCCAGGGTCAGCGCCTGGTTGCGGAGGTCGCGCTCGTCGGGCGTCGGCCGGGAGGTGACCTCGGTCGGACGATCGGGGTCGCCCTTGTCGACCGCGGTCATGTCAAGCGGGATCTCAGGGCCCGACTCCATGTTCTCCCACACCTCCGCTGCCCACGGCGCGGGCTCCGGGACCACGTGACCGGTGAACACGTTGGGATCGAGGAACGCCACCTCCTGCTGGAGCCGGCGCTGCACCTCCACCGGATCCGACCCGAGACGGCCGAACGTGCGGATCGCGTCGGCCTGGCCACCGATCGTGCCGAGCAGATCCGCCACCCGACCGACCTCGTAAGCCTGGAGCCAGCGGATCAGCCCGGCCCCGTCGACCTCGTCGGCCCATGCCCACACCGCACCCGCGGGGACCATCTCCAAGGTGCACCGGGTGAGCAGCGACGTCGGGGCGAAGTCGGAGACGCCGTGCCGGTAGTGGTCCTTCACCCAGTCCCGTTCGTAGCCGGCGAGGGTGCTCGACTGGCCGAGGATCGCACGGGCCAGGGTGTGGTCGGCTTCGTCGGGGCTCGGGACCCACGGCACGGGCACCGCCTCCACGACCTCGTAGTCCGTCGGGATGCCGAGGTGGAGGTGGTAGGCGTCACGGAACCGGACCGCGGCCCTGGCCCACTCCACCTCCTCGGTTGCAGTCGTCAGCTCGGGTTCGGCGGTGGCGAGTTCGTCGAGCGACATGCCGTTGCCCAGGGCGTGCTGGGCGTTGGCGATGATGCCCCACGCCGTGTGGAGCAGATCGTTCACGCTGTCGAGCTCCGTCGGGCGTGGGTCAGGGGCCAGGGCACCGGCCGCGCGGAGCATCGCGTCGAGGTAGTAGTGGGCCTCGCCGTCCTCGTGGACGTGCTGCCACCAGTCGGCGGTCTGGATGATCCTGAGCCGGTCGAGCACCTCGTTGACCTCGGGCCGGTCAGAGCGCGCGAGCCGCTGGTCACCGGCGGGGACGCCCTCGATCTTGAGCACGCCTGTCCACTGGTCGTGCACCTCCTGCCGTTCGACGACCGCCCAGCCGAGGAGCTTGAGGCCACGCACCACCTTGGACGCAGCGAGCCCGGTCCAGGGGCCAGCGCCGTCGTCGGGAAACGCCGAGTTGAGGGCCTCCTGCACCGCGTCGATCGCGGGGGCGAACCCCTCCGCGAAGTCGAGCCGTGCCTGGTCGCTGTCGGGCATCGGGAACCCGGAGGTGTTGCGGATGATCACGTCGGGCTCGCGGGTGACCTCCTCGACGACACCGACCTGCTGGCCGTCGTGGAGGACCGGGATCTCGTCGAGGCGGAGGAGGTTGCGGAGCCGGTCGGCTTCCTCCCACATGTTGCACCGGCGCATCGCGCCCATGAGCGACACGGCCACGTCGTAGCGGAGCCCGACCACCTCCGGGTGCTCCGGTTCTTCACGGGCCGGGTGGCCGAGGATCTTGTCGAAGTCGTCGGCCATGCCGTACAGGCCGTGCTCGCGCGCCGCCTTGGCGTAGGCGACGATCCCCGCTCGGGGCACGGGGACCATCGGGTCGGCGTCGACCGGCCCGAAGTCCGCGGGGTTGAAGGTGCCGGCTGCTGCGCCGGGCTGGGTCCAGGACTCGACCAGCCGGCGGAACGCGGTGACGAGCGCGGACCGGTCCCACCAGTTGTGGCTGCCATCGGGGGCCACCGCGCCGTGGTAGGCGAGGAGTTGGCCGATCTGGTCGACCCAGTACGGGGGGCGGGTCATCATCGTGATGTCGACCTCGGGGGCGAGCTGGACGAGACGACGGAAGTCGTCATCACTCAACGCGAACCAGGCTGTCCGGTCGAGCACCTCCTCCAGGGCCTGCTGGGTGGGGCAGAACTCGGAGCACACCCCGCCGGGGCCGGGCTTCGGGTGCTGGAGCGCCCACCCCTGCGGGGACAGGTAGAGCACGTGGACGCCACTCGGGCTGTCGGAGGTGGCGCGCCCCACGTACGGGGTGAGCACGGGCTGGGGGTCGGTGGTCATGGTTGGTGGTCCTCGATCTCGGATCGGGGAACGATCCGGTAGGTGGTTGGGTGGTCGAGCACGGTGACCGTCAACGGGTCGCCGGCCTCGTGGAGAGTGCGGATCTGTTGCCAGGTGACCCCGTTGTCGTCGGCGTCAGCGATCTTGCGGTAGCAGCCGAGGGACGACTCGGACCAGGCGACGACCATGCCGTCGTCGTCGATCACGGCCAACGCCTTCACAGGTCGAGCGGCCTGGACCGTACCTGGACCTGCGCGTCGTCGAGGGCGTCGACGATCCCCGCGAGGACCGTGTCCGCGCCCTTGCCCATCGCGAGCTGCCCTTTGGTGAGCGGCTCGAACGGGTCGGTCAACCAGATGAGCAGGTCGCATGGGCCGTGCTCCGACTCGGGGACCTTGCGTAGCGCGCGGGCCGCGGCCATGCCTTCGATCACCCACGGGCCGGGCTTGGTCATCCACTCGGCTGCGGCGGCGGACGCTTCGGACCAGCCGAGGTCGATCAGGTCGTCGGTGTGCTGGCAGGTCACGCCGAGGGCGGCGGCGAGCTGGTTGCCGTGGGTGGTCTTCCCGGTGCGGGGGTGGCCTCCGATCACGATCCGGGCGTTGCGGGGCAGGTCGGTCATGTTGGGGCTCCTGGTTGGGGTGGGTCGTTGTGGATCCGCCAGAGGATGCGCCCGGCCTGCCACCAGCATCCGATCGAGGCCATGCTGAACAGCCACGATCCGATCGGGGCGTTGAACGCTTCGTCCATGATTGACCCGGCGAGAAAGAGGAGCAAGCCGACGGTCAGCCATGGCCAGAGGGCGTTCACGGCTCCGGGTCCAGGGGCGGGGGCTGGATGAACTTGATCCCGCCCCACGTCGGGGAGAGGGGCGTCCAGTAGTCGAGGAGGGTCATCGGCCCGCCGCCAGCGAGGCACTTCTCCAGTTCGCGGGCGCACGCGTCGAGTTGGGAGGCCATGGCCTTGTACCGGCGGCGGCGGTTCCGGTCGCTCTTGTGTTTGGAGCCCTTGAGGCGCCGGGCAGCCTGGCGCCAGTTCGCCGCCTCGTTCCTCCAGTAGGCGATCAGCTCGACCGGGTCAGCGGGGATGACCGGCGGCTCGGGGAGCTTGAAGAAGTCGAACATGTCGGGGGCCGGAGGGCACGCGCCACCCGCAGCCGCGACGGGCCGGTCGCCGGGGATAGGGCCGTTCGCGCCCGGGACGATCAGGTCGGGGGCGTGTCGTGCGGGGCCGAGGATCCGGGTCGACCCGGCCGGGAACCCGTTGGCCGGGAGCACGTAGTCGAGCAGCTCGTTGGCGACCTCCAACGGCGGCGCGTCCGCTGGTGAGGTCAGGGTCGGGATCTCGTAGCCGTCGTCCAGGAGCCGGCGCAGGACCCGTACGAGGTCGACGTTGCCTTCGGCGTACTGGCGGATCACGGCCGTGGCGACGCTCTGCCGTGCGTGGTTGGGTTCGGCCGGGACCTCGGGCCGGTGCTCGTCGACGACCGGAGGGAGCGGCCCGTCCCATGGGCTCTGGCCGCTCACGACGGGACGACCTCTCCGTTGCGGAACACGATCCCGGCTTCGCCGGACTCGTCGACGATCTCGATCAGGACGTGGAAGTCGCGGGCCGCGGCGATCTCCTCCAACTGGGCGAGCGCGGCGGAGTCGAGGAGCGACCCATCCTCGACGGAGATCAACCGGATCTGCGGGTCACCGGCCATGGCGAGGGAGCAGGCGACGAGGCGCTGCTCGGCAGCGGAGCAGTCCTTCAACGCGGTCCCCTGGTAGACGAGGCCCTCCTTCTTGGATGCGAAGGTGAGCCCGTCGATCGGCATGTCCGCCGCGGCGATCGCCTCCTCCTTCGTGGCGAGGATCCCAGCGATCGTCTCCTCCAGGTCACGGTGCCGGCGCTCCAACTGGGCCAGCTCGTTCAGGGCGTCCTGCCGGGACTTCGCGGCACGGACCTGTTCGTTGATGACGTCGACGTCGGCCATGCGGCCACGGATCTCGTCGATGTCGATCCGGGCCGGGACCAGTTGCGCGTCTTCGGCGGCGCGGGCGGCGGTGGCGTCAGCCCGCACGAGAGCCTCCTCAGCGGCTTCCAGCTCGGCCGTGAGCCGTTCGACGAGGGAACGGGCAGCGAGGGCCAGGCCGTCGGTCTGGGCGGCGACCTCCAGGGTGTGGTCGATCTTGTCGTTGTGGGCCCGTGCTTTCTCCTCCTCAGCGATCAGGTCGGTGATCGCGATCGGTTCTGGGGGGAGCCCGTCGAACGGTTCTGGCATGGCGTCGCACCGGGCCCGCATCGCGCGCAGGTCGCGGCCGACGTCGCCACGCAACTGGCGGGCCCTCTCCTCGTCGGCGTCGAGGTCGTCGAGGTCGACGTCGACCTCGATCATCGACAGGAAGTCCTCGACCTGCTGCGAGTCGGTGAGGTTCATGAACGCCAACGGGTCCAGAGCGCGGGCGCCGAGCATCGAGTCGAGCACCTTCTGCGGCGACTTCGTCGTGTACCCGTCGCTGTTGCGGATCTCCAGGGTGGAGTCGGCGCCGCCCTTCGTCCACGACTTGGTGACGAGGATCTGCTCGGGGCCGTCTCCGACGGTGAACGTCAGCTCGACCCGGCCTTTCTCCTCGCCCTTGGTGACCGGGTGGGCGGTGCCCTTGAGGGCTTTGCCGCCGAGCAGGGCGTAGAAGATCGCGTCGACGAACGACGACTTGCCCTGGCCGTTCGCGCCGGAGACGATCGTGAGGGTGCCGTCCTCGATCGTGACCGACGCGCCGCGGATCCCTTTGATGTTGGTGATCGCGACGTGGTGGAGGTGATGGACCGGCCGGTCGGGGAAGTCGTCGTCGTCGAAGTCGACGGGACCGAACTGGGCCGGCGTTGATGTTGGGGTTCGTGCCATGGTCAGACTGTAGCCGATCCGGCGACAGTCACGCCTCAGTGAACCGGTAGATCCGGTCGGGCTCGGGCAGCTCGTAGGTGGTGCGGGCGAGCACCGACCCGTGAGTGGTGGCCATGAGCCCGCCCGTGTCCGGGTGCCAGATCAGCCACACGTGGACCGACCGGTCGATCGCGACCATGTACGACACGCCGGGCTCGGGGGCCGTGAGCATGAGGACCCCGTCGACCCACGCCTCGGCGCCGCCTTCGGTCGTCCAGCGGCCGGCGAGCTGGTGGGGCACCGGGTCGAGCACCTCACGGAGCTTGGCGAGGATCTCGCGCGGACCGTGCTCGGAGGTGGCGTGGCCGAGGCAGATGATCTCGGACCCGAACTTGCGTCCACAGAGCGGGCACACCGACGGCTTCACTCGGCACCCCAGGTGACTTCGCCGCCGCTGAACCGGCCGCGGTGCACGATCCCGTCGGGCCCGACCGCCTCGGCCCAGTAGGAGGTGAGGTCGACCCAGCGGTCGTTCTCGACCTCGCCGTCCGGGTCGATCTCGGCGGTGACCTGGAACCCGTCGACCACCGCGGCGAGGCGAGGCCAGCGGGCCGGGATGCTGTAGCGACGGGCCGCGGTCTGGGCGGCGTCGATCAGCTCCTCGACCTTCATGTCGATCGCAGCGAGCGTGTCGTCCGAGGCGAAGCCCATCAGCCCTCCTCGGTGACCGGCCGCAGGTCGGCCTGCAACCGGTCGAGGCGGTCCGTCGTGTACCGGGCCCGGTCAGCGATGCACTCGGCCGTGCGCTTGCAAGCGGCGATGACCGCCAGGGTCTTCGGGGTCGCGGACAGACCGCCCATGGCGGGCAGGTCGCAGAAGGTGAACGGCGGCAGGAGCCCGGCCGACATGTAGCCCTCGCAGATTTCCCACGAGAGGTCCATGCCGCCACCGCCGAGCGCGAACCCGACCTCATCGCCATCGTTCCGGGTGACGACCACGAGGACCGAGTCGACCGTGGCTCGCGCCAGATCCTCGGCCGTCTCCCCGAAGCGGAGCCACGCCGGGTACCAGTAGTTCATCCACGGCCCGCCGGCATCGAGGTCGCTGGCATCCTGGTCGGCGGCGTCGCAGTCGTCCCACTCCTCGCCGTCGGCCAGGTCCCAGTCGTCCTTGTCGGCCTCGGTGGCGTGGACCTCGGCGCCGTCTCGGAGGACCGGGGTGCCGTTCTCGTCGACGATGGTGGACAGGTGGTCGTCGGTGTCGATGATCACCGCCCGGCAGTGTTCGCAGCGGACCACGGGGACGTAGTCCCAGCTCTCGGGCCACTTCTCGTCGTCGTACTCGAAGTCGGTGGGGGTGTTGCCGACGATGGCGGCGGAGAGGCCAGCTACGTCGATCGTCTCGGGGTCGGTGGTGGTGGTCATGGGGCAGGGCCTTTCGTTGGGGTTGGTGGGTCAGTCGGTGAGGCGGAGGCGGGCGTCGGCGTGGCCGTCGGTCATGCGGGCTCGGGCGACGGTGCGCTTGCCTTTGCCGAGGGCGATGACGCCGGCTTCGGGGCCGAAGTTGTCGCCGTCGGGGTTGCGCCAGGTGACGTGGTCGAAGTCGATCTCCATGAGGACGGCGTCGAGGTCGGCGGCGAGCGCGTTGAGGGTGACCCAGGGGGCGCCGTAGCTGCGGTCGGTTGCGGTGCCGTCGCGGAGTTGGGCGAGGGAGGCGGTCGAGGGAGGGTTCGTCATGCCTGTCACTGTAGCACGACGTGAGACAGTGACGCAACGTCAGTCGGTCTTGGGCTCCCACGGCACCAGGCGCTCGTACCCGACCGCCGGATCATCGACGTCCACCGCCGTCATCTTCGGACGCCCGTCACCGATGATCGGCACCGCAGAGAACGACCGGCCCACGATCGACAGGATCCCGTCACGGGTGAGGCCCATCGGGTGAGCACGCCGGTAGTCAGCGAGCGACCCGCCCGCCTTGACGATCTCCTCGAACCGGTTGGCCTCACGCTCGATGAGCACCAGCGACCCGGCGCACTCGCGCAGCACCGTCCCTTCGGGGACCGGGCGGGGCATCCCCGGGTCGTCGTTCATGCGCGGGTCCGTCGGATGGCACGACATCGAGTCGCCCTGGCGGAGCTTCGCCCACAGGCGACGCAGGTTGGCCTTCGTGTACCAGCCTCCCGCGTTGCGTTGGCCGTGGTTCGCGGTGCGCCACGGGCACGCCTGACAGGCCGTCATGCCGGCCGGGTGCACGGTGCCGGCGGGCACCTCGGAGGCGCTCACAGGACGGCCCTGGTCGGGGTGGCCGTGGTGAGCGCGGCGACCCGGCGCATTCGCGCGACCACCGCGGCCGCTGCCTCCTCGTCCTCGGTGAGGAGGTCGATCCCGGCATCGTTGGCCCGCTGGAGCAGCCGGGCGAGGAGGAACACCACGAGGTGGAACTCGGGGTCGGTGTGGTACCGGTCGCGCAGCCGCTCCGGGGGGATCCCCGCGGCAATCAGCAGGTCGACGGCTTGGGCGACCGGGGACGCCGGCCGGTCTTGGGTGAGGTCGGTCACGATCCCTCCCCGGTCTTGGCCATGGCCGTGCGGAGCCTATCGCGGACCTGATCGACCGACCCGAGGAGCAGCACGCTTCGGTCGTAGTCCCACTCCCCGAGGTACACGGTGTCGAACATGGCCATCACCGTGGTGTCCCCGAACTGGCGGGTCACCCAGGCGTAGCCCGGGCCCGGGTTGCGGCCGTTGCCATGGGCCAGGTCGATCTCGGTGCAGCCGACGAGCCAGGCGAGGTGCTGGTCGGGGCCGCGGAGCACGAGGTCGAAGTGCTGCGGGACGGGCAGCTCGGGGTGGAAGGTGAGCAGCTCCAGGAGCGGCCACCACGGGTGGCGTTCCATCGCGTCGTGCCGGTCGCCGGGGTTGCGAGGGATCCTGGATCCGTCGGGTCGGACCTCAGCCCAGTGGCCACCGCGGCACGCCGCGAACCGGTGGTCCTCGGCGTCGACCAGGCACACCGAGCACCGGTAGGCGGGGGCGACCGGTTGGCCGTCGCGGACCGGGTGCAGAGTCGGGAGCTGACGGTCGTGTTCGGCCCCGTCGTTGGGGCCACCGGTGGAGGTCATGCCCACTCCTCAGGCCACTCGGGGTCTTGGTCCCAGCGGCAGAACTCGACCACCCGGGCGGTGCACACGAGGTCAGCGTCAGGGCCGGCCGTGACGGCGTCGGCGTTGAAGGCGTCGCGGAGCCGTTCCGCTTCCCACTTGGAGAGCAGCCCCCACTCGCCTCCGAACGGGCGGGCGGTGCCGTCGTTGCGGCGTCGGGACAGACCGTACGGCTCCTGCCAGTGGCCTTCCTTCGACACCTCGACGAGCACGGCGAAGTACCTGGCGTCGGGGTTCGGGTCGAGGTTCGGTGGAGTGACGTTGGTCGTCTCGGTAGCGGCGACGGTGACCCGGTTCCGGTCCTCGGGGTTGTAGTGGAGGCGGCGCCGGTGGTAGGCCGCGGCCACGTTGGCGGGGAGCCCTTCGACCAGGACCAGCTCGACGCCGTCGGCCACTTCCTGGTCAGTGAGGGAGAGCACGTCGACCGACTGGACGACGCTGCCGCCGTCGATGATCTGGTAGGTGGTCATCGGATGCGGCCCTTCATGTTGATCGGGGACCAGCCGTTCGCCTTGCGGAGCGCGTTGATCCGGTTGACGAGGGCACGTCGCCTGGAGGTGGGGAGCCCGGCGTAGACGTGGCCGCTGTGGTCGAACGTCTCGGCTTGGAGGCGGACGATCTCGGCGTCGCGTTGTGCTGGGATCATGGTGGTGACGTCGAGGGGTGACGTCGGGGGTGCTGTGGGTGCTTCCATGCCGTGCGACTGTAGCCGATCCGAGACAGTTGGGCAAGGACGCCGGGACTGTCGCTTCACGGCCGACAGTTGATCCCGACTGTAACGGTCCCGTAACCTTTCGGGATGCTGAAACCAACCATCAGACACCTCGCTGTCGTGGCACTCACGGCAGCCATCACCCTCACCGCGCTCGTCGGGTGCCAACCCCCACCGGGCGCCGCCCAGACCGTCCACGTCGCGGCCACCGCCCCCGCCAGCCGACCAGTGGCGAAGGCCCCGACCCAACACGAGATCGACGTCTGGACGTGGTACACCGAGCTCAACCGTCAGGCCGACTACGCCCGGCTCGTCGCCTTCGCCGCCGCCGTCGCGCACGCTGCGGAGATCCGCAACCAGCCATGCACCCGGTACTCGTCGTCGTGCTGGATCGACGGCCTGGAGGTGTGCAACGGCCGCGACCGCCCGACCTGCTACATCGCGTGGCGTGAGTCCCGGTTCCGGTGGTGGGTCCGCAACTCGGCGTCGACCGCCGCCGGGTACTACGGGATGCTCCTCGGCTGGGCCCGGAAGTGCGGGTACAACACGACCCTCGACCATGTCGGGCCCGCTGCCCAAGTTTCGTGCGGGGCGTGGCTGTGGAACCGCGGCGTCGACAACTACCGGACCGGGCAAGGTCCCCACAACTGGAGGTAGCCGCCAGCTACCGTCCACAGCGGACATCGACCGAAGGCCCCGGACCGTGCGACCCCCGGGGCCTTCGTCGTTCCTGGGGTGAGCTGGCGGGAGTAGTGCTGTCCACTCCAACCCCTTGCGGGCTGGGATGCCAGTGTCTCCACGGGCGGGCAGTTGTTCACTCACTCCCACCAGCTCTCCGATGCTACCTGTTCCGGCGACAGTCGGTCAGGTGTACGGGAGGAGCGGCAGGTCAGCGGCCAGGTACAGCGGATGCCACGGGGCACCCTGACCGGTGACCTTGAGCGCGACCGTCGGACCGACCCGGTCGAGCATCGCGAACTCGACCGCCCGGTGGAACGGCTCAGGGATCCCGGCGGGCCGGTTGCCCCAGCCGGCGATCACCGTCAGCCCGCTGCCAGCCTCCGACAGCACGTCTCCGAGGTGCCGGTCAGCATCAGGGTTGCCGACGATGTTCACGCCGTCGCGGTGAGCGGCGGCGAGCACCTTCGGGTGAGGGGTCCGGTAGGCGTACAGGTTCACGAGGTGGAGCCACTCGGCGTGCTCCCGTGCCGCGTACCCGATGCACCTCGTGGTGGTCGGGTCGTTGAGCTCGGCGTCTGCGGTGGACGGGTTGAGCATGACGAACACGACGGTCTTGCCGGGGATCGTGTCGAGCGTGGGCTCCAGGTGGCGGGTGAGCCGGTACCGGTAGCGGCCATCGGCCGACAGCACGGCGCTCACTTGGTGAGGATCGCTAGGCACCCGAGCCGAGCCTCCGGGGACTCGAACTGGTTGCAGGCGTGGATCGCCTCGGTGCGCTCACGTTCCTCGCGGTCGCCGTCGGCGCGGACGCGGTGGGTCACACCGGTCAAACAGATCACGATCGCGACGATTGCCGTCGTCGTGATGAGGAACACGCCGAGCTGGCGAGCGTCGGGCTTCATGTCGGTCATGGGGTGGGGTCCTGGGGGTCTTCGGCTGGGTCTTGGTAGAACGAGAGCGCGACCTCGACCTCGTGGATCAGGTCCGCGGTGGGCCTCGTCCAGTCGAACGTGCGGCCCTTGTAGAGCATCTGCCACACCTCCGCGAGGTTCTCGACGGACCGGTCGGCGCCGCTGTTGATCTGCTGGATCCGGCGGATCATGTCGGCCGGGAACTCGGTGAGGAGCCGGTCGGCCTCGGCGTCGGTGGGGTCGACGTCCGCCTCAAGCTCGGGCTCGTCGCCCCAGGTCCAGTGGCCTTGGACCCACACGATGTACGAGGCCAGCGAGGTGCCCATGGCGAACAGGAAGATCGACCCGAGACACGTCGGGGTGGCCACCGTGCCGGCCACGTCAGCGGCGAGCATCACCGTCACCATGGCCACACCGACCCGGTGCTGCCACCGGTGCCGGCCCCACCGGGCGATCGCCAAGCCGATGAACCCGGCGACGTACAGGCCACCCCAGATCGTCATCCCGGTTCTCCCTCCGCTGCGAGCAGCTCACGGATCCTGTCGTTCAGGTACATGTTGCCCTTCTCGAACGGCGGACACGCGTAGCCCTCCAGGCGGCGACCGTCGACCTCGACCACGTCGATCTTGTAGTCGGAGATCGGCTGGATCCACACCAGCAACGCGCCGCTCTCGTGGATCCCTTGGAGGTGCGGGCAATGCTTGAGCGCCAACGGCCAGCACCCGACCGGATGGATCGCCGCACCGTCGATCACGATCCGGTGCCCGAACGCTGCGGCGACCAGCGCGTCCTCGCCCTCGTCGAACTTCCGGCCGCACACCTGGCAGCGGCCGTCGATCACGCACAGGTACAGGCGCTCGGCGGAGGTCTGCCCCAGGTTGTCGACGTCGGACGCCACGTACGGGACAGGGAGCCGACCGTCGGGCACCGACCGGGGGCGGGGGAGGCCCATCGGGGTGCGGGCCCAGCCGGGGGTGATCTCCAGGGGGAGCAGGTCGAGCTGGGTGCCGTCGTCGACGAGGAACCCGAGGAAGTCGAGGACCGTCTCCTTCGAGGAGGTGTGGCAGACGTACACCTCCGGGTCCACGTCGTCGTAGTCGTCGTCGTCATCCATCGTGGAGGTTTCTCCACGAGATGTCGGGGCCGCTGATCGTGATGGCCAACTCGTCGCCGGGGGTGCGAGCGACGTTGATCGGGTGGGACCACACGCCGAACACCGGGACGATGCGGAACCGGTCCACGTGCCATCGCTCGGGTCCTTCGGTGAACACGAGGTCGATCTCGGCGGTGGGGTCGGTGAGGCGGAGCGCCAGATCCCACGTCTCGCGGTACCGGATCTCGTGATCCCAGTCGTCGCGGCGGGTGAGCGGACCGTCCGGGTCGTCGGTCTGGGTGCAGAACGCGTAGGCGAGGTTGATGTCCTCGGGGGCGTTGAAGATCCTGACGGTGTGCAGGTCGTCTCTGACGATGAGCAGCGCGGTCACGTCGGGCCCTCGTCGAGCAGGTCGTGGCCTGGTTGAGGTCCGAGCGCCCGGCACAGCATGGCGGTGATCTGGGCTGCGTCGTCCTCGGAGTAGCAGACGGCCATGAGGTGCCCGTCCTCGTCACGTTCGACGATCCACTCGTTGGCCGGGACCTCCTCGTCGCCGTCGGAGCAGGGCGAGTTGGCTTCGCGGAATGAGTACGGGGCCTCGCCGCCGCCGTTCCACACGGGCTGCCCGTAGGTGGGGTCGAGGGACCACAGTTCGACTTGGGTCTGGGGGTCGGTCATGGTGCGATGTACTCCGTGGTCGGGTCGCCGTGGGTGCGGCGTCGGCCGGTGGCGGGGTGGCGGTGCCAGCCGTCAGGTTCGCCCCGCCCGTCCCACACTGAGGCGGCGAGCACCGCGGAGAGGAGCCCCTCGTAGCACCAGCGGTCACGGAACCCGGACTCGTCGTTGACGGTGCCGACGATGAGCGCCCACGTGTAGAGCTTCGGGACCACGGCGACGTACCGGTCGTCGTCGCCGGGGAGGCGGCGGGCCCAGGCTTGGCCGGCGGGCCAGAACCGGAACAGCAGCGACGCCGGGATCTCGGGGTCGGGGTGGGGCAGGTCGACCAGGCGGTCGACTTCGGGGAGCCCGGGTGGGGCTTCGACGAGGTGCAGGTCGGTCATGTTGGGGTGGCCTCCGTAGCGAGGGTGGGGTTGAGGTGGTGGGTGCGCCAGTGGTGGATCGCGTTCTCCTCGATCGTGAACCGGTCGCGGCGGGTGGCGGACCAGCCGCATGAGCACGTGGCCCGGATCCACGGGTTCGGCCACTCGCCTCGGATCTCGGTGAGGGCTTCGACGACCACTGGGTTGCCGACGCCGTCTTCGAGCTCGGCGGTGTGGACGACGGTCCCGTAGGTGGTCGCGTTGTGCAGCTCGGGTGGGTCTTCGGGGACGAGGGTGAGCTGGTGGCCAGGGACCGAGGCACGCTCCGCCATCTGGGCGAGACGGATCCCGAGGCCGGGGGCGTGGCTGTAGGTCACGGCCGGGCTTCTCCGAGGAGCGGGTCGTCGATGATGGCCTGATCGTGGTGGGGGCCGAGGATCTCGATGTCGGGGATCCGGCCGTTGGTGAGGACGTCGTCGAGCGACTCGACCTCAGGGGCGCCGGCCCCGTCGTGGGGCGGATGGGGCGGGACAGGCTCGGAGGGCGTCTCGGAGCGATCCTGGCGGTCCTGCACCATCGTGGGGAGCGGCACGAGGGGCACGGTGCCGTCCGCGATCATCACCTTGAGCCGCGTCGACGTGACCGGCACCTCGTGCCGGTGCCGGAACCCTTGGTAGCCGAGCATCGAGTACATGGCCAGGGTCGACTCCCAGGACCGGTCACCCGTCCACTCGTTGAGGAACTCGTCGCCGGTCACCTCGCCGTCCCGGTCGACGAGGAGCCACGATTCCCACGGGCCGGGGGCCGCGCCCATGTCGGCGTGGACGTCGCGGGGCAGAGCCGACACGACCGCTTCCGCGAGGGTGCGGCGCAGCACCATGTCGCGCACGTCCTCGTCGGTGTCCTCCTCGGGGTCAGCGGCGAGCAGGGCGGCGATCACCTCGCTGAGCATCGAGTACGCCGCGACGTAGGACCGGACGCTGCCGAAGGGCAGCACGGCTCGGGCGTTGTTCACCGTCTCCGAGCCGTAGGCGGCGGCGAGGTCGCGGCCGGTGAGCGATCCGTACTCGGCGGCACCGAGGGCGATGGCGTCGAACGGGTGGGGCAGGTCGGTCATGTTGGGGCTCCAGGTTGGGACTGGGAGGAACGGCTTACTGTAGCCGATCCGAGACGGTCAGGACGGAGGGGTCACGGGTGGCGGTTCGCATGGCCACGGCCACGACGACACGGGGGCGAGGGTGAGCCCCTGGACTTTCGCACCCAGGACGCAGATCGCCAGGGGGGCATCCTCGACCTCGACGCCTTGGAACGTGCCGGCGATCGACGGGGACAGCCACCAGCCCGGGGGCACGGCGACGAACGTCTCCGCCCACAGCTCCGCCCGGGACCAGTGGAGCCCGGTCTTCCGGTCGTGCCGGGTGATCGTGGCGCGCCCGATCCGCTCCGCGCCCTGGTGGCCGCGGGGCGTGTCGGGTCCAGGGGCTCGGAGGACCGGCACCTCGTAGCCGTCGACCCGTGCCACGTGGAGGGTGCGCCGGTCGGTGGTCGGGTAGCCGTCGAGGGCGACGAGGTGCATCACGATGTCGGCTCCGTCCAGACGGTCGTCGGCTCGGGCTCGGCCTTGGGGAGGTCGCCGTAGGCGCCGCACGGCACGCACTGGGCGATCGGCTTGCCGCCCATCGAGACGGGGCCGGTGAGCGACACCTGGACCCAGCGGGCCGAGCCACAACGCCGGCACCGCCACCCGTCACCGCTCACGATCCCGGCTCCTGGAGTTCGGCGCGCCGGGCCGCGACCTCGTCGGCGTACTCCTCCAGCGAGCCGGCGAGGTCGCGGTCGACCGCGGCGATCAGGTGTGGGGGTGGACGCCAGAGTCCGAGGGCTCCCTGCCGCCACCTGATCGGCACGGGCAGCACCTCCAGGTCGGCCAGCACGAGGTGGGTGGCCTTCGGGTACATCGCTCCCCACGGGGCGCAGCCGCCCATGTAGCAGCGGGCGGTCGCGTGGTGGACGTCGACCAGGCGGCTGCGGGCCACGATCGCGGACGACGTGAAGCTCGATGGCCAGCATCGTTCGCCGGGCCGTTGGGCCTGGAACGCCTCCAGGACTCGCTGGTCGCGTTGGCCGTCGGTGTCCCAGCCGGCCCCGACGTGGATGAGAAGGATGCCCCGGTACTTCCACAGGGTCGGTCGGTTCTCGATCCGCTTCCCGGCGTGGGTGATGGCCCATCCCCACGGCTGCTTGAGGGTGATGGCCCGCACCTCGTCCATGGGGTCAGAACCCTTGGATCAGGGCGGAGCAGGCGATGTCGAGCTGGTCGTCGGTCTTGGTGGGGTCGACGCAGTAGAGGGCCTCGTCGTTGATGCCGACGGTGGCGACGATCTCGCCTCGGTAGGGGCCGTCGATGATCTGGACGATCATGACGTGTTCGGCTGGGCCGGTGCGGGCGTCTTGGGGGACGTCGATCAGGGTGTCGGTTCCGAAGTTCAGGTGCGATGCGTACATGGCTGGAACTGTAGCTGATCCGAGACAGTGAGGCAAGGCGGGGTCAGAGGACCATCCGGGGTCGGGTGTCCCCCGACGGCGGCGGCTCAGGCGGGTCCGTGGGGAGCGGCATCCCATCGGGCATCCACGCACCCCGCTCCAACCTGGCCCGATACCAGGCGACCTCGGCCCGCAACGCCGTCGCCTCGTCCGCGTCTTGGAGGAGGAGCTGCAACGCACGGGCGGTGACCGCCATCTGCTGCGAGCTGATCCCCGGCCGGCGGCGACGGATCCGGTCGCGGATCTTCTCCCGGTAGGCGACGTCGTCCGAGGTCATCTTCACGGCCGAACCCAGACGCCGTCGCCCCGGTCGAGCTCGAAGAACCCGCGGCGCTCCAGCATCCCCGCGAGCCGCGGGTTGATGACGTACGGCACCATGACCGGCCAGTCCCGTGGCAGACCGTCGAGGTAGCGGCCGACCGCGCCCGGCACCCGAGGGGTCGTGGCCCGGATCCCGATCAGCACGAGGTACCGGCCCTGGTCGTCGAGCCGGCCCTCGACACCTTCGGCCAGCGGCACGTACAGCTCGTCCGAGAGGCGCTCCAACTCGTCGTCGACCCAGGTGCGGAGCTGGGGGAGCCCGGGGAGCTGCCAGCCGGTCATGGGTGCCACGGGGCCGGCGACGACGAACCGGACGGGTGAGGGTCGAACACCGGGACCCCGTACACCTTGAAGTGCTCCATGCGCTCATGGGACTCGATGCGGTTGATCGCCTCCCAAATCTCCAGGTACAGGGCCCGTTCCGCCTCGGGGCCAGGGGCGTCGGGTGGGCCGGTGCGGTAGGCCCATGCCCGGAGGAGCGAGGCGTGCTGCGACACCGTCACCGTGGCGAAGGCGTCGGGGTTCGGATGGTCAGCGACGGAGGCTTGGCTGGTCGACAGGAACATCGCCTCGACCGAGACGACGGTCATCGCCCACGGGTCGAGGTGGAACGACCAGGCGCCGGTGGCTGGGGGTGGGCCGGTCTGGCGGCTGTAGTCCATGGTCCGGTACTGGATGGCGGCGACGAGGGGCTTGGCCCAGGCGCGCATCGCTCGGACCTCGCTGTCGAACTCGATCGGGTCGCGCCAGGTGTCGGGCTGCGGGTAGGTGGTGGGGGCGGTCAGGTCGTTGGGGTGCCCGAACCGGGTCGGGTCGATGAGTGGCCCGGCGAGCCCCGACACCGCGGCCATGGTCTGGTCGAAGGTTCGGGTCACCGCCACAGCCGGCACGTCGTTCATGCTGCCCTCGCTTGGTGGACCGCGATCCCGAGGTCGGTGGCCATCCAGTAGCCGGCGTTGCCGGGCTTGGCCAGCTCGGACGCGGCGAGCACCCCGACCGACCCGGTGGCCACCGCCCCGACCTCCGCGTCGTTCTTGTTCGTCGGCCAGCAGGCGTACCTGCCGCGCCGTTCGGTCTGGTGAACGAGGATCGCGAGGGCCTCGGCCTGGGACGGGCTGAGGAGCCAGTCGACCAGCTCCGGGGTCCACTCGTCACCGCACACGGTGCAGGTCACGAAGTCCGCTTGGCCCGTCGCGTTGTCGAGGTCACCTCGGCAGCCGTGCGGGCACCGGGTCTTCACGTCTCGGTACTCCTTCATGCTGTGCGCTCCCTGATCTTGCCGAGGTCGATGAGCCCCCGGTTCCCTTCACGCCGCGACGACCGGCCTTGGAAGAACGGGAGCCACGTGTCGCGGGTGCCGTCATTGCACCACACGATCAGCTCCCGGACCTCGTCGACGACCTCGTCGTCGGCGTCGCGTTCGTCGCCGTCGTCCCGGTCGAGCTCGGCCCCGTCGGTGAACCCGTACCAGGCCAGCTCCCCGAGGGTCTGGTCCGAGTCCTCGACCTGGAGGAACCGGGCCGGGGTGAGCGCCGCGATCGCTTCCAAGGCGGCGAGGCAAAGCTGCCGTTCGATGGCCCGGTTGGCTTCGGTGAGCCACTGGACCCGGGCGGTCTGGTCGCCGCTCGTCGGCCAGGCGGCGAGGGTCGCGACCAGGATGGCGAGCGACGTCGGGGACGCCGGGTCGGCGGGGTCGACGTCGACGGTGAAGTCGCTGTCGGGGACACCGCGGTCGATGATGGCGCGCATCTCGTCGATGGCCTCGGCCTCGTCGTCGGCGGTGACCCGTTCGGACAGGATCACGTGGTAGTCGGGCATCAGGTGCTCGTTTCGTTGTTGGGGTTGGCTCTGATCGTGGTGAGGGCGAGGATCGTGTTGTCGTCGGGGTCGCAGCCGGGCGACGGGAGGAACGACCCGAACTGCCAGATCCTGGTCGTCGGGTCGGGGCGGGTTTCGGCGTCGCGGTCGAGCTGGTCGACGACCGCGGCCATGAGGTCTTGGCGCCACTTCGTCCACGCCACCCCACCGGGGACCGGGTCGTCGTCGGGTGGTGGTGGAGTGCACGTGGCCCACCAGATGCGTTCACTCTCGTCGACCATCACGTCCCTCCGGTGTGTTCGGCTTGGGCGACCCGCAGGGCGCGGACCACGGTGTCGGTGATCCCTTCGCACCAGGCACGGAACGCGAAGTCGTCCGCGAGAGGCCGAGGGCCGGCGTCGCGGATGGCCCAGTCGAGCTCGTCACGGAGGTCCATGACCGTGTACCCGGTGAACTCCAGCTCCAGGACACTGATCACGAACTGGGCCAGCATGTCGAAGGTCTGGTGGCCGACCTCGTTGTACCGGACCTGCCACAGCCTGTAGGCGAGGCGGCGTTCGGCGGGCCAGACGGGGAGGGCATCGACGGGGGCGAGGGTGCAGTCGATCAGGCCACCGGAGGAGAGCAGCCCGGCCATCTGAGCTCGGGCCTCCTCGTAGGTGTCGGCGGTGATCCGCTCGTTGAGGGTGACCTGGAACTCAGGCATCGGGCACCTCGTCGCTGTTGGGGTTGGTCCACCACGACGGTGGGTTCTCGATGAACTCGTGGGCAGCGTCGAGCGAGATGAACGTGGTCACGTCCTCCCAGACCCCGTAGCCCGGGTGGTCGGGTGCGGCCATGTACTGGAGCGTCACGTAGGTGCGCCCAGATGCTCCAGGACCGTTCGCGGTCCAGGTGCGGGTGCGGAACTCGCCCCGCCCTCGCGGGGACGGCAGGGCGGCGTTGACGGCGTTCACAGCCTGACCGTCGCTGTCGTTGCGGGGCGGACCGTCAGCTCGGCGGCGAACACGGTCCAGGCGTCGCGGGTGACCACGACCCCCGAGGCCCGGTACTCCCGGTACTCGCAGGGGGGCCGCTCCTCGCCGCCGATGATGGTCTGGGTCACGAGGACCCGACCCGCTGGGGCTTCGGTGACGACCGCGACGAGGGCCCCGTCGTGGTAGATGTTCGCGCCGCCTTCGGGGCCGGGCTTGAGGTGCCAGCCTTCGGGCGGCACCGCCCAGGTCGAGGCGTCGGGTTCGGCGGCGACGTCAGCGTCGTGCCGGCCGCAGTTCTGGCACTCCAGGGCCTCGTTGCCGGTGCAGTCGACCAGCCCTTCGGTGTCGAGCGCCCCGTTGTGTTCGTTGAGGGTGATGCACTCGCTGCACAGGGCAGTCTCGGCCATGGCGGTGCCGGCGGAGCAGCCGTCTGATCCGTCGGTGAGCCGGGCGTACATGCGGGCCGGGTGGGTGGTGGGTGTCTCAGGTTCGTCCATGCCCGTGACTGTAGCACGAGGGGTGACAGTGTGCGAGGTGGTCACCACCGGTCCTCCTCCCACGTCCACGGCGCCAGCGGATCGTCGGTCGGATACCCGTTGCAGAACCAGTGGGTGTCCTGGACCCAGGTAACCCAGCGGACCGCGCCGCCTTCCTCGTGGTGGTCAAGATCCGGGTCCCACTCGTAGGTGCCCCGGTAGATGAGCACCGACTCGGCAGCCGGGGCGTTGGCCAGGACCAGGGCCTTGGTGCTGTCGAGATCGGAGTGTTCGGCCTCGGCGATCTCCTCGTTGTCGTCCTGGTCCGGGTCCCACCGGTACGCGGTGGCCCGGTGCGTCGTGGTCCCGACCCTGTCGTGGTCGACGTGCCGACGAGTCATCGCTTCACCATGACCTTGGATCCGTCGATGGAGTGGCCGCGGGTGCGGCTCCCCTTGGGGAGCACGAACGACGGGACACCCTTGCTGTTCGGGCACAGCCGGGCACCGGACCACTCCTGCCAGCCGGTGCCGCCCACGTACCAGCCGTAGCGGACGATCGACCGGAACTTCGTCGGCTCGTCGAGGTGGGTGATCACCTCCCCGCCTTCGGCCAGGTACTCGTCGATCTGGACCTGGAGCGCGTCGAGCTTGTGGAGGGTCTGGAGGTAGTAGATCGCTGTTTCCTCGTCGGGGCCTTCGATCCCGGGGATCCGGCCCTTGAGGTCAGCGTCGTACACCAGAGCACCGGGCGCCGCGCCGAGCTCGTTGCGGGCAGCGAGGTAGCCGGGCATGAACTCCCGGACCTGTTCGGGGTCACGGTTCTTGCGGTCAAGGATCAGGGTCATGAGTGCTCCACGATGAATCGGGCCAGGGCCGTGGTGGCGGCGTCGAGGCGAACGAACGGGCGGGAATGCTTGGCCACCTCGGTGACGACCCGACCGTCGGGCAGGGTCACGTCGAGGGTGGTGGTCGCCGTCGGCTTCACGGCCATGAGGACCACATCGGGCCGGTTGATGTCGTCGTCGGCGGCTTCGGCCCCGGCGAGGATGGCGCGCAGCTCGGCCACCTGGGTGCGAGTGAGCTTGGCCATCGGGTCACCCGGCCTGGGCGAGGCGGATGCGGGGCGACGGGCACGCCCCGGTCGGGGTGGAACCGGCTCGGCGGGCTGCCTGCCAGGCGTCGAGGTCGCGGGTGTCGATCACGATGTAGGCGTGGGAACGGTTGGCTCGGTGGCCGTCGGCCTGGAGCCAGGTGAGGGTGAACAGGGCCTGCCCGCCGCACCAGACCCGGAGCCCGCCGTCGTCGGCCGACCAGGCGGGGGCGATGGCAGCGGGCCGGTCGAAGTCCCAGCCGGCGCCGTCGGTGTCGGTGAGCACCTCGGGGTTGGTGATCCCCATGTTGGCGAGCAGCTCGCGGGCCGTGTGGAGCCGGGGGGTCGGGTGGATCGTGTACCCGGCGTTGGTGAGCCGGTCGAGGATCTCGTCGGCTACCTCGTCGGGGGTGAGCTCGAACCCGGAGAGGCCGGCGCTGTCGTCATCGTTGATGGCGAGGGCGATGACCGTCCGGGGGTCGTCGGGTGGGGCTGTGATGGTTGCTGTGGGTTCGTCCATACCCGTAACCGTAGCAGATCCGAGACAGTCGGGCGAGGGGGTCTACCGGCGTTTCTTCGGTGGCTTCCGCCGCTGACCCGGCCCGGTGCCGCCCTTCAACGGGGTCCGACGAGGCGCAGCCGGCGCCGACGGCATCACCGTCGACTCCTCCGGGGCATCCTCCTCCGGGCCCGGCATGTCCTCGACCTCGGCCTCGATCTGCGGCACCACCGGCTTGCCCTTCGACGAGGAGGTCGCGCCCCGCTGGACCGTCTTCGCCTTCGTGACCGCACCGCCACGACCTGACGCGCCAGCCTTCGTCACCGCGCGGCCCTTCACCCGTTGGGTCAGCCGTGCGGCGAGGTCGTTGTACGCCTGGGACGACGTGTCGATCATGTCGTCGTTCGCGCCACGGGGGAAGGTGCGGGCCTCCTCCTTGTAGTCGTCCCACCAGTGAGCCGGTCGCACGCTGCCGTCGGTTTCGGTGCCGACCCCGACGAGGTACACGTTGCCGGCTTCCTGCTGGGCGGCGAGGCCCTCCGCGTTGAGCTCCTTCGACCCGGAGGTGGTGAGCTTCTTGGCCCGGAACCCGGCGAACACCGTCGCCACGTACTGGTCAGCGATCGTCTTGCCGGCCGACCCCGGCTCCTGCTCGATGATCTGCTCGATGCCACGCCCATACTTCTGGCGGTCCTCCACCGCCGCGGCCCGGAAGAACCGGCGGACGTGCGCCGACCCGCCTTTCGTGCGGCGCACGTCGATGATGTAGGTCCGTCCCTCATGCCAGCCGAGCAGCGACGTCGCGGCGTAGTCGGATCCGTCGTCAGCGAGGTCATAGCGGCGGATCATCCGCTTCGGCCCAACCGCCGCCGGCAGAGCCCCCACGTACTTCCAGTTGTGCGTCTTGAACACGTCGCCCTCGCGGGCCGTCGGACGCTGCTGATAGTTCGACTCCCACGACACCGCCGACACCGACGCCTTGATCCGACGCAGCCGCTTCACCGGCCACCGCTCAGGCCACAACGCCTCCCCCGCCTGACGGCCCATCTCGTCGGTCCAGCCGACCTCGCGCAGCACCTCGATCGGCATCTTGAACTCGGGCTCATCCGGCCCGGGTTCCGCGATCGCCGGCAACCGGATCCTCTCCCACTGGTCCGCCTCCGGGTCCGACTCAGAGTGGGCCAGAAGCCGACCGACGAGGTCGTCCTCATGCCAGCGGGACATGACCACGATGATCTTCCCGCCCGGCTCCAGACGGCCACGCAGCGTTTCCTGGTACCACTCCCACAGGGCCTCACGGGCGTTGACCGAGTGCGCCGCCTTCGCGTCCTTCACCGGGTCGTCGATCACGATCAGATCGCCGCCGACACCAGTGATCGACCCGTACAGGGTGCTGGCCTTGAACCCACCGAAGTGATCCGCGATCTCCCACCGGTTCACCGACCTGGAGTCCCCACGCACCTTCACCCCGAACAGGTCCGGGCCGTACTCCTCCAAGATCATCCGGGCATCGCGGGAGAACCCCTTGGCCAAGGTGTCGCTGTACGAGGTGAGGAGCACGTTCTTGTTCGGCCAACACCCGACGTGCCACGCCGTCAGGTACTTCGAGATGAACCAAGAGTTGTGGGTCGGGATCAGCTCCCGTCCGACGAGGAACAGCCCGTCGGACCGATCGACCTGGATGCACACCCCGTCCGCCGGGGGGGCCTCGGTGATCGAGGCGATGGCGATCCGTTCCTGGCGGCGCGCCGGTCGGGCGGTGGTCTTGCGGGCCAACCGGCCCGGGGGGAGGCCATCGGTCGGGGTCCATGAGCAGACCCAGCGGGTGCCGGCGGTGGCGATCATCTGGGTCGAGCCGTCACGGTTGACGATCAGGTGCGGGGGCCTGGTGTCCGTCTCGGTGTAGATCGTGGCCCGGTGGCCGAGGGTGCGGGCCAAGGTGGCGACCGAGCGGACGAGGGCCTCGTCGTGGCCCACGACCCGCACCCGGCCCGACCCGCGCTCGACGTGCCCGTCGGAGTCAACGATCCCCTGGAGCAGCGCCCGGCGTTGCGCGACGCTCGACGTCCAGCACACCTCGGGGATCTTCTTGACGCCGCGGATGCCGATCTCCCACAGCCGGCGACGCAACGTCGGCACCCGGAGGTACTCGCAGCCCGTCGCCTTGTGAGCGAACCTGATGTGCGGTGCTTCACCCACCGCGGTGAGGATCTCGATGATCTCGTCGGCGTCGCCGCCCGCGGTGAGGTAGGCGTTCTCTGCGCCGCCGTCTCCGATCCAGTAGCCAATCAGCCACGGGTCGACCGGGAGTTCGGCGTCGGGGAACTCGACCGGGGACCGCTGCGGGAGCTGGTACAGGTACCTGCCCGTCGGGCCCTGCCCCGAGGTGAGCTTCAACCGGGCCAGGTGCTGCGTCTCGTAGGTCCGCCACTTCCGGTTCGCTCGGCACCACACCGTCCACTCATGCGCCGGGTGCACGTCGATCGAGGTGCCGTCCGTGAACGCCACCCGCAGCTTCGGAGCCGACCGGTTGACCGGCGACCGCCACAGCACCTCGGTCGGACGCCCGTCGGGGCCGAACACCTCGTCTCCGGGTTGGAGCGCGCCCATCGTCGACCAGCCCGACGGCGTGAGCACCGGCTCATCGACCCGCGTCTCCTTCCCGTGGCGAACTGGGAGCTCGATGATCACGAACCGCTCATCAGGGTCGAGGAGGAAGTCGACCATGTACTCGTTCAGATATTGGATATGCCGCGGGTACACCCAATGCCCGCGCGACGCCCGCACCCCCAGATGCGCCGGGGTGACCGGCAGCCGGATCAGCCGGTCAGCGTTCTGGAGCCCATCACTCTCCGGGAGGAGCAGCGTCACCGTCGTCCTCGCCGTCCGGGTCGTCGTCGTCGACGATAGCCGGGGTCCCGACCGGGGCCGACGGCGTCACCCGAGCCAACAGCTCCGACGACAGCCGACGCGCCTCCGGGTCATCACGCAACTGTCGGGCCAGCTCCGCATCCGTCGCGACGTGGATCGGACCGCCGCCCTCCCCCGTGATCTCCACACCTTCCCGGTACCGCTCAGGCCACCGCCGCGACAGCAGCGCGATCCCGGCCTGCCAGGACTTCTCCGCATGACGGGACACGAGAGTCACGAGGCGCAGCTCGCCCTCCGCTTCGGCACGGGCCACTCCGTCCACCAATTCCACGAACAGACAGTCGATTTCGGGCCAGCCGGCGTCGGACAGGTAGCGGCCGAGGACCTTCGTCGGGTTGACCGGTGCGGCCTTCTCGCCTTGGGCGTTGGCGGCTGCGTCTGCGAGCCCTTGGGCGTTCTCCTCTGCGAGTTCGAGGAGGTCGGGGTCGATGACGCCGTCTGCGATGGCCTTGTCGAGGAGGGTGAGGCCGAGGGCGTGGTACTTCCAGAACGTGGAGGTGCCGATGCCTGCTGCTTTCGCGGCGCTCGACATGGGGGCACCGGCGGCGACGGCGGTGAGGATCCGGTCGAGGCGGCGGCGGGTGAGCTTCCACTGTCGGCCGACGTTCGACTCGTTGGCGTTCGGGGTTCGGGTTTCGGTGGTCATTGGATCCAGTCCAGGAGGAGGACGGCCAGGGCGAGGATGGCGCCTTGGATGGTACGGGCCACGAGGGTCACGTTGGTTCCCATGGGGTGCGGGTGACGGTGCGCTTGTAGAGGGGCAGGGGAACCCCGCCAGCCTTGAGGTGGCTATCGACCCACGACTCGGGGGTGACGCGGACTCCGGTGCCGTCCTCCAGGTCGACGCCGTGCTCGACGGTCGAGCTGAGGTGCGCGGTTGCTGCGTCGACGGCGGCGTTGATCGCTGGGATCAGCAACCACCTCGGGAGGGCCTCGATCGTTGCCGGGTCACCGTGGGGGGCGATGACGGCCATGGCAGCGGCGTAGATGTCGTCCCAGCCGGCCCGTGTGGCGTCAGGAAGGCCCGGCTCGGGTGTCGGTGGTGGGATGAACCCGGGGTACCGGGCCCACGTGTCTGGGCCGGTCTGGACGAACCCGGCCTCGGTGAGCAGCTCCGGGGTCGCTGGCATCCACCCTTCCCCTGGTGACACCTCGGACACCGTCAGGTCGAGGTCCGGGGACGGGGACAGCCACACCAGTCGGCCGTCGTCGGTGGTGGCGTACCCGTACTCGGTGCTCACCGGTCGGCCTCGACAGCGAGGAGGATCGCAGCGATCTTGGCCATCGACCGCCCAGACGGGTCATCAGGGACCGTGACCACCTCGTCCGCCCAGGCGTTGGTCACCGTGGCGATCTCACCCACCGCCTCGTCGGTCGTCACGGCGTCGGCTCCACGAACCCGTGGCAGGCGCAGGCACCGAGGCGCCACCACGGGCCTTGACCGGTGCAGAACCCGGCGGCGTGATCCGAGGACGACGTCGGGTGCAGGCGACGCTGGTGTCCGCACCCGGGCTTGGCGCACACGTCGAGAGCTGGGCCCGACCGGTAGGCGTCGAGAGCCTGGGCCAGGTGACCGGCTGTTCCCATCGGGCGGAGCGGACCCAAGCCGGCCAGCGGCCCCAACCCGACGGTCTGCTCCGCCTTGATCGTCTCGTCGTTGTCGGGGTCGGGCGTGATCGGGGTACCCGTCGCTGGGCCAGGCGACTCCATGATCTCCTCGACCGGGACCGCCGTCACCGGCCTCGCGCTATAGACGCCGACGGTCAGCTCGTCAGCGATCGTTGATTGCTGGGTCGGGCCAGGGAGCGGGCGGAGGGCCTCGACGGCGCTTCGGAGGACGACGTCACGACGTCGAGGGTCGAGCAGGCCGGCGTCGAGCAGCATGTCGAACACTGCGACCTTGCGGTTGGCCACAGCCAGGGCCTCACGGTCAGCTCGGCCTTCGGCCCGGACCCGGTCACGGTGCTCGCGGGCCAGGGCGAGGTTCTTCTTGGCGCGCAGGCACCGGTTCCTCCAGGACTTCACCGCCCTCGTCTGTTCCCCGAGGGCACGGTGGAGCCGCTTGATCTCGACGTCGCGGGCACCGAGGTCGTGGATCAGCGAGTCGATCAGGTCGTTGCCCTCACGGACCTGGCGGCGCAGGGGCACCCCGAAGATCGCGTCGGTGCAGCGGGTGAGGTACGCGGCGAGTTGGTCAAGGCGTTCGGGGGTCATGTTGGGGTGGCTCCATCAGGTTGCAGGACTTCGGACTTCGCACGGCACGAGTGCATCGCCACCAGGGCCTCGCGGGCCTCGATCGAGCGGCGCTCGTGCATCTCCTCCCACCACGAGGCGATCACCAGCAGCCACGCCGCCATCTCCGCCGTGGTGAGCAGCCTGTCGGTCGGGACGACCCGGTGCTCGTCGGGTCGGTCGTCGTGGTGGACGACCACGTCACAGCCCGGCACACCGACCGGGTACGTCGGTGCTGTCAGACCGGTGGCGACGACCGTGCAGCGCAGATCCAAGCCGGCGATCCACCGGACATCGCCAGGGACCGGCGGCTCGGTGGTCTGCGGGGCCGGGGGGTGGGGCCTCACCGGGGGAGGCCCTTGCACGGCTCTACCGCTGCGGGGGTGGCAGGGTCGGCGCCGAGCTCGTCGAGCACCTGGCACACCGCCGTCCTCGTGCGGGTGTCGGCCCGGTCGTGGGTGCGTCGAGTCCCCCACGCCGCGCCGATGGCGAACACGACGCTGACCGTCATCACGATCGCCCACGCCCGGATCAAGCTGTGCTCCCACGGCTCGACTCCACGCCCGCCGCGGACCGCCCGCTCTGCCGCTTTCGCCTCGGTGAGCACGACGGACTTGGCCCCGGGTGCGGGGTAGCCGAGGGCCGGTGGCGTGACCCAGGATCCGTTGGTCAGGTGGGTGAACCCCATGTCGCGCAGGATGCCCTCGGCATCGGCGTTCGTGAACCGCTGCCCGTTGATCACGATCGCGTCCTCTCGGAGGTCACGGACGTGGCACACCCACGCCGCTGTCTCCTCGTCTGTCAGGGCATCCCACGGGAGCTGGAGTTCACCGATCGGACCGTTCGAGTGGGCGGTGGCGAACTCGTAGGCCCGGCGGGCTGCGTCGAGCGGCGGATCTTCGGTGGTCATGCCGGGACCTCCTCGGGGTCTTCGGGGCGTTCGACCGGCAGCGGAGCCGACGACGTCAGGCCGTCCGCCGCAGCCGGCGAGTCGGACGGCACCGGGTACCAGGCGGCGGAGTACGCCCACGAGTCGATGTTCTTGTGGTCGAACACCCCTTCGGTGAGGAGCAAGTCGATCTCGGTGGGGTTGGCGCCGATCTCGGTGCCGAGCCGTTCGGGGGTCCAGCCGTGGTCGTTGATGATGGCCTGGACCAGCGCGGCCATGAGCGCGGCGGAGTGCTGGCCCTTCGCCCGGTTGATCCGCACCGTGATCGCCATCGCTGTCGGTTCGTCGACGTCGAGGGTGGCGACGGGCAGCTTGCCGGCCCAGCGTTGCGCGATCGCTGGGGAGTCCTGGGTGAGACGCCATCGGTGGAACCCGTCGATGATCACCCCGTCAGGGTTCGCGAGGACCGGTTGGATCCAGCCGGTCGAGAGGAGCGACCGTTCGAGGAGGAGCAGCTCGGGGGTCAGGACCCGGTTGGGGTTGTAGACGTTCGAGCGCAGCGAGGTGGCTTCCACCCAGGTGATCGAGTCGATGGGGTCAGCTTGAGCGGTACGGGCCATGCCCGTGACTGTAGCCGATGGTGCTACAGCGGCCGGGGTGGGTCAGACCCCGGCCCCGACGGACGCTGTGCCGGCGCCACGCTGGTGATCGCCTCGGACCAGGCGGGCCGCGGCCTCGTGGACCGGGAACGCCGGCTTGCCTTCCTCGCCCCACTTGCGGTGATAGCGGATGAACTCCATCGCCTTGTCGTACAGGTCGCCGGTCTGGTGCTCCTCGACCCAGGCGGTGAGCGTCTCCCAATCGACGCCGATCCTGTCGATCAGCGCGTCGTGGTCGAAGTCGGCGTTGTACCGGGCCAGCGACTCGACCTCGGGGAACACCTTGGCCAGACGCTCGAAGTGGGCAGGATCCGTCACGCGGAGCCGGTCGAGCATCCTGGCGTTCTGGGTCGTCAGGGAGGTGGCGACGCGCATCTCGCGGCGCAGCCACATCTGGGTGTCGTAGATCGAGCAGTACCGGACGCCGCGCTCGTAGAACAGGCGGAACACGTCGTTCTCGGCCCAGTCGTAGATCGGTCGGCCCATCGCCACCAGGCGCTTCCGGTTGCCCATCCGTTCGGGGGTGGTCAGCCAGGTGCGCCGGCCTCGGGAGCCGCCGTTCACGATCGCTGCGTAGCGGAGGAGCGACTCGGTGCAGCGGATCCCGATCGCTTGGACGATCGACCCGCGGCCCAGGAGCGAGTCAGCGAACGCGGCGTCGGCGGTGTACTGGGAGAGGACCGTGTCCGCCGGCAGACCGAGGGTGTCGAGGGTGACCGCCCACGGTGGCAGGTCACGCACGAACCCGACCCCACCGTTCGCTGGGTCGCGGGCCGGGTCCCATTGGATATACCGCTCGGTCACCCCGAACGCGGCCTTCACCGAGCGGAGCGGCACCGCCCACCAGTGGAGGTCCAGCCATGGCAGATCCTTCATCGACTCGACGAAGTCAGCGACGATGTTCGGGATCACCTCCTCGTCCCGGAACCACGCCTCGACCTTGTCGGTGACCTGGAGCTCGTCGATGGCGATCTCACGGGCCAGTTCGAGGAGCGCCAAGCTGTCCTTGCCCCCGGAGAACGAGATCACGACATGGTCGAAGTTCTTGTAGGCGTGACGGAGCCGGGCCTTGGCTTCGTCGAGGACGTTGACCCCGTCCGGGTAGTAGCGCACGAACTTCGGCATGACGGGATGGCCTCCAGGGTGGCGGGATCGGACGCTCAGATGGTCCAGGACAGCTTGGCAGGGGTCAGGGTGAGGATGGGAGCCCAGGTGGGCGTTCCCACGTCAGGGCGGCGTCGGTGGCGGTGATGATCTCGTCGATCGGGAGGTGCCCCGTCCAGATCGTCTCGCGCACCCGGTCACCGTCGACGTAGCGGCGCAGCTTCACCTCACCGTCGAGCCCGACCTCGACTCTGACCGACCGTTCCCACCGGTCACCTTTGAGGAGCCGGTGGCACCGGGACACCGCCGACTCCGCAAGCGACGGGGCACCGTCGACGAACCACCAGCCTGTCTCACCGAGACGGACCCTGAGCTGGGCCCGTTCGACGATCATCAGGTGCTCGTCCTCGCAGCGGAGCATCTCCTTCGCGGCCTCGGTCATGCGAGGTGGTTCTCCTCAGGCTTCGACGACGATGCCATGCCCGGCCGGCGGGCCTGGTAGTCGTAACGGCGCCAGTGGACCCAGCCGGTCGGGAGGTAGAACCCCCACTCGCGGGTCTTCCGGGCTCGGAACACGACCGTGATCGTGCCCGGCTCGACGTGACTGATCCGGTGGGTGACGTTCAGGGGCATCCGGTGCACGGAGCCCTTCGCCCAGGAGCGAACCAGACCACGGGGCTGCGGGTGACCGAGCGCGGTGACGTGCTCGACCGCACCAGCGATCAGCGACGCATTCCGGCCGTCCATCCACTCCTCGGTGTACCCGCCCCTGACGATCCACGTCCAGAACTCGAACGGGTGGTCGTGGAGGTCGAGGCCAGGGTCCGGGGCCAGGATCCAGTGGATGAGGATCCCGCGGCCGGTGGCCAGCCCCTCGACACCACGGCGACGCAGGAACGGGGTGCCGTCGACCCCCATCAGGTCAAGGATCCTCGGGGCGAGCCCGAACGGGGCCATGGCGCGGGCGAGGAGCACCCGTCGGGCCTGGACCGTGCCCGGGTCGTCGGCCCAGATCCGCGTCGCCCGACGGATCAGTTCACCGGTGGACGGCTCGGTCACTGGGCTCGGGCCGAGGTGAGCGACAGCAGGTCGGCCACCAGCCCCGCCGGGTTCGTGCCCGTCTGCGACGCACGAGCTTCGAGGTCGGCATACCAGCCGTCGTAGAGCGGCCACAAGGTCGACAGGGTGTAGGCGGTAGCGGAGTCCTCGTCGATGATCCGCAGCCGGGCCTTGCCCTTCCTCGTGGCGCCGGCCACGTCGGAGGAGGCGGCGAGGAAGTCGTCGAGGTCGTCGTAGTCGAACCCGGTGCCGGCCAGCGAGTCGAGCGACTGGAGCGACTGGACCAGGAGGTCCGTGTTGTAGGAGCCCAGCTCGGCGGTCCGGTTGTCAGCGAGGAGGATCCGGGCGGCTTCGGTGGCGTCGACGTCGACCCAGGTGACCCCGATGGTCTGCCAGCCGATCGCGCGGGCCCCGAAGAACGTGTGGTTGCCGGCCAGGATCTCGTTCGGGGCGCCGGTGATGGTGCCCTTGTTCACGACGATCGGCCGGAACTGGCCGTTCGCTGCGAGCGACTCGGAGATCGCGCCGACGTCGCCTTGGCGGGGGTTGAGGGGGTACGGGTTCAGTTCGTCGAGCGGGACCTGTTCCCCGACGCCGCCTTCGCCGGTCCCGGTCCCGACTCGGGTGATGTCACCGGGGCGGGACAGGCGCGGCGGACCGGATCCGTCGGGCCAGGTGAGCAGCTCCGCGAGCTTCGCTTGGCCCTTCTTGCCCTTGAACTCCTTGGCCCACTCCGCGAGCGATCCGGGCTGGAGCTCGACCTTGAAGTCCGGGGCGTCGATCATCGCGACCGGTGGGGTCGGGTCGCCGGGCTCCTCACCCTCGCCGTCGGGTGGAGTGCCGGTCCCCATGCCTTCGGGGGCGGGGGGCGGGTCGTCGTAGGTGAGCGGCCGGGCGAGGTCGCGGAGCATCCGGTCCATGTCGTCCTGGCCCCAGCCGGTGCCGTCGAGCGACGGGAGCGTCTGGAGCAGCTCGGTCAGAGCGTTCGTGTCGTCGGTCGCGAGGTCGGCGTGCCGGTTGTCAGCGAGGAGGATCCGGGTCGCTTCTGCGTCGTCGACGTCGAGGAGCACGGCGGCGATCTCGTCCCAGCCGAGGCGCTTCGCTGCCAGCCAGGTGTGGTTGCCGCCGAGGATGAACATCGTCGACGCTTGCACGAGGATCGGCTTGTACTGGCCGTTCACCTCCAGCGACTCCTTGATGGCGTCGACGTCACCACGTCGGGGGTTCTCCGGGTGGGGGCGGAGGTCACCGATCGGGCGGGCGAGGTGCTGGATCAAGTCGTGGATCACTCGGGTGACTGTAGCCGATCCGGCGACGGTTCCTGGGGTGGCGTCAGGAGGGTCATGTTGGGCCTCGCCGGGGTGGTGGTGAGGTAGGCGCAGGCGGTGGTCTTGGCCACGAGACGCCACCGGCCGGTCCACTGCGGCGGGTCGGTCTGGTGGTCGAGGACCATGGCCATGACCTCGTGGGTGATCGACGGGAGGGCGTTCGTCGCGTGCCGGTGCGCCTGCCGGCCTTGGAGCCAGAGCTGGGTGACGCCGGCCTCAGCGAGGGCCGTCTTGAAGATCCCGAGGAACTCGCGGTCGAGCCCCGCTCGGGACCCGAACAGCTCGGGGAAGCACCGGCGGGCCACGATCCCCGTCACCTCGTAGGTGGCCAGGACGTCCTTGAACGCGGCCAGGTCCCCGCGGAGGGTGCACGTGAGCAACGGGACCTTGACCCCGGCGGCGACGGCTCCAGTGATGGCCCGGTCGTCGGAGTCGATGCCGACCGCCGGCACGCGCAGCTCGTCGTTGATCCGTTGGGCGAGGAGCCCGGTCGAGCAGCACAGGTCGAGGACCGGGCCGGTCGGTGGGGTGCGTCGCACGAGACGGAACAGCTCGTCGTGGATCTTCGGGTAGACCCCGTCGTCGCGCCAGGCATCGAGGTACCCGGTGTCGTCGAACCTCACTCGACGAACCTGTCCGCTGCGCCGCCCGCGCCGCCGATGCGGGGCTTGAGGTGGAGGTATCGGCCGGTCGCGATGTCGTCGAGGATCCCCGGGCCGCGCTTCGGGCCGCGGGTGGCGGTCTTGTACCCGGACTCGCCCTTGATCACGGCGGCGACCCCCGCGCCCCAAGACCCGACGGGCTCGAAGATCGCGCCGCGGCGGAGCGCCGACCGGTAGCGGGCGGCGGGGTCCGGGTAAGCGAAGCGTTCATGGCAGACCACGTGGCAGAGGACGCAGAGCCCGATGATGTCGAGCAGCTCGTTGTAGTCCTCCAGGTGCTGGTGGACCGGCACCGATGGGGGGTCGGCGTGACGGCCGCACGCCTTGCAGATGTTGACCCGGAGGTGCGGCTGCCGTCGGAGGATCCCGGACTGCACCGACCCGAGATGGGATCGTGCGGCCCCGGAGAACCCGTTGTAGCTGCGGCCACCGGTGCGGCGGCGGGGAGGTGAGGTCACTGGGCGTCCAGTCCGTAGGCGTTGAGGGCGGTGAGCATGTCCGTCCGGTCGGGGTGGTCGGCGGGCACGGTAGCGAGGGCAGCGGCGAGGAGACGGGCCACCTTGGTGGCGGACGGTCGGGCGGCGGCGCGGGCCCCGAGGTGGAACTCCTCGATGACCAGGAAGTCGTCGCAGTCGAGGAGCCCGTACTGGTCGTCGGCCTGCTGTTCGGTGCGGAGCTTGGAGACGAGGGCGTCCCAGGTGGCGCCGCTCATCTTCGGGTCGCGGGCGAAGATGTTGACGGCGAGGATCTGGCGGTTGTGGTCGAGCCCGGCGATCTGGGCGGCACCGGCGAGGAAGAACCCGCCAGCGGCGATGACAGCCTGGACTCGGGGGGCCAGGGTGAGGAGCTGGAGGCGGGCCTTGATGACCCCGGCGGTCTTGCCGGTCTGGGCTGCGAGGGCCTCGACGGTGTACCCGAAGCGGTCCATCCGGGACTGGTAGGCGGCGGCTTCCTCCATCGGGTTGAGGTCGACCCGGTTCACGTTTTCGAGGAGCATGATCGCTGCGGCTTCCTCGTCGGTGGCGTCGACGACGATGGCCCGGATCGTGTCGAGCCCGGCGAGCTGGTGGGCGCGCCAGCGGCGTTCACCGGCGACGATCCACCAGCCGAAGGCGCCGTCGGTGCGGGGGCGAACCGTGATCGGCTGGGCGAGGCCGTGGGCCAGGATCGAGGTGGCCAGCTCCTGGAGGGCCCCGTCTGCGAAGTGGCCTCGGTCGTTGTTCTCGGGGGCGATGTCCCCGAGGGCGAGGTTGGCGACGGTCGTGGTGGTGGGTGCGTCCATGCCCGTCACTGTAGCACGTCGGGTGACAGTATGCGAACCGCGCTGGTCAGGTGGGGGTCTGGAAGAACGGCACCGACGACACGTCGACCTTCAACCTCGCCCGGGTCACTCCGACGTAGAGGAGGCGCTTCTCCTCGTCGGTGTCGCCGTCGCGTTCGTCGAGGTCCGGGAAGTCGCCGGCCAAGCGGACCGTGTCCCACTCGCGGCCCTTCGCCTTGTGCGCCGTCGACACCACGACGTCGGCCGCGTCCTCGTTCGGGTTGTTCGACAGGGCCTGCTTGATGACGTCCGCACCGAAGTCGTCCACGAGGCCCACGAGGGCCTTGAGCTCTCCGCCTTGCGCGTCGTGCTCGACGTACTCCTGGACCTCCAGCCACGACTCGAAACAGATCAGATCCGGGTGCCAGGTGCGGCCCGTGTCCTTCAACTCGGTGGCTGCCTCAGCGAAGGTGATCACCTCCCGGGCCCCGCCCACCAGGGCCGCGGTGCGCCCGTCCTTCTGGGTGTTCAGGACGGTGGTGACGGCCTCGGCGTTCGTGCGGCACAGCACCACGTCCGACTGGTCCAGCCGGCAGACCTGCGACGGGATCGACGAGAGCCCCGTGAGGCGCAGCTCGGCGTCGAGGTCGTCGAGCACCACGTTGGCCAGGTCAGCGATCGCCGGCCCGAACCGAAACGACTGGGTGAGGAACGACGTCATCGACCCGGCGGCAGCCGCCCGGTCGAGGGCGTCGACCGCGCCGGTGAACCCGTAGATCGCCTGCTGGGAGTCGCCCACCCACACCAGTTGGACGCCGTGCTCGGCCTGCTGGAGGACGATGTCGAGCATCACCGGGTTCGCGTCCTGGCCCTCGTCGAACAGGACGTAGTCGGCGGCGATCCGCGGGCTGTTGAGCTGCCACAACTTGAGGTAGTGGTCGTGCTTGTAGGGGAGCTGCCCGGTCGTCGACTGGAGGTCGGCCCAGGCGTGAGCGATCTTCGGTTCGAGCGTGGCCCGCACCACGTCGTTGTTGCCGTAGGTGCGGCGCCCGTCCTGGGTCGGGAGGTCGATGCCGTCGATGTACGGGACGTGCCGGCCGGTCGGGTGAGGGTCGGCGGTCTGGCAGAACTGGCCGACGGCCTTCATCACGTAGCCGGCGAGCGTCGACGGCTGGAGCACCTTCGTTTGGGCGCCGTAGCTGATGTAGATCGGGTCGATCTTGAGCATCCTCGCGATCTCCATCGACCGCATCCGGTGCGACTGGAGACGGTGCGCGTAGCGGGCGCCGACGGCCTTGAACGCGAGGCCGTGCGCGGTGGAGGCGGCGACCCAGCGGGGCATCTTCGCCTTGGCCTCCTCGACGATCGCCCGGTTGAAGGCGATGTACTGGCCGCGCCACGTGGGCTCGGTCGCGGCCATCGAGCGGAGGGTGGTCGTCTTGCCGGTACCGGCACCGGCCTGGACCACGAGGGGCAGCTCGGCACGGAACAGGTCGATCGCGACTTCCTGCTCGGGGGTGGGGTCGCTCACTTGAGTCCTTTGGTCAGCTCGGCATGGCGGCGGGTGGCGTAGGCGTGGATCGCTGCTGCCTTGGCGTCGGTGTCGCCGTCGAAGTCCTGCGTCTCGGCCCACGACTGGGCCTCGCGGATCGCGGCCGGCCACAGGCGCCCGGCCCGGTGGGGGGCGGTCTGGGCCTTGCGGGCGGTGAGGTCCGCTGCCTTGCGAGCGACTGCCGCCTTCACCTCGGTGACCATGATGTCGGCCGACGGGAACTCGCCGGGGTGGTCGGTGAGCCAGGCGTCGGTGGCCCGGTCGACGACGTCGTCAGCGAACACCTGGAGCTTGACCATCCACACCGTCACGAGCTGGTCGTGGACAACGACCCCGCACGGGGCAGCGAGGCGCTCCATGACCTTGATCAGCGACGGCTTATCCACGGGCGCAACTGTAGCACGAGCGGCGACGGTCGACCGAGGCGGGGGTCAGGCGTGAGCTGCCTCGGCCTCACGGCGTCGTTGCCGGGCCAGGACCGGGTGGACCGACTCGCCCGCCGGGACCGACCCGGGCTGCGGCCCGTACCTGGCCGGCGGTGGCCCACCGAGGCCGGCGAGCGGATCTTTCACCTGGGGCCGCGACGCCGGGTCGAGGTGCAGACCCGCGAACCGTTCGATCGCATCAGCGTTCTTGAGGATCACGCCGAGCCCGTCGTAGCGGGTCGAGCGTTCGTTCTCTCCGAGGTGGAACGGCGAGTGCACCAGACCGTTCACAGCGGCGCAGGTGACGTCGAAGCCGTGCGAGCGGAGCGCAGCGGCGATCTTGCGCTTCCGGGGGTTGTCGAGCACCGCGGCGGGGTGCCCGGCGACCTGTTGCCACAGGGTGAACACCGCGGCTACTTGGTCACCGAACGCGGTCGGCGCAGCCGACGGGGGCTGGGGGGTTTTGGGTTCTTCTTGGGTTGATAGAGCTTGGGTTCCTTGGCTGTCGTCTGAGACGACAGCGGGCTGTCCGATCTCAGGACACCCGGCTGTCGTGTGAGGCGACAGCGGTCCGGGGGGCGCTGTCGTGTGAGACGACAGCGGATCGGGCATCAGGAACCGGAGCAACCGACCCTGGTGGAGCGACTGCCGGGACCCGACCTTGTCGCCGTCGAGGGCCTCCAGGTAGCCGTCCTCGATCATCGCGGCGATGGTCGTGTTGACCGTCTGCCGACCGGTGCGGGCCTTGTCCGCGAGGGTGGCTTGCTTCATCCAGAACTCGTTGTTGTTCTGGTCGTTGACCGAGTCCGCGATCGACAGGTGGATCGCGAACGCCGCGCCCTTGTACGGCGAGTGACGGAACACCCACCCGGTGGCCTCGGCGCTCATGCCGCGGGCCGTTCACGAGAGGCCAGGTTCGCCTTGATGGCGTTCCACTCCGCTGGGCGCCACAGGTACACCTCGACCCCCGGGCAGCGGGCCAGGAGCGCGAGGACCGTGATCTGGGCCTTCCTGCGCCGGCCCTGCTGACGCTTGAGCTCGACGAACACCAGCCGCGGGGGCCGGATGAGGATCAGGTCGGGGAGCCCGGCCTTGTTGCGGCGCGAGTCCTGGTCGTGCCACCACCACCAGCCGAGGTCGTCGAGCACCTTGATCAGATCCGATTGGAACCGGGCCTCGGAGACGAGCTTGTTGAGCTGGCCCTTCGGCATGGCCTCGGGTGCGACGATCGCCTTGCTCGGCCGCTTGGCCGTGCGACGCCTCGGGGTCACCCTTCGGCTCGCATCCGGTCGTTGGCCAGCTCGGGCAGCACCTTCGCCGTGATCCACGCCCGTTGGATCCCGTTCGGGTCGACGGTGATCGCGAACGCCTCCGGGTCCACCTGCGCCCACACGGCGAGGGTGAGCACGACGAGCGGGCAGCGCCCGCAGAACGCTCCACGGAACCCACGAGGGCGCTCAGGGTCCCCGTGGACACACCACGTGTGGTGCATCGTCCCGTCCGTGCATCGCCTCGGCCCAGCGGGTTGCTGGTCGTCGGTGGCGGGTGATCCGGCCGATTGGCCCATGAACCCTCTCCCTGGTCGTCGTCGCAGTCGGGAAGGTAGTTGCGGCCCGGACGCGAAGCGCGGATGGTCGCGGTCGCGGTGGGGGGCGTCTGCGATCATGGGCGTCATGCCTCTCGTTCTCGGTGACCATCTCCTCGGCCGGCGCGTTGATCACGACGAGAGGTCCCGGGCGTTCCCGGCCCCGACCGCGACCGCGAAGGTCGTGTCGTGGCGGCACTACGGCGGGGTCCTCGACCAGGGCGACGTCGGGTCGTGCACTGCGAACGCTCTGGAGCAGTGGAGGATGACCGCTCCCGGGTTCGCCAAGGGCCTGCGGGTCACCGAGGCCGATGCTCTCGCGCTCTACCACGCCGAGACGATCCTCCAGGGCGGGCCGGTGTACCCGCCGGGTGATCCGGGAGGGTCCGGGCTCGCGGTCTGCAAGGCCGCTCGACAGGCGGGGCTCATCAAGTCGTTCACCCACGCCTTCGGTCTGGAGCACGCCATCGGGGCGATCGCCAAGGGCCCGTTCCTCGTCGGCACCGACTGGTATGACGAGATGTTCACCCCGGACGCCGGCCACCACGTCCACCTCGGTGGCAGGGTCGTCGGTGGCCACGAGTACGTGTGCACGGGGTACGACCAGCGCGGGGCCGGTCGGTGGCGGTTCCTCAACAGTTGGGGCGCCTCGTGGGGGATGAGCGGCGCGTTCTACATGGACACCGCGACGTTCGACCAGTTGCTCCGCCAGGACGGCGACGTCACGGTGCCGTCCCTCGTCTGAGGTCAGAGGTCGCGGCGCTTGAGCTTGGCCATGCGCCCGTCGTCGTGGTGCCAGACCACGCCCTCCCACGGGGCGAGCAGCGCGACGCCTTCGCGTAGCTCCTGGAACCCGAGTGGGTGGTCGAGGGCGAACCCGACCGTCTCGGCCCGGTCGTGGGAGAACAGCAGGTGCTGGTCGAGCCCCTCCGGGTTGCCGTTGATCCTCGGGCCGCACAGCTCGTAGGTCCCGTCGACCAGCGGACCCATCTCCGCTCCGTTGTGGTTGGTGACGGCCTCCTCGAAGAACCGGTGGAACCCCGTCCCGTGGACCGGTTCCCACCCGAAGGTGATCCCGGTCACCGGGTCCGTCTCGACGTGGATGAACCCGTCGGGGGTCGGCTTGCCGGGCTTGACGTTGCGGCGGACGTACCCCGTGATGATCCGTTCCCCGGCGCTGAGGTGGATCAGCCGGCCGATCACGATGAGGACGCAGACGCCGTCGTACTTGCGGGTCGGTCGGCCGTCGCCGGCCATCACCCACTCGCATCCCGGGGTGACCTCGTCGAGCACCTTCGCTCGGTTGTCTGGGTCGCGGCGGAGCAGGGTGGGGATCTTCTTCATTGGACCTCCGTCCAGGGGGTGGTGAGCTGCTCGACGACGTCGGCGGCGTGGCCGTTGACCGTCGGGTCAGCCTGGAGTTCTTCGAGCGTCCAGTTCGGCCTGGGGGACACCTGGCCGTCGTCGGCGTGGTGCGGGTCGCAGCCGTGGGCGACGCAGTTGAGGCGGAGCCCGTAGGTCACCGCGGCTGTCTCGTTGCGGTCGAGGGCGACCACGACCAGCTCGGTGCCGTGACGGAGCCGGGCGTGCTCGTCCATCGACTCGGGGGCGAAGTCGATCTCGCGGAAGTGGCTGGCCGTGATCCGCAGCTTGGCCCGGAGGAGCTTGGCCATCAGGCGACAGCGGCCTGGTTGCGGCCGTGGGTGCCCCGGCCTTCGTTGAGCATCGACCAGCAGTCGGGGCCGATGCCTCGGGCGCGGGACGCCTCGTCGGTGAGGGTGCGGCCACAGCGACCGCACTTGCCGATCTCGGCCCCGTAGCGTTCCATCGCCCCGCGGGCATCGGCAGCGATCGCGGTGAGGATCAGGTCCCGGTGGGTGTGGTCGCGGATGGGCCACGTCTCGTCGGAGGCGTAGACCTTGAGGAACGTGTAGCCCTTCCAGCGGCCTTCGGTGGGCCGGTCGACCTTGTAGAACTTGAGGACCCCGTCGACCGGGTCGAGGACGGCGTAGCGGCCAGCGGCGACGTCAGGGGTCGGCCCGGTGGGCGCGGCGGCGACGGCCTTCACGAGGGCAGCGGGAGCGGGGTGCTCGTGGGCCCATTCCTCGCAGTCGAGGTGCTCGGTGTGCCAGGACCCGTTGGTCTTGACGGCGAGGCCGGCGCCGGGGGGCACGGCTCGGCCGCATCCCTTGCAGTCTCCGGGGTAACGGTTGGGCATGGTGAACGCCATCATCGGCTCCTGTTCGTGGCGGCGGGTGCTTCCATAGCCCCGACTGTAGCCGATCCGAGACAGTTAGCGCAAGGATGGTTGGTCAGGCCAGCGGAGGACCACCGTCACCTCGACCGTCACGTCCGCGATGTCAACCCCGACCGGGAGCGTCTCGGCATCGACCCACGCCCCCGCCACCTTCACGAGGTGACGGCCCGGGTCGTTGGCCTCGACCTCGATCACCACGTCCGACGACATCGACTTCGGGACCCCAGCCTCGGTCTGGACCTTCGCTGCCGACCGGTACCGGACCAGCCGGCCCTCCGCCCGGTGGGTCTGCTCGTTCACCCCAGCCACGCCAACGCCCACTCGGCAGCCGCTGCCTCGAACGTCAACGCCCCGACCCCGGTCGCGGCGGCGCGCGCCAGGTCCAGGCGCTCGTCGGACCGGACCGAGAGGCGGGTGAGCGTCGACCGCCAGTCCGACCCCTGGTCGACCAGGACCCCGATCCCGTGCTCCTCCTTGAGCAGCTCGTGCTCGGGGAGCGGCGACATCACCGGGACCAGACCGCACGCCGCGTAGAGCAGCGGCCACGACCACCCGCGGGCCTTGTTGAAGACCACGTCCTTGAACGGGGCGATCCCGATCTGCCCGGCCCGTGCGGCGAGCAGCTCGAACGCTGCCATCGGTTCGAGCTCACCGGAGATCCAGAACGAGTTGGCGTCGAACGGGGCACCGAACGCTCGGGCGATCCCTGCCTCGGGGCCGATGATCGTGAGCCGGGCGCGGCCGGTGCGGAGCAGCTCGCGCACCGGCCTGGACACCGGGCCCAGGTCGTCGGGCTGGTCGGCGGTCGACCCGTACCACACGATCTGGGACGGCCCGGTGCCGGTGATCGTCTCGGGGTCGACGATGAGCTGCTCGGGGATCTTCGGGCGGAGCACCGTGGCTTCGACGTCGGTCCCAGCGAACCGGTCGAGGAGACGGGCCGAGGGGACGGTGATCAGGTCGGCGGCGCTCACGGCGAGGTCCAGCCACTTCTTGGAGGAGTGCAGGCTCGTGGTGGACCGGTGGCCGGCGGCGTGAGGGGGGATCGTCCACCAGTCGACGTCGACGTCAACCACGATCCGTCGGCCTTCGCGCTTGGCCGCGACAACCGACTCAGCGAGGAACCGGTCGAGGGGGTTCTGGACCACGATCACGTCAGCATCGGAGTCGACGCCGGTGACGTGCGATCCGGTGGCGCCGACGGTGGCCCGGACCGGGATCTCGTCGACCACGTCGACGGTCGCTTCGCCGGCTACGGCCAGCTCGGCGGGCCACTCGATTCGTTCGAGGGCGCGCAGGGGGTTGTTGCCGCGGACGGCGAGGATCTGGGACACGGGGGGCTCCGGTCAGTCTGTTGGGTCGGGAGGTTCGGCTGCGTCGGCGGACAGCTCGGCGCACGCCTTGGCCAGCTCCACGATCGCGGTGTCGACGCGGGCGAGCGCGCCGAGCACCACCGGGTTCGATTCCCGGTTCCGTTTCGACCGGATGCCCGAGAGGCCGGCGGCGACCTCCGCGAGGTCTGCGGTCAGTTGCATCCGCACACCTCGGGAGGCCTTCCACTGGGCTTCTGCCATCAGGCGACCGCCTGGAGGACGCGCTCGCGCACGTCGTGGGGGTAGCCGTCGAGGATCACGTCGACCGTGTCATCGAGGGAGGTGTTGCCTCCCGCGGTGAGCTGGGTGTCTGCGATGGTGTCGGTGACGAGCGCCACGAGGGCGTCGATCACGGCCTGGCTGGTCTGCTCCATGGTGGTTCCTCCTTCCGGCTGGGGCCGACTGTAACACGATGGGCGACAGGCACCGGGTCAATCCCAGGTGCCGTTGCCGTTGGGGTCGGTGGCGTAGACGAGCATGATCCGCTCGGGTTCGTCGGGGTGGAGTGCCAGCTCCGCGAGGGCCTTGAGGTGGCAGGGCCGGCAGCGGGGGTGCCAGATCATGTCCTTGTCGGGTGGCCGTTCGGGGTGTTCGCACGCCATCCACCCGACCGGCCACTCCCACACCTCCTCGAACCACGTGAAGTCGTTGCGGGCGTAGTCGCTCACGCCAGGTACAGGTAGCGGAGGATGACCGCGGCGGTCGCGGCCTTCTGGTGGGGGAGCCCCTTCGCGAGCAGCCGTCGGGCCTGGTGGAGGGTGAGGTCACCGATGTCTGCGTCCTCCTTGGCGAGTCGCTTGCGGGCCTTCTCAATCTCGGCGGCGACGGCGGCGGCACGATCTTCGGTGCGCCACTCGACCAGGACGCCCTCGTCGACGTCCGCGCGGTCGCCGGTGAACTCGGCGCTCTTGGGGCGCGCCCGGTCACCGGACAGGGTGCACTCGACCTTGTAGAGCCCGCCGATGACCGCCCCGGAGGGGGCAGCGTCGTAGCTGACCTCCTCGTCGTTGTGGGCGATCCAGGCGTGGCCGATGCCGCCGTCGCGGCGGAGGTACCGGTGCTTGTAGGTCCACAGCCGGGCGGTCAGTTCCTCGGTGTCGGTCATCGGCTGGTGGCCTTCCAGGTGCCGACGGTGTTCCCGTTGGTGTCCATGGCGTTGCCCTCGGTGTGACCCTGGACGACCCGGTGGCGGATCCGCATGGCGATGGCCTCCAGCTCGGCCTCACGCTCCTCGGGGGTGTCCCCGAAGGCGGCATTGCCGGTGGCCACGTCCATGGTGGCGACCTTGCGGCCGTAGGAGACGATGGCCCGCTTCACAGGTCGGCTCCGAGCTCGACGAGGAGGTCGCAGACCACGGCGTCGAGGGTGCCGCCGTCGAGGCGCCCGAGATCCCAGTTGAGGGTGTTGCGGATGGCTCCGACGAGGGGGATCCCGACCTGCTCGCGCCACAGCGGGTCGTCGAGCCCGATGGTCTGGGCGTTGTGCACGATGTCGGCCACGTGCCGGATCGCCTGGAGGGTGACGCCCTCGACCACGGTGGGGGCGGCGACGGCGGCGTTGTGCCGGTCGACCCACTGGTTCAGCTCCAGGTCCCGGGCGGTGAAGCTGCGGGCGGGGTTGAGCTTGACGGTGAAGCCGTCTCGCACGGTGTAGAAGATCACGGGTTCGGTGGGCATGGTGGGTTCCTTGGGGTCGGGTGCGTCCATGCCTGCCACTGTAGCCGATCCGAGACAGTAGGCGCAAGCGGGGTCAGGTCGAGACGCCATGGAACCGGCGCTCGCACGCCACCACAGCCTCCAGATCCGGGAGGTCGATCACCCTCGCCGTCCGCCAGCCGTGGGCCCGCGCCGCGGTCCACGCTTGGGTGATCGTCACCTGGGCGAAGAACGCGCCCAGCCACGGGCCCACCGACCCGGGCGGAGGAGGGAACGCCATGGACCCGATCGACCGGTCACGGTGCAGTCCAGCCAGCGCGATCGCCGCAGCCTCCATCATCGGGCACGGCGACGGATCCTTGCCGTACCCTGCCGGGGTGCCGCTCATGGCACCTCGAAGGCGGGGACGACGGTGCCGGGCAGGTCCGCCCAGGCGAGGTCGTTCACGACGTGGTGGAGACGGACGAGGACGTCGTCGGGGAGCGGCTCAGGGGACGCTGCGTTGGTGGCCCGGAGTTGGGCGAGCGGCGGGTTGAGGACCACGGTCACGATCTTGGTGTCGGGTGGCAGGGAGGCGACGAGGGCGTCCCGGCGTTTGGCGTCGAGGTTGGTGCCGTCGCGGTACACCGCGCAGCCGTGGCGGAGCCGTTCTCGGGTGAGGCGGTCCGCGAACTCGAACACGGCGGCGTCGGAGCCCCGGTTGCGGAGCGAGCCGGTGAACATCTGGCGGAGCCGGGTGATCCCGACGATCGCGTCCTCGTCGATCTGCCCGGTGGCGAGGAGACGGGCTGCCAGCTCGGACTTCCCCGAGGCCGGCGGACCGACGGGCAGCCACAGCACACCGTGACGGGATTGGCGTCCCAGGTGTTCCGAGACGGCCCGGGGCGGGTGCGGGTGCCCTGATGGACCGGGAGGGCCTGTCACGGGAGCTGAGGCGCTCACTGGAGACCCTCGATCGTGGGCGCCATCGCCCCGCAGCCGGTGCACACCTTGCCCGGGTGGGCCATGTCGTGCCCCTTGTGCCAGTGGCCGACGTGAGGGGCGAGCAGCGGCAGCGGATTGGGGCACACCTCGGCGGCGTAGGCCCTCTCGGCATCAGCCAGCTTGGTGACGGCATCGACGTCCACCTCCGCGATCACGGTGAAGGGGCTCGTCGGGGTGAGGGTTGAGGATTCGTTCATGAACCCGACTGTAGCACGGGCGGTGACAGTCACCAGAGAACGAGAAAGGCCCCCGGTCCGGGGACCAGGGGCCATCCTCTATCCGTCTACGGGCGACGACGACGGGACGCTGTCACTCTACCCGATCCTGGGCCTGATACACGGCCACCCTTTCGGGACCCACGTAGTCGTAACGGGCACCCGTCCACCGGTACGTCGCCCACTCCGGGATCGCCAGGCGCATGAACTCCACAGCCGGCCAAACGACCCTCATCCGAGTCCCGTCCGACGGGCCACCGGCCAGGATCACCAGCCGGGACCCGTCGGTCCCTTCACGCCGTGAGGTTGGCGGCGATTCGGGCTGCACGCTCCCGACGGTAGTTCATCACGTGACCCGCCAACTCGTCGAGCTCGGCGCGCAGGGCAGCGATGTCATCGCGGGCACCCATCCGGGCGCGCATCCCGCCACCAGCGACCATGCCGAGGGCCTGGCCATCGGCATCGAACTGGACTCGGGGACCGTCGAGCGGCGACACGCCACCCGAGGCGGCGAGGGCGAGCGGCACCTTGAACCCGGAGTTGTTCACGGCGACGAACGCCACCGCCTCGTGGTGGCCGCTCATCGGACGCCAGTCGGGGGACACGTCACCGCCGCGCAGGGCACGGACCTGGGCGTTGGTCGCCGTCGGTCGGATCGCACCGGCGATGTAGATGCCGTAGCTGTCGTCCCACGCCACGATGTCAGCGAACGCGCACCCGGTGTGGGCGTAGAACGCTTGGGCATCCGAGGCGGCGAGGCGCAGGTCCGGGTGGACCGTGTCGCACACCAGCGGCCCGGTGGCCACCACGGTGCCGTCGGCGCACTCCGTCTCCCCGAGCCGGAACTTCGCGTAGTTGCAGCGCGACCGCGGCGGGTTGACCCGCGAGTACGGGAAGCTGATGTGGAGGTCGTCCCAGGAGCCGACGTAGCCCGAGATCCGCCCTTCGGAGGTGACCCGAACGGGGGTGCGCTCGGGCTCCGCGATCCGGGTGAACCACTCGGCCGGCGGGAACTCCGGGTACCGCGGGCCGTTCCCGGCGCCACCAGAAGCGACGAGGGTGACGACCGGGGTGTCGAACGGGGTCCACACCCGCCACACCGTCTCCGGGCCAGAGGCGATGAGCGCAGCCTCCGGGTCGGCCGGCTCGATCCACGCCTCCGCGAACGCCGGGAACGGGCAGAGCGTCGCGCCCATGAGCCGGGCGGCGGTCACTTCCAGGCGGACCCCTTCGCCCCACGGGGTCATCGTGGTGCCGTCGTCGCCGGGGATCGGGGCGATCGCCGCGATCATCCGGTCCATGTCGACCGAGACGCCCTTCATGGTCTTCTCGAACGCGAGACGGGCCGCGAGCCGGCCGTCGTCGGACTCGTCGAACACCCCGGAGCCCCACACCTCGGCGGGGTTCTCCTCGTTGCGCCAGATGGCGTCGATCCGGCCGACGATCTTCGCCGCGGCGTGGCCCTGCCCGCCGTCGGGGTTCGCGAACATCGCCATCAAGGTGAGGGGCAGGTCGCGCCAGGTGATCGCGCCTTCCTGGATGAACCGCCAGTCGCCCGTCTCGATGCCCTCGACGAGCAGCCGACCCGTCCAGGTCATCGGGATCGTGGCCTCGTCGGGGACGACCTCGACGGCGTCGGGGCCGAGCGGCGCGAGGTCGGTGCTGGCCATCCGCCGGGACCGGTCGATCGTCTTCGGGTCGGCCACACCGTCGGGGCGCGGCACCCGGGTGGCGAGCTTCGCGATGAGCGACTGGACCGTCGCCGCGGGCGGGGGGACGGCGTCGGTGTTGGGCGGCACCTCGGGGTCGGGATCCGTCGCGGCGTCGGGGTCGGGGGTGCCGAGCACCGTGTCGGTGGTGACGTCGGCCATCACGAGGGTGGCCCGGTCGAGGGTGATCGTCTGCCCGACGAACGCCACCCCCGCCGCCAGGTCGATGTTCCAGCCGAGGGTCAGGTGCGGGATGAACGACTCGTGCCGCTCCGGGAACGACTCGGCCCCGTAGTCGTAGAGCTCGGCCCACGCCGCCTCGTACGCGGTGCCCAGCTCCTCGCCCTCCAGGAACAGCACCACGGCCCCGTTCGGGCCCAGCACACCAGCGCCCGACACGAACACGTCGATCGGCCCGGTGAACGCTGCGGCGACGTCAGCGAGCGCCATGTTCACGGCGTCGAGCGCACCCTGTTCCAGGGTGGTGACGTCGTCTCCGAGGAACGCCAGCGTGACGTGCAGCTCCTCCGGGGGGTCGCCGCCCTCGACCACGAGCGCAGTCGGGTCGGCGGGGGTGAGGGCGATCATCCCGGACTTGGAGAAGTCCGGGTGGCCACCGGCGCCGTCGTCGGGCGTGTTGGGATCCGCGGCCGGTGCAGCCGGCGGGGCGGCGGGCGGAGCAGCGGCGTCAGCCAGATCGGTCACGGTTGCAGTCACGGTGTTCCCCTCGGGTTCGGTCGCGGTCAAGGCTACGGTCGCTTCTGGGAGGCGACTGGGATAGGCGACCCACCGGCCGGTGCCCTGCCACTCGTCGTCGGTGCGGGTGGCCATCCATGGGAGCGACGGCCCGGGGCCGGTCCCGAACTCTGCGTCGTCGCCTTCGAGGGCGGTCTGCGTCTCGTTGCCGGTGTCGTCGACCGCTGTCGCGTAGGAGGTGCAGCGGCAGTTGCATCGCTGCTCGGCCGACAGGGACGGGTCACCGGGGTAGTCGGCTTCCTCGCCGCCGACGTCGAAGTACCCGTCGATCGGGACCTCCTGGCCGTCGGCCTCGGAGTGGTCCTCGCGGGTGCGGTCGTCGTCGGTGGCCATCCACGTCTTGGTGGCCACCAGCCCCGAGTCTCGCCAGGCGGCAACTTCACCGGCGTTCGTTGCGGACACGGCCTCGGTGCGGGCGATGTTGCGGGCCACCGCGTCGGAGAACACCCCCGAGTCCATGAGCCCGTTGACCAGCTCGTCGATCGACCAGCCCGCGGCGACCCCGCGCTCGACGGTGGAGGCGACCGTTTCGGAGATCCCTTCGCCCCACCCGGCGATCGCGGCGACATGCGCCCGGACCGTCGCGGCGGCAGCGGGGTTCGTCACGTCGAACGCGTAGCCGGCCACGGCCTTCGCGCCGGCGGAGGCGATGAGCTCCTCGACGATCGGGCCGATGTCGTCGTACACGTCGGCTTCCCAGGCGAGGTCGTCGAACAGCCCCTGGACCCCGGGCACGACGGCCTTCGGGTCCGGGCCCGCGGCGACCAGGCCACCGGCTGGGATCGCAGCGCGGCGCAGCTCCCGGACGACCTCGTGCCGCATCTTCGCGACCAGCCCAGCGAAGGCGCGTTCCATCCGCAGGGTGGCCCGCTCCTGCTTGGACAACGACATCGGTCAGACCCCGGCGGGGACTCGGACGTAGTCCCTGATCGCCTCGTTGACGAGTTCGTCCGGGACCCGGCAGCCGTTGGCCCCGACCGGGCACCCCGAGTGGAGCGTCTCGATCAGCAGCCCGGTGAGCGACACGATCAGCGCGTCGGCGGCGAGCGACGCCTCGTTGTCGGCCATCGCGGGGGTCATGCCGTTCGAGGTGAGGTGGTCGCGGACCCAGCCGCGCACCTTCGGCCCGAACCGGGCCAGTTCTGCGGTGAACATCTGGTTGGGGTCGAGGCCGATCTGGGCGAGGTCAGCGGGGCCGGCGACGGTGAACACGGCGAGCTTGTCGACCTGGCGGAGCGACGCCTTGAGCCCGGGGTCGCGGACCGTGTCGCACAGCCGGGACCCGGCTCGTTCCATGGCCCGCTCGACCGCGCCGTCCGCGGCGGCGACGAGACGGTCCACGAGGCGTGCTGCGCCACCGGGCGGGGTGGCAGGCGGAACGGGAGGCCCGACCGCTTCGGGGTCTTCTGGGGCCGGCCCGGGGGTACCAGGCGCTGGGCTTGGCATCCCCGGCGCACCGGCCACGGCGGCGGGGACCACGATGTCCTCGAACCCGCGGATCTTCGGGAGCAACTGGGCCGCGAGATCAGGGCGCTTGACCAGGAGGTCGAGCGCGATCCGCTCGATCCGCTCCTCGGGCGGTGCGGCGTCAGCGACGGGGTCGTACCCGTTGGCCTTCATCATGGCGTCGGTCGACAGGGGGCCACGATCCCACATCGCGCGGGCCGTGCCGGCTCCGTCAGGCTGACCTTCCAGAGCGTCGGTCTTGTACTGGTACTCGATCGACGCCACGTCCTGCTCGGACATGCCCTCGTAGGCGACCAGCATCGGGCGCAGGTACGCGACGGTGAGGAACTCAGCGATGATCTCACCGATCGCCGCGACGAACTTCGCGATGAAATCGGCGTCGATGTTGTACCCGGTCCAGTGGTTCAGACCGCCCTTGCCTTCGAGCACCTCCGGGGGGACGTCGAGGATCTTCGCGAGCCGGGCGATCGCCGCCTGCCGCAGCTCCAGAGCTTCCTTCGACAGCTCCCGGGAGACGTCGATCCACTTGATGTTCCCGGCCTGCTCGCCGGGGCCGCGCAGCAAGAACGGCGAGTACCGGGCCTGGTCAGTGCGGTCCTCCACGGCGGCGGTGAAGTGGAGGAGGATCTTCTCGTCGAGCCCGAGCGGCCCTTCCTCATCTTCCTCGTCGACGACCTCGCCTTCCTCGACCTCGTCCAGGTCCGCGGTGTCGTCGTTGCCTTCGATGCCGACGTCGCCGTCGCCGTCGATCTCGATCTCGATCGGGACGTAGAACACCCCGGCGGGGAGCTTCGACTTCGACACGGCGTCGATGGCCTGGGTGTGGACGGCGATCTCACGGCACGCCGGCAGAGCCCGGCGCATCTGCGAGTCGGCGCGCCCCGAATACTCCGGGGCCGACACCCACCCGCGGGCCAGGTACGACTCGGGATCCTCCTCGGTGCGGACCACCCCGTCCTCTTGGCGCCACACCTTGCCTTGCGGGTCGACGGACAGCTCCAGCACCGACAGGGCTTCCCAGAGGAGCCCGTCGTCGACCTCGGCGGCGGTGGCCTTGAGCCACCACTCGCCGCCGATCATCACGTGCGTCGCGAGCCGCCGCTTGAGCTCGCGGCGTCCACCTCGGGGACCGACGAACGCCTCGTCGACCCGGGTGATCCGCGGGTCGTTGTGCTCCTTGAACTCGCCGGGCCCGGTCTTGATCATCGGGACCAGCTCACCGCCAGCGACGGTGTTCGCGGTGAGCGACAGCACGTACCCGGCTTCACCGACGTCGACGGCCAACTCGTACGCCTCGCGCTGCCATGCCCGGTCGGGCGACTGCCGGTCGCGGCGGTGCGCACCTTCCTTGATCTGGGAGGCGGCGGACGTCTTGGCGATGCCCTTCTGGGGCTGGACCATCGCCATCGACGTGGAGCCAGCGACTCGCTTCCGGGTGAGGCCGAACAGGTTGCGTCGCTTCTGTCCGTCAGCCATCGCCCGGATTCTATGGGGGACCGGTGTGCCGACCTGGGCATGGTCAGGAACGCAGATGGCCCACCGGCGGACCGGTGGGCCATCTTGCGGGGCCGGCGCCTGGGGCACCGTCGTCCACCACTCGACCGCTACCCGGTGGTTGAAGCCGGGGTCATCGCAGGCGAGGAGGTCACCTTACTCGGAGGCGGCGACCCCAGCGACGATGAGGCCGTTCGCCCCGGCGGTCGCGGCGACCAGGACCCAGGTGTCGTGGCGGAGCTGCCACGGCCACTTCCGGCGCCACACGCACACGATGACCAGCGCGGCCCACACCCCGACGCACCAGGGGCAGGTGAGCAGCTCGTACAGCTTCCCGGCGAGGAACACCCGCCACCGTGGACCGTCCTGGGTGGCGGTGGCCCACAGAGCGGAGAGGAGCCGTTCGCGGGTCGGTGCCCAGATGCCGTCCTCGACCACGAGGCGGGTCAGCCGCCACGATGCGACACCGAGCGCCGACGACTCGACCGCGAGCCTGGTGCCGCGGCGGAGAGCCCTCACGCGGTGGCCTTCACTTTGGCGTTCGCCTTCTTGCGGGCCGACACCTTCTTGGCGGGGGCCTTCTTCGCTGCGGGCTTCCGCTTGGCCGGGCCCTTGCCCTTCACGGCCGAGAGGGGCGGGTCGTCGACGGGGAGCCGGCCACCACGACGGACGGGGAGCGCCTTCACCTTGTAGGTCTGCTCGTACTCGTCGCGCAGGGCCTTGGAGGTCAACCGCCCCGTCTCACCGGCCCACTTGAGGATGACCGGCCGGGACCAGCATCGGGAGCCGTTGATCACGCCGTAGTCGGCGTGGGGGAGCAGCTCACGGCGGAGCCACTGGTGGACCGTGCGGTCCTTCACGTCGAGCATGTGGGCGATCTCCAGCACGCCGAGGATCGGCTGGGTGACCGGGTTCTTGGCGGCTGTCATGCCGGTCACTGTAGCACCAGCGGCGACAGCATCGGGGACCGCGGTCATGGTCCACCGACCCGGTCAGGGGTGGGGGCGAGCGCGGTGGCCATCCACCCTCCGGTGGCGCCCAGACCACGGTTGATGCCGTGCTGGCGGACCAGCATGGCGACGGACACCGAGGAGGTGGTGCCGTCGGCCCAGGTGATCTTGGCGAACTGGAACGACGGGGTGCCGGTCAGTTCGGTGACGCTGCCGTGCCGGCGTGCGTTGTCGGCGTCGCGGTAGGTGACGGCGAGGCCGGGGATCACCTGACCGGCGGTGAGGGGAAAGGTCGGGGCTTCCATGCCCGTGACTGTAACCGATCCGAGACAGTTAGCGCAAGGGCGCCGTGGTCAGGCGGAGAACCACCAGATCAGGTTCAGCCACTTCGGGCCGATCACCCCGTTGGCCTTCGCGCCGGCCGGGAGGATCTTCTTGTCGGCCGGGAGCGACGTGTTGATCTCGATGACGTTCTGCTGGATCCACGTCACGGCCATCTCGGTCGCGGTCCCGAAGTCGCCGTCGATGCGGAGCAGCGGAGCGGACCACCCCGACCGCTGGAGGATCACGTTCACGTGGCGCTGCACGGCCTCGACGTCGGCCTTGCGGTTCGTGGCTCCACCGCGGCGCATCGAGTGCACCAGGCGCGGCATGTCCGACGCCTTCGCACCGGGCACGGTCGTCGGGTCGATGCCTCGGGCCAGCTCCGCCGGGGAGGCGATGACCTCGAAGTGCATCCCGTCCTTGTTGCCGCGGTACCGCCCGCCCCAACGCCAGACCTTCACGCCGCCGACGGTGCGGATCCCCTCGATCGCGATGATCATCCCGATCGGCATGTCGCTCACGAGGGTGGGCCCGTACCGGTTCAGCAACCAGTTGATGTCGATCGCGATGCCGAAGGCGTGGAGCGAGTCGAGCAGCCCGCCGGTGATGTGCCGGCAGTTGTAGGCACCGCAGTCCGGGGGCGTCGCGGCGTAGTCGAAGGCGATGAGCGCGTGGTTGAGGGCGTCCGCCGCGGCGACGATGATCGGGTCGATCGTGACCCGGGCCCCGCCGAACAGGGTGACCGTCACGAACGGCGGCGTGCACGACGGGGCGTAGAGCGCCCGGAGCTGCGCCGTGGACCGCTCCGCCGGGGCGCCGGCCTTGGCCAGGGTGGCGAAGGCGTGCGCCATCTCGCTCTCGACCAGCTCGTGGTGGAGCTCGTCACCCTCGTCGTTCTCGCCGTGATCGGGGATCTCGTCGCCCACCGTGGTGAACGTGACCGCCGGGTCCAGCGCGAGCCGGCTCAGGATCACGTCCCGTGCGGCGACGACCTGCTCGGGGGTGAGTTCCCCCTCAGGAGTCTCGACGACCGGCTCAGAAGGATTGGGGGTGCTCTCGTCGGGCTTCGGGGCGGGCGGCTTGCGTGCCGCCGCGGCCTTCTTGGGCGCCGCCTTCTTCGCTGCGGCCTTCTTGGCGGGCGCCGCCTTCTTGGCCGGGGCCTTCTTCGCTGCCGTCTTCTTGGCAGCCGGGGACTTCTTGGCGGGGGTCTTCTTCGCGGTCGTCACCCCCGGAACGCTACGACCGGCCCTCCGCGCCCAGGTGGACCCCCAAACGCGATGGTGCCCCCGGCGCGAACCGAGGGCACCATCCCACCGTCTCCGCCCGGAGACGTTACCGGCCGGCGTGCACCTTCACCGTGTTGGGCACGTCGCTGATCGGCGGGGCCGGTGCAGCGAGCACGTCCAGCTCGGTCAGCTCCTTGACCCGCTCGACGAACGCCAGGTACGCGGTGCGGACCATGTCGTCGGGTCGCACGAGGTGGTAGCCGAGCTCCAGCTTGCCGCTGGTGATCCGCCACCGGAGACGGGCCTGGAGCGAGAACCGGGCCGGCCCCCACTCGCCTGGCTCGTCGGATCCCTCGACGGTGGCGTACCGGCCTGCCCCGTAGAACGGGGCCAGCGCGATGGTGAACAGCTCGGGCACCTGGACCGACGTGCCCGCGGCGGTCGTGGTGGTGGCCTCGTTGTCGACCACGTCGAGGAACTGGACGTTGCCGGTGGCGAGGCGGAGCCCGGACCGGAACTCGCCGCCACGGCGGGCCTGGAAGTTCTGGGCGATCTCCAGCATCTCAGCGGAGGACGGCTCGACGACGTCGTCGGTGTTCAGCTCGATGTGCTCAGCGAACTGGAGCTGGGCCACCATCTTGCGGTCGAGGCCCTTCCAGGACTCCCACTCGGGCGTCTGGGCCAGGTCCAGCTCGATCCGGTAGTCCCGCCACCCGGTGACGGTGTTGTCGTCACCGTCCTGCTGGTCGTCGTTGAGGACGGCGACCAGCTTGAGGTTGCGCTCGTCGGAGTAGATCACCGGGGTGTAGGGGCCGAGGCGACGCTGCTCGATCGCCTTGGCGAACGAGTCGGCGTCGGTGACGGTGATCTTGCCAGCGGAGCGGCGCGGCTCGTAGCCGTGCGCTTCACCGTCGATCTCCACCCACCTCTCCAACTCGTTGGTGCGGACCACGGCGACGGTGGCCGGGTCCGTGGGGTCGATCTCGACCTGGGAGACGCCAGCGGCGTCGACGACCAGCTCGGCTACAGCTTCGGCTTCGGTGTCCATCAGCCGACCTCCCCCCGGTCGGCCGCACCGGACACGACCGCGGCGCCCTTGGAGGCGGTCGGGTCGTCGCGGTAGAGGCCACCGCCGCGGCCCACGAAGTACGACCCGACCTCGACGTCGGCCTCGGGAGCCTTGGTCTTGACCAAGCCGCGCATGTTGACCATGCGGAGCCCGTTCGGGGTGATCTCCAGCTCGATGGTGACCTTGCCGGTCTTGCCGGTGGCCAGGACCGCCTGGGTCGTCTCGTTGACGGCAGCGGTGATCTCCATGTTGAGGCCACCGCGCCGGTAGTCGAGGAGGACCTGATCGAAGGTCCGCCCCCCGTCCTCGTCGTCGTGCTTGGTCATGCTGCTCCCGTTGGGTTGAGGGTCGCCTCGATCGAGACGACCGTGGTGGACACCCAGCGGTGGGCCGGGC
>Ga0209023_10000270_pt1 | contig 86811 bp, 65 predicted proteins | sample LakOneMetagenome_FD_187468 | JGI IMG/M metagenome (GOLD analysis project Ga0209023, IMG submission 187468) | Freshwater and sediment microbial communities from Lake Erie, Canada (SPAdes) (version 2) | ecosystem: Environmental > Aquatic > Freshwater > Lentic | place: Lake Erie, Canada... | reverse complement strand
TCAAGCAGGCGGGATACTTCGTCGGCATCTACCTCGCGCTGATCACGCCGTTCTTCATTTCCGGATACATCCTGATCGCCGTGTTCTCCAGTTACACGTCGAAGATCCAGATGCTGTATTTCTGGGATCTCACCGGCGCGGGCATCGGCTGCGCGCTCATCATTCCGTTCATCCCGATGATCGGCCCCGGCGGGCTGATCGTCTGCTCCGCGGGCGTCATGCTGCTGGCCGCGGCCCTGTTCTCGAGCAGCGCGAGATTCTCGGCCGCCTGCGTGGTCGCGGCGCTGGCTGTCATGGCCGTGCCGTTCGTGCGCATGCCGCACTACATCGACTTCGACAACCACCAGGAACATCGCGGCATCGTCGCGGACAAGGCGGCCGGCCGGCTTGAAGTCACGCGATGGGATCCGATCTCCAAGATCGAGGTCCTGGACAAGACCTGGACTCCCGACGACGTGGCGAAAACCGGCGGTTGGTGGACCGGCGGGGACCGCAAGCACATTGCGTACGACGGCGGCATGCAGAGCAGCTACTTCTACAAGTTCGACGGCGATCTCGCGAAGTTGAGAAGCGCGATCGAGCAGGATCGCATGGTGGCCCGGGAGCAGTTCTGGCAGATCTCGGTGCTCGCCGCCGACTACCTCAAGCGCGATACCGGGCACAGGGTGCTGGTAATCGGCAGTGCCGGCGGCCATGACACCAAGGCGGCGCTGATGTACGGCGCCAGCCACGTCGATGCGGTCGAGATGGTCGGCGCGGTGGTCGACCTGGGCAAGAACCGCTATGCGCAATACAGCGGCAACATCTACAACCGGCCGCAGGTCAATGCCGTGGCGAGCGAAGGTCGCAACTTCCTGCGTGCCTCGCACGATCGATACGACGTCATCCAGATCTACAGCAACCACAACAGTTCCAGCATCGCCAGCGGCAACGGCGCGCTCGGGCCGCTGTACCTGCAGACCGCCGAGGCGTACCGGCAGTATTTCACGCACCTGAAGGACGATGGCATCCTGCAGGTCAATCACCATGTGTTCCCGCGAATGCTCACGACGGCGGCGCTTGCCTGGAAACAAATGGGCCGCACCGACTTCCGCAGGCACGTGATCGTCTTCGAGACACCGGCGGAAGACAATCTCCCGACCGTGCTCATCAGCATGAAGCCCTGGACGCCGGAGCAGGTTGCCGAGCTGCAGGCGCTGTTGAGTCCGCCGGGGCTGGCTCCGCACTACGCCTACACGCTGGTCGAGAACCCGCTCGATCCCGCGCACAGCTTCCTGTCGGATGATTTCTATTCGGGAGCCTTCCCCGACAGCGTTGCGCGCCGCGTGCCGATCAACGTGACGCCGCGCACCGACGACAATCCTTATTTCAACGTGCTGCGCAAGCACGTCGGGATGCTGTCGCCGGACCCGAAGAATTTCCTCGACGCGGCGACCATGACGATCGTGAACAAGCAGGTCAAGAAGGGATTCATCCCGATGGAGCTGATCCACCTGATCGGCATCACCATCGTGTCGCTTTTCTTCATGTGCCTGTTCATCATCGTGCCGCTGCGATTCTCCGCGGTCGGGCGGCAGGAGCATTCCAGGGCCGTGCCGGTGCTGGCCTACTTCGCATGCCTGGGTTGCGGCTTCATCATGATCGAGCTGGTCCTGATCCAGAAATTCATGCAGCTCATCGGCAGTCCGCTGTACACGTATTCGACCGTGATCTTCGTCATGCTGCTGTCATCGGGACTCGGCAGCCTCATGAGCGAGAAGATTGCTCCCGCCGGCACGGCACGCTGGCGACTGCCGTTCGTCGCCATCATCGTCGCCGTCATCGCCTTCACGCTGCTGGAGGCCCGGGCGTTCGATGCGGCCATGGCCTTGCCGCTGCTCGGGCGGGAATTGGCCGCGGCGGCGATGATTTTCCCGATCGGCTTCTTCCTGGGCATGCCATTCCCGCTCGGAATCCTCGCCATTGCCAAGCGGCCCCCAGGCGCCGTGGCCTGGGCCTGGGGCATGAATGGCGCATTCACGGTGATTGGCGGCGTGGTCAGCGTGGTCCTGAGCGTTGCGTACGGCTTCACCGTGTCGCTGTTCGTCGCGACGGGAATCTACCTGCTCGCCGCATTGGCGTATCGCTCGTTGAGCCCGACGCAGAAGATGGTGGACGGTACTGGGATTGAACCAGTGACCCCTGCCGTGTGAAGGCAGTCTTTAAGTATCGTAAGGTTTCCTGTAGTCTAGGAATACGCTGAAATCAGCCCTTTAGAGTATAGGGTGATTTTCGGCTAGTACGGACAGTTTATCCGTACTACGTCCGTACGGAGCCTAGACGATGTCATTGGATATCCACAAGGTGAGCGTTCGGGCCGCCCTGCAGCCACGCAGGGAGCCCTACTGGGGCGCGCCGCTGGCCCGCGGCCGAGTGCTGGGGTATCGAAAGATCGCGGCCAAACGGGGCTCCTGGATCGCCAGGATGCGCAATGAGACGGGCCATAAGGTCTACAAAGCATTGGGCTACGTGGCCGAGGTCAACGACTACGAAAAGGCCCGCGGCGCGGCTATGGACTGGTTCAAAGCGCAGGATGCGGGCGTGCTTAATGACGAGGCCACTGTTGAATCAGCTTGCAGGGCCTATGTCGACGATCGACGCCGGGAGAAAGGGGAGGAATGTGCCCACGACGCCGACAAGCGATTCGAGCGCACAGTCTACGGGAGTCCGTTTGGACGCATTCCACTCACCAAACTTCGAACCCCTCGAATCAAGGAATGGCGGGACGAGCTGAATTTGTCGAAGGGAAGTTCCAATCGAACGCTGACCGCCCTCAAGGCCGCCTTGAACCTGGCAGTGGCCAACAGGCTGGTGCACCCCGTGGCCGCTCGCGAGTGGGGTGATGTGAAGGCCTATGCGAATGCCACGCAGCGCAGAACGCTGTATCTGGATTTGCGGCAACGCCGAAAGCTACTTGCCGTTGCCGAGGGGAGCCTGCACGACCTGATGCTGGCAGCTGCCCTGACGGGTGCGAGAGCCGGCGAACTCATCTCCGCCACCCGCAGCCAGTTTGACGCACGCCTGAGGACCATCACGCTGAAGGGTAAGGTTGGATCTCGCACGATTCCCATGTCACCTTCCGCGCTAACGCTCTTCAAGCGGCTGGCCAAGGGGAAAGCGTCCGACGCCGCGCTGTTGGCGCGAGACGATGGCAGGGCCTGGGGTCATTCTGATTGGGACCAGCTCGTAAGGGGGGCCGCGGCCAAGGCAAAGCTTCCGTCTGGTGTGTGTCTGTATACCTTGCGCCACAGCTTCATCACGCAGGCGATCACGGAAGGCATGACTACGCTCGATGTCGCACGCCTTTGCGGCACCAGCGTGGGAATGATCGAGAAGCACTACGGTCACCTGGTTGCGAGCGCAGCGCGGGAGCGGCTCGCGGCGGTGACGATGCTATGAGCGATCTCCTCAATACACTGCTTGAGCACCCCGCAATGCTTCTTGAGTCTGGGGAGATTCAAATGAGCCCGCGGCCTCCGGAGGGGTTAAGGGACTTCGCTCTCGCCAAGTTGGCACAGAATGGAATTGCACCCGAAAGATGGCAGTTCGCCATGAGGGAGGTGAGCAAGCAAAAGAGAGTAGCTCACGATGCGGCTTGGTTGTTCTTCCATGCCAGCTGCGGACTACAACTGATAGAAGCTGCATCGCCCGGCCTCAGGACAATGTTACGTCAGTTGTGGGCACACGCCTTCCATGCTGGCGAGCGCCACGAAGGTATCACAGTCAACCTCCGACATCTTCCAGCCGTGCAGGCTCAACACAGGCGCCGGAACGAACTACCAGCAAAGGCGCGAGCTGCCAAGAAAGAGCGAATCACCGTAGACCAGTACAGAGCTGCGACGCTGAAGGCTCGATCGCGCAAGCAGCTCTTCGCACTACTCGGTCAAAGTGGGCAAGGTGTTCGCGATTTCGAGCGTCGACATCCGGATCTGAAGACCAAGTAAGCAAGTTCTGTACAGAACTTGCGCGGTCAGCCGTATTTCGCCCTATACGGTAGCTAACCGCCGCAGTTAGATGGCGACACCCGCTACCGAGGTGTCGTCAATATGAAATCCCGCCCGATTCTGCCGCCGCTCGATACGGCTCAGCGATACTCGATTGAAGAGGCCATCGCGTATTTGCGCAGTTCCCGAAAGACTGTTTTTGACGACATTCGCGAAGGACGCCTTGCCAGTATCAAGGAAGGCAAACGTCGCTTCGTACCAGGCAGTGAGATTGCCAGGCGATCTCGAGTCTCGGCGTGAGCGAATCAAGCGATGGTCGCATGGTAGCTCCAACAGTAACTCCTCCGAACACCGGCTCGCGATTCGAGCATCGCTGCAATCTGACAGGCTGTCGCTGTCGTTGCGGCGGCTGCGGACAGCCGTTCAATCGTACAAAGACCTTCGACCGCCATCGCGTCGGCAGGTACGCCCCAATGGGGCGGCCCGAGACCCGCCGGTGTCTGTCGGCGGACGAGATGTCGGCCCTGGGCTTTTCCAAGAATGCCGCCGGGTTCTGGATCACCCGAAAACGCCCCGATTCTGCCCCACACCGCACGCGCCAGAGCGGCGATCGTACCGAGGGGGTGCTGCGCCAAGGGATAAATGATTCCGCTACTGGCACGGCGGTCTGATGTGGCGCGCATCGACAAACGCGCGCGTGCGACAGGCCGACTCGGTGTCAGCAAGGGCGAGAGGTACGCGCTGCTGCCTGACGAGCTGCTTCAGTCCGAAGCCGTACGTGAGCTCGATCACTCTGCGTTTCGAGTGCTCACGGCGATCGCTGCCCAGTACCACGGGCGGAACAACGGCCGACTCACCCTTCCGTACTCAGCGGCGGTTCACTATGGGTTGCGCTCCAAGGACTCGCTTATCCGGGGTCTCAAGCAGTGTGTTGCGCACGACCTGCTTGAGATCACGCACCAGGGTGGCCTTCCGCCCCTTGGCTGCACTAGGTATGCGCTCACCTGGAAGCAGATGGACAGCGACGAGAAGCTCGGGCTGGTGGGGACGCTCAATCCCACGAACAGATGGGCGCATTGGAAACAAAACGCCAGCCCGGCCATCGGACCAGTCTGCCCCGACCATCGGACCACTGAGCCCAATGGCTGGTCCGACCCTCGGACCACAGACAGCCATTTACTGGTCCGACCATCGGACTCTTCTAAGACTCAGGGTCAAGGGGGACCGGTGAGCAGGGTTCAAAAGCCGCAGACCAAGGCAAAGAAATCTGAATCATTGCTGGTCGCCGAACCTCGAAGCGCGCACGCATGAACGTTTCACGCGATGTTTCACGCAACGGCGCGTCGGGGACCGAGCTTGCCTACCGCGCGCTGGCCGATTTTCACCGTCCGACCGATCACGCCGTGCTAGCCCAGGAGGTGAGAAGGCTATCACGGAGCGGTCTGACCTCGCGCGCGGGGACGACCAGCTGCGCGCCCATCCTAACGGCGGCAGCTTGGCCGCGGCTGCTCCCGCAGCCTCGGATTTGGCCCCCTTCGATGACGACGTTGCGATTTAACTCACCAGGAAAACTCCATGACTGACGACACACCGATTGTCCCCAAGCGCAACCGCAAAATACGGGCGGTTACGGACGGCCGGCAGCTTTCCGACGCGTTTCTGGAACAGGTCGGCAGAGGGCGCCCGAAGGGAGCGGCGAACAAGGTCACAACCGAAGTGCGCACGCTGTGTCAGCTCGTGCTGAGTCGCCAAGAGGAAAAAATCGATGCGTGGTTCGATCGCGTGGCGAAGAAAGACCCATCGAAGGCGCTAGATCACTTCATCCACCTGGCCGAAGTCTGCATGCCGAAGACAACTACAGTCGAAAGCACGCCAATGGCCGCGCGCAATGAGGCTGGACAGTCAGTATTCACACAGCGCGTTCGCGAGATGTTGGGCTATCGAAATGGCGATGTCGGGTCTCAGCTTGATGCGAAAAGCACAGACTGAACTGAAGGCGATAGGTCAAGGACTATGCCCGCATTCGACATCACAGTGCCGGGCGGTCGGAAATTTCGCGTAACAGGCCCCCAAGCTCGACTGCCCAGGAGACTCTCGCACAGCCGCAAGTGCAGTACGGTGCGCCTCACAGAACCATTCCCAAGTCCGCCGGTGGCGCGCGCGAGCGAGCTCGATGACGGCAAGAGTTGAAAGTCTGGCCAAACAGCAAGAAGATAGCTCCTATGCCTTCCTCACCGAGAATGAGCGTGGCCGCGCTCGTGGCGGTGGCCAAGCTGGTCACGGCCAGGCGGAAGCGGCAGCGCAAGGTGGTGCCGTTCCGTAAACGCGGATCTCCAACCCCGTAGCCAGTGGTTTTCGCCGGCGGATGGCCCAATGGGGCGCTGCCCGCTTTGCAGGCGGCCACTAGAACGCGCTACCCTCGGATCATGAGGACAAAGGCCCAACGCCCGCATTACGACCTGAAACGGCTGAAAGACGGATCGGCCGTGGTCGTCGAGCGCTCCTCGACTTCCAGCATCGCCGGGATCGTGGAAGCGAAGCGTCCGTACTCGAGTACTGTTTCACGCGCGACTGCACGAACACGGGGGCCGTCAGCCTCGTAGTTCAGGCGATAGGCAGCGCTGCGGCTGCCGACGCAAACCAACCAGCTGCCCGATTGTCGATGGTGGATGTGGTCGTTGACGCCGGCAGGTCAACAGCATGGAGCCGAGCATGCTGCCCGACCCCATGCCGCAGGGCCACCCTTACTCGATGAACTCGGACTCCTGCCCGCCCAACTGCTCCCACAGCGCCAGGGTGAATCGACCGCCGGCCTCGAACGAATCCATGGCCTCGTCCTGCGTTTCGAAAACCCCGACCTTTGAAAACTCGATCGGCCTGGGTGTGTCAGGATTCGGGTAGAGCGGCTCGGCCTCCTTCTTGGAGAACTCGGCGACGAACTTTCCGCCGCGAGTCTGGTAAAGGGCGGCGCGAGTAACCATCGCAGCGCCAGCAGTGCGCAGCGACTGCGTTCGCTCCGTGGTTACGGCGAGCTCTATCCCATCGAACTCGAGCGGTCGGTTCTTGTCGCGCGGGAGCTTGAAATGCTTGTACGGCAGCGACACCTTCACCGGCAAAGCAACACTGGCACTGATCTTTTCACTGTCGATTGAATGGACAGTCAGCTTGGGGGAGCCGCTGACCGGAGGAATCAATGCAAGCGCGCCGCGCGGTTGACCCATGGCGCCGCTCACCGGGGGAACCAAGGACGCGAGTGCTCCGCGCGGTTGCCCGACTTCAGGAATCAATTTGGTGGGATTCAGAGACAGGCGCGGGCGCGCCGACTTTTCGTCGTTCATAGCAGTTACTCCGACACCGAAATCCGTCGGTTACGCGGGCGACGGCACTCGCCGACGCACGAGCAACATACACCTGGGCGGCAGCCGTGACAATCCAGGCGCCCGTTTTCGACGTAAGGTCGCGGCACTATGGAAACCTAGTGCTAACCTGAGCGGCGCGTAATCAGGTATCCAACGGGGGGTGGCTATGGCCGTGACTGGTGATTCACTTGCGCTGGGGTTAGCCGCAATGGCCGGATATTCGTATTGGAAGCTCGGTGTCCTAGAACGAAAGCTCGAAGACATGCGTGAGTTGCTGGGCTCTCTCAAGGAAATGGCCGGGCATACCATGGGTGAAGTTCGCGACTTGCACCACAGGATGATTGACGCGCCGGAACTAGAGAGAATTGTGCGCAGAAATCAATGACGAAGAACCCGTCATATAAAAGCTAATGAGCCGCCACCGCTTAAGTCCCCTGACGGACACTCGTCGTCCGCACTGTCTGACCGTCTCGGACATGCATGGCATACGTATCACCAGTGAGGCGATCCCCGCTGGTGTGGATCTACGTGAAGCCCTACGAGCGGCGCTGAGACAGCTTGCTGAAGAGGGTTGGAGGGCAGAGAGTGATGGCGCTTACGGCTTCGTATTCGTTGCCAAGAAGGGCGAGCGCCGATTGGTAAATCTAACCCCGGCAAACACTTCTAGAAGTTTCGGTGCGGGCCATGCTTTCCTGGCGGGCCGGGGAGTGGTCACTCCACCATTGGCGTGATTGCTCGCTCTGCAATTACCCGTTCAATCGCCATCACTAAGCGTTCGCAGAAACCCTCTCCATATCTCAAAAGCCGTGCCTCGAACTCAGAGCAGTTGCAATTCCAAACTCAGTGTCCTTGCTTGTTGTGGGTGCAAGTGACACGGCGACATTCGCAATGTAGCTCTGGCATGGCGCTAGAGTATCGAGCGTCGCACGATCCTTGCAGTTCACATATCGAATGCAAATGAACGAATGTGCGGCGAGAGAGCGCTAACTCTGGCGCCTATTGTGCTGGAGCCATTTTCTTGGAGGCGCCGACTCAACGCCGAGTAGGATGCAGTAGGCGGCATCACTCCAGGGCTGCGAGCAGACGTCGCGAGATCACGCGCCAGTCGTAGCCGGACAGCACCGCGGTACGCCCGTTGCTGCCCATGGAGGCGGCCATTGCCGGGTCATCCAGCAGCTCTATGACGCGCGAGCACATGAGCTCGAGATCGTTCGCGGGGACGAGGTATCCGGTGACGCCGTCGCTTACCAGTCCGCGATAGAAATCCAAGTTCCAAGCTACCACCGGCATGCCCATCGCCATGGCCTCGAGGCACGTACCGGGCAGACCCTCGTAGAAGGAGGTCGACACGTAGACGCGACTGCGAGCGTAGTAACGCGGCGCGTCTGCGAGAGGCACGTCCCCGATGAAGTGAATGTTTTCGCAGTCTCGTGCCAGGGCTTGGCGGGCGCGCAGGTATTCCCGACCTCCGCCGCCGACGATGCCGATGCGCACCGCCGCGCGCGCCGCGATGAGCCGCTTACACATTGGCACTAGGGCTCGGCTACCTTTGCGCCGCTCGAACCGCCCGATAAAGAGCACATCCCAGTCCTTAGACTCCGCGGGTGCTGGGCTGAAGGACTGCGGATCGACGCCATTTGGTACCACCTTAACCGTCCCGCCGTATCCAGAGAGCGCCAGCTCCTCGCGGCCCTGTTCGGTCAGCGCGACAGCGCGCGTCGCCCTGCGCAGGATCAGACTCTCCATGAGCGTTCGCACCACCCGTGCGGGTGTGCTCCAGTCACTGCGGTAATAGCGCCATGCATAGAACCGTCCAGTCAGACCGACGCAGGTTGTGTGAACGGTGACCACGGTGACAACAGCGCGAGGCAGAAGCAGCCCGGGTAGCAGCGGCGGGATGTGCAGGTTAACTCTAAGATCCCGGTCCTGGCGCCAAAGGTGCAGAAGCTTGCGTCGTACGCGCAGACCCCAAATTAGCTGCGTCAGCCGGTTGCGTGAGAAAGGCCTCCGCCAAATGTCGACCCCGGCATAGCGGTGGGTGACTGGATGCTCGTCACCGGTGATAAGTAATACTGGGGGATGATCCAGTGGCAGGTTGGCAAGGAACGCATCGAGGTACCGTGCAATGCCCTGGATCGCGAAGCATTCCGGGTAGACAATTACTAACAACTCGGTCTCCGAGCCGCCTGTTGCTCGCGCAGTGGCTGCGGCGTGATAATCCGTACATTACAAATCGGACGTGCTGGCCCGCAACTATTAGACCAAGACGGCTTTACCGGCGACCATTCCATTACTCCAGGAAGTCTATCCTTGAGAGTCACCGTACTCGGAGTTCGAGGCCTGCCCAATGTGCCAGGTGGCGTCGAAACGCATGTTGAGCAGCTCTACCAGCGCTTGGCCCAGCTTGGATGCGAAATTGAGGTGCTGGTTCGGTCGCCCTACGTTCCCGCCAAACGTGACAGCTTCGCCGGGATTCGCTTGCGGCGATTGTGGTCTCCACGTCTAGTCGGTGCGGAAGTCCTGGTCCACTCTCTGATCGGTGTGCTGTATGCGGCCGTCACTCGTCCCGACATCCTGCACATCCACGCGATAGGGCCTGCCATCTTTACGCCGCTGGCACGGCTGTTCGGCCTGCGCGTCGTTGTGACTCATCATGGTCGCGACTACGAGCGCGACAAATGGGGACGTGCTGCTCGCTGCATCCTGCGAATCGGAGAGCACTTGGGCATGCGTTACTCGCATGCGCGTATCTCCGTATCGCAGTCCGTAGCCGACGTGGTGCAAACGCGCTTCGCCCGTGCAACACACGTGATCCACAACGGTGCCGTGGCGCGCGATCCGGTGACGGCGACCGACGTGGTGCGTCATTTTGGGCTCAAGCCTGGCCGTTACTTTATCGAGGTTGGCCGGATGGTGCCCGAAAAGCGGCAGCTGGATTTGCTTAATGCATTTGCCTCCGCGCAGGTGACTGGCTGGAAGGTGGTTCTGGTCGGTGAGCTCGGGTCAGATGCGTACTCGCGGCGCGTGTTCGCGGCGGCGCAAGCTGCAGGGGCCGTCCTAACCGGGCTGCAGACCGGGGATGCGTTGGCGCAGTTGTATTCACACGCGGGCGCGTTCGTGCTGCCCTCATCTTGCGAGGGCTTCTCGATCGTGCTGCTGGAGGCACTAAACTACGGGTTGCCGGTCTTGGCGAGCAATATTCCTGCAAACCGTGAGGTCGGCCTAGAAGAGTGGCGGTATTTCCCGGTGGGGGACTGCACGGCCCTGGCGCGTCTTCTGGATCGCGTATCGCGCTCGCCGCCCAACCCCGAGAGCGTGTCCATGTCACGCCAAGTGCGCCAGCGCTTCGACTGGAATCACATTGCCGCGCGTACCCTGAATGTCTACCACGAGTTACTTCCCGATTCTTCCCGTGAGGTCAAACCGGCCGACGTCACATTCTCAGGTCAGCCACACCGTTGATGATCTGGCAGGATTGCTCGGACTGAGTCGCAGATCGTCACGCTCTCCTGCAACTCCTAGGCAGCGAGCGCAGATCGGGTGCAACTCCTCGGCGCGCATAGTGCTAAATCCTCGACGCAGCCGCGCGTAGCGCTCACCGCGCCAGATCTCATCAGTTCTCTCGTTGCGAGTGTTGCCCAGCCCGAAATTATGCTGTCCTAGGCAACACGGCGTGACCACACCGTCGGCTCGCACAGTCATGGTATGCCAGGCCCAATAGCAGCCTCTCTTATTGGATACCAAGTGCGCGTTGTGGCTGCGCTGTGCCTCCTTGGCAACGGCGCTATCGTAGTCCTCGACCAGCTCGTAAGCGTCGAACCCAAGGTGGCGGTACTCGCTGCGTAACTTGGGAACCTCGTGCCGATTGTGATCGAAGATTACGAACTTCCAGATTAGCCGCGGTCGAGACCGCCCAAGTGCGGTCCGAGCATCAGCAATGGCTCTGACATTGGCGAGCACGCGCTCGAAGTCGCCTCCCAGGCGGTAGCGGGCGTAGCTGCTCGCGGTGGCACCGTCGAGCGACACATAGATCGAATCGACGCCCGATCGCACTAGGCGCGCGATCTTTTCCGGGTTGAGCTTAAGGGACAGGTTGGTCGGGAACGACACCGCCAGATTCCGGGAATGCGCATATTCGATGATGGGCAAGAGATCCTTGCCCAGCAGCGGCTCGCCGCGCAGGCTGAGACTCACCCCGAGCGCTGTCCGCTGCAGCGGTTCGATGATGCGGATAAACTCCTCCAGCCGAAGCTGTTCGCGCGGTACAGATAACTGTTTCTTGAGCTCGCGATCTCCGTGGGCGCAGCCCGGACAGGCCATCTGGCACAGCGGGGTGGGCTCAACCTTGAGATACGGTGGCATGCTGCGCGGGCGTGCGATGATGAGCCGCAGCTCGACCACATTCAGCATAAGGTTGTAGACCTTGCGCAGCGTCAGATAGGGCGCAAAGGTCCACAGGTGGCGCGCCAGATACTCAATTCGAGCCAGCTGTCTCACTCAGGCGCTCCGCGATAACGTCGAGCGCAATGCTTGCACCCACCCGGATGACGAAAAGACTGACACCTCAGCACTATGCGCCGCCCAGATCATCCGGGCAACCGACTCGGGCGTGAATCGACAGCGACGCGGTAGCTTTACAAAATGTGATTCTGGCATGGGTCGACATGGCCCTCACCGTAAGCAGTTTGTCGAAAGATGCCAGGACAGGAAAGACTAGCTACGAAGAAATGAAATCGCTGCTCGACGTAAATGATAGCCACGAACTGGGTACGTACACGAAGCTGGGCATGCCGGCGCGGCTAATGGACTGCCGGATGGAAGGTAACCAATGCCAATCGGACTCGGCATGGGACCTCTGGGCTAAGCAGTGCATGGAGCGGTGATTAATTAGCGATAGCAGCTAAGCGCCGCCAGCTGCCTCGCGTTATCCGTGCGAACAGGCGGCGGCCTAGTCTGTAGCGCTGAACATTCCATTAAAGTCGGTTGGAAAGCGCACTTCCCAAAATGGCGCATCCTCTTTCGTCACATGCTTACGAACCGCAGTGATCGGAATGTTGACCGTTCCATCGTTGATTCGCAGGTCGAGTTCAGCAAGCTTGAACTCAGATCTCAACGACTCTTGGTTGGACGGCCCAATGCTGATCATGAGCTGTGATCCAGCTAGATCTCTTAGAAATCTAACCGATCCAGTATTCATCCGCCACGTTTGTCTCGGCGTCGTCCAATCCGACAACCGCAGCCGATAGAATTCGTCTTTGGGTGGAATGGAAGTCCTTAATAGCCACTGCGGAGAGGATCTCGTCGACAACTTCTGACCGATAACAAGGTCAGGTTTTATTTGTCGCGTGATCTTGGCCGTCGAAACCACCGAAAGGTGGGAGACCTCATAGAGGGCAGGATCTATAGGCGTCTTGAAGAAATCCAGTTCGATCTCATAGATGCTGAAGCTACCCCAAGCGATGCGCTCGTCACCGGTGCTCTGCGGAAATAACGAATAGCTCGAACTCATCTCCACGTTTCCGACCATCACGCCACCCACCTCGACGGACGTGCCGTAGTAGCCAATGTTGCGGACAGTGTCCCGCTCGGCAACTGAGAGCCTTGAATAAGCCCTCAGTCCCTCATCGAGGCGGGTTCGGTAGCCCCGCACTGCCGGGTTCGTCATAGGAAGAGTAAGCTCTAACGTCACGACAACTCGGCTTAGTGGATCTGAAGTTCTCTCAATTTCACGGAACGTATCTTGGACACCTGCTAGTACGGTTTGAAGAGCTTTCGTAGAATGTTGCGCACTCTCGGAGGCCTCTTCCGCATTGTTCGCTGCGAGACTAGCTGTCTGAGCTGAATCGGTCGCCAGTTTTGCAGCTTGGTCGGCACTACCCGCAGCATGGGTCGTCGTGGCGATGATCTGCTTGAACCGTTCGGTACTTGTGGCCCTTTCCGCTTCAGTATCCGAATAGTCGTAAATTATGCTGCCGGCTGACAGCAATGTCAGAAGCACCACAAGAGACCGCTTCGCCCATTTACGGCTTGTTGAGCTTTCTTTTTTGCCGTCGTTACTCCACTCAAGTACCGTCAAGATTGCCCCAATGACCACAACCGGAATCTTGAGGAGGAGCGACAACATATCTGCGTGTGCGATCCAATCGAGTGTCAGTTGAACCCGCCGCAGCCACTATGGCAAAAGTGCTGCGACAGCCGAATCGCTCAAGAAAGCCGCGACGAATTGCTCGCACAGGTCGGCGAACCTGTGACACACGGCACTTGCCGGTTCCTCGGCGTACCTACGAAATCGAAATGTGTCTTTTGTCGGATCTGGCTGCCGTGCGATGCGAAACATGAGTGCGCTTCCGAGCTCGCTTTGAGTGTGCTGCCGTGGCACTGATATGGGAAATGTTAAGAAATCCGAGCCGTCACCGTGCTCACGTGCGACGCGCTGCGCATGCATATAGTCCCATAGACGCTTTTCATTCTGAGTGAGTGTCGCTTCCCACCAGGCGCGCCAATTGGTGAACCATTCTGGGCCAACATGATCGCGGCCAAATGTTTCGGCGACGGGATATACGCCTCGCGCTGATGCCACAAAATGATTCATTGCTCCGACCATGTCGGCGTTGTTGAACTCCGGCCTTTCACCCTTCCAAACTACCATTTGCTGCTCTCGTGCCTCGTAGAGTTTGCGGTGCAGAGCGACTGTCAGGTTCGCGGGGTCAACTTCAGCGCTCATCGGAGCCTTTCCGAATCCTCGATAGAAGAATAGCCGTAACTCCCTATATCCACCATGCGGTTTCGGCAGAGCCGTGGCGTGTGTGCCGCGATTCGTGCAAAGGCTTCCAGTCCGATCTGTTCATTGACGATGTGCCACCACTTGCCCTGCATCCCAACGCCGGCCGTGGACGGTACGAGCTCGATGCGATCTGTTGCGTAGTAGTCCCACCCAGCGTGCGCGACAGCTTTGTTTCGAATCTCCAGGATACGTTTGTGAGGAGCAAGGTCCGACCCCAACTCCTTGGCAGCGTCGACGTGGTTGAAACGATCCGAGGGTGGATTCTTTGTGCAGAGCGCCTCATTGCCAGAAAAAGGCCGAGAATTATGAACGACGGCACACGCGAGCAGCGCTTCGTGCCCGAGCGTCGCGACTCCGTGCTGTGCTGCCGCCTCGATGAACTCGTGTGCGCGCTCAAAGTCGTGGGCCGCGATGTGCGTCCGGCGAAGGGTCTTGGTTGTTTCGAAGTCCATGCGCTCGTTCATGGTCTCTCTGAGTCATGTCCGCGACTTCCATCGACTACCAGGCGCATCGGTGTTATGGGTTCATCGCACAGCTAGCACGGCGAAGCCAATGCGCGCGATATTTCGAATTGAATGCACTACCAAGCGGGACGAGGACACGAAGATGCATAAGTTACTCTGCCTCATGCTCACGCTCTATTCCGCCTTGGCGTACGCGCAGCAACCCAGAATCCCAGTAGTGGCGGGCTTTCTACCAATCGACGACGGGTCATTTCACGTCGTTATCTTGTTGAACGACCCCGCAAATCTTCCTTTCCGCGGCGCCCACTGGAATGTTGGGCTTATCCAGACAGAAAGCAAAGGCGCAAACGCTGGTGCAGTCACAAATCCAACTGGGTGCTGGACGTCCACTGGCGTTACTCAAGGAACAGACACGATTCAGTTCCGCTACATGAGTCCTACTGACGGGGCAGTTAGAGAATTTGGGATAGAACCAATTCAATTGCACAGGATGATTTACGAGTGGCACACGGAGCGACTCTATCCCACGGAGAAATAGTGGCAACAGCAACTGTGCAACGTGCCACCGGTTGCTCGAATGACGCAGCGCCCGATCTAGCGTCTGCGCGCGTCGTCACGACTGTACTGCAGCGGCTTCCGAAATACTTTCTCCTGTATCGCATTGCAGTGGAAATCCGTACCTACGTCCGTACGAAAATGCGTGTGCCCTTGGTAAGGCTCATAAACTATTGATTTGAATGGTGGACGGTACTGGGATTGAACCAGTGACCCCTGCCGTGTGAAAGCAGTGCTCTACCGCTGAGCTAACCGTCCAGGGTTGCGTGGGGCGGGAATCTTAGGGGTCTGGCTCCCGCGAATCAATCCGGGCCGCGAATGACCCAAATCACGCAGCCTGTCGGGTGCACCTGCTATCCTTCTATTTCCATCGTTTCCGGGGAAGCGTAGCGCATGTTCAGTCTGCGGAACTGCCGCATCGGTGTCGTCGGCCTCGGCTACGTCGGGTTGCCGCTGGCCGTGGAATTCGGCAAGCATTTCAACACGACGGGTTTCGACATCAACCCGCTTCGCATCAAGGCGCTGCAGGAAGGGCGCGATGTCACGCTCGAGATCGATCGCAAGGAGCTGGCCGCGGCCACGCGACTGGCATTCACCTCGAAGCTCAAGGACCTGAGGCGCTGCCGCAACTTCATCGTCACCGTGCCGACGCCGATCGACGAATACAAGCGACCCGACCTGACTCCGTTGGAGCGCGCCAGCGAGACGGTCGGGCAGGTGCTGAAGAAGGGCGACATCGTCATCTATGAATCGACTGTCTACCCCGGCTGCACCGAAGAGGTCTGCGTGCCGATACTCGAACGGCTGTCCGGGTTGAAGTTCAATCGTGACTTCTTCGCCGGCTACAGTCCCGAGCGCATCAACCCCGGCGACAAGCAGCACCGGCTGACGACCATTCGCAAGGTCACCTCCGGTTCGACGCCCGAGGCGGCGCAGTTCGTCGACAAGCTGTATTCCGCGATCATCAAGGCCGGCACGCACATGGCCAGCAGCATTCGCGTGGCCGAGGCTGCGAAAGTCATCGAGAACACGCAGCGCGACGTCAACATCGCGCTGATCAACGAGTTGGCGCTGATCTTCAATCGCCTTGGCATCGATACGGAGGAAGTGCTCCAGGCCGCCGGCACGAAATGGAATTTCCTGCCGTTTCGACCCGGGCTGGTCGGCGGGCATTGCATCGGCGTCGACCCGTACTACCTGACCCACAAGGCGCAGGAGATCGGCTACCACCCCGAGATGATCCTGGCCGGGCGACGCCTGAACGACAACATGGGCCTGTACGTCGCCAGCGAAGTGCTGCGCCTGATGACCGACCGGCGCATCCACATCAACGGTTCGCGCATCCTGGTGCTGGGCCTGGCGTTCAAGGAGAACTGCCCGGACCTGCGCAACTCCAAGGTCGTCGACGTGATTCGTGAATTGCAGAAATATGGTGCGAAGGTCGACGTCTATGATCCATGGGTCGATGGGCGGGAGGCACACCATGAGTATGGCCTCAGGCCGGTGCGCACGCTGCGCAACGGTCGCTACGATGCGGCCGTGCTGGCCGTGGCGCACCGCGAATTCCTGGAACTCGGCGCCGCGGCGGTGCGGCGCCTGTGCCGTCGCAACCACGTGCTGTACGACATCAAGTACGCGTTTCCCGCGGCTGAAGTGGATGGTCGCCTGTGATCGCGAAATGAATTTCGCATGAAAGTCGTTACGCGGTTCGCGCCCAGCCCGACCGGCCTGCTGCACATCGGCGGCGTACGCACGGCGCTTTTTTCGTGGCTTTACGCGCGCCACCACGGCGGGCGATTCATCCTTCGCATCGAAGACACCGACCGCGAGCGCTCGACCGATGCGGCGGTGCAGGTCATCCTCGATGGCATGCGGTGGCTGGGCCTGGGCGCCGACGAGGGTCCCTACTACCAGACCCGGCGCTACGATCGCTACCGGGCCGTGCTCGCGGGCATGCTCGATGCCGGCACGGCCTATCGCTGCTATTGCACGAAGGCAGAACTGGAAGAGATGCGCGCGCAACAGATTGCCGCGAAGCAAAAGCCGCGTTACGACGGACGTTGCCGTGATCGCCGTGAACCGCGCCCGGGCGTCGAGCCCGTCATCCGCTTTCGCAATCCGCTCGACGGCGAGGCCGTGGTCGACGACCAGGTGCACGGCCGCGTCGTGTTCCAGAACGCCGAGCTCGACGACCTGATCATCGCGCGTTCCGACGGCAATCCGACCTACAATTTCTGCGTCGTTGTCGACGACATGGACATGGGCGTCACGCATGTCATTCGCGGCGACGATCACCTGAACAACACGCCCCGGCAGATGAACATGCTGCGTGCGCTCAATGCCGAGCCGCCCGTGTACGCGCACGTGCCGATGATTCTCGGCTCCGACGGCGCCAAGCTGTCCAAGCGTCACGGCGCCGTCAGCGTGCTCCAGTACCAGGAGGAGGGCTACCTGGCCGATGCGCTGCTCAACTACCTGGTGCGCCTGGGCTGGTCGCATGGCGACCAGGAAGTGTTCTCGCGCGCGGAAATGATCGCTGCGTTCGATATTCGCGACGTCAACAAGGCTGCCGCGGCCTTCAACGGCGAGAAGCTGTTGTGGCTGAACCAGCAGCACATCATGAAGGCGCCAGTCGCTGACCTGGCGTCAGCGCTGCGCGAGCAGCTGGCGCGCCTCGGCGTGGCCAGCGATGACCAGGCCCTGCTCGAGGGAGTCGCCAACGCGCAGCGGGAACGATGCAAGACGCTGAAGGAAATGGCCCAGAACAGCCTGTATTTCTTCCGCGATGTCCAGGGTTACGATGCCAAGGCCGCGGGCAAGAATCTCACGGCGGCGGCTGCGCCCGTGTTGCAGGCGGTATCGCGAAGACTGGCGGAGCTGGCGGACTGGTCAGCGGCGATGTTGCATGCCGCGATCGATGCCGCCGCGCTGGAACTGGGGCTGAACCTGGGGAAAGTGGCGCAACCACTTCGCGTCGCCGTGACCGGCGGCGCCGTGTCGCCGCCGATCGACCAGACCCTGGCGCTGCTGGGGCGCGAGCGAGTGCTGCCGCGGCTCGCCCGGGCCCTGCAGTACATTTCAGATGGTCTTGGACACGATTGACGACGGTTCGCTCTCGGCACCGGACTCGGTGAAGCTCGTCACCGTGAAATAATAGGTGGCCGAAGTCAGATTGCCCACGACATAGGTGGTCAGGCTCACCGTGTCGATGCGAATGACGTGGTCGAGCGCCGATCGCTTCGTGCCGTAGTGGATGTAGTAACCCGCGAGATTGGTGAGCTTCGAGCCATCGGTGTTCGTCGCGGGCGGCATCCATCGCAACGTAGCGCTGCCGATCGCCGGCGTCCGGGAACCGGCGGCGCTGCTGGAGCCCGTGGAGGTGCCGGAACCACTGGAAATTCCGGAGCCCGTGGACCCCGACGCGGCACTGCTGCCGGAACCGCTTTGAATGCTGGTTGCAGGTGTCGCGGCCGCCGACGCACTGCCTGCGGAATCCGATCTGCAACCGGTGAGTGCAACGGCGAAGAGCGTGAGCGTCGTGAACGAAGCGAGTGTGCGGGTGCGCAATTGCATTGGCCTGCCTGGTTCCTGTCCGCGCGACGGAAGCGATGTCGCGCGCAGAGTTCAGCAGCAAGCTGCCAATGGAGCAATCTGTCGGCGCATGCCGACGCTGGCGTTAGTCGTCGGCGTTGCGGATCGGCGTCGTTCGCCTACAGCGTTTTCTCAACCACCGGCGACAGATCGCTTTCGACGTTCATGCTGTTGTAGGCCTTCAGCGCAAAGTACCAGGCGCCCGCGCTCAGGTTTTCCACGACGTAGCGGGTCGTATCGGCGCTGCTGATCGTGATCTGCTGCGTCAGCGCGTCCGGCGCATTGCCGTAGTAGATGCGATAGCCCGACAGGTTGGTCAGCGGCGTCCCGTCAGAGTTGGTCGTCGGTGGCGTCCATGACAGCGATGCGGACGTCGCCGTGCCGCCGCCCGTTCCCGAGCCGACGGTGATTTCAAATTGCGGGAGCGACGAACTCGAAGTGCCAGCTGAGGCCGCAATGACGATTCGCGTGTAAGTGCCTGCATCGGAAGCCTTGGGTACGCCGACGAGCCTGCCCGTGGTCACATTGAAGCTGGCCCACGTGGGCTTGTTCTGGATGCTGAACGTCACCGAGCTGTTCGCGCTGTTCGTGACCGACGGCGTGAATGCGTACTGGACGCCAACCTGCGCGAATTGCGTGGGCTTTCCGCCAATGGTGAGGGATACACTTCCCGGGCTCCCCGGACTGCCGGGATCGTTCGAGACGGGTGAAGCATCCTGGGTTGCGCTGGAGTCGTGGTTGCAGCCGGCCAGCAGCGCCAGCAACATCACGGGAAGACCCCAAGTTCGCCGAACCAGTTGTGAATCCTGCATGCCCGACCTCCAGCGCTGTTGCAGAGCGTCCGGGGCAGGGTGCTGCGGATAGGGATAGCGATTGACGACGACGCTGCGAGTGGGAACCCGCTGCTGCTGCCGGCAACCCCGCTATCTCGAATCCACATCTGGACCTGGAGACCGGAGGCTTTGCGTCCCCGCCTTGCGACGGGTTTGCCCTTAACTACAATTGCGACGCTAGTACACATCGTTCGGAGCCGGGACTCAACATGTCGCCGGAAACTTACAAGCGGGGCGGCCCGCCCCTGCGGCAGTGGCTGGGGCGCTCCCGATCCCTCCGATGAGCCTTCGGCTTGACAGTACCAACCGGCTTGCGTACGTTGCCGCCCCTCTCGTGGGGCCATAGCTCAGCTGGGAGAGCGCTTGCATGGCATGCAAGAGGTCGGCGGTTCGATCCCGCCTGGCTCCACCACTGTTATTTGTCTTAAGTCATGACCCGCTTACAGAGTCCCCATCGTCTAGAGGCCTAGGACACTGCCCTTTCACGGCGGCGACAGGGGTTCGAATCCCCTTGGGGACGCCACATTCGTCGTAGCCCGCGGGCGCGGCGGCACCAGGCCGCGCTCCGGCATGACGCAATTCACATATTGCAGCGGGCTTTTTTGTTGATAATTTTGGGTTCCCCTGCGGTACTGTGGCGGGCTTCAGGACTGGTTTCGACATGGATTCAAGATGGCTCAGCTGGTAGTCCACAAGCAGGGCATTTCGGTTGCGGTCGTCACGCTGCTGCAGGTCGTCGTGCCGCCCGCTATCGTCTTTGGGAGCCTGTACGCCATCGCCGCGGGCTTCGACGTCCACTTCGACGTTTCTTTCCAGTACCTGGCTGTCATCGCCGTCGCGCTGGCAATCGTGCTGCTGCGTTCGACCATGACCTATTCCGAGCAACTGCTGGCCCAGGGCCTGCCGCTGGCGGCCGGCGTCATGATGCGCTGGCTCGCCCTGGTCGGCGTGCTGTTGATCATTGGCTACGCGACCAAGTTTTCGGCGAATTTCTCGAGGCGGGTGATGCTGACCTGGATCGTGGCCACGCCGATGCTGCTGATCCTCGGTTCGCTGGCGCTGCGTGCCTGGATGCGGATGCTGCTGGTGAACCCCGCCAACACGCGCAGCGTGGTGATCGTCGGTTGCAATGACGTGAGCCTGTCGCTCGCCGACAAGCTGCAGAAGAATTCGGAACTGTGCATGAAGGTCGAAGGCTTCTTCGACGATCGCAGTGCGGAACGCCTCGGCCTGGCGACGCCAGTCAATATCGTGGGCAAGCTCCCTGAGCTGGCGGACTACGTCAGGACGCGTGCAGTCGACGTGATTTTCATCGCGCTGCCGATCCGCCATCTTCGCCGGGTCATGGACCTGATGGACGACCTGCGCGACACGACCGCGTCGATCTACTACGTGCCGGACATCTTCGTGTTCGACCTGATCCAGGCGCGCACCGGCGAAATCATGGGCATCCCCGTCGTATCGATGTGCGAGACGCCTTTCCACGGCATCCGCGGGGTCAGCAAGCGGGTTACCGACCTGGTGCTGACGACGCTGATCCTGGTGCCGGCGCTGCCGGTCATGCTGGTCACCGCGCTGCTGATCAAGCTGACTTCGCGAGGGCCGGTGATCTTCAAGCAGCGGCGCTACGGCCTCGATGGCCGGGAAATCAAGATCTACAAGTTTCGCAGCATGACCGTCACCGAGGATGGCGGCACCGTGCCGCAGGCGACCCGGCAGGACGGCCGCATCACGCCGCTCGGGCGATACCTGCGGCGTTACTCGCTGGACGAATTGCCGCAGATCTTCAACGTGCTGCAGGGAAGCATGAGCCTGGTGGGTCCGCGGCCGCATGCCGTGGCCCACAACGAGCAGTATCGCAAGCTCATCAAGGGCTACATGGTGCGGCACAAGGTGAGGCCCGGTATCACCGGCCTGGCGCAGGTGAACGGCTGCCGGGGCGAAACGGCGCGGCTCGAGGAAATGCAGGCGCGCGTCAACTACGACCTGGAGTACCTGCGCAACTGGTCGCCATTGCTGGACCTGAAGATCCTGGTGCTGACCGTGTTTCGCCTGCTGGGCGACTCGCGCGCCTATTGAATCAGCTTGGCGGCTTCCCCAAGCGTCGCCACCATGGTCGTGACCGCGGTGGCGTCGAGGTCCTGGTGCACGGGCAGGGCGACGACCCGGTCCTTCAGCTCCCGCTCACAGGGAAAACGCTCCCAGCGGATCGCTGGGTGATATTGCGACCACCAGTCGAGCGCCGGCACGCCACGCGCGTTGAGGCGCTCGAGCAGCCGCGGCCGATCCTTCGCAACGAATGCGAAGCTGAGCGGACACACGGACGCACTCGCCGAGGGCAGCAACAGGGCTTGCGGCCAGTGCTCCTGGAAGGCCGCGTGCAGCCGGTTGAAGTGGTCGCGCCGGCGCGCGGCAATGTCCGCGTAGTTGAATGTCGGGAGCAGGCCGCGGGACCAGGCGTCGATGTCCCAGCCCAACATCGCATCGGGAAATTCAAGTGATTCGTCTTCCGGGTCGAGCTGCGGCGATCCCAAGCGCCGGGCCAGGGCGCAAAGCCCATCGCTGGCGAGCCAGGCGCCGCGCGCCACCCAGAATGCCGGGGATTTCTGCCAGGGCTGCGCGGAAGCGCGCAGCGTCTTGCTGAGCAGATACAGCCGGCGTCGCATGGCCGACAGGCCGGGCGGCGCCATGGCATGCCCGTCGAAGGCCGTGCCGCCTCTGATCCAGAAGGCGCCGCCGGTGGCGATCGGCAAGGTCTTGCGCAGGCTGAAAACCACTGCGTCCGCATGCAGTCCGATGGCGCCCGGGTTGCCGGGCTCCAGCAGGCAATGCGCGCAATCCTCGATCAGCTTGACGCCGTGGTGCCGGCACAGCTCCGACATGTCGCGCGTTGGCGGCGGGAATCCAAAAAAATGCGTGGCGACCAGTGCCGCGCAGGGCGTCGCCAGCAGTCCGGCGATGTGCGCCAGGTCGGGTCGGAGGTCGCGCCCGACGCGGTAGCAATCGATCTGCGCGCCGGTCCGCCGTGCCGCCTCCACTTCGTGGCCACAGTTGTAGGCCGGCAGCAGCACGCGAGTGCCGGCCCCGACGCGCAGGGCGCGAAGCGCCTGGTACAGCGAGGCCGTGCCGGAATAACCCAGCCGCAGTTGGCCGGCGGAGCTGGGGCTCAGTGCATCCAGCGCCACCGCTGCCCTGCGGCGCGTGAAGAACAACCCGAGCGGCAGGTGCGGGTCCAGCGCGATGCGGATGGCGCGACGGCGGCCGTTCATGTGGGCCGCGGCTTCGACAGCGCCTTGAGGCGCGGCTTCACGGAGAAGTAATAGGTGTCGATCAGCAGGTTGCGCCAGCCTTTGCGGAACAGGAACACCCGGCAGGTTTCGCGCACGGTGTCCGTCCAGCGCAGCTTGTTGTTCAACGCGGCGCCGAGGAAATCGAATTCGGTGAATCCGCCTTCATTCAACAGCCGCTCGAGTTCCATCGATTCCAGCAGCGTTCCCGGCGAGGCCGCCGAGTAGCCGTCGTCGTGCGCGATCTGTGCCGAATAGTAGGTGCCTGCGCTGGTGAAGGCGATCGTGCCGGCGACCGGCACGTCGCCGCAATACAGCAGCAGGATTCGCGCCGCGCCGCGCGCGGTCATGTCGAGCGCGAAGCGCCGGTAGAAGTCCCGGTACCGAGCCGACTGGCACAGCCCGACTCGCTCCACTTGTTTCCAGCTGCGCACGTGGATATCCATCAAGCGATCGAAGGCCGCCGGGAATTCGGCAGGCGATGAGTGCTCGACCAGGCGCACCGCGCCGCGAGCCTCCAGCTTGCGTTGCGCGGCACGCAGGTTCCTGCGCAGTCGATCGCCGCGCGACTCCAGGAACTCCGGCCAGGAACGCCGGAGATCGAGATACGGGCAAGCGTGCAGCGGGGCCTGTCGGTAACCGAGTCCGTGCGCGGCGGCAAACTCGCGCAGCGCCTGCAGTTCGGCGTCGTCGTTCTCGTGTTCGTCGAGGCGAATCGCATCCCACTGCGCGCGCATCGCCCAGATCGACTCGAGCGCGCAGCGCATTGCGGCCGCATCGGGCGTGCCGAGGGCCAGGCGCGGCCGATTGATGTCGTCGGGCATGCCGAGCGGCTCCAGCAGCCGAAGCCGAAGCCCAAGCATTTCGCTGCGGCCGATCTGCAGCGGCAGGATCAGGCAAGGCTCGGCGTCCGACATGACCACGACCAGGCAGAGCCGGCGGTCGCCGGCCATGGCCAGCCACCATTCATGCAGGAATTCATAGCTCTGCCACGGCGTGGCCTGCGGCGTCGCCGCGTGCAGCCGCTGCCAGTGCGTGCGCAGCGCGGGCCACTCCGCAGGGTCCTGCACCAGGCGGCAGGCCAGGGGCGACGCGGCGCCCATCAGAGCCTCGATTTCCCGAACAGCTTCTTCTTGACCTGGACCACTGCGTCAAGGATACCGAAGCGCACCAGCAGGCGGCGCAGCACCGGCTTCGCCTTGAAGAACGTCCACTGGAACAGGCGTCCGCGCAAGGACGGCCGGTTCGCATACAGGGCGACCGTAGGCGTGATGGTCGTGGCCCAGCTGTCCTTGTTGGCGAGGAAGCCGCCGAGGAAATCGAAGCGGTCGCAGTCGCCGCGCGCGAACGCGGCCTCGAGTTCGAGTGCCGTGAGCAGCACGCCGGGGGAATATTCGGCGTAGTCATCGTCGTGGGCAATGTGCAGCGAGTAGAACTGGCGGTTCCAGAGCAGGCCAAACGTTCCAGCGACGGTTCGTTCGCCCACGGTCAGGAACTTGAACTGCACCGCCTGCAGGCTGGCGAACCGTCGCGTCACGTCCTGCCAGAACGCCCAGTGCGCGGGGGACTTCGCCACGCCGAGCTTTGCATCGGGCTTCCAGCTCGCGGCTTCCACCGCGCGGTAGCGCGCAAGCGCCGGCAGCACGGCGTCCGCGGCATCGAGAAATTCCAGCCTGGGGGGCGCGATCTTCGACAGCTGCGTGGTCTTGCGCCGGATGCTCTTTCGGAACGAACTGCTGCGGGTCGCCAGCAGATCCGCCCAGCTGCCGCTGATGACGGTCGCCGGGGATTCCGGGCCCGCGATCGTGGCGACCCGGTAGCCGTTGCGGCGCAATGCATCCGCCAGTTCGATCAGGAACGGGCTGTCCGGCAGCTGTTCATAGAGCGTGATGTTGTCCCAGTCATCGCGGTGTGTCGCGATGAATTCGACGATGGCGCGGCGCAAATCCGGTTCGCTGTCCGGACACATCAGCACGCAACGATCGAGCTCGGACGGCAGGCCGATGAACGTCAGGCAGGGGAGCTTTGCGCCCAGCCACGGCGAGCGCACGACCTGCATCGGCGCGATCGCGAGCGAGTCGCCGCGCTCGGCGACGATGATGTAGAGGCGCCTGTCGCCGCCGAAATGTTGCCACCAGCATTGCAGGTACTCGAACGACTGGAATACGGTCGAATTCGAAGTCCGCTCCAGCAACGTGTTCCAGCGTGGTTGCAGCAGTGCCCACTCGGTTTCCGTTTCGACGACCCGCACCGTGAACCCGCTCATGGCACACCGCGCCCGCGTACGTCCTGCCAGACCTGGGCAAGGCGGCTTCGATCGCGGGGTGTCAGGCCCAGCAGGACCAGGCACACGAGATAGGCGATTCCCACCATCGCAGCGTCTGCCACCAGCGACCACGCATCGCCCCGGAAACTCTTGCGCAGCAGCAGGGCGATCATCACGGCCGGAAGACTGGCCAGGCACAGTCGCCCCAGGCTGGGCGCGACGATGGACCACACGGAACTGCCTTCCGCTCGCGCCACGATGGGAATCTTGACGCCGAATCCGATGATGGCGTGGGCGGCTAGCCCGGCCATCGCGAGTCCAACGAGCTGGTAGCGCTGGACCAGCAGCAACACCAGCGCCACTTCGATTGCCACCTCGATCAACGTCAGGATCGCGACCAGGCGGATGCGGTTTGCGGCCATCAGCAGCACGGTGAACGTCCAAAGGTACACGCCCACCAGGCTGTTGAGCGTGACCAGCGTCACCAGGCCCGCGGGCAATGAGGCGGCGCCCTCCGGCACCCAGAGCCGAAGCACCCAGTCCCCGAAGCAACAGAAGAAAATGGCCAGCGGCGCTGCGATGGCGGTCACCAGCTTGCTGCCGTCGACCAGCAGTCGCGCCAGGTCTTCACGCTGCGCACCGGCCCGCAGGCTCGCTGCCATCGGAAAGAAAGTTTCGGTCATCGGCCCGACGGCCACGAACAACACGCCGGCCAGTGACAGGCTCAGCGCGTAGGGCGTCAGCGCCACGATTGGCAGGAACACGGCCAGCAGCAGCTTGTCGAGTTGCGCCGTGCCTTCCACCAGCAGGTCATCGAGGTACGACCAGAGCGCGTAGCGCCTGATCCTGCGCCACAGGCGCCAGGAAAAGCCCGCGTCGAGCTGCAGCACGCCCGGGAAGATGCGGCGGATCAGCCAGATGTCCACCAGGATGCTCGCGGCCGTGCAGGCCAGTTCGGCCAGCGCCAGCGCCACGATGCCATGGCCCAGCAGCAATAGCGTGAGCTGCGCCGCCGCCGTGATCACGCGAAACGCCAGCATGCGCAGGTTGCGCACGTCGAAACGCTGCGCGCCTTCGTAGATGTTCTCCAGCGCCTGCGCCGGAATGTCGATGAGCAGGTTGGCCGCCAGGATGAATATGACCTGGCGAAAGTCCGCGGCCAGCGGCGCCGGCAGCCCTTTCCACCAGGACGCCGGGCTCAGCGCGACGAGCGTGCCGCACAGCGCGGCCAGTACGCCCGCGGCCAGCAGTGCCAGCACCGTGGTCGTGATCAAACGCTGCACCTCGCGATCGCGGCCCCGCGCCGCAAAATGCGCGTGGTACCGAACCTGCGCGCTGTGCAGCCCGCCGTCGAAGAAATGCAGGTAGAAGGTGATGGTCTGGGCAAGCACCCAGACGGCGAAGGCCGCGTTGCCCAGCTTGTGCACCAACACCGGGGTGACCGCGATGAACACGATTCCGCCGACCGCGGCGTTGGCGTAGCCGGAGCCTACATTTCGCAGCCAAGTGAGCCTGGCACCGGTGTTCAAGGCGAGCCTGCGGCGGGCAGTGGACACAACCGCGCGGAGCAGTGCGCGTCCGCATCCGCGGCCGCCTTCCAGACCTGCGGTACGCCCGAGCGCAGGCCAATCAAGGGTTGCCGGTCGAGTGCCTGCATGACGCCGGGTGTCGCGCGCCTGACCTCGATCACGAGTTCGTCCTGCGGAAATCGCGTGGCGGTGATGTGCGCGCCGAATTTCGCCTTGTAGCGCAGCACGCCATCCGCGAGGCAGGGGCGGGTGTTTCCCATGACGACCGTGCGCACGCCTTTTTCGTGGGCATAGCGGATGCACGCGGCGTCCAGCGTTTCGCTGGCGCCCGGCGGTGGCGGGTCGCGGTCCTGGCCGAACCAGCCGAAACGCAGCGTCGACCCGCGCTGTTTGAGCAGCAGGCCGGCGATCCACGTGCCGTCGGCGTGCAGTCGGGCCAGCACCTGGCCGGTACCCTTGCGCAGGAACAACGGCTCGGGCACCACGATGGCGCCGGCGCCAAATCGTGATTCGATGTACGGGCGGTAGTAGCGACGATGGAATTCGCGCAGCGCATCGGGTTGCGAGACGAAGTCCACGCTGTAGCGTTGCTGGCGCATGTGGCGGCGCACTTCTTTTTCCAGCAGGCGCGGCAACAGGCGACCGGACTCCGGCATCAGCCGTGGAAGCGCAAGCTCCTGCCGTACCCAGGCCGGCAGCGTGATGGCGCCCCGTGCAGGCAGCAGCCTGGCCCAGAGCGGGGGCCTTTCGAGCAAACAGAGGTCAACGGCGCTGGCCTGGGCGGTGAACGCCGATGCATGGCGCAACAGCGATGCACGCCGATCCGTTTGCCGGTGCTCGCATTGATCGAAGAATAGACTGCGCAGGAATTCCAGGTGGTTTCCGGCGCCGGCATACAGCGCGCGCAGTGGCTCGCCGCCGTAGCGAGCCGTGCCTTGCAGCGCGACGACGTGGGCTGCGGTCGGCAGGAACAGTCGCCTGAGGTCATCCAGCATGGCAACGCTGCCTAGGAAGCGGCTTCGCAACGGACTGGACGGAATTTCCCGGGGCTGTATTCCGGTTGCGCCGCCGCGTGGTGTGCCCTGACCGGCAACTCGTTGCCGAGCAGGGCGCTGATCGTCGATTGCGCGTTCGCCATGGCCACCGCCGGCTCTTGCAGCCGGCCCCAAAGATAGACGTCGACGCTCAGGTCGCTCCGCTGGATCACCTGGTATTGCTCGACGCCGGGAATCCCCTCCAGCCGCAGCGTGGCACGGTACGGAGAAATCTTTTCGCCATTGCGCAACAACAGGCAGTCGATCTCGCGGCCCGCGAAGCCGACGATCTCGGGGCCGCGCGATCCCGGCTGGCGGCGCACCAGGTCGCCGGTGTCGAAACGAATCATCGGGCAGACCTTATTGCGCAGGTCGGTCACGAGCAAGCGCTCGGCGCCATCATCCCGGCCCGTTGGCAGGAATTCCAGCAGCAAGTCGTCGGTCGCCACGCGGTAGCTGCGCGCGGCGGGTGCACGCCAGGCCACGAGTCCCAGTTCCGTCATGCCGTAGAAATCCGCAATTTGGGATCCGAACGCGGCGGACAGCACGGCCCGCTGCGGCGCGAGCAGCTGTTCGGCCGTGCAGATCACGACGCGCGGCTGCGGCGGTTTCGTGTGCTGCCTGAGCAGCGTGTCGGCGAGCACGAGCAGCGAGGACACCGGGCCATACAGTACCTGTGGCGCAATGCGGCGGTACGCCGCGGCCAACGCCGCTTCGCCCGCTTCCAGGTCGGTGTAGAACCACCGGGCCGCGCGCATGGCCCACGACGGGTTGCGCCCCGCCACCAGCATCAGTTTCTGGCCCGGCCGGTATCCGCAGCCCGCCAGCGCGGCCAGGAAACTGAACTGCCGCCGCCATCGGGATGCGCGGTCCATGTACATCGAGAATGGCTGGCCCGAGGATCCGCTCGTGCTCTCGACACGGAGCCGCGACGCCGAAATGCGTTCATCGACTCGGCTGGCGCCCGCGAGCGCCAGGAAGTCCCGCTTGGAGACAATCGGCATGTCCTGCAGCTTTCGCAATGCGGCGGTGTCCGGGTCGACGCCGTGTTGCCGCCAGAATTCGCGATAGAACGGCACGTGGCGGCCGGCGTTCGCAATGAGGTGTTGCAGCCGCACGATGTCAGGCCCGGCGCGCGGCGCGCTCCTCGGCAATACGCAGCAGTTCCACCGCGCGCGCTCGCACGATGGCCTCCAACTGTTGCGCCCGGGCGCGCAGGTCCGTGCTGTCGCGCAGCGCCTCGGCCGCCAGTTCGACGATTCGCGCCTGCACGGACTGGTTGCGCGATTCGTTCATCCACACCAGGCGCCGCGGAATGCCCAGCAGGTCGAACAAGCCCTCGAACTTGCCGTTGTAGGCCAGGCCGACGATCGGCACATTCATGCTCGCCGCCAGGATCAATGGATGCATGCGCGCGGAAATCATCAGGCGCAGATGTCCCGCCACCGATTTATAGAGTGCCGGATCGCTGATGCGTGCAAGGCGGATGTCGAGCATGGGGAGCCGTGCCGCAAGGCGTTGACAGACGAGTTCATCGGCTTCATGGCTGATGTTGTACGTCGGCATCAACAATACCTGGGCGCGCAGCGTGCCCGCGATGTCCTGCAGGGCCGAAGCGACCTGGTCGAGCAGGCGATCGAGTTCGCGCTGGCCGGCATCGCGGCCGAGCCCGGCGCGTGAGCGCAACACATGCGGAACCATCCCACCGAGTGCGTGGAACCACCGGCGCAGGGCGACGCCGATGATCGGGCGTGAGAGCGACAAGCCGGTGGACTCGATCAGTTGCCGTCCCGCTTCCGGCGATGCCGGGGCCAGCATGAAGGCGGGATCAGGCACCAGGTCGATGGGGCGCCCGGCGCATGGCTCCAGCCAGCCGCGGGCAAATTGATCGCGAACCGACACTGTTTTCAACGAGCGGCAGATCCAGCGCGCCACGCGGCGGCTTTCCCAGTGCCGCAGCGGGCCGGCGCCCAGGCTCAGCGCGGCGATGTTGTCGTTCAGCAGGCGCAGGGAGCCGACGAGCGCGCCCCAATAAGGCATTTTCAGCCGGCTGTCGTCGTCCTGGAAAAGGCCGCCGCCGCCGATGATCAGCAGGTCCTGCTGGCGCGCCGCGCCCAGGCAGGCTTTCATTCCAAGCGTGCCGCGGTGAATGACGCGCACGACACCGGGGCGCAGCGCGGTGTTTCGCAACTTGGACGTGATGGAAATCCGCACATCGGGATTGGCCGCATGCAGGCATTCGCAGATCGCATGCAGGATCGCCGTGTCGCCGAGGTTGAAGTCCGAGTCGCCGCCCAGAATGAGGATCCGTGGCTGGCGCGTGCTGTTCAGCGGGGGGCTGGCACTCACGCCTAAGCCTCAGGAGCCGGATCGATGCGCGTGCCGCGGATTCGAAGTCGACTGGCCCGCCACGTGGGCCTGCCGCACCTGCTCGAAGAGTTCGCGATACTGGTTGGAAATGCGTGGCCACCGGAACTGCAGCGAGCGTTCCCGCGCGAGCACGCCCAAGGCCTGGCATTGCCCGGGATCCGCCATCAGCGCCAGCAGCGATTTGCGGATCTCCGCGGCGTTGCCCTTGGGCACGACGATTCCCGCCTGGCCGATGACCTCCGCGCAACCCTCCGCGTCGGTGGTGATCACCGCGCAGCCGGCATCCATTCCCTCCAGCAGCACCATCGGGAAATTCTCGCGTATCGACGGGAACACCAGTATGCGCGCCTGTTCATACAGGCGCCGCAACGCATCCTTGTCGACAAACCCCAGGAAACGGACCGGCACCTGCGCCTCGCGGGCCTGCGCCTGCAGTTGGCCCATCTGCGGACCGTCGCCCGCGACCACGATGTCCCAATCGGTCTGGTGGCCGCGCAGTGATTCGATGAAATGCTGCACGCCCTTGCGCGGGAACAGCCGCGCGACGACCAGCACCAGGTCGCGTTTCGGCTGGCCGTAGTGCACATGGGGCGAATAACCATTGGGCACGATGTGCACCGTGCGATCGAGGCTCTTCTTGAGGAGCCTGGCGAGGAATTCGGATGGCGAGGTGACGGCCGCTGCATCGCGCACGATGCGGCGCCACAGCGGTTGCAGCAGCACGTGCAGGAACCGGAAGCGGTCGGGGTTGTAACCCGGGATGTCGGAGCCGTGCGCCGTCAGTACGTATGGGAGGTTGAAGTCCTTCGCAAGCTGGCGGGCGACGATGCCGGAGGGAACGACGAAATGCGTGTGGATGACATCGGGCCGCCGCTCCTCGATCACCTTCGCAGCCCGCTTGTATGCCGGCCACAGCGTGGTGGCCAGTTCCGGGAACGTGCTGTAGTGCCGGTGACGCCGCCAGCATTTGGCGCGATGCACATCGACCCCGTCGACGACCTCTTCCATCGGCAGCCCGGCCATGGCCGACGTCACGACTTCGACATCGTCTCCATGCAGGAAGAGCGCCTCGTTGAGGGCGGCTGCCACGGCACTACCGCCGCCCCCGATGGGCGGGTACTCGTAGATTAGTGACAGAATCTTCATCTAGATGCCCTGGGCGAAACACTGCGGCCGCGTGGTCCAGCGCCACAGCGCATACCAGCATAGACCCGGCTGCGGCAGCTCACAGCTTACTCAAAATGTTAACTCGCCCACATTCGGCGCCGGATCGGCGGTTTCGGGCCCCCAAAAGGACCGCAGTGTGTTGTGGTAAATTGCCATCTAAATTGGCATGGCCTACCGCATACTGGATCTCGAAGGAATCCAGGGGTGCCGAGGGCCGGTGCGGGCTTTTAAGCTCATCGCCAGGCAGAGGGAAACATATCGTGTACCGCAAGGCCATTGCAGTTCTCTTGGTGCTTTTCGCGGTCGGCGCTCGCGCGCAGACCCCGACGGCCGATCCCGCCTACACGTTGCATGCGGGCGACAAGGTGCAGGTTTCGGTCTGGAAAGAGCCCGACCTGTTGCAGACCCTGACCATCAACCCGGACGGCAAGCTGCAGATGCCGCTCGCCGGCGAGTTCGTCGCCATCGGCAAGACCGTCTCGCAGCTGCGCGGGGAAATCGAAACGCGCCTCAAGGCGCTGATCACCGAGCCGGTCGTGACGGTCTCGATCACCGACTTCAACGGCAACGTGGCCTACGTCATCGGGCAGGTGCAGAAGCCGGGTTCAATGATCATGAATCCGCGCATCAACGTGCTGCAAGCCCTCAGCTTGGCCGGCGGCGGCACGCCCTTCGCGAAGCTCGATGACATCATCGTGATCCGCGGCTCGGGCAGCGGCCAACGCGTGATGCCGTTCCGCTACAGCCAGGTCAACGAAGGCAAACACCTTGAACAGAATGTTGTGCTGGAGGCCGGTGATGTCGTCATCGTCCCCTAAGGGCTTGGCACGCGCGCTGCGGGCGAGCGGCGCCGCCCTGGCGGTCGCCGCGGGCGCGGTTTCGGTCGCGACCGCGGCCGACACCTACTTCACGCCGGCGATCACCGTCGGGGGCGAATACGACACGAATCGCGCGCTGGTGACGACCGGCGACACGCAGAGCCTGACCGGCTACAGCGGCACCGCCGAAGCCGTGTTTGGCTCCAGCACGCCGCGTGGTGGAACCGAGGTTCGCCCGCGGATCCGCTACCAGGCGTTTCCTTCGGATAGCCATTTGAACCAGACCGAAGGGTCGTTCAACCTCAAGAGCAATTACCTGTCGCCGCGCACTGAATTCAACCTGCTCGCAAACTACGAGCAGCTCGACCTGTTCAATGCCGAGTTCGTCAACGTCGGCTACGATCCGTTCAATCCCAATCCGGTCACCGACGCCGGCCAGCCGGTGTCTTCCGAAAAGCGGAAGCAGGCGGAGGTCAATCCGACGTTCCTCTATCGGTGGAGCGAGACGATGGGCATCGGCGCCGAACTCGATTACCAGGACGTGCGCTATACGGCCGACGTGCCGTTGCCCAACAAGCAGGACTACGACAACTGGCAGACCAACCTCTACCTGCAGCGCCGCGCCAATCCCAAGACGACGTACCAGTTGGGTGGCTATGTCGGGCGGTTCCAGACCAAGAGCGGTGTCGATACCACCGACTCCGTGGTCGGCGCGGCCTTCGACGTCAAGCACGACTGGACCGCGCGCAACCAGAGCGCGTTGTCGCTGACCGTGGAACGGAACAAGATCGACGTGCACGAGACGGGTATCGGCGAAGAAACGACCACCGATGTGGGCGCCGAATTTTCAACGTTGCACCGGGGTGAGATCAGCGATTTGCGCCTGGTCCTGGGCCGCGACATTTCCCCGACCGGCGAGGGTGGTCGCTCGACGCTCGATCAGATCCGCGTGCAGTACGATCGCGAACTGTCAGGCCGGCTCAGTTTCACTGGCGTGCTGTATGCGTTCCGCCAGCGAGCGCTGTCGAACCAGGCCCTGAACACGGAGAACCGGCGCGAGTTGGTGACCGGCGAGCTGTCGCTGCGTTGGATGATGACGCCGACCTGGTTCATCCGCGGCGGCTACGGCTACAACTGGCAGGAGCGCTCGTTGACGTCCGGATCGGCCGCCAACAATCGGGCTTTCGTGGTGTTCGGCTACCAGGGCCTCGATTCGACACGCCGCCACTGAAGGCCGCGGCTCCACTTGAATTCCTGAAGCGAGACTATGGCAACAGTCGAGAAAACACAGACGATGGGCGACTACGTCGCGCTGCTGCGGCGCCGGTCCATCTACCTGCTCACGATCCTTCCCGCTTTCGTGTTCGTGTCGGTGCTGCTTGCGTACGGGCTGCCGGCCGTCTACCAGTCAGCGACGACGATCCTGATCGAAGCGTCGGCGGTGGATGCGAAGATGATGCCCACGACGGTATTGACGCCCATGGCGCCGAATACGCAGATCGAGCTGGTGCGGCGCAGCGCCCTGGCGCCCGATGTGCTGAAGGCGCTCGTGGCCAAGATCGACCCCTATCCCGATGACCACGACATGACGCCTGGCGAGAAGGCGCACCAGGTCTTCCTGGACACTTCGGTGGAGCAGGTCGATCCGGTGACGTTCGAGCCGTTGGTCGGAGGCCAGGCGTTCAACATTTTCTACAACAACCCGAACCCCGTGCTGGCAACCCAGGTGGCCAAGGAAATCGCCAACATCTTCCTCGACTACAACCGCAGGACGCGCACCGAGACGGCCAACCAGACCTACCAATTCCTGCTGAGCAAGTCCAAGCAGACCGAGGCGGCCGTGCGAGAGGCCGACCAGAAGATCGCCGATTTCAAGAAGCAATATGGCGCCGCGCTCCCCGAAGACCAGGTGCGCAACGAAGGCGACCTCGATCGTACGATCACTGCGCTCGACGATACGCAGGGCCGCATCCGCACGGCGCAGCAGAACGTCGACGCGCTGACGCTGCAGCTGAGCCAGTTGAGCCCGTCGCTGGCAGCGTCGGTGACGGATTCGCCGACCGAGATCGCCACGCTGAAGGCGCAGCTGGCCGATGCCGAGCAGCGCTACACGCCGAATCACCCGGATATCAAGCGGCTGCGCCGTGCGCTCGATGAAGTCATGGCGAGGCGCAGCGTTGCCAATGCCGCGGCGCCAGACAATCCCGACTACCTGAGCGTGGCCTCGCAGCTGCAGTCTGCCCGGCAGGAGCTCGCGGCCTTGCGCGTCATCGAGAGCCGAGCGCTGGCCCAGCGCCAGACCCTGCAGTCGCAGCTGGCGATCGCCCCCAGCGTCGAGAAGGACTACGAACAGTTGCTTCGCAACCGCGACTTGCTGAAAGACCAGTATTCGCAGCTGCAGGGCAAGGTGCAGGAGGCCGACGTCGGCCGCTCGTACGAGAACGAACAACAGGGCGAGCGCTTCACGCTGATTCGTCCGGCGACCATCCCGAGCTCTCCCGAGAGTCCGAACCGGCTGGGCTTGATGCTGATCGGCCTGGTGCTCGGTGGCGCGCTGGCAATCGGTGCGGCCATCATGGCCGAGAATTCGGATCCGACCGTGCGCAGCTACCAGGACCTGGGCGAGGTGCAGGGCGTGCAATTGTTCGCCTCGATCCCCGTCCTGCTGAATCCGACGACGCAGAAGCGCCGCAGGCGGGTGCTCATCGCCGGTATTTCGGCGGCGGCGCTTGCCTTCGCGGTGACGGGGCTGACCATCTGGCATGCCGTGCATACCGAGGATGTCGAGACCGAAGTCGCGCAGCCCACAGCGAGTACACCGAAATGACGCTGCTCACGGCGATCGAGCGGGCCAAGCGAATGGCCAAGGAGCGGCAGGCTGACCGCGAAACCGTGCGGCCGGGTACCGCGAACGCTCCGGCCAGCGCCCGCACTGCGACGAAGGCGGCTTCCACGCGTCGCGTCGCGCCGGTGCAGGCCGTCACGCACAAGCAGGCATTCGAGCGAGTCGACTTCTCCGTCGAGGTCTGCAACGAAAATCGTTTGTTGGTTCCGGGCGGCGATCCCGTGCTCGCGCGGAGCGGCGAGGCGGCCTATCGCATGCTGCGAACGCGAATCCTGCATCGAGCGAGGGCGAGCGGCTGGACGGCGATCGGCTTCACCAGCCCGGGTCCTGGCGCCGGGAAATCGGTCACCGCCGCGAACATCGCCGTGTCGGCGGCCCGGGAAATGAACAGCAATGTCTTCCTCGTCGACCTCGACCTGCGCAATCCCAGTATTTCGCGTTATTTCGGCGTGACGCCACCGTGTGACGTGGTCGAGTTCATCGCGGGCAGGAGCTCCGTGGAACAGTCCCTGTTCTCGCTGGGCATCGACAACCTGCTGGTTGCCGGGAGCCGTTCGCCCACGCCGGCGTCATCGGAACTCATCGCGAGCGGACGCCACCTCGAGCTGTTCGACTACGCGCGCTCGATTTCCACGCAGCCGTTGATCCTGGTCGACTTGCCGCCCGTGTTGAGCACCGACGAAGCGTTGGTGGTGGCGCCCCAATTGGACGCAATGTTCCTCGTCGTGGGCGAGGGCGTGACGCGCCGGGACAGCCTCGAGCGTTCGGTCGAATTGTTGTCTGAATTCAATTTCGCCGGCGCGATTCTCAATCGGTCCAACGGCATGGGCCAGGACTACTATTCCGGCGAGTACGATGCAGCCTAGGGCTGCAGCGGACAACAGCCTCACCCGGGAAGCGACTGCCGCACATTAGCTCGCTGCAGCGTCCGTTATGTCTCTCTATAACTCACATCGGGCGCGACGGTCCATCGTCGACACGGTTCGGTATCGCGTCCTGTCGCAAATCGCGACCATGGCGAGCTTTGTAGTGCTGGTGCGGGGCTTGAGCGAGCACGAACTCGGCGTGTACAGCCTGCTGTATGCGCTGATTCCGCTGCTGAGCACGCTGGCTTCCTTTGGCGTCGAGCAGGTGCTGCGCCGGTACGAACCCGAATACCTGCGCTCCGGGCAACTGCAAGCCGCGGCCTGGCTGGTGCGCGTCGTCGCCTCCATCAGGCTCGGATCGAACCTCGTGATCCTGGCGCTGCTGTGGATCCTCTGGGCGCTCGTCGCGCCGATCTTCCAGCTGGCGACGTACCGCACCGAGTACCTGTATTTCTGTCCGCTGCTGTTGCTGCATTTCCAGGCCAATATCCTGCAGCTGACGCTGTCGTCCCATTTGCAGCAAAGCTTTGCGGTGGGCATGACGGCCGTGCAGTCGACGGCCAAGCTGGTTTTCTACCTGGTCTGCCTGTGGCTGGGCGCCTTGACGCTGAAGCTGGCCATACTGGTCGATACCGTCGGCTACCTGCTGTTGTACGCCGGAACGCGTTACGCCTATGTCCGATACTGCCAGCCGGCGCGGCCGGCCGAGCCGTTCCGCATTTCATCCGAAGAGCGGCGCCGGCTGTTGCGCTATGGTTTCTACAACAACTTCAATGATGCCGGCACGCTCATCCTGAGCAGTCGGAGCGATAATTTCTTCATCGCCGCCTACATGAACCCGATTGCCGTGGGCGCGTATTCATTCTATGGCCGCTTGAATGAAATGATCGCGAACATGTTGCCGCTGCGCCAGTTCGCCAACGTCATTCGGCCGTTCTTCTTTGCCGTGCCGCGCGAGCTGGCGGCGGAGCGGTTGCCGCGCTATTACACGCTGCTGGTCAATGCAACGCTGTGCGTGCAGTTGCCGCTCGCGGCCTTCGCGATCGCCTACCACCGGGAAATCGTGCTGGTCGTGTTTGGCGGCAAGTTCCTGGCGAGCTCCGCATTGTTGACGGTGGTGGTCGGGTTCTCGGTGTTCGGCGCGATCTTCGAGGCCGCAACGCTGATCGCGCAATATGCGGAGAAATCCGCAACCATATTGCTGAGCAAGCTCTCGTTGATCTACAACGTGCTGAGCATGCTGGTGCTGTTGCCGGCCTTCGGGCTCTACGGGGCGGCAATCTCGACCGGTACGGCAACGCTGATGAAGAACCTGTTCATCTGGTGGCATGTGCGCGATACGGCCCGTTGGATCAACCTTCGCAGCGTCGTGCTCATGGTCGTGTTCCTGTGGGGCACGCTGATCGGCGCCTGCTATGCGATCAAGGCCGTGCTGCCCGCGCCGCCGATCGTGCAGATGCTTATTGGCGGCGTGCTCTGCCTGGCCGCGACGCTGTTGTATATTCGGAGTCCAGCCATCGCGGAGTCCGATCGTCAATTGCTCGCCCAGCTGTTGCATGGGCGTGAGGCCGCCTTGCTGGCAAAGCTCGGCCTTGCGCCATCCGGCAGGGCCGCGAGCACCTGAGCCAAACTATGCAGTTCGTGGTCCTGACTCTACTGGTGGTGGCGACGACGTTCGACTACATGGTCGGCGAAGGATGGTTGCCGCCGCTCGCGAAATACATCGTCGAACTATACGGAGCAGGCGTGCTGCTCTACGTCGTGGCGGCGGGCGCCCGCGATCGATTCCGCTACGTCCGGCCCGTGTATTGGATTCTGTTCGGGTCGATCGTGTTGACCATGGTCTGCGGCGTTCTGGCGAACAACGAGGCGCCGGGGCCGATATTCGTCGGGCTGCGCCTCTACGCGCGCGCCATCCCATTCTTCTTCCTGCCGGCCGTCGTCAGGTTCAGCAATCGGCAGATCAAGACGCAGCTGTTGCTGTTGTTGGCGATCCTGGTCGTGCAGTTGCCGATTGCGGCTCGCCAGCGCATGACGACGCTGGCCGTCGGCGGCATCACCGGCGACACGACCATGGGCACGCTGATGAATTCCTCGGCGCTTTCCATCGTGCTGGTGGCGGGAATCGCGGTGCTGTTGGGCTTGTACCTGCGCAAAATGGTCGGATTTCGCACGGTCGCCGTGCTGTTCATCGTGCTGCTCATTCCAACCACGATCAACGAAACGAAGGGAACCTTCGTGCTGTTGCCGCTCACGCTGTTGACGACATTCATGGTCGCCGCCAAGCCCGGAACCCGGGCAAAGAACATCTTTCTCGCGACGCTGTTCCTGTGCGCGTTTGGCGCCGTGTTCATCCCGATCTACGACCAGCTCATCAAGGTACGCCCGTATCCAGTAACGATCGAGCAGATGTTCCTGGATCCGCACCACATGGACGCCTACATGTCCAAGCACGCGGCACTCGGCGAGACCACGACGCTGGAAGTCGGGCGCGTCGATTCAATCGTTGTTCCATTGCGAATGCTCGCCAAGGATCCCGCGCAACTGGTATTCGGCCTTGGGATCGGAAATGCCAGCCCTTCGTCGCTGGGACCGAAATTCGTCGGCCGGTACAACAGCCTGCTCCAGCCGTTCCTGCTGACTTCCTTTACGGTGATTGCGTGTGAGCTGGGCGTATTCGGGGTTTTCCTGGTGTTGTCGCTGTATTGGCAAATCTATCGCGACAGTCTCGTTGTCGCGGCTTCGGAGAATCCGATGATGAGCGGCATCGCCCTCGGGTGGACCGGAGTCATGGCGATGATGGCGGCCTGTATTGTCTACAAGGACCTGATTTCCTTCGCTGCGGTATCGGTCCTGTTCTGGTACTTCTCAGGCCTGGTCGCTGCCGAGCGCATGCACATTGCGCTGGATGCCCGACAAGCCGCTTGAGTCACGTTGCCCGGCCAGCTCAGGCCATCCAGCCAGGGTCATTGGGCCATGGCCTCGAACGAACCGCCCGAGAATTGCGCCCGCGCGTTGTCGAAGTAGACGATGCGCGGCGACACACCGGCTTCGCCGGCATCAGTCTTGTTGGCGACCCGATAGTTGCCAAACTTCCAGTACGGCGCGTTCGTGTCATTCGCGCTGTTGCCGCCGTTGACATTGTAGACTTCCTGGCCGTTGAGCCAGCACTGCGATTGACCGTTGATCCAGTGCCAACGGATGCGGCAGACCCAATTATTCCATTGGCCTTTCTTGTAGGGTCCGATGGTCGTCGTATAGCTTTCCTGGGTTGCCGGCGTTGACGGCTGCGCGGCATTCGGCCGACGAATTATTTCCCAGTCGCCATCACGAACCTGGATGCCGAAGACCGGGCTCGTCTTCGACTCGTCCACCGGCTCCAGCCAGTCGAACGAGTGCCATTGAACGAGAATATCCCGCCCACTGGACGTGGCAAAATCGTTCGGCAGGTAGATCGAGATGGCGTACCAGATATCCTGGTTCCATACCGACACACCCGATGGCTTCCCCGCGGCATGGCGAACTTCGGCGCGGAAGTCATCCGCACTGTCCCGCGTGATCACGGACTTGATTGATTGCTTGCCCGACAGCGCGACATCCGTCGAGAGGCTGATCCCGGTGTTGGCGCCGCCGTCCAACTGGGTGGTCCAGGTCTTGTCCAGGCTGGCTGCCTCGAAATCGTCACGCACCGTATAGGACCCGGGCGAAATCGAACCCGTGCAGATGTTCTCGACGCAGAATTGCGGCGGAGCTTCGGGCACCGCGCCCATCAGGGGAACAGAAGCCAGCAGGGCGAAGTAGGATGCTCTTTTCATGCTGCGATTCCGTATTGATCAGGCTGGATTACGAGTTCATGCGTTCGACGCCGATGGACGGCAAATTAGCGCGCGTGTTTAGGCCGCGCAACTGTGGACACTTGACGACACTTTCCGCTGCGGGTCTGCCCGTGGCAACACGTCACAACGCGAGCATTTAACATTTTTGCGCAGGGCATGCGGCGCGCCTGCGCGCCCGCCGTCCGGCCGCCCGCAGGCCGCCTGTGTCATAATCTGATCGCGTCGCAACAAACCATGACCTGCGGCTGTGCAGATGGCTGCGAGCCCATGAAGCAGGCCACGTTCCCCTCCTGCATGATGTGCAACACTGGTGATTGGGTTTCGGAGTGCTTATGCGGGTAAGTGTTTTTGGCTTGGGTTACGTGGGTGCCGTTTCTGCCAGTTGCCTGAGCGCGGACGGACACCAGGTCATTGGTGTCGACAAGAACCAGACCAAGGTCGACCTGATCAACGGCGGCCGGGCGCCGATCGTCGAATCGGGAATCGACGCGCTGATCCAGCAGGGTGTCGCGAAGGGCAATCTTCGGGCCACCACCGACGGGGCAGACGCGGTCCACGCCAGCGATCTGTCGCTCGTCTGCGTCGGCACGCCGAGCGAAAGCAACGGCAGCCTCAACCTGCAGCACGTGCGCAATGTGTGTGGCGACATCGGCTCGGCGCTCGCGAACCTCGACCGTTACCATGCCGTCGTGATCCGCAGCACGGTATTGCCGGGCACGATGCGGGAAGTGGTGATACCGGCGCTGGAGAGCGCGTCCGGGAAGAAAGCCGGCAAGGATTTCGGCATCTGCTTCAATCCGGAATTCCTGCGCGAAGGCACGGCCGTGAAGGATTATTACCAACCGCCCAAGACCGTGGTGGGCGAGTCTGATGCGCGCGCAGGCGACCAGCTGCTGGGCCTGTATGCGGGCCTGCAGGGGCCCGTGATTCGCACCAGCCTCGAGACCGCCGAGATGGTGAAGTATGTCGACAACACCTGGCACGCGCTCAAGGTCGGCTTCGCCAACGAGATCGGTTCGATCTGCAAGCCGCTCGGCATCGACAGCGTCGAGGTGATGCAGATCTTCTGCCAGGATACGAAGCTCAACATTTCGCCGTATTACCTGCGGCCCGGATTTGCCTTCGGCGGCTCCTGCCTGCCCAAGGACGTGCGAGCCCTGCGCCATCGGGCGAAGACGCTGGATGTCGAAGTGCCGATCCTCGACTCGATCCTTCCCAGCAACAACGCGCATGTGCAGCGAGGCATCGACATGGTGCTTGCGCATGGCAAGCGCCGAATCGGCGTGCTGGGTTTCAGCTTCAAGGCGGGCACCGACGACCTGCGGGAAAGCCCGATCGTCGAATTGATCGAACGGCTGATCGGCAAGGGCTATGCGTTGCAGCTCTATGACCAGAACGTCAATCTCGCCAAGCTGACCGGCGCCAATCGCGATTACATCCTCAACCACATTCCGCACATTGCCAGCCTGATGCGCGACAGCATCGAGCAGGTGCTCGCGCATGCCGAGATCGTGGTCATCGGGAATTCCGCGCCGGAATTCACGCAGATCGCGGCCAAGCTGCGGCCCGACCAGCACGTGCTCGACCTGGTGCGGCTCGGAGCCGGCACGGAAACCCATGAGCAGTTTGAAGGTATTTGTTGGTGAGTGGAAAGTCGCGCGCGCGGCGAGTTCTCATCATCGTGGAGAACTTGCCCTGCCCATTTGACCGCCGCGTGTGGCAGGAAGCGCGCACGCTCGCCGGCGCGGGCTACACGGTCTCGATCATCTGCCCGAAAGGCAAGGGCTATGAGAGCAGCCGCGAGACGCTCGAGGGCATTGCCATCTACAGGCATGCGTTGCCGTTCGAGGCCGCAGGGGCGCTGGGGTATGCGCTCGAATATTCCTGGGCGCTTCTGGCCGAATTCTGGCTGTCTTTGCGCGTGCTCTTCGAGCGCGGGTTCGATGTCATCCACGCCTGCAACCCGCCCGATACGATCTTCCTGCTGGGGCGCTTCTACAAATTGTTCGGCAAGAGATTCCTGTTCGACCATCACGATATCAATCCAGAACTCTACGAGGCAAAATTTGGCCGCCGTGATTTCTTCTACCGCCTGATGCTGGCCTTCGAGCGATGGACATTCGCCGCGGCCGACGTTTCCATTGCAACCAATGAATCCTATCGCGCCATTGCGATGTCGCGCGGCGGCATGCCACCCGATCGCGTGTTCGTGGTTCGCAGCGGACCCGACCTGGGCCGGTTGAAGAGACTTCCGCCCAAGCCGGAGTTGCGCAAGGGCTGCCAATTCCTGGTCGGGTACGTCGGTGTCATGGGGCGACAGGAGGGTATCGACCTGCTGCTGTCGGCCGTGCGGCACATCGTCACGGTGCTCAATCGCCAGGACGTGCATTTTGGCCTCGTCGGCGGTGGCACCGAGCTTAGCGCCATGCGAGCGCTGGCCGATGAACTCGGCGTCGCGAAATTCGTCACCTTCACGGGCCGGGTGTCGGACCAGGAAATGCTGGAGATGCTCAATACCGCCGACGTCTGCGTCAATCCGGACGTGGCCAACGAGATGAACGACAAGTCGACGATGAACAAGATCATGGAATATATGGCGCTCGGCAAGCCCATCGTGCAGTTTGACCTGACCGAGGGCCGCGTGTCCGCGCAGCAGGCGTCGTTGTACGCCAGGCGCAATGACCCGGTCGACATGGCGGAGAAGATCGTGGAGTTGCTGGACGATCCCGCGCGGCGCAACCAGATGGGCCAGTTCGGCATGGCGCGCGTCGAGCGTGAACTTTCATGGGAGCACGAGGCGCCGCGCTTGCTGCAAGCCTACGAGCGACTGCTAGGGGACAGGGCGGCTGCGCGCCCGTAGATTCGATGGTATGGAGCGCAAGACTCACGCGGCGAAGACATCCGTCGTACTGCTAGGACCGGCACTGGGCGCCGTGAGCGGCGTGTCGACGCACCTCAACCAGCTGTTGTCCTCCGCGCTGGCCGATGAGTTCTCGCTGCACCACTTCCAGGTGGGTCGTGAAGGCCGCGTGGAATCGCGCATGGCGCGGGCCGGCCGGTTCCTGTTCAGCCCCTTGGTATTTGCCCGGTACTTGTCCAGGACCGGACCGGCAATCGTCCACCTGAACACATCGATCAACAAGAGAGCGTTCTGGCGCGACCTGGCCTACCTTCTTGTGGCGCGAGCGATGCGCCGTCGCACCGTCTACCAGGTGCACGGCGGCGACCTGCCGGAAATATTCGTCGGCGGAAGCACGATATCGAAGGCGCTGATGCGCCGGGTGCTGGGCTTGCCCCAGGCGATCGTGCTGTTGGCGCAGTCGGAGGCAATCGCCTACAGGGCGTTCGTTCCCGCCGCGCGCGTCGAAGTGATTCCGAATGCGATCGATTTGCTCCCGTCGGAGCGAGTCGCCACGCGCTCGCCTTCCAACGCGCCGCTGCGCGTCGTCTACGTCGGCCGGCTGATCAGGGCAAAGGGAATATTTGAGATACTGCAGGCCGTGCGCGAAGTGCAGGATCGCGGAGTGGCCGTCAACGTGACGATTGCGGGCGACGGTCCGGACGCGGCGGAATTGATGGCAGCCGCATCGCAATTGGGCATCGATCAGCATGTCAGCTTCGTCGGCCCGGTATTTGGCGAGGACAAGAGCCGGCTATGGGCCGAGGCCGACGTGTTTGCTTTTCCAACCTACCACCCGGAAGGGCTGCCCTACGCGTTGCTCGAAAGCATGGCTTTCGGTGTCGTGCCAATCACGACGGCGGTGGGCGCCATCCCCGATGTCATGGAAGACGGATTGCAGGGCTTGCTCGTGCCGGCCAAGGATCCGCAGGCCCTGGCCGCATGCATCCTCAGGCTGGATGCCGACCGGGCCGAAATGGAACGGATGGGCCGCTCCGGCCAGAAGCGCATACGTGAACACTACACGCTCGAGATCATGGCGCGCGCGTTCCAGGCCTTGTATGAGACGCTGTAGCCCGTAGCCATGTGCGGCATCGCCGGATACCTGACCCGTCGCGACCATCCCGATCTTTCGCGGGCGCTGCGCGACATGGCGCGTGCGATCGCGCACCGGGGGCCCGACGATGACGGCTTCCTCGAGGTGCAGACGCGCAGTGGCGGCGAACGGGTCGGGCTCGCGCATCGGCGCCTTTCGATCATCGACCTGTCGACAGGCAAGCAGCCCATCTCCAATGAGGACGGCACGGTCACGATCGTATTCAATGGGGAAATCTACAACTTCCAGGGATTGCGAACCGAGCTGATATCGCGCGGGCACGTTTTCCGCACGCAATCGGATACCGAAACAATCGTGCACGCCTATGAGGAGTGGGGCGCGGAGTGCGTGACGCGCTTTCGCGGCATGTTTGCGTTTGCAATCTGGGATGCGAACCACGAACGGCTTTTCCTTGCGCGCGATCGATACGGCAAGAAGCCATTGTTCCTGTACGAGCAGGATGGCCTGCTGTTGTTCGGATCGGAGATCAAGGCGATCCTGGCCTTCCCGGGCGTGGCGGCACGCGTCGATCGCACAGCTTTGCCCGCATACCTGCAGTATCGGTATGTGCCCGCTCCCGCAACGCTGTTCGCCGGCGTGCGCAAGCTCATGCCGGGCAGCTACCTTTTGTGGGAAGCCGGTCGCACGACCGAGACGCGCTATTTCACGCCGAACGATGGGGCGCTTCGCGCCGAGGCGCCGGAAACCGCGGATGCCGTCGGGCAGTTCCTCGGAAAACTCGAGGAGTCCGTCCGCATCCGCATGATCTCGGATGTGCCATTCGGTGCGTTCCTGTCCGGTGGCATCGATTCATCGGCCGTCGTGGGGCTCATGGCGAGGAATTCCAGCCTGCCCATCAAGACCTTCTCGGTGGGATTCGGCGAGTCGGCCTACAGCGAACTCGCGTATGCGAAGGTGATTGCCGATCTGTTCAAGACCGACCACCACGAGCTGATCGTGTCGCAGGGCCACATCATGGAGCACCTGCCCGCCCTGGTGCGTTTCCGCGATGCGCCGGTCGCGGAGCCCTCCGATATTCCGATCTACCTGCTCTCCGTCGAGGCGCGGAAGACGGTGAAGATGGTGTTGACGGGGGAGGGGTCCGACGAGTTCCTGGGCGGATACCCGAAGCATGTATTCGAGCGCCATGTCGGCGCGTATCGCGCCGTGCCGGGTTGGTTGAGGCGCGGGTTGGCGGAGCCGATCGCGCGCCGGTTGCCGTACGGATTCCGGCGCATCAAGACGCTGCTTGCGAATTACTCGCTCGACGAACGTGCCGAGCGCCTGGTTCGCTGGTTCGGAGCGTTGACGACAGCGGAGCTGCGCGAGTTGTGCGTGTTACCCGACGCCGGCATCGATCCCTCGCAGCCGCAGTTCCGTACGGCCCGCGGAAATTCCGCGCTGCGCGACATCCTGTTCTTTGACCAGATGAGCTGGCTGCCCGACAATTTGCTGGAGCGGGGTGATCGCATGACCATGGCGGCCTCGCTCGAGGCGCGCATGCCATTCATGGACCACGAGCTGGCCGCTTACGTGTCAGGGCTCCCCGACGAGTGGCGCGTCAAGGGACGCAATACGAAACGCATCCTGCGAGAGGCCATGCGTCGAATGTTGCCGGCCAGTGTGCTGAATCGTCCAAAAGTCGGATTCCGCGTGCCCGTGAACGAATGGTTTCGCGGTTCGATGCGCGACTACCTGCTCGACCATCTCACGGGGCAGCATTCCCGCACGCGCGGATATTTCCGCCCGGCCGTGCTGGACCGGTACCTGGACGAGCACCTGCGCGGCAGGCAGAACCATGAAAAGCTCGTCTGGACCCTGCTGACGCTGGAAATCTGGCACCGCGAATACGGCGTGTCGATGTGAATGCGGGCTGGCTAGCCAGGCGCCTGGCCGCCATGAGCGGTCCGGAAATCCTGTTTCGCATTCGCAGGACTGCGCAGGCGCGATTGGAGCGCCTGGGCGCGGGCCGCGCCAATCCGCCGGAACCCTCGAGTGACGCGGGAAAAGCGTGGCTGGAAAAGATCCCCAGTGGCTTCGATGTGCACGACTACGTGGCGGCTGCCGACCAGGTCATGGCGGGGCGATTCAATCTATTCGCGATGCGGCCCGCCGAGCTGGGGTTCCCGCCGCGCTGGAATCGTGACCCGCGAACGGGAATTGAAGCCCCGCTGCAATTCGGCAAGACGCTCAACTACCGGGATGGCAGGCTCGTCGGCGACATCAAGTACCTGTGGGAACTCAATCGTCATCTCGAGTTGGTGACGTTGGCGCAGGCCTGGCACATCAGCCGGCAACCGCGATATGCGGACGCCTGCCGTGTGCTGCTGGAGTCCTGGTTCGATCAGTGCCCGTATCCGCAGGGAGTCAACTGGGCCAGCAGCCTCGAGCATGGCATCCGACTCGTCAACTGGGCCGTGGCATGGCAGTTGTTGCAGACATCGCCGCTGTTCATGCGGCCGGAACAGGGCAGGTTTGTCGCCCGCTGGCGAGAGTCGGTCTACCAGCACAGCCATTTCATCTTCGGGCATCGATCCTATTTTTCCTCGGCCAATAACCATCTGCTCGGCGAACTCGCGGGCTTGCTGGTTGGCGCGCTGACCTGGCCGTGCTGGCCGGAAAGCGCACGTTGGGCCGAACAGGCCCAGCGGGAATTCGAATCGCAGTGCCTGTTGCAGACCGGGCCGGATGGCGTCAATCGGGAGCAGGCCACCTGGTACCACCATTCCGTCGCAGACATGATGTTGATCGTCGGCCTGTTTGCGCGGGCAAACGGCCGGGATTTCAGCGCCGCGTACTGGCAGCGCCTCGAACGGATGCTGGAGTTCATCGCGAGCATCATGGACGTTGCCGGCCATGTTCCGAACGTGGGCGATGCGGACGATGCCGTGCTGGTCCGCTTCTGTCCCGATCCGTCCCCAAATGTCTACCGCTCGCTGCTCGCAACGGGCAGCGTGTTGTTTGGCCGGCCTGATTTCCTGGCCAAGGCCGGACAACTCGACGACAAGGCGCGATGGTTGTTGGGTGACGACGCCATCTCCGCCAGCGCACCGGCGCTGGGTGTGAAGCGCGGCCAACCCGTTCGCAGGGCTTTCCCGGATGGCGGTTACTACGTGCTGGGTGATCGCTTCGAGACGAAGGACGAGGTGCGCATCGTCGCGGATGCGGGTCCGCTGGGGTACCTGGCGACGGCGGCGCACGGGCATGCCGATGCCTTGTCGTTCACGCTGTCACGAGGCGGCATCGAACTGCTGGTGGATGGTGGAACCTACGCGTACCACTCGCAGCCCGAATGGCGCGCGTATTTCCGCGGCACGGCGGCCCATAACACGCTGCGCCTCGATGGGTTGGACCAGTCCGTGCAGGCAGGTTCGTTCCTGTGGGGACGACGGGCCAGCATCGTCGAGGTCGACTATCGGGAGACGAACTCGGGCGCCCGGTTGCATGCAGCGCACGATGGCTACGCCCGTTTGCCCGGCGGGGCGCGCGTCGCCCGAACCATCGAGTTCGACGGAGCGCGCCGTATCGTGATGGTCGAAGATGAAGTGAATTCCACCGGCGCGCATGCCGTCGAGATCTTTTGGCATTTTTCGGAGGCGTGCGCCGTCACGCTGGCTGCGGGAAGGGCAACGGTGCGATGTGGCGAGGCTTCGCTCGTCTTGACGTGGCCTGTCGATCTGTCGGCCCAGGTGGTGCGAGGGCAGGAGGATCCTCCGCTCGGTTGGCGGTCAAGATCGTACGATGTGCGCGTTCCGATCGACACGCTCGTGGTCTCCGGCCGCGTCAGCGGCCACTGGCGCGGCACCACGACGCTGGAAATCGATCGCTAGCGATATCGGTTCATCCGGATTTGAGCACGCGCAGGCACGCGCCCTCGAAATCGTCCGCGATGCTCGCATAGCTCCGGTGCGCCTGGACCCAGCGGCGGCCGCGCAATCCCATTGCCGCGCGCTCCTCCGCGCTGCGCAATGCCAGCCACTGGACGGCGCGCGCGAAATGCCTTGCGCCCCACGGCACGCACACACCGGCGCGACTCTCGCGCAGCACCAGGCTCTGATCCGGATGGGAGTTCGCGACGGCGGGCAAGCCCAGCGCCAGGTATTCAATGAGCTTGGTGGGTGAGGCGACATCGAGGATCGGCGATGGATGGAACGGCGATACGCCAATGTCGGCACTGGCGGCGAGTCGCAACGCCTCGCGGCGCGGAAGAAGACCGGTGATCTCGACCTGGTCGGCGAGATCGAGGCTGCGCGCGCGCTGCAGGATGGCATCACGATCTTCCGGGTGCTCGCCGTCGCCGACAAACAGCAGTTTCGCGATCGTGCCGCGTCGCCGCAGCTCGGCCAGCATGTCAACCAGCATCTCGAGACGGCGCTGGCGCACGAGCGTGCCGATGTAGACCAGCGTCAGCGGCCGAGAGATCGGATGCGCCGCTGGACTGTCCGGTGGCACTACGCCATCCAGGTCGATTCCGGTGACGATCGGCGTCAGCGACCGCTCATCCGCCCCAAGGGCCTTGAAGTCCTCCGCCATGCGTTGGCTTTGCACGAAGATGTGGTCGCTGCGCGGAACAATCCAGTGCCGCAGCACGAACGTGTCGAAATGCCCACGGAGGAGAGTCAGCCAGGGATACCGGTTCAGGCGTTCCCGGCTGGCACTCACTCGAGCCGTGTGATTCGGGAACGTCATCCAGAACATGAATTTCTGGCCCCGCATGTGGGCCATTGCGAGTGCGATCGCGGCGATCAGGAATTTATCGCTGACGAGCAGGCAATCGTAGTGGGTCCGGCGCCCGCGCCAGATCCACGCCAGGTCGTGCGCGATGCCGAGCACATGCTTGCGCACTCGATGCAGGATCCCCGGGCGGTCATCGGTGGATCCAACCCACACGCTTCGACCCTGCCAGTCGAGCTTGCCCACCGGGATCGTTGCATCAGCGGCCTGCATGACCAGGTCGATGGCATGGCCGCGACCGAGCAGCTCCTGGCCAAACAGCGTGTTGATCCGGACGCGGTCCGTCGGGAAGGACTCGCGCGGAAAGAACAGCATGCGGATGACGGCCTTGTCCGCGGCGACCGCATGATTCGTTGGAGCAGGCGCAGGGGTCATTCGCATGCGGCGCTGTGGATCAATTGCTCCAGCTGCTGCGCATTCTTCATGGAATGGAACTCGGCGGCATGCGCCACGGCGCCGCGCGCCAAGCGATCCCGAAACGGACGATCTTCGATCAGCCGCCTGACCATTTCCGCCAGTTGTTGTTCGTTTTCCGCAAGCAGGCCCGTGGTCTGGCGATCCAGTACACCGTCGGGATTGATGCCCAGGCTCACGACGGGCACCGCGCGTTGCCACGCCTGGATGAAGGTGTTCGGGAATCCTTCGTACAGGCTGGTGTTGACGAAGACATGGGCCCGCGCGAGCTCCGCATTGACCTGGGCCTGCGTGAGTTCGCCCAGGTAGTCCACGTTGCGCGCGTCAGCGATGCCGCGCATCACCGCCGCATGCCACGCGGCGTCACCTGGGCCGTCTGCCGCCGCGCCAATCATGACGAAGCGAACACCGGCGAGGTCGCCCAGTTTCGCGGCCAGTCGCAGGAACGCTTCGGGACGTTTCGCCCGCTTGATGTTGGCCACCCAGACGACACGGGGCGGTCCGGCGCCATGGCTGGTCTCAGTCGCTTCCGGGTGGAAGTTGGCAATTACCGCATCCGGCGAACGATGGAACCGCTCGCGCAGCAGCCGCGCCTGCGCTTGTGTCTGCACCACGATCTTGTCGGCATGCCGGATGCCGTAGTAAAGCAAGGTGGTCTCGAGGTACTCGCGGATGAAATTGCGTCCGCTCGCCCGGATGGAACGATCCAGGTCGGTGTCGTTGGCCGCGTGCCAGACGAGACGTGCTCCACTCTTGCGTGCGTAATAGGCAGCGATGCCGGTGTAGGCGCAACCGACGCGCTGGTAGATGACATCCGGTTTCAGCTTCCGCAGCATTCCATAGAGGCTTGGCGCATCCATCGAAAAACCGAAACGGGGCATGGGCCCGCCATTGCCGATGCGATGGATCCGATATCCGTCCAGCTCCGTTTCTTCGGGTACGCGGCGCGCCACGTAGTGTATGTCGTAGCGGTTCAATGATTGCAGGCTGCCCAGCAATTCCTTGATCTGGTACTGCGCGCCCCCCATCACCGCCTTCCAATGCGTGGTCGTGACGATGCACAGTCGCGGCCGCGAGTCGACCGGGTCAGCCATGGGCGCTGCCGTTGCGTAGCGCCAGGGCATCTGCGGCCAACAGGTTGCTGGTACGCTCGATCAGGTAAGCGCGAAACGCGAGGCGGTTGTGCCCGGGTGTTGGAAGTCGCGGAGGATTCGAGCGCGCCAGGCGCGCCGCCCATGTCGGCAGTATTGTCTTCAGCGCACGGCGCATCGGGCGATTGGAAACGGGCTGCGGACCGGACGTGGACTGGACGAGGCCGCCATTCATGTACGTGATGAGCTCGGGTGGGATGTAAGCGCCCATGCGTTGGCTGGAAAGGCTATCACGCAACAGCGACACGACTTGCGGCCACTTGAGCAGGTCGGCGGGCGCTTGCAACGCCGAGTTGCTGGCATACGGAATGTCCGGGCTCAACGATCTGGCGACTTGCCGGAACAATGTCTTGTCCGATCGCAGGCGATCGGGGATCCCCCTCGCGAACTCGACCAGGCTGCCCGAGGCCAGTGGATTGATGATCTCGACGTAAGAGAGCTTGAGGTCGCTCAGCGCCGCCAGCACGCACGGATTGCGATACTGCTGCTGGATTCGGTCGCGCCACGTGGCCAGGGACTCGCCGGTTTTTCTCTCGAGCCAATCCGGCACGGCCTGTGGCGGCAGCCCCAGGCTTGCCAGCGAAGGCAGTTCCGAAAAATCAGACCAGAGCGGCAGGTACTTGGCCCGCATGTTGTGCGTCGTGCGCACGTGGTTGAGCCCGAACACCTGGTCTCCCCGGATGATGCCGCGCACGCCGATATCGTGCAGCTTGCGCCACAGCGAAAAGCCGTCCGCGTATCCCGAGATGTGGTCGATGCGCCCTTCGCCATTGGCCACGAAGCGATCGAACACGAGATCGATCGATTCCGTGGTGAGGTCGGTTTCGAAGTACTGGTGCTCGATTCCGAAATGCCGCGCCAGCCTGCGTGCGATGCTGGCGTCATTGGCCGGATCATCGACGGAGGCACGCAGGCCCCAGGTGACGGCGCGCAGCCCTTGCGTCTTTTCCAGCAGGCAAAGAATGGCGCGACAGTCGACGCCGCCGGAAAGCGTGATGGCCCACTGCGGGCCGGCCACGTCGGCTCCGCCCACGGCGTGCCGCAGGGCCTCGACCATCAGGCGTCTGCGCTCGCGATCGGGAATCCGGCTGGGCTCGAATCGAACCGGTTCGGATTGTTCCTGCAAGGTCCACGATCGTCGATCGAGCACGATGCTGCTGGCGTCCCGGGCGCGACGGATGCGCTTGTCCCAGGATTGATCGGGCCCGAGAAATCCGGCGGACAGCACCCACGGAACGGTTTCGGGGTTGAACTGAAAGCTGCCGAGCAGCGCGACGATGGCGCGCTGGGAAGTCGAGGCGATGAACATCCGATCCGTCAGCACATACCAGACGGTGCGCGAGGCCACGGTATCGGCGACCAATTCGACCACGGCGTCATCACTGCGGAACAACGCATAGGCGCCGTCGGGTCGTCCACTGCGCGGGCGCTCCCAGTGGCCAGGATCGACGAGATAGCCGGCTGCCACGTTGCAGCCCTTCACGGCGACCACGTCGCTGCTGCCGGAAAGGCCCGCGACGATGCCGTTCGATTTCAGGATGCGCGGCGGAATTCCCGGGAGATTGTCCGGCGACAGCCGGACAGCGATCGCTGCGACGGCTCGTGCCGCATCAGCTTCCTGCGACGGTTCGCGCAGGCAAACATAAATGATTTTTGCCATGACTCATTCGAGCCCGGCTTTCCCGCCGAGTTCAATGATCGTGATGGCGCCATCGACGGAGGTCCATGCGACCTGCGGTGACGGCCCGACGAGCGCCGGCAGCATGTCGTCGAGTCGCGATGTCTCGACGACGATCCACGCGCGGCCCTTGCCGGCCAGTCGCGCGTTCAACTTGTCGACGCCGTCGAGCAGCGGCAGGTTGCCCCAGCGTTCGAGCGTGCCGCGGTTGCAGGCGTACGATTCGTAGCGCTGGTTCTGCATGTCGACGTAAGCGGAGTCGAATCCGTGGTAGTAGAGATCGACACCGGGGTATGCATTGATGACGATCGATCCAGGCCCGCTCGCGTGCTTTTGCAGCCACAGCGCGGCACCGCGCGTATCGGCTCGGCCCAGCACATTCAGTTTGTCGTTTGGCCCGGCGTCCAGGCTGAAGTTGACCGTGGCCGTATCGATGGCGAGCAGTCGACGCGGATTGAAGTCGTGGGCGATGGCCATGCCGCCAACGGCAATGCCCAGCGTCACGAGCGCGGCGGCGGCCTCGGTGCGAATCCAGCGCTTGACGCCGGTTGCGATCACGCACGTTGCCATGACGAGCGCGGCAGGGAACAGGAAGAAGACATAGCGTGTTTCGTAGCGCGGCGGATTGCTCATCGCCGCGCCGGCGAGCAGTGTGACGATGATCACGAGCGTGACTTGCCCGGGCGTCGGTTCCTGTCGCCCACCGCCGATCACGCGCAGCGAGGCGATGCCGACGAGCGCGAACAGCAGGGCGCCGAGCAGCGGCGCATTGTGCAACCACGGCAGGGCCAGCACGTTGACGACGTCCGGAAAGCGCAGCAACTCATAGCCCATCAACAACCACCGGCCCGATCGCTCCCAAGGAACGTCGATCGATGACAGCCAATGGGGGTGCTGGAGCAGCAGGACGATCCAGGCGGCGGCGCTGCACAGCACGGCTGCCAGGAAGGGCCGCGCGGCTCGCGTGAACAGCTCGCGCCATTCCAGCATGCCTGCGAGCAGGATGAACAGGACGATGAAGGCGACGGCCGAGAACAGGCCGGCCAGCGCGCAGGCCAGCGCTGCAGCCAGCGCCAACGCGACAGGCCACCGTTGCCGCAGCGAAGCGATCCAGCGCAGCGAGCCGATCACGAGTGCGGCGAGGACACCGAGCAAGAGCAGCGTCACGATCCAGGCCGTCGCGCCGGTCGGCAGTGCGAACAATGCGCCTTCGCCGGGCGACGGCGTGGCTTCGCGGCTCGCATTGAATGCGGCGGAGAACGGCTCCGTGCCCATGGTCCGGAATGGAGCCATCGTGAAGAAGCAGGCGAACGCAAGCAGGAGGCCTGCGAAAACCAGGTGGCGAATGTCCCGGGCAGAGAGCTTGCCGTCCGGACTGCGCAGGAACGGTGGCAGCAGGTTGGCCAGCGTCATGAAAATGCCGCCTTCCCAGGTGAAGACGCCGACGACGCTCAACGCCAGCATCGGCCAGAGCGCGCGCGCCTCGCGATCGATCGTGTAGCGGATGAAGCAGAGCAGGTACCAGGCGAAGACCGCCTGGAACGGGGCATACATGCGCCCGAAGCGTGCGATGTCGACTTCCCACGTCGATATCGCCAGCATCGCCACGACCACCCACCCGACCGTGCGACCCTTGACGCGAACGCCCAGCAGGTATGCCGCCGGCAAGGTCGCCAGGCTCGAGACCGCCGCAATCAAACGCGGGGCCAGTTCGGGCGCCAGGCCGAGCGTCTGCAGCAGCGCGACCGCATATTGGAAAATCAGTCCGCGGGCGTAGTAACCGCCACAGTCATACCGGGGCAGGCCGCTGTGCAGGATGTTCTGCACCGAGCGGATGATGTAGTACTCGTCGGCATGCGGCGGCCACGTGCCCAGTCCCTTGAAGCGCGCCCAAAGCCCGAGCAGCAACGCGGACGCAACGGATACGTACAGCAGCAGGCGCGCTGGCGCCGGGCGCGACGCGGCGCCGTGCGTGTCGCCGGGCTGCGCGCCCTGGTCGTTATTCACGATCCGTTCCGAATACCCGCTCGACCTTGTAGTCCTTGATGGAGCGGGCATGCGTGAAGATGATGAGTTCGCCGAGCAGGCCCAATGCGAAGAGCTGCAAACCCAGTACCACCAGCAACGATGACAGCAGCAGGGCAGGGCGCGCTGCCAGGCCCTGCGCGAAGAACAGCCGGTCGGCGATGAGCCACATCACCATCACGAAGCCGATCGCGAACGTGGTGACGCCCACCATGCCGAAGAAACGCAGTGGCTTCTTCGTGAACCGGACCAGGAAGAACACCGTGAACAGATCGAGGAAGCTGCGAGTGTACTCGCGGGGCGCATACACTCCGCGGCGCCGGTCTTTCGGCGACTGGCGCACGTCCACCTCGCGCACGCGGAAGCCCTGGCGGTCGGCCAGCACGGCGAGGAACCGGTGCTGGTCTCCGTACAGCTGGATTTCCTCGAGCACCCGGCGATCGAATGCGCGCGCGCCGCAACCGAGGTCATTGAACTGCAGCTTCGTCACCCAGGCGAGCAGCCCGTGGAACAGCCAGCGCCGGGCGCGTTCGAGCGGGCCGCCCGCGCGCGGCCAGCGACGTCCAATCACGACGTCGCTGGAGCCCAGCGCCTCGACCAGCTTGGTGACTTCCTGTGCCTCGATCTGGTGGTAGGCGGGCAGCGTGACGATTGCGTCGGCCTTGGCGAGTTCGAATCCCGCCATCAGCGCCGTCGCCTCGCCGAACGCACGCGTCAGTCCGATCACCGTGAAGCGCTCGCCTGCGGCAAGCATTTGCTGCAGGCCCGCCTCGAATGCATCGTGCCTGCCGTCGAGTACGAAGATGATTTCATAGGATCGGCCGAGCGCACGCAGGCCCGCCTGGTACTCGGCGTAGAGCTCGGCGGCCTCGCCGTGCCGGTCACCGACGGGGATGATCACGGACAGCTGCGGTTTTTCCTGGGGTTCATTCATGAGTCGGCGCTTTGTGCTCGTTGGAGATCGTTGCTGGCGTGAGGATCTTGCGCGTCAGGCGTGCGAAATCCTGTTCTCGCAGGTCGCCCAACTTGAAAATGAGTTCGCCCAGCACGCCACCGCAGGCGAGGATCAGCGCGCCCGTCAGCAGCACGACGCCGGTACCGGCCAGCGGCAGCTGCAGCGTGCCCTCGGGTCCCGCGAACAACCGCAGCGCGTTGAAGACCGCAATCACGCCGAACACCAGCAGCGGCGTGGACAGCAGGCTGAACCAGAGCAGCGGACGCGCGGTGAAGGACGCAACGGTCTTGATGACCATGAGGTCGAGCAGCACCTTGTAGACGCGGGAGATGCCGTACTTCGAATTGCCGAACTGGCGGGCGTGGTGGCGAACCTTGATCTCGGCGATGCGCGGTCCGGCGATGGAGGCCATGGCCGGGATGAACCGATGCATCTCGGAGTACAGCGGGATTTCCTTGATCAAGGCGCCGCGGTAGGCTTTCAGCGAGCAGCCGTTGTCCTTGATCGGCACGCCCGTGACCTTGCCGATGAGCGCGTTGGCGATTTTCGACGGGATCTTGCGCGACACCAGCTTGTCCTGCCGATTGAATCGCCAGCCCACCACGATGTCGTAGCCTTCATTCATCTTCGCCAGGAACAGCGGAATGTCGCGCGGGTCGTTCTGCAGGTCGCCATCCATCGTGACCAGTACCTTGCCGCGCGCATGCTCGATGCCCGCGGCCATGGCCGGCGTCTGCCCGTAGTTGCGACGGAATTTCACGACGCGCAGCCGGCTGTCGCTGCGCGTGAGTTCGATCGCCCGCTCCAGCGTACGATCCTTGCTGCCGTCGTCGACGAACACCATCTCGAAATTCATGCCGAGCGGTTCCAACGCGCCCACGATGGCAGCGTGCATCCGCACGATGTTGTCCTCTTCGTTGTAGAAGGGCACGATCACCGACAGGTCGGGCTGCTGCGTCAAGCGTCTCGGATCCTCGGGTGACAGTTCTATTTATGGTATCGCGGCCATGTCGCCTGCCATTGCGACATGATTCAATAAAGAGGTTCGAGAATAATATCATGGCATTACCGATGGATCTTCGTTGAACCTGGCAAATGTCGGATTCTTAAGCTGCTGCCTGGGTCCCGTCGTGGCCTGCAACGTTAAGATAGGATTTTTGCAATCTGGGTTCGTAACCGGGACGCGATGATCGATACCGTCTACATAATGTCGGCCGGGCACTCCGGGTCGACGTTGTTGAACTTATTGCTGGGCGCGCACTCGAGCGCCACTGCGGTCAGTGAACTGACGCATTTGCCCAAGAACATTGCCCATAACGAGCAGTGCAGCTGCGGCAAGGCAATCCTCGATTGCCCGGTTTGGAGCCAGGTCATCCACCGCCTGGGCCAGCGGCTCGACCTGGACCTGCAGGGCGACCCGTACGGCCTGCAACTGGGGTTCATCGGAGAAAGTCGATCCCAGTACAGCGATCGCTTGGGTCGGTCGTACCAGGCGGCCTGGAAGATCCGCCGGATCATCGTCTATTTCCAGCAGCTCACCGGAATTCGTTTGCCCGCGTGGACGCAGCATGATTTCGCCGCGGCACAAAGAATACGCACGCAGGTGTACGAAGAAATCAGGGCGGTCACCGGCGAATCCATCGTCGTCGATGCATCCAAGGAGTACCTGCAGGGCGTATCCCTGTACCAGGCCGATCCGGCGCGGACCCGGCTCATCCTGTTGGTGAGGGACGGGCGAGCTGTCTTCTATTCGAATCTTCGCCGCAATCAATCCCTCGAAGAATCGCTCGACGCGTGGCGCAAGTACTATCGTCATGCGCTGCCGGTCATCGAGCGGAGAATCCGGCCCGAACATGTCTACCGCCTGAAATACGAAGACCTTGCGACGGGCACTGAACAGCAGCTGCGGCAGATCTGCCAGTTCCTGGCGCTCGATTTCGAGCCAGCGATGCTCGAACCGCAGGCGAATCCGCAGCACATCACGAGCGGCAACAACATGCGGTTTGCCGGAACGCGGTCCATCAAGCTGGATACCACGTGGAAGACCGCGCTATCGAGCGAGCAAATGGCCTATTTTGAACGGCACGCCGGTGACTTGAACCGCAAGCTTGGCTACGCATGAAATCCGCGCTGCGCATTGTCCGGATCGCCCTTGCACTGGGAATGCTGACCTTCCTGGTGATCAAGATCGGGCACACGAGGCCGCTCGAGCGATTGGCGACGGCGAACCTTTTCTATATCGGCCTGGCGATCGTCGTGGTCATCGTCGACGGCTTGATCCGCGCCTGGAACTGGTGCCAGCTGGTCCGTGCGATGCACTTCGGGCGCCCCGCACCGTACCGCACGCTGCTGACGATCTACTGGTCCGGTTCGTTCCTCGGGCAGTTCGTGCCCTCGAGCGTTGGCACCGATGCGTTGCGGGCGATGATCGCGGCGCGCAACGTGGGCGGACATCCGAGCACGCACGGCGCCGCCGTCGTCATGCTCAATGCCATCAGCCTGGCGACGGGATGTCTCGCGGGCCTCGCGTGCGCGTACTGGCTTGCATCGATAGGCGGGGCCGGGGCATTGCGTCCCGCTGCCGCGGCGATGTTCGCGCTCGTGTTGTGCGCGGCGGTCGTCGGCTACACCGTGCTGCGCACGCAGCGAGGCCTGATCCTTCGAGTGATGCGGCGCATGCACGGCCGTTGGCGCAAGCTCCGGCGAGGGCTGCGCCGCTTCATGCACCGCCTATTGGTGTTCGAGCGCTACCATGTCGGGGCGTCGCCGATCATTGCGGTTGCGTTCGTGACGCTGCTGACGCGCGCGAGCATGTATGCGCTGGTCGGTCACGCCGTGGGCGTCACGTTGCCGTTTCCCGCATGGGTGGCGCTGGTGCCGGCGTACGCCGTGTCCGGGTTGATGCCCTACAACGTCAGCGGCTATGGCGGCGACCAGGCGGCGATCGTCTATATCCTCGCGGGATTCGGCGTCGGAAGCGGCGAGGCGCTGGCTTTCGCGCTGATCGTGCCGCTGATTACGGTCACTTTTAACATGTTGGGCGGCCTCGCCGTGCTGTTTGGCGGCCTCTCTGCGAGCGCCCGCCCGCTGGCCGCCCGCTAGCAATTGGGCCACTGGAAAGGTTTGTGAACCGATTCACACATATGCCGCCGGCGCACTGCCCGGTGCGGGGAGCCCGGCGAGCTGGATATGCTCTAATACCTGCTTCCCGTAGGCCCATTTGACATTTTTACTGCTGACAAACTGGACACCATGGCGACCCAACCCCAAAACGTACTCTGGTTGATCGATCACGTCTGTTTCGATGGCAGCCTGCATGCGGGTGGGCGCCTGTACATGAACGTGCTGCCGAGGATTGATCCGGCCAAGCTGCGAATCCATCCCTATTTCCTGAACGCGTCAGACGCGGTGGTGAAGACCTTCAAGGAGGCCAACCATCCGGTCATCAACTTGGCGCTGAGCAAGTACGACGTGTTGGCCCCGTTCAAGGTCGATGCGCTGGTGCGCCGCCACAAGATCGACGTCATGCACCTGTTCTGCTTCGGCGCTTCGACCTTTGGGCGCCTGGCCTCGATCTGGAATCGGGTGCCGGCCGTCATCCACGAATTCGACACGCCGACCTACGGTCCGTATCCGAAGCCTTTCAGCATCGCCGACCGCCTGCTGGCCAATCGCACGGCCTACGCGCTCGGTGCGTCGACGCATTGCCGCGATTTCATCCACGAGCAGCGATTCATACCCTCGGACAAGATCGAGGTGCTGTACCACGCCATTCCGCCGGATCGTTTCGAGACCGCGCGCAACCTGACGCGTGCGGCGGCGCGGCAGCAACTGGGCTGGGGTGCGGATGACTTCGTGTTCCTGTCAGTGACGAAGCTGGGTCCCGACCGCGGCAATGAAACGTTGCTGGCAGCGTTCGCGAGCGTCGTGAAACAGGTGCCCAAGGCCAAGTTGTGCATCGTCTATCGACCCACGCTGTACCACAAGATTCCGGTCAAGTACCAACACATCCCCTGGGCGGCCGATCCCAAGGCCATGCGGCAGCGCATCGAAGACCAGATCAGCGAACTGGGCCTGCGCGATTCGGTGTCGCTGGTCGAGATGGAGGCGCCGGAAAAGCACGAGCCGTATTTCGCGGGCAGCGATGTCGCCGTCGAGCCGTTCGAGAGCGCGCTGTTCAGCTCGGTGAATTTGATCGAATCATTGGTCTACGGGCTTCCGCACATCGTCACGGACCTGGGCGAGCCGGCCGATATCGTCAATCGCTGGGGCGGTGGCGTGAAAGTGCCGCCGGCCAATGCGGCGGCGATGGCGCAGGCGATGGTCGATTTGCACCGTGATGATGCACGTCGCAAGACGTTGTCCCAGCAAGCCCAGAAGGCGGCGCTGGAGTTTGGCGTCGACGCGGTGGCTGAACGGCTGTCCCGCCTTTACGCGCGTGTCGCCGCGGACCGTGCGGGCGCGCGACGCGAGAGCCTGGCAGCCTGACATAATCGGTTCCGAAGCCTGGGGCCACGGGAGGCGGGTAGGCAATATCCGCTTCTACTAACAATCGCTTCCAGCTAACTTGGTACATATGGGTAACTCGACAACGGGCCCGTCTGGCGATGCACGAACGCTGCTCGTGGACACGCACGTGCACATCTACGATTGCTATGACCTGGACGCGTTGTTCGACGCCGCCGCCACGAATCTCGGGCGCGCTGGCCAGAAGCTGGGCGTGGCGGCGGAAAATCGTGAGTGCATGCTGTTGCTCACTGAAACCGTCAATGATCACTACTTCGACGCGCTGAAGAGCGGCAAGGTGCGGCCGCGGCGTTGGCGCGTGGAACCTACGCCTGAGCCGGCCGTGCTCAAGCTCGTGCTCGTGGGCCAGCCCGTCGTGTGGCTGGTGGCCGGACGCCAGATCGCGACGCGCGAAGACCTGGAGATCCTCGCGCTGGGCACGACCGAACGTTTCCCCGACGGCGAGGCGATCGCTGATTCCCTGGTAAAGGTCGACCGCTCGGCGGCGGTTACCGCATTGCCGTGGGGCTTCGGCAAGTGGTGGGGCCGGCGCGGCACGATCATCCGGCAGCTGATGACCGCCGCGCGAAATCGCCCGCTTTATGGTGGTGACAACGGCGGGCGCCTGAGCCTGTCGATCCGGCCGGATTTGCTGAAGTTCGGCGAGCAGCGCGGCCACAAGGTATTGCCAGGCACCGATCCGCTGCCGTTCCCGGGCCAGGAAGCGCGTGTCGGAACATTTGGCATGATGGTGCCCGATTGGAAATCCACCGATCGACCACTCGAGCAGCTGACAAGACGGCTCGCGGGCCTGAATGAATCGCCGGTCGAGTTCGGCAGCCTGACTGGCCTGGTGCCTTTTATAAGACTGCAGATCGCCATGCAGATGCGTAAACGCGCACGTGGCCAACGTGGCCACTAGCGGACTGATCGTCCACGCGGATGATTTTGGCGAAACCGAGCAGATCACGCTCGGCATCTGCGAGTGCATCGATGCGGGTGTCGTCACCAGCACCAGCATCATGGCGAACATGCCGGCCACCGATTTTGCATTGAGCAGGGCGCGTGCGATCGGCGAGCGCGCCAGTTTTGGCGTGCACCTGACGTTGTGCGAAGGCCGCTCGCTGACGGCGGCGCCGTGCATGACCGACGCAGCCGGTTTCTTTGTCTCCAAGCGTCAGCTGTTCCTGCGCTCGGTCACCGGTCGCCTCAACGAATCGGAGGTCGAGGCCGAGGTGGACGCCCAGGTGGGCCGGATCGCTGCCGGTGGCGTGAAGATCTCGCACCTCGACGGGCACAAGCACCTGCACCAGCTGCCGGTGGTGTGCAGTGCGGTCGCAAAAGTGGCGCGCCGGCGCGGCATCCAGCGCGTGCGGCTGGCGGCGATGCGGAGCCTCGCAGGGTACGTCTCGCCGTCATCGGCGGCGCGCGAAGTCCTGGCGATCCATGCGGCGCGCGTGTTTCGCGCGGCGCAGCTGCGATCGCCGCAACGCCTGGTCGACATCGGCTACTGCAAGGCCGCCACCTCACACCCGGAATCCTGGCGTGCATTGGTGGCTCGGGGAGGCATCCTCGAGATTTTCTGCCACCCGGGCACTGAACTGGCCGACCAGGAAAAGCCAGGCAGCTGCGACCGCTCCGGGGAACTGCAGTTCCTGCTCTCGGCTGACCTGCGCCGGCTGCTGGCCGATGGCGGTTCGCGCCTCGTCAATTACTGGAGCATCTGAGCGTGCGGATCCTGATGATCATTCCGCAGGTGTTCTACAGCACGCGTGGAACGCCGATCAGTGCCTACCATCGCTGCCGCGAGCTGATTGCGCACGGGCATGAAGTCGACATCCTGACGTACAAGCCGGGCGCCGATGCGCCGGACCTCAAGGCGCGCATCTATCGATCGCACGGGCCGCACTTCGCCAAGCTGATCAAATCCGGACCGTCACGCCTCAAGATCTGGTTCGATTTCCTGCTGCTCATCAATCTCTTCTACCGGCTCACGGTGCGCCGCTACGATGCGTTGTACGCGCACGAGGAAGGCGCCTTCCTGGCGCGAATCGTCGGCGGGATATTCCGCACGCCCTATGTCTACGACATGCATTCGAGCCTGCCGCGGCAGATACGCGAATGGGGATTCAGCAAGAAGCAGTGGGTCGTGTCGCTGTTCTCGTGGGTGGAGCGCGTCAGCGTGCGCGGCGCCCGCGTCGTCGTCGCGATATCGCCGGCAGTCGAACAGGTCGCCCGCGCCGTGAAGCCGGATGTCCCGGTGGTCGTGATCGTCAATCACTACGACCCACCGCCCGGATCCGATGCGCTGACGGCCGAAGCGGTTCGGGAGCGACATGGCATCGCGCCCACGACTCCACTCGCCGTGTACACCGGTTCCTTCGTCGCGCTGCAGGCGCTGGACATGTTGATCGAAGCCGCACCGCTGGTGCGGCAGCGCCAGCCCGACATCAAGTTCCTGCTGGTCGGTGGTACGCGCGAGGAGATCGATTCGCTGACGGCGCTCGCCGCCGCGCACGGCGTGCAGGATTGCTTCATCTTCGAGGAAATGCGTCCGCAGCGGGAAATGGCCGGGTACATGAAGGCCGCCGACGTGCTGCTGTCGCCGCGAATCGTCGGCATCAATCCGCCGGGCAAACTGCTCAGCTACCTCGCGTCCGGCAAGCCGGTCGTGGCGACCGACACGCTGGTGCACAACCAGCTGCTCGATTCCAGCACGGCCATACTGACCGCGGCGACTCCGAAGGATTTCGCCGCCGGCGTGATCGTGGCGCTGACCGATCCGGCGCGCGTCGCGCAGGTCGTGGCCGGCGCCGGCAAATTCCTGGTGAACTACTGCAGCGTCGAAGCACGGCAGAAGGCCTACCAGGCACTCGCGCAGCAGCTTCGCGGCAAGCGCCGCATGCTGGTCGTCGCGCCGCAACCGTTCTACACGCCGCGCGGCACGCCGTTGAGCGTGTATTACCGCACGCTGGTGATGGCGGAGCAGGGGCGCAGCATCGACCTGCTGGCGTATGGCGAGGGCGAGGACGTCCGGATCAACGGCGTGCGGCTGGTGCGCATACCGCGCATGGCCTGGGTGGGTCCGGTGCCGGTGGGCCCGTCGTGGAAAAAGCTGTTCCTCGACCTGTTCGTGTTCTGGTGGACCGTCGGGCTGCTGATTCGCCACCGCTACGAGGTCGTGCACGCACACGAGGAATCGGTGTTCTGGTGCCGCATGCTCAAGCCGATCTTCCGTTTTCGGCTGATCTACGACATGCATTCGAGCCTGCCGCAGCAGCTCAGCAATTTCCAGTTCACGAACTCGCGGCTGGTCACGGCGATTTTCCGCAAGCTGGAAGACACCTGCCTGCGCAACGCCGATGCGGTGATCACCATCTGTCCCGATCTTCGCGATTATGCGTTGCGCACCGGCGTGCCCAGCGCGAAGCACCTGCTGATCGAGAATTCGATCTTCGAAGACGTGCGATTGCTCAAGGCATCGGGAGCGGACGCCAGCCAGTCGGTGGCGACCCTCAACGTCGACCTGTCACGCCCGATCGTGCTCTACGCCGGCACCTTCGAGCACTACCAGGGTATCGACATACTGGTACAGGCTTTCGCACGGGTGCACGCGGCGCGACCCGACGTGCAGTTGCTGCTGGTCGGCGGAACCGCGCAGCAGACCGCCACCACGCTCGCCAGCGTGCAGGGCCTGGGCATCGGCGGCGCCGTGCTGGTCACGGGTCGCGTCAGCAAGAGCGCGGCCATGCAGCTTACCGGACTGGCGCAGGTGCTGGTGTCGCCGCGCGTGCAGGGCACCAACACGCCGCTGAAGATCTACGAACAGCTGGCCAGCGGCAAGCCGTTGGTGGCCACGCGCATCTGGTCGCATACGCAGGTGCTGGACGACGAAGTCTGCTTCCTCGCCGATCCCACGCCGGAATCGCTGGCCGAGGGCCTGCTGCATGCGCTCAATGACGGCGACGTGGCCCGGCAGAAAGCCGTGCGCGCGCGCGAGCTCTATGACCGCGAGTACGCGCGTCCGGTCTACGAGCGCAAGATCCAGCGCCTGCTCGAGATCGTATCCTGATGTGCGGCATCGCCGGAATTGCCGCGCTCGGCAGTGCAGCGGTGTCGCTCGAGCAGTTGCGCCGCATGTGCGACGCGATGGTCTATCGCGGCCCGGATGACGCGGGCTACCTCGTCGACCCGGGCGTGGCGATCGGCATGCGCCGCCTGGCAATCATCGACCTGCACAGCGGACACCAGCCGATATTCAACGAGGACGACACGGTCGCCGTCGTCTTCAATGGTGAAATCTACAACTACCAGGAACTGCGTACCTGGCTCGAAGCGCGCGGCCACCGCTTTCGCACGGCTTCGGATACCGAGGTCATCGTCCACCTCTGGGAGGAGGTCGGCGCAGGCTTCGCCGAACGCCTGAACGGCATGTTCGCGATCGCGTTGCTGGACCGACGGCAGCGCAAGCTGGTGCTGGCGCGCGATCATGTTGGAATCAAGCCGCTGTACTACGCGCGCGTGCCCAACGGGCTGGTGTTTGGTTCCGAGGTGAAGGTGCTGCTGGCGTCGGACTGGGTTCCGCGCCGGCTCGATCTCGATGCGGCCGCGCAGTTCCTCTCCTGGGAATACGTGCCGGGAGCCGCCACGATGATGCGCGATGTGCGCCGGCTCGAGCCCGCCTCGATGCTCGAGCTCGACCTGCAGACATCGCAGATCAAGGTGAACCGGTTCTGGAGTCCGCTGGGTGCGGAGAAATCCCGCTCTGCGGCCTCGATCGGAGCCCTCGATTGGGAAGAGCAGGTGGATGAGACCGTCAAGCGCTGCGTGCGCCGGCAGCTCATCAGCGATGTGCCGCTCGGGGCGTTCCTGTCCGGTGGCGTCGACAGTTCGCTGGTCGTCGCGGCGATGGGCGCGGCGCAGACTTTCAGCATCGGCTTCGATGATCCGACGTACAACGAGACGCAATGGTCACGGCGTGTCGCGGATCATCTGGGCGTCCATCACACCGTCGAGATCATCCGGCCGGACGTGCACGGCCTGTTCGATCGCCTGATGCATCACATGGACGACCCAATAGCGGACGTGTCGATATTCCCCACGTACCTCGTGTCGAAACTGGCCGCGGCGCACGTCAAGGTGGTGCTCTCGGGCGACGGCGGCGACGAGCTGTTCGGCGGATACGAGACTTTCCTGGCTCAGGAGAAGGCGCGCCTGTGGCAGGCCCTGCCGGGCTGGCTTCGGCGCCGTTTCATCGCGCCGCTGGTCGCGCGCATTCCGCCGACGCGCGCAAAGAAAGGCCTGGTCAACAAGGTCAAGCGCTTTGTCGAGGGAGCCAGCCTCGATCCGGCACTCGGCCATGCCCGTTGGCGCCTGTTCCTCGATGAAGCCCAACGGCAGCGGTTGTTCACCGCGCCGGCGCTGCGCGACATCACCAGCCCGATCGGCGCGCACATCGCGAAGCTGAACCAGGAAGCGACCGCGCTCGGATCGCGCGACCGTGCGCTGTACGTGGATTTCGGCAGCTACCTGGTCGACAACTGCCTGACCAAGGTGGATCGGATGTCCATGGCCTGCTCCATCGAAGGCCGCGTGCCGTTGCTCGACAAGGAACTGGTGGAGCTGGCATTCCGCGTGCCCGAGGACCTGAAATTCACGGGCAGCGAGACCAAGGTGCTGTTGAAGCGCGTGGCGGCCCGCCACGTGCCCAGGGAATGCGTCTACCGTCCCAAGCAGGGTTTCAGCATTCCGATCAAGAACTGGCTCAAGGAAGACTTCAAGCCACTCGTCGATCACTACCTCGCGCCGGCCCGCCTTGCCGCCAGCGGCATCTTCGAGCCGGGCGTCGTGACGCAGCTGCAACGCGAGCACTTCGAAAATCGTGCCAACCACAGCCACGTGCTGTGGGGACTGCTGGTGTTCGAGCAGTGGCGCGACCGCTGGAGCGTCAGCCTGTGATCTCGCGCAACGCAGCCGCCGCCAGCGCGCGACGCCATGACCTGGCCGTGATCGGCGGCGGCATCCATGGCGCGCAGTTGGCGCTGGCTGCCAGCCAGCGCGGCCTCAAGGTGCTGTTGCTGGAGGCGGGCGATTTCGGCTCCGGCGCCAGCGGCAATTCGCTGCGCATCCTGCACGGCGGCCTGCGCTACCTGCAGTCTGCCGACCTGCCGCGGTTTTACGAGTCCGTGGCGGAGCGACGCTGGCACGCGCAATCATTTCCGGAACTGGTGGAGCCGCTGGCCTGCCTGATGCCGCTCTACGCCCAGGGGCTCAAGCGCCGTTCGGTCATGCGCGTTGCGCTCGCTGCCAACGATTGGCTTTCGTCGCACCGCAACGATGCGTTGGAACAGAGGCTGTGCCTGCCATCCAGCGGCACATTCGGAGTCGCCGAAACCGTCAGCCGCTTCCCGCAGGTTCGCCAGGCCGGCCTCGAAGGTTCCGCGCAGTGGTACGACTATTTCATGCGCAGTTCGGAACGCATCCTGGTTGAAACGATCAGTCGTGCCTGCGCGCTGGACGCGCAGGCGCTGAACTACACGCGGGTCGTGGCGCTGAACAGCGTAGATGGCCGCGTGACCGGCCTCGTCGCCGAGGACCTGCTGGACGGACAGCGCCATGAATTCCAGGCCGAGCACATCTGCAACTGCGGCGGCTCCGGCGCCCGGGCTCTGTCGGCTGCCGTCGATCGCGACTTTCGCGAGCTGTTCGTGCCTTCGCTGGCCTTCAACGTGCTGTTCGAGTGCGAGCCGCTGGGCCCGCGCGGATTGGCCGTGGCGGCGCCCGAAGCCGGCGCTCCCGTCTATTTTCTCTGCCCGTCTCCGCTCGGAATCTGGGCCGGTACGGAGCACGTGGCGCGGCCGGAAAACTGCACGGATTCCACGGTGCAGGAGTCCGAGATCGCGGCCTTCATGCAACGGATCAATCGCGCCATTCCGTCCGCGAACCTGACGTTGAACAACGTGCGCCACGTTTGCTCGGGCCTGTTGCCGGTCAGCAGGGCCGAGTCGGTCGAACTCACGGGCCGCGAAGCCATCATCGACCACGGCCGTCGCCGCGGGCTCAAGGGCCTGTACAGCGCGACCGGAATCAAGTTCACGACCGCGCGCAAGGTGGCCGCGAAAGTGCTCGATGCGATCGTCGGCGCGAATGTGCCGGCGTCGGCGCCGCCGACTGTGCACGCGCCACTGTCCGCCCACACCCGGCACTTGGCCGATGGCGCATCGGCAGGGCAGTTGCCGGATGCCGCTGTCGTGGCGCTGGTGCGTGAAGTGGCGGCGGAGGAGGCGGTCACATCGGCGGACGATTTCTGCCTGCGCCGGACCAACTGGATATTCACGGCGCGTGACTATGGTCGACTGCGGCGCCTCGCCGCATCTGCACTGATGATGGAGGCCGCATGAGAGTCATGGTGACGGGCGCGACAGGCTTCACCGGCGGGCACCTCGCGCGGGCCCTGAAATCGCGCGGCTACGAAGTCGTCGCGCTGGTGCGCGACCCGAAGAAAGCCGAGCCGCTGAAACAGCTGGGCATCGAGCTGGTCGAGGGCAATCTGCGCAGCAAGGACGACGTGCATCGCGCTGTGCAAGGATGTGATGTCGTCTATCACATTGCCGCGCTCTATCGCGAGGCGCGCCACGCGGACGAGACGTATCGAAAGATCAACGTCGAGGGTGTCGGCCACGTCATCGACGCCTGCGCCGAGCTGGGCGTGGACCGCCTCGTTCACTGCAGCACCGTGGGCGTGCATGGCAATGTCGTGGTTCCCGCCGATGAGAACGCGCCCTTTGCGCCGCTCGATGTCTACCAGGAAAGCAAGGTGGAAGGCGAACAGCTGGTGCAGCAATACATCGCCAAGGGTGGGCGCGCAACGGTGTTCCGTCCGGTCGGCATCCATGGCCCCGGCGACACGCGCTTCCTCAAGCTGTTTCGCGCCATCAACAATGGCTCGTTTCGCATGATCGGCAAGGGTGATGTGATCTACCACATGACCTACATCGATGACCTGGTCGACGGCATCATGCTGTGCGGCGAACACCCGGCGGCGCTCGGCCAGACATACATACTGTGTGGGCCGTACTATACGACGCTGGCGGAGCTGGCCGCGGCCGTGGCAACGTCGCTGGGCCGCAAGCCGCCGCGTGGCCACATCCCGCTGTGGCCGGTGGTGATGGCGGCCAAGGCCTGCGAGGCCATCTGCCGGCCGCTCCGGATCGAGCCGCCACTGCACCAGCGGCGCCTCGAGTTCTTCATCAACGATCGCGGTTTCACGGCGGCGAAGGCAATGCGCGAGATCGGTTACAAGCCCAGCATCAAGCTGCCCGAGGGCCTGGCGCGCACTGCGGCCTGGTATCGCGCCGAGGGGATGATCCGATGATGCTGGGGGCCGTCGGTTGCGCGCTGACGCCGCCCGCCGATCGCGGCTTCACGCTGCGCCTCGGCGACGCGGCAAACGGTGCGCGCGCGAGTGTCCATGCGACAGCCGATCGTTACGGCGCGCTGGATCCGCGCACGGCCCTGCATGTCGATGGGCAATCCGGCTGCTGGCTGGCCTTTTCCGGCAATCCACTGGCGGTGCAGGGCGCGGCGGTGCTGGCACGCGGCGAGCCGATGGATGCGAAACGCCTGCTGGATCTGCTGCAAACCCGCGGACCCGCGGCCCTGGGCGACGTGCAAGGGCAGTTTGCGATCGCGTGGTGGAACGCGCGGGCCGATGAATTGACGCTGCTGCGCGACCATTTCGGCGCCGAGCCCCTGTGCTACTCGCTGGACAATCGCCAACTCGTTTTTGGCTCGCTCGGCCGGGACGTGGCCGCGGCGCGGGCGCAACCGCCGAAGCTGTCGATGCAGGGGCTGGTCGAATACCTGACGCACTGCTACCTGCCCGGCAACACGACGTTGTTCGAAAACGTGCTGCGCGTGCCGGCCGGCGCCGCGCTGGTATTCAACGCGCGCACGGGCAATTGCCGCACCGAGAGCTGGTATCGCCTGTCGTTCGCCGATCCGGTGCCGCCCACCGAGGCCGACATCGTGGCGCGCTACCGCGAGCTGCTCGAAGCTGCGGTCGTGCGTCGGCTCGACCACGGCCGCACCGGCGTGCTGTTGTCGGGCGGCATGGACTCCAGCTCGGCCGCCACGTTTGCGCGGCGCCACCTCGACGGCAAGATTTCTTCTTTCAGTTTTCGCTGCGTCGGCGCCCCGTTCGACGAGTCGCCGTTTGCGCGACAGTTGTCCACGGAACTGGGCACCGAGTACAACGAAGTCGAGTACGGCGAGGCGGAATCGCTGCAGGCTGTCGCGGCCGTGGGCCAGATGGACATGCCGTTCTGCGACATCGGCATCGAGATCGGTACGTGGCTGCTCTCGCAGGCCGCTGGAGCGAAGGTCGATTACCTGTTGACCGGCGACGGCGGCGATGAGATCTGGGCCAGCCATCCGGTCTACGCCGCACAGCGCATCATTCGCTGGTACGACCGGATGCCGATTCCACGGCCGCTGCGCAGCGCGCTGGTGCGCGCCTGTTCAGTCGTCAAGGACTCCGACCAGAAGCGCAACCTGGCCGTCGTGATGAAGCGGATGCTGCCGGAGCCGAGCTACCCGGACGACCTGCAGCATTACCGCTGGCGCATGTACTACACCGCCGGGAGCCTGCAGAAATTGCTCACGCCGCAGCTGGCCCGGCGCGCCGAAGGCGCCGAACCTTTCCGCGCCGTGCGCGAATCATTCGAGCACTACCAGGGGCCGGACGATGGCTTGTCGGCCTGCCTGTACAGCGACTACCGCACCGTCACCGGATTCTATTTTTCGCGCCTGTTCCTCTCGCGCTCGTTCGGCCTGGAAGTCCGGACGCCGTTCTACGACCGCGACCTGGTCGAGTTTGGCGCGCGCATTCCGGTGCACCTGAAGCTCGAAGGCGTCGAGCGCACGAAGCGCCTGTTCCGCGTGGCGATGGAAGGAATCCTGCCGGACATCATCAATCACCGGAAGGACAAGATGGGCAACTCGGTGCCGTTCAAGAACTGGCTGCGTGATTCGGGCCGGCTCAGCACGCTGGTGCGCGAGACGCTCACCAGCGAGGAATTCATCGGTCGCGGCCTGTTCCAGCGTGCCGCCATCGACACGTTGCTCGAGGAGCATCGCCAGCGCCGGCACAATCACTCGCACCGCATCTGGGCACTGTTCATGCTCGAACATTGGTTCCGGAAACATTTCAAGTCAGCTTCAGCCTGAGGATCACTTTCATGAGCGAACAAACCAGCAATCCGGCCAACGCGGTCGAGGTTCCCTGGCAGATGCAGATGTACCGGAAGTCGCTGAAGAAGCGGCAGAAGGTCGAGCTGCTGTCGAAGCTGATGGGGCCATCGGCCGGCAAGCGCTGCGTCATGATCTCGGGCCACGACAACAACGGCGCGATGAACTACGAATTTCGCGCCGGCGGCGGCACGTGGACCTGGGGCCAGGTGTATGACGACGGCATCGCCGAGATGTCCGAGTTCCTCGGCGATCCGGTGGCGCACATCGACATCAACAAGTTTCCGTGGGCCGACAATTCTTTTGACGTGCTGATCATCATCGACGTGCACGAGCATTTCTCGGACCTGGATGGATTCAATCGCGAGATCGCGCGCGTCGTCGCGCCCGGGGGCATGGCGATCGTCACGACGCCGAATGGCAACACCAGCCTGCCGGTCGCCTTCGTCAAGCGGCACGTGGGCATGGGACCGGAGATCTACGGGCACGTCGTGCAGGGGTATCGCGTCAACGAACTGCAGCAGATGATGAGTACGGTGGGCCTCAAGCCGGTGGGTTGGGGCGGTTACTCGAAGTTCTTCACCGAATCGGCGGAGCTGGCGATCAATCTCGCCTACGTGAAGATCATCCTGAAGAAGAAAGAGCATCCCGACGTCATGGTGGGCACCATCGCCCCGACCAACAAGAAGGAGATGGCGGCGGTGCAAAAGGAAATGCGGATGTATTCGCTGATCTTTCCGTTCATGTACATGTTTTCGCTGCTGGACAAGCTGATCCCGGGTCGCGGTGGCTATGCCGTGGCGGTCTCGGCCAGGAAACCTGCATGAGCGGAACGCGCGCCCTGGTCACCGGCGCCGCCGGTTTCATCGGGCAACATTGCGTGCGCTACCTGGCGGCGCGCGGCTGGCAGCTGACTGCGATCGACGTGCACGAACCGAAATCGCCGGTGCCGGCGGGCGTGCAATTCCGGATCGTCGATCTCTGCGATCGCACGCAACTCTCGCAGGTGCTGGCGGGGCAGGAAGTGGTCATCAATCTCGCCAGCGTGCATCTCGATGTGAGCGCCAGCGACGAGAAATTCGAGGCGGTCAACGTGCGGGCCGTCGCGCAACTCGTTGAACTGTGCGCGGCGGCGCACGTGCGCCGCCTTGTCCACGTCAGCAGCGTCGGTGTGTACGGGCACGTCGCGCATCCTCCCGCTGCCGAAGATGCGCCGCTCGCTCCGGTCAACACCTACGAACGTACCAAGCGGGCCGGCGAAGAGGCGGCGCGCAAGGCCGCGGCGCAATTCGGTGTCGACATGATCATCGTCCGGCCGTCCTGGGTGTACGGTCCGGGCTGTCCGCGCACCGAAAAGCTGGTGGGCGCGTTGCGGCGCGGGCGTTTTTTCTACATTGGTCCGGCGAGGAACCTGCGCCATCCCATTTACGTCGACGATTTTCTCGACGGCGTGCTGCTGTCCGCGAATGCCGGCCCCGAGGCGTCCGGCAAGACCTTCAACCTGGCCGGCCCAAAGTGGCTGCCGATCGATGAGATGGTCAATACCTTCGCCGAGGCTGCCGGGGCCCGGCCGCCGCACCTGCGCATTCCGCGCTGGCTGGGCCTTTCCCTGGGCTGGACGGCCGAAGTGGCCGGCGCCGTGCTCAAGGTCGACCCGCCCATCTCGCGGCGGACGCTGGCCTTCTTCGAAAATGACAACGCCTTTGATATCAGTGCAGCGCGACAATTGCTGAATTTCGATCCGCAGACTGATCTGCTGAGCGGCGTGCGGCGCAGCCTCTAGCGGGGCCCTCGCCAGCGGCCCAAAGGCCTCATTACCGTTAAGTGCGCACCCTTCCTGAGGGTGTCTGTTTTAGTTTAAAATTCAATAAATAACGCAAGTCTTATTCCTTTCCGTCTGGGCGCAGCTAATTGATGGTTAATCGACTCCTGGTGGCCGTAGGCAGGGCCTGCCTGTTGCTCTTTGGGCTGGGCTGCCTTGGCGTCGTGGCCGTCGCCAGCCGCAAGCTGCAGGGACATCCATTGACGCCGCTGGGCGTCGGGTTGGCCTACGGGTTGCCGCCGCTGGTCGGCGTCGTGGCGATCTGGCTTGCATTGCGCCTGAGCGCGAGTCGCGTCGCGCGCCTCGTGACGGAATGCGCCGCGCTCGCGGTCTCGGTGCTGACCATCGAATGTGCCCTGGCGTTCTTCGCGAGTGTCCGGCCCACCATTGCCAACGTCGGCCCGGGCCTGCAGCTCGAGCGGGCGCGAGTCGCCGCCAAGATGGGCCTGCCTTTCGACCTGCGCACGAAGTCGCAAGTCGTCGCGGAACTGCGCGCAAAAGGTGTCGACGCCTATCCCGAGTTCTCGCGTGATGCGCTGACGCATGCGAACGTCAAGGCGCGATTTGGTGACGCGCTCTATCCGCTTTCGCAGGTCGCCAACAGCCGCATCGTCGAGTGCAACGAAAGCGGCACCTTCCAGACCTTCGTCACGGACGAGTACGGATTCAACAACCCGCCGGGCCTGTATGACGCGGGCCATCCGACCATCGCGGCCGTCGGCTCTTCGTACACGCTGGGGCACTGCGTGCCCGGAATCCAGGGATTCATGCATCGCCTGCGCGAACAATATCCGCGCACGCTCAATTTCGGCATGGCGGGCAGCCACGTGCCCACGATGCTGGCGACGATGCGCGAATACGTCGAGCCGCTGCGGCCGCCGCTGGTGCTGTGGGTCATGTACCCGAACGCGATGGAGACCGGCGAACTGCGCGATCCGATCCTGCGCAGCTACCTGCAGCCCGGCTTTTCGCAGCATTTGCTGGAGCGGCGCGCGCAGGTCGACCAGATGCTGCGCCAGAACCTGGTCGAGGTGCAGCAGGAAATCGATGCCAAGCAGGACAGGGACTACGCCGCATCGCAGCGCGGAACGTTGCGCCGCATCCTGCACTTCAGTGAACTGCACGAGCGCATGAATGAAACCGCGGTGCCGACGCTGAAGGGACTGATGTTCCGGCCCGAACCGCTGAGCGATTTCAACCAGACGCTGGCCATCATCGCGTTGGCGCGGGATACCGTGGCCGGCTGGGGCGGCCATCTGGTCGTGGTGCTGATTCCGACATTCGAGGAAGTCGTGGCGAACCAGATACCGCCGGATCGCAGCAACCAGCGCATCCTGACGCTGCTGCAGCCGTTGGGCGTGCACGTCATCAACGGCGTCGAGTTGCTGAGGTCGCAAGCGGATCCGGCCGCGTTCTACAACCTGCGCAGCAACAATCACCTGAACGAGGCCGGCCACCTGCTGCTCGGCAACTACATCATCGCTGACCTCGAGACCCATTTCCCCCAACTGACGTCCGTGTCGAAGTGAGAGCGACAATCCAATGAGCGCACAGCAAACCGATGCGGAATTGACCGAGCGCGTGGCCACCGTTTTTCGCCAGGTGTTTGGCAAGAAGGCGGCCTTCAACGCGGACCTGAAGCGCACCGACCTGCCGCTGTGGACATCCATGAAGCACGTCGAGTTCATCATCGCGCTGGAATCGACGTTCGGTGTCCGCTTTGACGGCGCCGATGCGACTGACATGATCAGCATTCCCGTGATCCTCGAGCGCTTGCGCCGCCGCCTGAAATGAATGCCGTCGTCGACAGTCCAGGATTGCTCAGTCCCGTCGAGCGCGCCTGCCTGATCCGCGCGGTCGAGGAGCGGCTGCTGCGCCTGTTTGCCGAAGGCAAGGTCGCCGGCACGACGCACACCTGCATCGGCCAGGAACTGTCGGCCGTGATGCTGGCGGCGAGCCTCGATCCATCGCGCGATGTCATCGTCTCCAACCATCGCTGCCACGGCCACTACGTGGCCTGGACCGATGACGTCGAGGGATTGATCGCGGAAGTCATGGGCAAGAAGACCGGCGTGTGCGGCGGTATCGGCGGAAGCCAGCACCTCTGCGGTCGCCAGTTCTACAGCAACGGCATCCAGGGCGGCATCGTGCCCGTCACGACCGGCATGGCGTTCGCCAACAAGCTCGATCGCAGTGGCGGTGTTGCCGTTGTCTGCATTGGCGACGGCACGCTGGGCGAAGGCGTGGTCTACGAGAGCTTCAACATCGCGGCGAAGTGGGGCCTGCCGCTGCTGGTCGTGCTCGAGAACAACCGCTACGCGCAGTCCACTTCGCAGAGCGAGACTCTGGCCGGCGATATTTGCGCGCGTGCGGAGGCATTCGGCTGGCGCACCCACCAGGCCGATACCTGGGATTTCCCGAAGCTGGAACAGGTGTTGGCCACGGCCGTCGCGGAAGTGCGCAGCTCGCAGGCGCCGGTCATGGTCCGCGTGGATACTTACCGCCTGGCGGCGCACTCCAAGAGCGATGACAACCGTGATCCGGAGGAAATCCGCGCGCACGCAGCCATTGATCCGATCAATCACGCGCTGGCGGCCGGGTCGTTGCCGGTGCAGGCAGCCTACGATGCCGCGCGGCAGCGCGTCGAAAGGGCCGTGGCGGCCGCCGACAGTGTTGCCCACGAGCCGATGAGCGTCGCGCCGCCGGCGCCGGCTGCGCCTTCGAAGTGGCACGCCGTCGAACCGGTGGCCGGCACGCAGCTGGATGCGATCAATCGCGCGCTGCGCGACTGGCTGGCCGCCGATGCGCGCGTGCTGCTGATGGGCGAGGACATCCGCGCTCCGTACGGCGGCGCTTTCAAGGTCACGCGTGGCCTATCAGACCAGTTTCCCGATCGGGTCTTCAACACGCCGATCAGCGAGGCCGCGATCGTCGGAGTGGGGAACGGACTGGCGTTGAGCGGCTGGCGGCCGATCGTCGAGATCATGTTCGGCGACTTCCTGTCGCTGTGCTTCGACCAGCTTGTCAATCACGCCGCCAAGTTCGCCGGCATGTACAACGACCAGGTGCGTGCCCCGCTCATCGTCAGGACGCCGATGGGAGGCGGTCGCGGCTACGGGCCGACGCACAGCCAGAATCTCGAGAAACACTTCGTGGGCACGCCCGGCCTGAATGTGATCGTGCTGCACGGGCGCACCGACATCGGTGCGATGTACTCGGCGCTGAGAAGTTTCGATGGCCCGATGCTGATCATCGAGAACAAGCTGCTGTATGGCGTGCGCTGCGACACGCCGGTGCCGGCCCAGTTCCGCCTCGAAGCAAACGCGGCGCGCTTTCCGACCACGCGGCTGTGTCCGCCGGGCCCCCCGGACCTCACCGTCGTGGTGTTCGGCAGGCTCGGCGTGGTCGCGGAGAAAGTGATCGCCAACCTGCATGCCAACGACGAAATCAGCGTCGAGCTGATCATGCCGCTGTGCGTCTCGCCGTTCGATCCGGCGCCGGTGCTGGAGTCGGTCAAGCAGACCGGCAAGCTGCTGGTCATCGAGGAGGGCGCCGAAGGCTTCGACCTGGCGGCCGAGGTGATTTCCACCGTCTGCATCGCGGCAACGGGTCCGCGACCGCTGAAAGTGCGGCGCCTGGCAGCCAAGGCCGTGCCGATACCGAGCGCCATGGAACTCGAACGCCAGGTGCTTCCCGGTGAAGCAGAAATTTCCGCCGCCTGCCTGGAGCTATTCGATGCCTGAGCCGGTCCCTTTGATTGTTCCGCGACAGAACACCAATGACGACCAGGCGGTCCTGGTGAAATGGCTGGTGGAATCAGGCAGCAAGGTGGCGGCGGAGCAGCCCGTGGTCGTGCTGGAAACCACCAAGGCATCGTTCGACGTGAACGCGCCGGCCGAGGGTTACCTGGTTTATCGGCTGGACACGCGGGTCATGGTTGATGTCGGCGCCACCATCGCGTGGATTGCAGACCACGCCGGTTTCGATCCGGACGGCGCCGCCGTGTCGGCCGCGCCTGCGTCGGCAGCCGGCGCCGAACGCTTCTCGCGCAAGGCGCTCAAGATGATCAAGGATGCGGGCCTGTCGCTCGACGCATTTCCCGGCGCGGATCGTGTCGAAGTGGCGGACGTCGAGCGCGTAATGGCCGGAGGCTACGTGGCCAAGACCGCGCCCGCCGCGGCCGTGCCGGCAGACGTCGAACCGCTCCAGCAAAGCCCGTCGAAGATGATCGAAGCCGCTGCGCTCGAGCGCGTGTATCGGCAGATCGTGCCGAGCACCGTGGCCATTTCGGTCGACGAAGCGGCGTTGCAGCGCCGGCTGGCGGCCGTGGCCGCCGACACGGGGCCCGTCAGTGTGCTCGAACTGGCGATCTTCGAGGTGCTCGGCCTGCTGGGCGAATACCCCGAGTTGAATGGTTACTTCGCGGGCGGACGGGCCCACGTCTACCGGAAGCCCGCAGTGGGGTTCGCGGTCAATGCCGGAAAATCGTTGAAGGTCCCGGTCGTCCGCGGCGAGCAGGCGGCCACGATCCTCGACGTGGCGCGCCAGGTGCGCGATCTGTTCCTCTCGTACATGCGTGACGAGTTGACGGCCGCGCAGCTGAGCGGCGGCACGTTCACGATCACCGACCTCGCGGCGCAGGGCGTCGTGCATTTCATCCCGGTCATCAACGAACGGCAGTCCGCGATTCTCGGCATCTGCGCGCCGCGGCCGGGCGCCGCCGGGCGCGATCTCGTGCTGACTTTCGATCACCGCATGTCGGATGGCATGCGCGGTGCCGCGTTCCTCGGCGAGCTGCGCGATCGCCTCGAGGCCTGACGTGCTGTTCAATTCCGTCACGTTCCTGGTCTTCTACGTCGTCGTCTTCGCGCTGTATTGGGCGCTGCGCCGCCGCGAATGGCAGAACCTGCTGCTGATCGGCGCCAGCTACGTGTTCTATGGCACGTGGAGCTGGAAATTCCTGCTGCTGTTGATCTTCAGCACGCTGTTCGATTACGGCTGCGCGCGCGCGGTGGCCTCAGCCACGGAACCCAGGCGCCGCCGCGCGTTCCTGATCGCGAGCGTGGCCGCCAACCTGGCCCTGCTGGGCACGTTCAAGTACGCCGGATTCTTCCAGCACGAATTCGCGGCGTTCCTCGATGGCCTCGGGTTTTCCGTGCAGCCCTGGGTGCTGCACATCGTGTTGCCGGTCGGGTTGTCGTTCTACACGTTCCAGAGCCTGGGCTACGTGATCGACGTGTACCGCGGCAAGGTGCCGGCCGTGCGCAACCTGCCGGAGTACGCGCTGTACGTGGCGTTTTTCCCGCAGCTGGTGGCCGGTCCGATCGAGCGCGCCGCGCACATGCTGCCGCAATACCGCGCCGAGCGCGTGTTCAATGGCGCCGCGGTCGAGTCCGGCCTGATGCTGATGGCCTGGGGACTGTTCAAGAAGATGGTGATCGCCGACAACCTGGCGCCGTATGTCAACGCCGTGTTCGCGCATCCCGCCGACTATTCCGGCATGGGACTATTCACCGCCGTCCTGTTCTTCACGTTCCAGATCTACGGCGATTTTTCCGGCTACTCCGATTGCGCGCGCGGCGTGGCCCGGACGCTCGGCTTCGACCTGATGGTGAACTTCAACCTGCCGTACTTTTCGCGCAATCCGGTCGAGTTCTGGCAGCGCTGGCACATCAGCCTGTCGCAGTGGTTCCAGGACTACCTGTATTTCCCGCTGGCGCTGCGCTACATGCGCCGCGGCGGCTGGGCGAGCAAGTACAAGGCGCACATCATTTCCTTCCTGCTGATCGGTCTCTGGCATGGCGCCAACTGGACCTTCATCGTGTTTGGCCTCTATTGGGGCCTGGTCATCGCCGGGTTCCTCTATTTCCAGGAGCGGCGCGCCGAATCGGGCGAGGAGTCCGCGCCGACTCGCTGGGGCACGGCCCTGTCCGTCGCCGTCACGTTCATCATCGCCTGCGTGGGCTGGGTGCTGTTTCGCGCGCCCTCGCTCGGCGCCGCGGCGAGCGTGATGGCCGGGTTGTTCAGGACGACCGGCGCCAATGCCGTGCTGCGGCCTGATGTCGCCGACGTGTCGTCGTTGTGGCTGCTCGTGGCCGGGCTGTGGATCGTCGAGTGCTGCTATCGGCTGGCGCCGCAGCTGCTCGCCGGATTGACTGCGACGCCGACGCGTCGGCTGCTGCTTCGCCACGCCCTGCTGGTGATCATCGTCGTGGTGTATCTCGCCAGCCAGCAGCACAAGATCCTGCCGTTCATCTATTTCCAGTTCTAGCCGTGCGCAAGTAAGGCGCGGAGATCCAGGCGGCCGCCATGATCCTGGCGACCCAGCCCAGCGCGGTGGCGTAGATCACGCCGACCAGGCCGTACTGGCGCAGGCCAAATGCCGCCACGCAGGCCAGCAGGATGCAGCCCCACGACAGCCATCCCAACAGATGCAGCCCGGCTTCCGACGCCAGTGCGCTGACGACGGAAGCGGCAAAGGCGCCCAGCACCTTCAGCAGTCCCGACACGATCATGGCGAGCACCAGCGCGGCGCCCAGGTCGTACTTGCCATGCAGGAACCAGTGCGCCAGCGGCGGGGCCAGGAACCAGAGCGCAATGGCCGCCGGACCCATGATGATGCAGAACAGCGCGAATTCCTGCCGCAGCAGGTGACGACGTTCCGCGACGGAGGCCGCGTCGCGCATGCGCGGCACGATCGTGAACGTGGCGGCCATCTGCAGCATCCGGAACGGCGAACCCACGAGCGCGGCCGCAACGCCGAACAACGCAAGGTCCTCGATGCCCACCGTCACGGGCAGGACCAATCGTTCGAGCTGCAACAACGCCGATCCGGTGACGTTGATCAGCATCAGTGCCATGGCTTCGCGCCACAAGCCCTGCATGGGTTGCCCGGCCTTGTCGTTGCCTGCGCCGGCGACGATCGACCAGCCGATGATGGCGAGCAGCAGGCCGCAGCCGGCAATGAGCGCCGCCAGCGGCGCTGCCGCGGTGACACCGAGGCCCAGCGCAATCGCCGCGATCGCCAGCAGCGACCAGTTCATGCCCTGGAGGAAGACGCCCGATATGCCGAACTCGCGCTGGCTCTGGTAGTGCGCGGACACCAGTTGCGAGACCGATGCGGACACGGTGGCCACCAGCGTCGCCAGCAGCAGCGGCAATGAAAGGTGATACAGCAGCGCCGAAACGGCGACCGCGAGCAGCCCGACCGCCGTTGAAGTGAGCAGCGAAGGGCCGCGCAATGTCTTGTGTAGCGTCCATCCTCGACGCACCAGCACGTAGTCCAGGCCCATGGGGCCAATCGGGCCGGCGACTGCGACCACGCCGATCATCAGCGACAGCAGGCCGTAGTCGAGTGCCGGGATCGAACGGGCAAACATCAGGTTGGCCAGCGCGAAGGCCACGCCGCCAATGCCAAATGTCGCCGCGGACCTCACCGCCGGCGAGCGATACAGTGCGCGCAGATTCACGCGGGCAAGTGCTGGAAGTCGGGCATGGCGGCGGAATGCTACACGAACTCGTCGTCGCCCAAGGCAGCGCGGGTGCGTGGGGTATCGGCGCCACGGCGCTTTGCAACGCAGTTCACAGTTCGGGAATTCGCGCCGGGCGCTATTGCCGGGCAAGGCGCGGGCCGTATAGGTAGAGTAACGCGAAGCATTTCAGCGAGTGGATGGAGAGGCGCGGAATGAGCTGGGTGAGCCGGGTCAGGCAGGGCATACCGTACGGCATTCGAAGGGTATTTCGTCGGCGATGGCACGCCGTGCAGATGTTCACGCATCTTTCGGGCGTGCATCCGCGCACCTGCCCGGTGTGCGGGTACCAGGGCAAGTTTCGCGCCTGGGGTTACCCGATGGTGCTCGACATCATGTGCGCGCGCTGCGACTCGCTCGACCGGCATCGGCTGTTCTGGCTGATGGACCAGCGCCACGGGTTCCTGCGCAACGTGAAGTCGATGCTGCACTTCGCGCCGGAAGACATCCTGCGCCGCAAGTTCAGCCAGCTCATGCCGGACTACCGCACCGTCGACCTGTTTCGCGCCGACGTCGACTACCACTACAACATCGAAGCAACCGGCCTGCCGGCCGACAGCATCGATGCGGTGTTCGCGAGCCACATCTTCGAGCACGTCGACGACCGCAAGGCGATGCCGGAAATGCATCGCATCCTGCGCAGCGGCGGACGGCTGATTGCCATGGTGCCGCTCATCGAGGCCTGGGAGCACACCTACGAGAATCCCGCCGTCACGACCGATCGCGAGCGGGATGCGCACTTCGGGCAGTACGACCACGTGCGCTACTACGGTCGTGACTTCAGCACGCGGCTGCAGGATGCCGGGTTCCAGGTGGCGTCCTACATGGGCACGCCGGAGGAATGCGTGACCTTCGGATTGCTGCGCGGCGAGAAAGTGTTCGTCGCCACCAAGCTTTAGGCGAACGCGGCCGGGCTTGCCGGCCAATTGGCAATCGATCAGGACTTCTGCTTCGGGCGCATGACGTAGTCAAACACCTCGAGCACCTGGCGCGCGCATTGTTCCCAGCCGAAGGCCTTGGCGCGTTCCAGGCCGCGCGCAATCAACTGTGCGCGCAGTGGCTGGTCGGTCATGATTCGACGCATGCCGGCGGCGATCGCATCGACGTCGTAGGGGTCCACCAGGATCGCGGCGTCTTCGCAGACTTCGGGCGGAGCGCCGAGGTTGGCGCTGACCACCGGGCAGCCGCAGGCCATGGCCTCGATCAGCGGAATGCCGAAGCCCTCGTAGATCGACGGAAAGCAGAAGTGATCCGCCATGCGATAAATGGCCGGCAGCTCGTCGTGATTGACCCAGCCGAGGAAGCGAACCCGATCGACCAGGCCCAGCTTCTCGATTTCCGATACGGCTTCCTTGCCGCCCTGGAGCTTGCGCTGCTCGCCGGCAATGACCAACTGGTGCGGGAAGTCGTCCTTCAACCGGGCGAAGGCTTGCAGCAGTCGCTGGATGTTCTTGCGCGTGCCGATCTGCCCGACCCAGATGATGTATTTCTCCGGCAGGTCGTACTTGCGGCGCACCGCGTCGAGGCGCGCGGCGTCGTCGATGAAGTAGAAATCCTTCGGGTTCATGCCGTTGTGGATCGGGAAGATCTTGCCCGGATCGATGTCGACTTCCTTGACGAGATCGTCCTTGACGAACCGCGCCACCGAAATGATGGCGTCGGCCGCGCGCGAATACACAGGCACCGACGCGGCCACGTAGATGCGGTCGTACCAGGTGAAGTGCTTCGGAATGACGAACCATTCCGAACCATGCAGCACCCAGATCTTCCTGGCGCGGCCGAGCAGCGGCACCGTGAATTTCGGATTGAAGACGATGTCGAACTGTCGATTGCGCGAGATCCACGGCACGGCGATCTGGTCCCAGAGCACGGTGCCGGGCACGCGCACCACGAGCTCCTCGACGTTGGGATACCGGGCGTAGATGCCGATGAGCTTCGGGTTCTGGTAGACGAGCGTGTATTGGTGCTGCGAACCGAGCGTGAACAGCATCGGCAGCAGTGACTTGGTGTAGTGCTTGACGCCGCCCTCGAGCTGCTCGTAGTGCCGCAACATGATGCAGATTTTCATGATGGTGCCGTGGCAGCGCTCAGGCTGGGTTCAGGCGCGGCGCCGCCGCGGTGGCGGCCGAGGCCGAGTCGAAATGCTGGCGGAACCAGTGTTCGAGGATGAACAGGGCCCAGATGCGGTGGGAATGATTGTGGCGCCGCGCGCGGTGCTCCTGCAGCAGGCGTGCGACCGCCTCGGGGCGGAACAGGCCGCGATCGAGGAAGCGGGCGCTGCCCAGCGTTTCGCTGACCTGCGCGTTGAGCGCGCCCGTTTCGCGCAGCCAGCTCTTGAAGGGCACCGAATGCCCCATCTTGTCGCCGCGATGATTGATGATGTCGGGCAGGATGCCTTCCATCGCCATGCGGAACAGGCGCTTGGTGCGTTCGATGCCTTCCAGCTTGAGGTGCAGCGGAATCTGCGCGCCGAATTCCACCAGGTCGCGGTCGTAGAAGGGCATGCGTACTTCGATGCCGAAGTGGCGCGCCAGGAACATGCGCTGGAAGTAGCAGCTCGAGATGCCGCGATAGTCGCTGTAGAGGCATGCCGACAAACCGTCGGCGGGCCCGTCGTATCCGGCAAAGGAATCGAGCGCCGACTGGAAGGGCTGCGTGGCGTCGAGCGCCGACTGCAGGCCGGGCACGACCAGCTCGCGCAGGCTGCCGGTCGTGTAGTACATCTTCCAGCGGTAATGAAGCAGCTGCTTCGAGTACGAGGCTTCCGGCAGCATGCGCTTGAGGATCACCGCCAGGTTGCGCTTCTGGTCGGAATCACGCACGAGACCGGAGGCGCTCACCAGCATGCTGCGCACGGCGCGCGGCAGCGGCACGCGGTCGTACCAGCTGATGATGCGCTGGAGCGCGTAGACCGGGTGGCTGGCCCAGATCTCATCGCCGCCGTCGCCGGTGAGCAGATAGTCGATGTTGTTGCCGGCCGCCTGCGTGAGCAGCCAGGTGCCGATCTCGACGCCGATGTCGCAGAACGGCATGTCCATGGCGCCGGCCGCATTCACCGCTTCGAGCGCCTGCTGCTCGCCGAATTCCACTTCGCAATGCTGCGTTTGCAGTGCGGCAGCCAGCGCGCGCGAGTACGGCGACTCATCGGCCGAACCGCCGACGCACTTGAAGCTGTAGGAGCGAATCGTTCCCTCGAGGTGACGGCGCGCGAAGGTCGCCGCCGAACTGGAATCCATGCCACCGGAAATGAAGACGCCAATGCGATCGTCCGACAGGCGCCGGCTGACGCCAGCGTCCAGCAAGTCGCGGTAGCGATCGGCGATGGCGCGTTCGTCGGGCGCCACTTGCCGCGCATACGACAAGCGGTACCACTGCCCGATGCGCAAGGCGCCCGACTCGGCGGTGAATTCAACGCAGCCGCCAGCCGGCACGCGATCGATTCCGTCGTACAGCGTCTGGTCGCCGGGCAGGTAGCAGTGCGCCAGGTACTCGGCGAGCGCCTGCATCGACACCTTGAGCGGCTCGGCCAAGTGCGCGGCAGCATCCCCGGCACGGGTCGCGAACAACACCTGGCGCTGCCGGGCGCAATAGTGCAACGGCTCCATGCCGAAGCGGTCCCGGACCAGGCGCAGCTTTCCTTCCCGCGCGCTCCACCAGGCGATGGCGAACTGCCCGTCGATGCCGGCCAGCGTGGCCAATCCATCGGCTTCCAGGCGCTGCATCAGCGCCGCGGCAGACAACGGCGTGGCGCGCGACGCGGTCGTGCCCGATGCCAACAGCAGCGGATTACCCGAGAACGCCAGCCATGATCCCGCGGGTCCGCCCGCCGCGACGCGCTGGCGCGCATCGCCGGCGCCGAAGCGCTCGCTGCTGCAGTAGACGACATTGGCCGGGCGCCCCGGCGTCGAGTCGGTCACTTGCAGCGTGAACGAGCCCGCCGGATCAGTTTGAAGCGGACGACCGACTGCGCCGAGAATCATCGTTGTGCCCCACGAACATTGTTCGAGCCAAAAAGTATGCCACAGCAGGGATGCATGATTGGGCCGTCCATCACGCGCTGACGCGCGCCGGTGGCGCCAGCCCCGGCCCTGCGAGGAACTGCTTTTCCCAGATGCTCAGGTTCAGCAGCGCCCAGAATACGTGGCTGTGGTTGTGCTGGTGTTGCTGGTGTTCCTGCCAGGTCAGCTCGAGGCCGGCGCGATCGAAATGCCCGGCGATCAGCGGCGAGGAAAACACCAGGTCGCGCGTGTACTCCATCATGTCGCCGCGTATCCAGTTCTTCATCGGGATGCTGAATCCCTGCTTCTTGCGGAAGGCAATGCCCGGCGGCAGCCGCTGGTCCATCGCTTTCTTGAACAGCCACTTGGTGGTGAAGCCGTGCAGCTTCTGGTCGGTGGGCAACGAGTAGCAGAATTCGACCACGCGGTGATCGAGCAGCGGCGGTCGAACCTCGAGGCTGTGCGCCATCGACATCTTGTCGACCTTCATCAGCACGCTGTCCGGCAGCACGGTGTTGAATTCGACGAATTGCTCGCGGCTGCCGCGATCCGCCGGCGCCAGCGCGGACCAGCGCTTGACCGTCGCGAATGGATCGGCATCGATCGTCTGCAGGAATTCGCGCTTGAACAGGCGGGCCGTGAGCTGCGGATCGAGGAAGTACTGCCAGCGGATGTGCTCGCCCGCGGCGGGGAGCACCGCGCCCTGCAGGAAGCGCTTGATGATGTTGCGCGCGCCTTTCTTCTGTTCGTCGTCGGTGATGCCGTCGATGATGCGCTGGTAGAGCTGCGCACGGAACGGCACCGGAATCTTCTCCAGCATGTGCGCGGCCTTGCTGGCGCGGAATCGATCGTAGCCCATCAGCAATTCGTCGCCGCCATCGCCGCTCAGGCAGACCTTGACGTGATGGCTGGCCTGCTCGCAGATCAGCATGAACGGCAAGTTCGACGGATCGGTGGTCGGTTCGTCCAGGTGCCATACCGAGCGCTCGATCTCGTTGCGATCGATCGGCGCGATCAGCAGTTCGCGATGGTTGGTGTGGAAATGCTCGGCCACCGCGCGTGCATATTCGAACTCGCTGTACGATTTCTCCCGGTAGCCGAGCGCGAAGGTCTGCAGCTGCGTATTCATGATGCGGCTGACAAAATGCACGATCGAGCTCGAGTCAATGCCGCCGGAGAGGAATGAGCCGACCGTCACGTCGCTCATCAGGTGATCGCCGCACACCTGTTCGAGCAGGGCGGTGAGCGCCGCCGGGCTGGCATCCACGGAGCTGCGCTGCAGGTCCCAATAACGCGTGATCTTGGCCGTGCCATCGGCCTCGAGCACCAGCGTGTGCCCAGGCAGCAGCTTGTGGATGCCCTTGAACAACGTTGCGGGGGCCGGCGTGAATTCGTAGCCCATGAAATCGAACAGGCCCTGCGCGTTGACGGCACGTTCGACCGTGGCGTCGACCAGCAATGCCTTGATCTCGGAGGCGAAGCGCAGGCGGCCATCCTGCAACGTGTAGTAGAGCGGCTTGATGCCCAGCCGATCACGCGCCAGCACGAGGCGCCGACGCGGCGCATCCCAGATCGCGAAGGCGAACATGCCGGTCAGGTGCCGCACCACGTCGACGCCGTACTCGCGGTAGCCGTGGATGATCGACTCGGTATCGCTGTTGCTGCGGTAGACATGCCCCCGGGCCGTCAGTTGCCTGCGCAGCTCCGGGTGGTTGTAGATTTCGCCGTTGAACGTGATCCACACCGTGCCATCGGCGCTGGACATCGGCTGGCGGCCCGACTCGCTGAGGTCAACGATGCTGAGGCGCTGGTGCCCGAGCGACACGCCGTCGGCGACGTAGGAACCGTGGGCGTCGGGTCCGCGGTGCTGGATCGTCGCCTTCATGCGCTCGAGCAGCGCTTGGTCTTCCCAGTTGAATCCACAAATTCCGCACATACGGCTAGTTCAACCCAATCATGCAAATTGATCGATCAAGTCGGGCTGTGCGCGCTGGTTGTGCGGGCGGTCAATGGCCCAATTCTTATGGCTCTCGAGCAGCACAATCTTACACGACTGCGGGTTCGAGGCCGGTGGCCCGAGCGCGCGGCGCGCTCCTGGACTGCCGGCCGTGGCGGCCCGGCGCCGAATGCGACTTGCGTCACGAAATCGCTTGCGGTCCAACTTTATGTCGATTGCTGCAAACGATGCGATTCGGGCAAGCTTGGGTCCGGCCCGGATTGGGCGAGGCCGCAGCCCTCATGACATAAGTGGGCGGCCATTCGTGTCTCTCAAGGAGTTCGGACGCATGCGACGCTTACTGCTCACGGCCCTGTTGTCGACCCTCGTTGCAGCCTGCGGGGGCGGCGGTGGCGGTGGTGGTGGAGACGGCAGCACGCCGGCGGTCACGCCGCCCAGCGCGCTCTCGTACGCTGACAGCCCGGTGACCGCAGTGGTGGGCGCGGCCCTTCCGACGCTGAAGCCGACCGTGGTGGGTACGGTTACCAGTTATTCGGTCAGCCCCGACTTGCCGGCGGGCCTTTCGCTCAGCACGACCAGTGGTGACATCACCGGCACGCCCACTGCTGAGACTGCAGACGCCGTCTACACGGTCACCGCCTCCAATGCGGGTGGCCACGCGACATTCGGGCTGCACCTGGCTGTCAACCCGGCCGCACCGACGGCGCTTTCCTACAGCGGATCACCGCTCACGGCCGAAGTGGACCACGTCATCGTGCCGATGATTCCGACCGTGACCGGCAAGGTGACGCATTACGATGTGCATCCGGCATTGCCCATCGGGCTGTTTCTCGATCCGGTGAGCGGCGTGATTTCCGGCACGCCCCGCGCGACCACGTCGATGAACGCGCAGTACGATGTATCTGCCTACAACGTGACCGGCAACACTGACTTCATGGTGACCCTGACTGTCAACGCCGCCTCCACCACCAACAAGACGGGCATCCTGCGCGGCTCCGTGATCCAGGGCGTCACCTTCCAGCCCCATGGCGGCGGAGTCCCGACCGAAACCAATGCCCTCGGTCATTTTGGCTATGACGTGGGCGAGACCATCGACTTCAGCATCGGCGGCGTGGCGCTCGGCACCGTGACGGCGGGTCCGTTGCTGACCTCCGTCGACTTCTTCCAGCCGGGTGGAAACGGCCAATCGACGAACGTGCTCAATCTCGAGCGCTTTCTCATGATGCTCGACACGAACAACGACACATCCGACGGTATCCAGGTCTCGAATGCCGTGCGAACTGCGGCTGCAGGATGGACTACGCCGAATTTCGCGTCGGCCACGTTCGGTGCCGACATCGCCAGCATCATTTCGGACGCCAGCACTGCGGACGGCGCCACGCACGTGCTGCCAACCGCGCCCGTCGCGCAGGAACACCTCAAGGACGTGTTCCTGTGCGCGTATTCGGGCGGCTTCATCGGCTCCTACGCTGCAACGGATGGCAGTGACAACGGCCGCTTCGCCGCGGAAATTTCGCCGGACGGAACGATGGAAGTCATCGGTTACAGCTCGGTCGATGCCATCGGCCTCGGTTTCGACGGCCTGCAGCCCAACCTGGTGACCACGACGAGCGCGGTCAGCCTGCTGCTCGACAAGACATTCTCGGTCAGCGACAGCCCGGTCTCGGCTGCCGGTTCCTTCCTGGACCCGGACAATATTGCCGGCACCTGGCAGATCACCGGCGCGGCGAACGGCACGTTCACCGGTGCGCGGCTGCCCGCCGCGGACAGTTCGAAATATCGATTCACCGGCGATTTCGAGAACCACGCGGCGCCGGACGTCGTGCTCGGCATGCTGGTGCTCGACTGGGACGGCACGCCGAACACCAACGCAGTGACCGGCTACATGTTCCAGTTCGACACGGGTCACCTGGTGCCGGTGCTGGGCACCATTGATGCATCCAATGCTTTTACCGGAACAATAGAAGAGCCCACGCCGATCACGATCACCGGCACCTACACGCCGGGCTCCGTGTTCCTGGACAGCCAATACACGCAGGGCGGCACGACCTTTGATTTCATCAGTGACGGCTGCAGGCTGAACTGAGCCGCGAACAATAACGGCGGGCGGGGTCATTCACCATCACTACGGCGGCCCCGATTTCCAGATCATCCGGCGCCTCTGCTACGGAAGCCTGCCGGCCTGCGTCGTGACGCTGTGGTTCCTGGCGCA